>Ga0075473_10000613_pt1 | contig 14882 bp, 13 predicted proteins | sample DEB19_08_DNA_FD_76340 | JGI IMG/M metagenome (GOLD analysis project Ga0075473, IMG submission 76340) | Aqueous microbial communities from the Delaware River and Bay under freshwater to marine salinity gradient to study organic matter... | ecosystem: Environmental > Aquatic > Marine > Coastal ... | reverse complement strand
GTAAAGTAATCCGCTTGGGCTGAAGATGCTAAAGAGCAGTATTGGTTTCCAATTCCGTATTCGCCCTGATAATACTGTATCTTATTAATGATTTCTGTGCTCTGAGAAAGGATTCCACTTCCATCAGCAGTTTGTATCATAGACTGCAATATTGGAACAACTCCGCATGCATTATTCTGGAATACCCTTAATTGACGGCCTCTTGTCTTTAATCTCTGGATGTCTCCACGCTCTCTATCGTATTCATCAAAGTTCGCAGCAAAAAATCTATTAGTCTTATTTATACTTGTACCAGCTTGATAATCAAGTGAATATCTAAGTAATGTAGGATAGTATCTTTCTTTTGCGTATTCGTCTTCGACAAGTGCTCTTCCGTTTCCGTTTACTTGTGAATCAAATCTATCGGACATAGACATGTCTATAATCCATTCATTATTTCTTTGCCTAGAGTAAACGTCACCTCTTGTAAAATCATAGATAGCTGGTTGTGCGCCAGCGCCTATTGTTTGGTCTTGAACCATACCCTTGTGGTATCTCTGACCGTTACCATCAATACCTACAGCATATGTTTCTCCAAATTCATAATAAAGTTGTGTACCTCCCGGTGTGTTCAAGGATGGTGTATATACTTCGATATATTGAGATACTCCAGTCGCAAATGCACCCATTGTAGATGAGTCATATTTTACCTTTACCCATATTTCACTTGCAGCAGGTGAGCCTCCAGTAATCTGAGCAGTTGTAACTAGGTCAACTATTGCGTAATCACTAACAACGGCTGCAGTATTCTTTGCTCCAAATATGCGCACCCTGTCTCCTTTTGCAAAACTATAAGCAGGCAACTTCTGTGTGTTTGTCTGATAAGCAGCTATGCCTATATATCCAAAAGTTCCATCTTGATATGTATTTACCGCTACAATTGTCTTAAAAGTTCCAACTGTAAGGTTTTGGGTTCTAACGAATGAAAAGTATTTTGCCCAAGATGGAGGTTGATGACTTACGCTAAATGATATTTTAGGTATAGACATTTGGCTATTAGCCAGTGTTGCAACTGTAGCTTCTGGAGTTATTACATCCATATTTGCCGTAGTCAATACTCCATCTGTCACACCATACTCATTGAAATAACACATCCCAAATGTGTATCTAGATTTGTGCTTGTAGCATGAACTGTTTACGCCAGTTGGGTCTGGAGGAAGACCTCCTACATACGAGAAGTCTTTTGTAACGTCATAAACCCATGTAGAATAGTCTGCAGGATTTCCGGGTTCAACATCATCTTCATAGTAAGTAATCCTTATTCCGTAATAAGGTGGAGTAACGACACTTAGTTTGTATATACTGAAATTAAGAGTATAGTCTATTATGTTTTGGTTTGCTACAAGAGCATTATACAAAGCAGTTTCTATTCCTGCTGTAGTATTATTGCTACCATCTACAGTTATAGTAATGGTAAAAGTAACATCTTCATTAGCCTGACTTTGTACTTTTTTTCTTAGTGTAAATGTAAAATTATACACGTCACCAACTTGTGGTGTTTCAGACATTTCAATATCGAAGTATCCGCTTATATCAGGAGGGTTAACCAACTGATTGACTGTATAACTATTTACAAGATTACATGTAAATAAAGCAGATGTGTTTGTATTTGCTACAGATGTAACCGTCTTAGTTACATTCATAGTCACATTTGAAGTAACGCCTTCTGTTATACCACCATATGTGATAATATTACCATTGAGTAGCTCCTGAGCATTTGCCTTTAGTGGAACATAGTCAAACAAAAGATTTGCTTCATCTAATTCCAAATACGGATATGCTGCAGTATTATAAAAGTTATATGTAGCAGGAACATTGTTGCTAAGAGATAGTTTACTCTTATCAAGAGTATCTACCAAGAACGGGTCTGTAAATGTAGTACCAACCGTATGTCTTGCAGCTATCTCTATTTTTACAACATCTGCATCTCCTGTTTGATACGTTACATCAATTCTATTATTCTTTAATTGATTCTTATCGTTTGCTAAATCATCTACTAAATCTGGTGCAAATAATCTGCTGTATGGGCTCCATGTAGATTTTGTTAAATCCCTGTAAACCCATCTATATCTAAACTGATACGCTTTACTTCTAAGGTTATTTACGGCAACTGTAGCATCATCTGTATATTGACAAACAGGTGATATAAGTGGCATAGGTCTAGCAACGGTTAAATAACTCTTCTTCCAAAGTCCATTATATATTTTTGTTGGATTTACGGTAGTATCAACTTCACGCAAATTCAATCTCATTGGCCTATTCTTTCTGTCATTCCATAAAAGAATGTCTCCGTCTTCTTCAGTTCTATATAAAATATTAACAGATGCTATTGGAAAATTTGGGTCAAAGTCAAATAAAGATTCTTCTGAATCAGACTTAGACATTAAAACAGTTGTTACTGATTTTGTAATAGTGCTATAACTAAATATAGCATCCCATCCAAGTGAGTTGTATACAAAATAAAATACACGCTGCTTTAATTCATCGTAAAAAGAACCTATACATACATTGGTTCCAGTCTGAAGATTTGCATTTGTTACAGCGACATTTCCGGGTGCGCTTTCAATTCTCATCTCACCGGGATTGCCTTTAAATATTACATTTCTAGCTTCCCTGTGATGTGTACTTGCTATGACTTCGTTAGGGTCATCAAGATTCATTATGCCCGAAAATAATTTTCTTTCTGTTCTCATCTTATGCTTTTGCTACAAGTTTTTGACCCATCCTGATTACTTCATTGGCATCCCAAGGAGTTACAGGGTTTACTCTAAGCTTTGCTAATCTTTTCTGATTATAGAACTCTTTTCTTCTAATCTGCTTTTCACTGATATTTACTCTACGACCAGTTGGAAGCATTTCAATATCTTTCCATGCTATATATGAAAGAACAGCTTCTTTAACCTGAAATGGTATCTTATAATCTACATCATCTGCTGGAGATGAAAAGTATTCCATGATTACATATGTGTACGGGAAATCATTGTTTAGGTAAAGTATTCCTTCATCTTCAGAAATATCAAACGTACCTGCAGCGTTTAGTAAACTTCCTGCTCCAAATATGTTAACATATCTAGCTCCATCGTAATAGTTTACATATGCTAAATCTTGCAATCTGAATGTTTGAACATCGGTTTGGTCCGTATTCTTAGTAAGCCTATCATTCATATCTATTGCATACGCAGTTAGATTTGGATTTCTTCTAAGTGTAGCAACTTCGCCATCTGCATTCAGTACTCCAACTTTTGAAAAGCCTACATAGTCAGAAGGTAATTCAACTGTCTTATTCGCTTTAACTAATAATTTAACCGTCTTTGGAGTTGAGTGTACATCCATTCCTACCTCTTCAACGCCACGAACACCAATAGTCCATAGTCTACGGTACTCAGCATTTGTGAGCTTTGCTTGGTCTATATACTGGTAGATTATCTCAGATAAACCTACCCATTGTGCGGTATCCATTGCCATATCTTTTATTTAGTATCTATTCCGTCGTTAGTAGTATCCTCTATCGTCTGCTTTCTCACGCTTAGTTTTCCTATTACCAAGTCTATAATTCTTGATATATATTCTCCCGGTACATTAACCTCTGAAGTTAAATCAGAACTTTCGTTACTAATCATTCTTACAATTGGAGATTTTCCAACTAGGTTTATGTAGCTTTTGAACCACAATGTTTTCCCTTCGCACCAAAAGAATATTTTACTTGGTGGTATCTTAACTGAATCCACATACTCTAACTCACGAGGGGATATAGGAATTGGATTCTTCGCTAAACCAGTGCTTACTGGAAACGTTACGTCAGCTATCCCATACCCTCTCGAAAGCCCTAAAGGTGGATGTGGTAATGTTGTATAATAATATCCAGTATCATTATCTTTTAATACACTGAAGTTTTTAAATGTTGTATAAAATGCATCATCTACATTCTCAACTCCATCGAGCTTTATATAATCAACATAATTTTCTCTAGCTAACGCAGCAATAGCCTGATTGATATGCAGGTTAACCTCATTTTCAGTGAGGTTTGCATCATCATTTGGCACACCGCCATAATACATTCTTCTAATTTGCTCTATAAGAACTTTCCTTGTCATAGTCCGTTTGTTTTAACCATTTGAGCAGCTCTAACTAAATCACCGTCTTTCAGATTAATTCCTATAATTCCAAGAGCTCTGTAAACTATTTCATATGTATCAATATTGCTCCATTCTAAGTTTGCATTATTTGCAGGAACACTTGTTGCTGGAGCATAAACTAAACTACCGGTATAATCCCACTTTAGTGTTTGTGGGTTTTTTACATATGTTAATTTAGCCGTTGATAATGTGCTTGGATAAAATTTGTAGTTACTTCCAAGCTCGTAATATATCGGAGATGTTGTAGAAGGCGCATCTATTGCGTTGTCTATGTAAGAAGCTATTTTATCTTCTGCAACAAATCTAACCCCGTAATCATCATCTGTAGTTCTTATAGCTATTGTTTTATAAAGGTCATTTGGTTTTGCAGCCAATTGTGAACTTATACTTAGGTTAGTTTCTACTAAAAATCCAGAAAGTGTATCTGCGACTACAGCAGAGTTTGATGTACCCGGTTTACTTTTCGGGTTTCTATTAAGTTGACCTGTATCGTCAGTTAAATATGAAAGGTATTGAATCTGTGCCATATTGATGACCATATTGAAGTCATCCGGAGACAAATACGTACCTTGATACTTATCAACTAGATAGGATACAAGCTTGTATACTTCATTAATATTCATAGTACAAATATAAAACAAAATTCCCCGGCAAGACTACCGAGGAATAACCAATCAAACCATAAGAAACACGAAGCGAGTTAATCAGCGATTGATTTAAGCTGGGTAAAGAATTCCTTCCCTTTTTCAGTAAGACAAAACTCCGATAGGAATTTCAAAGGCTCCTCTCTGTCTGGAATCTGTGCGATGAACTTTTTAGTATCACCCCAGATTGCCTGACCCTTAGAAGAGTTTGTGTCAATTAATCCAACATTAATTGCTTTGTTCACTAGGAAACGAACCTTCACCAATGGGTTATTGTAAGTTTTTATAAATGTGTCTGGGTTCTTGTCAGCAAAGTTTAAGTAATCCACTCTGATAGCCTTATCTGTTCTTTCTACGTTATACTCGTTTTTGAACCTAAGTCCAAGGAATTGAGCATGTGGAATCATAATGTCAACTGAAGCGTCCATAGCTAGTTTCATAGCGCTCATTCTAACTTCAGCCTTGCTAACTGCTTGTTTCTCTTGTTCTTCGAAGTTTAATAGCGTATAAACAGGAAGAACAGTCTCCATTCTTTGTTTTTTCTTATCGAACATATTACTGCTCGTTAAGAACTTGATTAAAGATGTTTTGTTGTTGGGAACTCTGAGATACCCATTTGTAAATCTGATTTGTGGTCTTTGGTTTTTCTTGGCGTCTGACAAGTGCTCCTGCTCATCTTCAAAAATAGTATTTACACCCTCTAAGTACCTGATATTCCTTTCAGTACCAGACTCCTCATCAAAAATGATGTCAGTGTTTCTCAAAAAGAAATTTTCTGGATACGGTGGCTTTGTGGTATTGCCGGGGTAAAACTTTTGGGTAAGCTGAAAAATGTACTCTTTGGGTTCAATTTTCTTTACTGGCTCAGATATTTTGATATCTGAAACCTCATTGATTTCTTGAGGAGCGACGGCTACTTCTACTAAATTGCCGTTTTCGTCAAGTGTCTTACGTGTGACTTTTGCCATGGTTATTTAATTTGGTTTGTACAAATATACATAAAAAGAAAACCCCCTCACTAGGAGGGGGCTCTTTATCAAGTGAGTTCTAATTACTTAGAAACTTTGATGTACTGATTAGCACCAAACAATTGGATACCGCAGTATGACATGTGGTGTACGTTCAATTCCATCTTGTCAGAAGTTGGAACTTTAGCGAGAGCACCAGTTTCCCAAACCTTGATTTCTTTTCCGGGCTCAACCTCATTGTAAACAATGCGGAGAGAAGGAACTTTGTCACCAGTTTGAGCGTCACGACCATCTTTCATTGGGATAAGAAGACCGCTTTCTTTGTAGTATTCAGTTGAAGGAGCAACTCCGTAAACTGCTTCAGCATTGAATGGCAAGTATTTCTTCAAGTGGAATGTAACGCCATCGATTTTGATTGAATCAAAACCATACTTAACAGCAACTTCGCTAGAACCACCAACAGATGCCCACATGATAGCACCGTTCTGATATTTAGCAAACAATGCATCATCAACTACGCTTCTAAGGTAAGAGTCCATCAAGAAATGATATTCTTGAGCACCACCGTTGAAGTCAGCAAGACGAGCAAGAGCGTGGAAATCATCGATTGTGAAACCAGATGAACCAGCATTCCACTGATAAGTTTGTCCACCAGCTTCAACTTGTGGAATCAAACCAGTAGAACCTTGAGCACCATAAGGCTTACCGAACATCAATTTGAATTCTTTGTTGTTCATGAAACGACGAACAGCCTCATCCAAACCTTTGTAGGTGTAGTAAGGTTGGCCGTTTACTTCAAACCACAATTCTTCAATCTTAGCACGGTCAGTGATGGTGAAATCTTCACGGATTTCAGTTGTGTAGAAAGTCTTCTCTTCAATCAAACCAGTCAAGGTTTCGAATTTAGTAGAAGCTTCACCAGCTTCAGAAATTCCACGGAATACCAAGAAATCGTTAGCAGCGATAGCAGCATCGATTTGAACTGTAGCATCCAAAGGAACGATTGTGCAGGTGTTGTAGTCAGCAACTGCAGTGATTTTGTACTGCTTTGCGTCTTTAGCGTTTTCTACAACTTCACCAACACGTAGTGGGCTTCTAGAAGAACTAACTGAAGAAGAATCGATATCGATTACAGCTGTTGCACCAGCAGATGCACCACCAGAAACGATAGCAGAAACTTTCACGTTAGCGTGAAGCTTACCACGGCTTTCGAAGTGTCCGAACTTCTTAGCAGGAACTGTAGCTTTCATACCCAAAGCTTCAAGCAATTGAGCATAGTTTTGAGCACCATACTTCTCGATGAATTGAGGATAGTACTGAGGTTTAAGGATTGACAGGTCAGATACAAACTGCCTATTGACAGATACCGACACTGAACCCGGTTGTAAAACTGGCATAGTAAATTATTTTTTTATTGTTATTAAAGTCTAAACATTGTATTTACCATCTCGTCATAGTCGCTCATGTTAGCAGCCGTTGAAGGTCTAGGCTGATTACTATAGTCGATGTTTTTCATGTTCTTCAGGATATCTGCCTTTGCCTTAGACACAGCCTGTGTCACCATTGCATTGACAATTTTATCCCGATTCTGCAAGAAGTAAACATCTTCTGCCAACTGCTTGGTATCGTACCTACCGTCCTTGAAGTAACGATTACCATAGAAACCTTCCAAGTCAAAGTCTTTCAACGTGCCTTGGAGAGCAGCTTTATCTTCTTGTGTTAGGTTATACTTACCGTCAAACTGAACATCCTCGTCCTTGTAATTGACGCTAAAACCATCGAAGTTCTTAAGACCGTCTTCAATACTCTGTACGAATACGTTTCTTGCCTCAAGATACGCTGCTTGTTGTTCCTCTTGTTGCTTTGCCAGAATCTGACTAATTGCATCATCCGAAACCGGTTGTTGACTAGCCTGTTGAATCTGACTAAGTATATCTGGAAAATCAATGTCTTTTTTCATGTCACTCAAACCATCCTTTGCTTCACGTACCAATTTCTTCAATTCTCTATTGAGTGACTTTTGTTCTTTTTCCATTTGTCTTCTAGCCTGAGCTATCTCATCCTCCGTCATAGAATCTTCGTCAATTCTGTTCTCTACCTTATACTTGGCATTGAACTCTTCTTCGATTTCATCTGGAGTTAAGTCAGGATATTGGTAAGCCATATGAAGCTTAACTACATCCTCGTCACTCATACTATCTAAATTTGAAAGAACTTTTTGCTCATAAAGCATGTCGGCTAATTCCGAAATGTCTTTACTTACAAGTTTATCGTATACCGTTTTTGCAAAATCATTGTTCCACTCGAACGGTTTTAATTCTGGTTGTTGAACATCATTCTTACTTGGTTCAGCTTTCGCCGGTTCTGAAGTCTGAGGTTCTACTGTTGTTGGCTCCGTAGCAGTTGTCTGCTGTGGTTCTGCCGTTGATGTTACTGGTTCACTTTGAGCTGGCTCAGTTGTTACTGGTTCTGCAGCTGGTTGCTGTGTTTGTGTAGCTGATTCAGCTACGTAACCATTTGCATCAAATGGATTGAATGTTGCTTCTGACATGCTTGATTGTTTTTACAAAGATATAAATATTTATGCTTCAGTTTGTTGCGACTGTTGCTCTTGAGCTGCTTGAGCTTGCATCATCTCCATTTCATTCTCCATTTGTTTCTTTTGGAAAAACGAGGATACGATTTGCTGAATCTCTGGACTCAGTGGTTTCCCTAGCTCAAATGATTTCAAAAGCGCCATTTGCACAAACTCTTGCTCTGATATGCTCTGCTTCATAGACATCTCAGTTTGTACAACCGCAAGCTTACCTTGGCTTTGTATTTGCTCTAATTGAGCGTCTGCCTGAGCCTTAGCTGCAATTGACTGCTGTTGCACCTGAGCATTCATTTCTGAGTTCTGTCTAGCCTTTTCCATATCTTCTTTCTGCTTACGCTTCTTTGCTTTAGCTAGATACATCTCAGCTAGTTTGGTATTCTTAATACTCCTAACTCTGAATGCATCTTCAAAATCTATGATACCTGCAGATAGTGATGTTTGAATCATTGCCTCCACGAAAGCTTTTTCTTTATCGTCAGGCATGATATCTATTCTGATGTCGAATACTTTACCTTCTACGTCTTTTGGACTTAGGTACTCACGGTATTGCTGACCTCCGTAAAGAACTGAATCATACAAAAGCAATGCAATCTTATTTGCAGTTTGCTGATATATAGACATGTATGAATCGTAGATAAAGTCTGTAGCATTGTTTGACGCTGCAATCTGAGCCTGCTGCACACCAAGACCAATCTTTGGATTTACGGTTGCACCTTCTCTGTATTCATTAACTCCGATTTCATCACGAAGTCTTTCTAGGTAGTGGTTGTAAACGCTAATCAACTCCTGAAGTTGACCAATGCTTGAGCTGTTTGGAGCTTCTGCAATAGGAGAACCATTTACATTGTCACCGTCTTCAGTTCTACGTCTGTAATATATATTTCCCGTCTGGTCGTAAATCTTTTGTATTTCAAGTGGGCTTATATTTTTACCCTGACCAAGGCTAATATCAGAAAGTGAATCGATATCAATAATCAAACCAGATGGTCTGAGTTTTGCAATCAACTGCTGAATCTTGAGGTGAGCAAGTGTCATCTGACGAATAGATGTTTCCATTCTTTCAGGTAGCGCCATGTTAATCAAATCCAAGTTCTCATACATGTATACGCTGTAGCTGAACTGAACATCTGAAACTTCTTTAGCCGTATTTGGCTTAATCATGTTCTTAGCTATTCCCCACTCAAGCATAATATCAGTGCCCATCACATATACGCCATGATAAATAACATACATGTCTTTTTTGATGAGTTCTTTATTCTCGCCTAGTCTTTGTGGCTCTCTTTCTTTTTTCTCTACGATTAGATTACCAAATCTGTTTGTCTTAGCTTGGTAAATCATAGTATCGATAGACTTGATTTCAAAATCAATCACATCTACAGTCCAATCATCATACGGTCTATCAATAGAGAATCTGTATCTCTCATCCCACTTAATGTTTTGGTTGAATTGCTTTGCTTTTTTAGCAATTTGGAAAATCATCTCTTCTGAAAGATGTGGGTAGTTATTTCTGATATCTACAATCTTCATTGATACAATCTCTCCTACGAAAGACATATCTCTGAAGTCATCATATTCTGAATAAGAATAAATAAGGTTTTCTGGAATAACTCTACGAATCTTAATCTTACCGTTACCAGCTACTGATACTTTAGTAGACGCAACACCAGTCTCAATCAAATCCTCGAGAATCTTTCTCTTAATTACTTCCCATCCGTTACTATAATTAACGTAGTCAATTCCTTTTTCAAATAATATTTCTTCAGGCAATTGATATTCAAGACCAAAATATAATTCCAATTCTTCGTAATCTTCTGGAGTAAACTTTCCTTCAGCCATTAACTTTACACCAGCTTGTTCTTCAATCTGACGAACTTGGTCTCCAAAATTCATTCTAAATTCAGCTTCGTCTTTGTCGTATTTTTTACGCTCTACAGATACTGGGTCTACGGCAGATGCTTTTGCAACTTCTTGTCTCTTCATAAATCCACCCAAAATAACTTGCATGAATTTAGGAGCAATAGCCGGAGCCTTCATATCTAAGTTTACAAAAGCTTCTTTACCATCTACGTTAAGTAAATCTAAGAACTCTGACATGGGTTGTCTACCTCTAGAGAACATTCTATTCTTTTGGAATTTCTTGTTTCTTCTATTGAAGTATCCACTATTGAAGGCGCTTTCTATGAACTTAGAAATCTTAAGTCCTTCTTTATCTTCTTTTTTCAACTTTGCGTTGGCGAGATGAAAATTCAGTATGTTCTTATTTTCCATATTATAGCAAAACTACAAAATGTTAATATACTACACGTTGAGGCTAAATGTCTTGATGGGGATTACTGAAAACTTCCTTTCCTCTTTTACGGTCTCCATTCCTACCCCAGATAGCAGACTAATCATAAACGCAACACTTCGGTCAAAAGGAGTACGGTTTTCGTGGTCATACTGCAGCAACTCTTCCAGCAAATCCATGAACACGATTTTGTCGCAATGGTTCTCAATGTAGCTGATACAAGTATCCAACTGTCTAGCCATTGCAAACATATCTCCAGATGTGACACCAAACTTACTGACCGTCCTTTTTCTGTTCTTGTCTATAGCAGATTCAGGCGTTCTCATCAAATACTGCTTGAAGTTCTTGTTTGTGAAATAGTCCACGAAGTCGTCACCAACGTCGTTCTCGTAACAAGCCTTGTACCCCCAGAATACTGCAGCCTTTAGCATCTCGTCATGAAATAGAGATTTCAGCCTAGGTCTGTCTACATACTCAGCAATAGGCATACAACTGTTATTTGGGTCTGCTGGGTTTAGTCTTTCGAATACGTAACAAACACCCATAGAACCCTTGCCTGATATTACAGATGATTTGAATGGGTCGATACCAGATACAAACTTGTGGGCATTACCCGGATGCCTCTGCCCCTCTCTTTCCATAATTAAGTTTTGCTCAGACTTGTCTGGAAACTTATAGACTATCCATGAGCCTTCTGGGTCGTCTGCCCAATCAACCGTTCTTTCATTCTTCCAAAATAGTCTGACTCTCCTAAGAGGCACCCTCTCTTCTTTTAGAAAGTCTATCTGATTGTATATCTTCTCAGAATTGAAGTAGCACTTCTTCTGGTCAATCATGAAAGCCTCTTCTTCCGTAAAAGGATTCATCCTGATTTCTTCTGATAATGCTTTTTTATCCTTGATTATTTTACGCTGGTTAATCAGATATTCTTTTGCTCCAGTCTCAATAACCATTCCGTACTTCTGCTTGATATAATCTTTTTGCTCTTCTGTTGGAGTCTCTATGATTGACATTCCGTACTTATCAATATACCCCTCAAACCCGTCATACGCTGGGCAGAAGTATCTGTATAGACCTGTTCCGGTATACTGATTGTCAAACTGAGAACTATCGTCAAATAGTGCCTTGTACGGTTCACCACCACTCTTAGCATCGTTGGCAGTAGAAGGTATCAAACAAAATCCAACCTTGATAGCACCACGCATCATCGTCTTTTTTACGATAGGCCAGTATTGGTTTACTGGCACCTCCTTCGGCCACTTACCGGCTTCATCCATCAGCATGGCTGTAGTACGGCCAGAATCGTAAGAGTTTAGCGCTGTATTCTTAAAGTTGATTTTCGATTCCAATCCAATGTCATCATCGAATATTTGACCTTTTTCTCTTCCTTTCGATTTTCGTTTATCTTTCTTCTTCTTAAAGACAAGTTCTGTTTTCGTTTCTTCATCTTCTGCTCTAGGTTTAAAGAACACTGGCAAGTTACGGTATCCGTTCATTACCATGTACACAAACGCATCCGATGCGTCTTTACCAGTCTTAGATATGATGCCACAAAAAGATTTCCTTTGCGTTATTGCTTTCCATACCAAATAGCATGTTGCTTGTGAAGTAGCACCCTCACGTCTTTTCTTGATACGGATTACACCAAAACATTGTGGCAGTGTTTCGCAGTGGTCTTGAAAATAAAAGTATCTCCTATCTACATCTCTGTAGTCTGGAGTATTTCCGTCTTCAAGTGTCCAATAGTTTAAATAGAAGTAATGCAAGCCAGTGATATATGTAGGCTCGCCATTATTGTAATACCAGTACCCATCGTTTATCTTGTTCCACTCTGCCCTGATAAAGTCAGCTTGTTCGTCCGTGTACACCGCATTACCATCGTCATCAAACTCAAGGTCACTGAATATATCTGGTATTTCAGTTTTCCTAAAGTATTGTTCAGATTTAGGGAGTTTTACTCCGTCAATCTTCTTTGGAATTTCTGGTGTCTTGTACGTCACCCCGTATACTTGATGTTCCTGCCTCACTTAAAAATTTATTTGTGAATTTAGCTATCCTATTATACAAATCTACTCCTGTTCCAGTTAGCGCAAATACTCTACGCCTTTTGCTCTCTCCAGTATCCATCGATATCAAATATCCCTTACGCTTCATTTTTGCAACAATGCTGTAAAAAGATAGGTCTACTCCATGATTAGAATATTCAAAATCTTTTCTATCAAAGAAGTTAAATCTACCAGCCCACATGATAAAGCTATACTCAATGATATCTAGCTTATATATATCCATGACCGTAGCCATGTGAAACATGAATTTAGATAAACCCTTTACCTTATAATGAGTTTTCTTAATTCTTTGCAATGACTCACGGTATCCGCTTCTTTTCCATACACCACGCATCCTATTAGTTCGCTTCTTGATATTCTCAATGTGTACATCCTTAGCGTATAGACGCTGATTCATCTTGAACATCTTCCACGTAAGCTTATTGATACGCTTCTTATACTTAGCTCTTGTGTCAACAAGGTTACTCGTCTTATTGTTCTGATTGATTGTTAATCTTCTTACTTCAGCCCTTAGTTCTTTACAGAGTTTTACCAACTCTGCATGGCTTTTGTTTTTAGATATATTCATCGTACAAGTTCCTCAATGAGTGGCTTCTTTCTTGATTTATCTTTTTCTTCGTCTCCGGTCAGTTGGTTGTCAAGCTTGAGCTTTTTCATTACGTCATTGATTTCACCAACAGAACCAAATAGTTTTAGTACACGTTCCCAAGAACCATCTGCACGGTCTGCTAAGTCTAAGCGTGTAAGGTCGCTATTGTTAAGCAACTGCGTAATCTCATTCAGCTTTCTATTGAGCGCATAGTATGCACCTACAATTCCGTCTGACTCGTAGAGTTTTATTTTGTCTTTGTCCGTCATAGTTTACCTAAACAGTCTGAGTACTTAAGTCTGATTATAGAAGTTCTCTTTCCACCAAGATTATGTGTGAGTTCATAATCAGAATACTTGTGAACGAGTGCCACATCACCTACTTCAAAATCCGTAACTGAATCTGGTTTTGCAAGTATTTTCAGAAAGCATTCTTTTTTCTTTTTCTCAGCTATAATCATTCCACCCTCATTTAAGTCTTCGTAGATTCTTTCTGCAATCATGTAGCCATCTACGCAGATGAGTTCTCCTCCGTCATAACCAAAGTATACGGAATATCCTTCGACTGCGTGAATAGAGGTACTTGGGTCAATGTAGATATCCAGTCGGTTTTCATCACCGACTCCGTTGTGGTAAAGTAATACATTGGTTCCTGCTTTAAGGTTTTTGAAATCGGTGAGTAAGATTCCTTGTGTATGTTTTGCGATTTTGCCATCCCATGAAAAGCTTGTGTCTACAAATATTTCTACTTCGCTTCCGTCTTCTCCAGTAATCTTGTGCTTATTCTTCTCACCGTCTATTACGGCTACGATAGCTCTATTGCCAACAGGTTTAATTGTGTTGTACAAGTGTTTCATAAAATATGGTTTGACGGCGCTAGTCGCCGTGAAAATTTGATTAGTTAAACCGCTCTCCTTTACCTGATGTTCTTCCTGAACGGTATACTTGGGAATTTCTACCCCATAGGTAGTGGTAAGCCCACCATCCTGCACTCAGCTTAGATGCATTTGCTTCTTTACGATGTCTTTTTCTGTATTGCTCTCTAGCCTTTGCAGAATAGTTAGATGAGTATCCTTTGGCTCCAAATCTTATAAGTCTTACTTTATCACCTTCTTTTGCAAGCACGACTTTCTTGTGAACGCCGTCAGTTGCATTCTTTGGTTTATTGTAGCCTGAAAATCTTTCACCACGATACTCTATCATATTATTTCCATTTACCTGTTTTCAACTTTTTATAGTCTTTAGCAGAAACCGTAGACTTACTTTTTGGTTTGCTTGTTCCCGCTTTTTTCTTTGCGTTGATGTTGTTTACTAGGCTGTTTTTTACTCCGAGTTTGTTTAGTTTCATTTGGTTTCTTTTTTTCTTTGTGAACTTTTACTGCATCTACATATCCAGCTTCATACGCTTGAAGCCATTCAATGAGTTGCTTGTCTTCTTGTTCTTTTCTAAATAGTGACTTGATTTTGTTGATTAGGTTTTTTATCATCGTGTTCTGTATTTACGGTCTTTATGGTCATGCTTATTGAAAGACTTCTGGGCACTACCTTTCTTTCTCTT
>Ga0075473_10000612_pt1 | contig 14893 bp, 7 predicted proteins | sample DEB19_08_DNA_FD_76340 | JGI IMG/M metagenome (GOLD analysis project Ga0075473, IMG submission 76340) | Aqueous microbial communities from the Delaware River and Bay under freshwater to marine salinity gradient to study organic matter... | ecosystem: Environmental > Aquatic > Marine > Coastal ... | reverse complement strand
CTAATGCACTGGCAGCGTTGATCAATGCTGGCGCTTATGCCACTGCGACACTGAACCCTGCCGTGGGGCCAAGCCTCAACACCACCATTGAGTTGGCGACCAAGGGCAGTTACGTCGGCCCTCTCGGCAACGGCATCCAGATCGCACAGTCGAACGACAGTGTCGCACCTCAAGTGACTGGGTACCGCTCTGGCCGCAAGTTCGGCACCTCTGACGGACAGGATGGTGGGTACACAGGCACGATCACCCCCAAGCTGGGCGTCGGCATCGGCGTCAATGACTATGCCGCCAATGTCGAGTACACCCTCCATGACCCCGTGCCTTCCCTCTGGCAAGGCGTCTTTGACCCCGTCAAGGTGCAGGCAAACCGTCTGCCCAACCTGATTGACCCAACGTGGAACAAGCGGGCACTGTCCAAGCTGGCAAACGTGCAGAACCCTGCGGCTACGGTTGCTGGGCGTGCGGACAAGGCCATCTTCGACACCTCCAAGGGAACCAAGGGCGCAGCCAACCCCGGCTCCATGCTCGACCTCGGCTTCCGCATGGTCTTGTTCCCTGCCAAGGACGACGGCTTTGGCAACGCCGCCCCTGACTACGACAACCCCATCACGACCCAGAACGTCATCCTCGATCCCACCGTCAATGAGGCCCAATACATCTACATCGACTACGCCAGCGGCGCAGTCGTGTGCAGCCACACGCCTGACCCGACCAACCCTCTTTGCACCTTGGCTCCCAACGGCATCGTCGGCACTGGCGGCAACAACCCGCGTGGCGACATCGTGCTGTTCGCCTCTTGCGTGCCCTTCAGCCGTATGCCTCAGCAGACAGGCGGCGGTGTCGCGGTCACGATCCCAGCGCAGGCACCTGTTGAAATTGCGGGGCAATATCAGAACACCTCTGTCTCAGAACAGAGCGTCCTCGGAGAGCGGGTCAACTTCCAGATTGCCCCTACTTTCAACGGTGTGGCACAGGTAATTTCCTCACAGGCCAACAACAGCGTCTACTTGTTCTCCGTCGAGGAGATCGGGCCTGCCACGACTCCGACAGCACCGACGATCACCGTCAATGGCCCCATCGCTGGGGATAATCTCACCTTTCGTTTCGTGCGGGACTCCTACCAGACGGTTCTCACGGCAGGCGTGGACTTTGCAATCGGCGGTTCCGACGCTGCCACCGCGTCGAACCTCGCCGCTGCCATCAACGCAAGCACCAGCATCAGCCAACTGATGTACGCGGCGGCAACCGCCAACACGGTGCAAGTCTACACCCGCCAGTCTGGATCCCAGACGACTCTCACCTCCGTGCTGCCCTACCAGCTCATCTTTGGGCCTTACAGCGTTGTTACCAGCAACAACGCACGGTTTCCTGTCGCGGGTGGCGGCACCTCTGCCTTGTTGGGGACTTTTACCCAATCGGAGAGGATCCCTCAGACAGGCTGGTTCGACGTGATCGATACCCGCACTGCCGCCCCCGGCCTCTCCATCACGGACTCCAACAATGTGGTCAACCGCGTAGCCACCTTCTCCTACTCTGGCAAGCAGATTGTCCTTGACCCTGCGACGGTGTCACTTCGCACCAAGCTGCTCAATGTCTGGGGTGGCAGCGTCTTGGGCGACGACATCACCCTCTCCCCCTCGACGCAGAACTACTACGCCTCGTTTCGCAAGGCTGACGTGCTGCCCAACGACCGCTCGGGGCGCACGGGAACGGATTACCAGCAAGACACGACAGAGGGCTTCTCAGCGCGGTTCAACAAGCTGAAGTTCTTGCAAGGCAGCCTCGACTTCAGTTCGGACGGCGTGGTTATCGACCTCGGCGGCACCAATGGCTTTGTCAAGAAGCGTGGTGACCTCATGTCAGGGGCACTGTCGATCTTCATCGACGCAACGCTCAACCCCAACTACCTCAACGCCAATGGTCTAAATGCTTCAGGAAACGGCACTGGCAACGGCGTTGTGGGCACATCAGGCAGCACTGGTGGTTATGGCGTAGGTGGGTTCGGCGGCTTTGGTAGCGATGCCGCAGGCGTCTTTGGCCAAGGCAGAGGCTCTGGGGAAGGCGTCCGTGGTATTGGCGGCACTACCAGTCTGGCGGCTGGTTACTTCAGTGCAGCGGCGGGATCCAATACCGACGGCGTACAGGGCATAGCAGAAGGTACAGGGGTCGGCGTTTATGGCGTAAACGATGCGTTCGGTGGAACGGGGCCGGGCGTAAAGGGTTATGGCCGTCGCGGCGTTGTCGCGGAGTCTTACAACATCACGGACTACCCGCAAGCTCGACTGGTCGCACAAGGCACGGCGGTACCCGCTGTGGGCAATCGCCTCAAGGGCGACCTCTGGGTGCCCGATGACGCAGGCGTGGACTGGGATGGGCACTTGCTGGTCTACGACGGCAGCAACTACCTCGACGCCTATGCCTCAATTCTTAGTACCCAACAACTCAATGCCCAACGTGGTGGCGTCAAGCTGATTAGCAACTACACGACGGCAGCGGTTGCCAGCACTCTGGCAGAGCCGTCCGATTTGGCCATGTCCGCAAGCTACGCGATCACGGCCTCGACGGGTGGCAGCACGACGGTTGTCGTCTCCGCAGCAGGCCACACCTTCGTCGCTGGAGATAACGTCTACATCACAGGTGCTACGGACACCACGATCAACAACACCCCGCCTCCTGCCACAAAGCCTTCCAACTGGAAAGTGCAGTCGGTCGTTGCAGGCGTGTCCTTCACGATCATCATCAACGCCGTGGCGGTTGGCAGTGGCGTGGCTGCGGGAACGGCTACGAAGGTCTACCCTCACCCGATGCAGTACACTTCGTATCTGCAATCAGGTGGTGGTGGCAACGGTACCCTCAAGTTCGAGCATGTATACGCTCTGCCCAAGTCCTACAAGGGCTTGTCGAGTACGGCTAGTGACGTTGCGGTAGAATTCAACCACCGCCTGAGTGGCAACTCTGCGGGTTCTACTTGGACGATCTACATGGCCCGCTATCGCCCCGGAGCGGACTACCCTGTGATTGCGTCTGTCAAGAGCGGCAACTATGCGACAGGGCTGTTTCTGCAAAGCACACAGGTTCTGGTCAGCGACATCACAGCATCGTCACTAGGAGCAACACCGTTCCAAGCAGGGGACGTTGTCGGCATTTTCATTGTTGCCTCGACTGTGCTGGGGGGTTGTACCGTCTACATCTACGAAGTGGACTTCAACTTCTGCGAAGCCTTCTACGCCGTCTACTAAGGGGGTCTAGCCCATGCGCCTTCACGTTGACCTCGGAAGCCATTTTGCTCCTGTGCCGACCGACCGCATCACGCAAGTCGAGATCGACCCAGCGTATCTGGGCATCAGCAACATCACAGGGGACTACCTGATCCCTGCCATCGACGGCACGGCCATTTCCGTCACCTCGAACTCCTACGTCCTGCCTATCAACGGCAACGACGTGTCGAGCAACATCTTCGGGCAGCTTCTGGCGCGGTTCCCACAGTACCGCAACGTCTACTTCAACCCCCTGCTGCGGGATCTGGACATCCAAGCCTTCGATCCTACAGCGAGTTGGGCACGCACCATCCCTGATCCCGCTGGTGGCCCCAACCCTGTCCTCTACTACTACCCGACGCGAGCCAAGCTCCCGACCAGCGCGGCTGTGCCCATGCCCATGTGCGTGGGCATCTTGCCCGCGAATAACACGGTGTCGGGCAAGCCCACCCTGCCCGGCGTTCTCATCACGGACAACATCGACCTCACCGCCGCCACAGGCGGCGTGGGCGCTGACGACTTCATGGTTTACTGGAAGCTCTATGGGCTGACCGACACCAACGACGTAGCAGGCTGTGGCCTTGGCAGCACTATCGGGTTCAACAGCCCTGCTTTCAAGCAAGCGCAAGAAATCAATCAGGAACCCAACACGCTCCAAGTTTACCTCAGCGTAGACGATGGCCAGAACTGGGTACAAGTGCAACGGCTTCAACAGGTCGCCTTCTGCGGCAAGACGAACCAAATTCGGCTGGCGTTCGTCAACACGAACTCCTCGCAGACCTTCTCGCTGGCGCACTTCGCGCTGCTTTTCTAGCTGGGCTATGCGCCCTCCAATCACGGCGGCGGTATTCTGCCCAGAACCACGATGAGGACACGACATGGCTCTCTCTTTCGGCCCCGGCGTCAGCCGCACCCTCGACCCAGTAGCTCGTGCGTTCCAGAACGTGGTGTTCCAGAAGGGTAAGCCCCCGCTCGACTCGGAGTTCAACCTCCAAGACAGCATCCACGACGAGCAAATGCGCCAGCAGATTGCGGCGATGATGCCCTCGGGCTTTGTGTTCGACCCAACTCGGCCCAACGAGTACTACGGCTTCAACAAGCAGAACTCGAACCAGTTCAGCTTCGGTCAGGTCAACCCGCTCCAGAACGATCAGCCCTCGATCCTCGCGGTGGTCAACGGCTGGGTCGTGCAAGTCGCAGGGACGGACATTGCGGCCAGCGTAGACAACATCATCAAGCTCTACCCGGCACCGACCAGCAACGCTCGTATTGACCTTGTGTTCTTGGAGGTCTGGCAGACGCTGGTGGCCCCGAACCCGGCGACTCAGAACAAGCCTTCGGCTTCGACCATCTGGAAGTACGGCAACGTCAAGTTCGGCGGCACCAACCTGACCGACGACTTGCAAGACCCTACGCTCGGTTTCGAGACGACCAAGCGGGTGCAAGTGCAGTACCGCCTCCGTGTCTTTGGCTCGGGTGTCAGCGGGGCCGACCTCTCGACCTACCCTGACGGATTGGGCGACCCCAACGTGCTAGGACAAGGCACCGCCGCGACTCCGCAAGCGGGCCTCACCTTCACCAACATGGGCAAGGAGTTGGGAGACCCCTCGCTGTGGCGGGCGGGCAACGGCAACCCGGCCAACGCTCTGGGCACGGTGGACGGCTACGTCTACGCGATCCCAGTCTGTGCGGTGTTCCGTCGCAACTCTAGTGCGTTCGTAGCCGTCAACAGCGCGGGTGCCGCTAACCAGAATGGTGGCTTCAACCGCCGCCCCACGACCAACACGCTGGCTAACCCGTTGGCGGGTGCGGCGGTGCTGGCTGTGCCCTCGCTGGTCAACGCCCTCTCGGCAACGACGCTGCCTGCCCCCACGCTGATCCTGCAAGTCAACAACCTCGTCGGCTCGGGCATCGACGACCCCCTGCACTATGCTGCGGGTGGCTCTCTGTTCGTGACCATCGACAGCGAGGTTATGCAAGTTACGAGCGTCAATACGACAATCGTGCCGAACACGATTACGGTATCAAGTCGTGGGCGCAACAAGTCGCAGATCACTCGTCACGACGCTGGCTCGCAGATCCAGTTCTACAGCGTGCGGCCTGACGGCTTGTTCGCGGACGAGGTAGCACCTTCGGACGTGCTGGACTTGCGCCGTGCCGTCAACCCCGGCGCGTGGGACTACAATCAGCTTCTCGTCCACAACCTCGCTGCGCTCATGCGTAACCGCCTCCAGACCACTTGGAAGCAGTCGCTGGTCGGCACCAGCCAAGGCCCTGTGGTCACGGAAGTGGACTACATGTACGCGGATGCCCCCGGTACCCCTGTCAATACGATCCAAGTGGATGGCCCTGACGGCATCCGCACCGTGTTCTCCGATGCCGCCACGATCCAGCGTGACGTGACCCTACTGCTGAACAATGACCCCGTGCTGGTCAACGGCTTCACCAACAACCAGTTCGACACCAACATGGTCTGGGACGTGGGTGCGAGCTTCGTGCCGAACGGCTTCATCAACAATGATGGGGTGTCGGGGTACTGGACGAACGGCAGCGTGATTTTCGTCCATGTCGAGGGTGCAACGGCCAACGACGGCGCACGCGGCACGTTCAAGTGGGCACCCAACGCCGAGGCGGTGCGCTTTCTGACCCCCCGCGAATACTGGAAGGTCGGATACCCGCAGGGCAACCTGACCGAGGGCGACCAGTACCCAGTCAAGATGCGCTTCATCGGCAGCGAGACCAATGGGCCTGACAACTTCTGCCTCTCGCAACAGCCTGTCACGGTTGGAGAAACCGAATTTGACCTCAACGCCGTTGCCAAGCACCCCGGCCCGATGTACCCGTGGAAGGATCTCAGCTTCCTATTTCCCTTCGTTGTGCTGGGCGACGTACTCAGCCCGACTTTTGTGATCAATGGCCTCACTGCTGCGGCATCTCTCGACTCGACCCGCTGGGCGACGGAGGGGGTGGTCGAGATTGACTTGGGCATCAACTTTGACGCCTCGAACCAGTATTACACCATCTTCAACCGCACCGATTACGATCTGGAGCCGACCTCCAGTCTGGCAAACCCCTTGCTCAATGGGCAGCGAACGCTGTTCTCGATGCTGACTCAGGGCGGCAAGCAGCGCACAGGCTACAACTCGGATGTTGTGCTGGTGCTGTACGGCGACTCCAACTTCGGAAGCCTCCCCAACAACGGGGCGTTCCTCGTCGTTGGTGCAGGCACCACGGTGGGCAAGCAGTCGGCTACTGGTCTCTCCTACCTCCAGAACTTCACCTCGTTTGACGCCTCCTCCTCGACTCGCGTGGTGTGCATCCCGCTCAACGCCGACTTCGGCGTCGGGTTCAACAACGGTACAGGGGCTGTTGCTATCAGCGCACAGATCCGCTCGCAAGTCTCGACGGTCGAGGGTGGCTCAGGATCGGCGGGTCAGTCGGCCATGTGCATCGTCTTGACCGACATCGGCGGCTATCAGCCGACGCCTTGGAACCGTTTCACGCTGGGGTACACTGCGTCTGCCCCTAACTTTGACCTCTCGGTGGACACCTCGGCAGGCTACGCACGCATCCCCGCTAAGGTGGTGCTGTCGATGACCTTGCAATACAGCCCCGCTCGTGGCGCACAGTCGCACGTTCCCGACATCCTCACCCGCTTCTCTCTGCGCTCTCCGACCGTTGACTATTTGCGTCAGGTCAATAGCGCGGTGGATCCCACCTTCTCGACGCTGACAGGTTATCCCGCTGGCGAGTCTTTGTACCCCCCGGTCAACGTGCAGCTTTGGAACCGCCTGCCAGCTTTCGGCTGGGATGCGGGTGCGGATAACGTCCTCGAACCCACGGGCGACATCAGCTACGGGGGCCTCGTTGTGGCCAATACCGAGCAGGATCGCGAGAGCGAACTGTTCGTGGATCTCGGCAGCAAGACGGTGATCTTCCGTCCCTTCCGTGAGCGCAACATGACGTTGCAAGGCATCACGGTGCCGCATGACAGCGCCTCTCTCACGGCCCCCAGCCTGATCGGCACCTACAACTACCCTGCGGGCACCACAGGCAGCGTCAAGGACAGCCTGCAATTGTTCACGCAGGGTGGCAATCTGGCCTCAGTCCTGCCCTTGGAGCCTTCTGGCGGCAAGAACTTGGCCTTCTCGGTGCCGCCAGAGTACATGCCCCGCTTCGGTCGGCAGGACATCCCCTACTATGTGGACACCGCCACGCCCAAGGGCAGCGGCACGTTCCTTGAGGGCGTCAACCACTTGTTCGTGGACACGACCGATCCGACTCAGGGCCAGACGGCCATCATTGGTGGCCGAGACAACGCTGGGCCGGGTAACGGGGTGTTCTCGCTGTACTTCCGCGCTGCCCCCTCGACCTTCCCTGCTACGCCCTATGGTGACAGCGGCACCAACATCGACGGCGCGGCTCTGAACCGTCCGTTCTATCAGGCCCGCCGTGCGCCGTTTGACATCAGCAACGCTACGCCCGAAGGCCAGACGGTCATCCAGAAGTTCAGTCAGGTGTCCTCTAGCGACCTCGGCGCGGGTCTCAAGGGTATCCAACTCCCTCCGTACCTCGGCATCGCTCGTCTCTATGGCGTCTACGAGTACACCAACTACATCGCAGGCGGCGGTGTCACTTGGTCTCCTGACCGTGCCACTTACATCGGCTTGAGCCAGCCCACGCCCATCCAGAACCTGTTGCGTGTCGATGCCAACCCGCAGTCGCTGTTTATCATGCAGAATGGTGCGCTCGACCTCACGCTGGAGAACGGCGACCACACCTACATCGTGCCGTCCAACGTCATCGACCTGACCAAGATCCCCACCTACAACCCCGGCGTCACAGACCAGTTCGAGGACTTCGAGTACGTCGTCGAGTGCGTCGTGTTCGGCTTCGCCAAGGACTTCATCAACGGCAACAACTACGTCTTGTGCCGCCATCACGACGGCACGGCTGCGACCTACGCAGACGGAGACAGTCTGCCCGCGACGGCCAACCCGCAACTGCCCAACGTGCAGATGGTGATCCCGGCCCCCGCGCACATCAACGCGCAGGCGTACTCGGTCATCGACCGCACGGTCTATCAGGGCGACCCCTACGGCACCCGCAACGGCGTGACCCCGACCGTGACGGATTACCTGAACCGCTACGGCACTGTCCCGCTCAACGACGCGGCCCTGCTGGCTACGCCAATCCAGCAGTTCGACAGCAACGGCAACTTCCTGCCGCTGACGTACAACCCGCGTGCGTTCGAGGTGTTGTCGTCTATCGACTTCTACACGACGATGGGCACTGGCAAGGTCGGCGGCAAGATGTATGCAGGCACCCCGCTTGACGTGGGCTACTTGCAGAACACCCCAGACGTAGCGACCCGCATCCCGACCACGGGTGCGCCTGACTACTACGCCTTCCGCAACACGTTCGACCGCGCCTTCACCGAGGGTCAGCAGGAGCAGTCCAACCACGCCAGCATCCAGATCAATACGTTCTCCTTCCCGACGAGCATCAATCAGGTTCGCTTCCCGCCCGAGATGCTCAACGGTTTGTACATCACCTTGGGCAACGTCGCGGGTGAACGCGCCTACTTGCGTGGGCTGACCTCGCCTATCGACTTCCGCGTCTGGGCGACGGAGGTGCTAATCAATACGCCAGTCGCGGGGCAGGCGACCCTTACGACGGCTCGTGAACACCGCCTACAGGTCAACGACCGTGTGGTCTTTGTTGAGATCCGCAACGGTGCAGGCACCGCCATCGGACTCGACGGCAACTCGGACGTGCTGAGTGTTCCCAGCGCCCGCCAGATTGTCATCCCGATGGATGGTCTGGTTGCCAACCAGACGGTAACCGCCAACTTCTCGGGTCAGGTGGTCTTGGGCGACCGTGTCGATGATACGGTGTTCGGCATCGCGGCACGTTCGGGAAGCCAGATCCTGACGACTACCGTGACCTCAGACCTCACCTTGCTCATCCCTCCGAACGGCACCATCGCCTCGGAGTCGTCCTTTACGCAGTTGGTGTCTGTCGCTGGAGTGCGCGTCGGGGATGCCGTCACGGTCAACCCCCTCAGCCCCCTCAACTCAAACATCAGCGTCATCGCGTGGGTCAGCAACGCCAACGTCGTGAGCATCCGCTTCGCGAACACCTCGGGGGTTGCAATCAACGTCCCGAGCGTCACGCTGTATCTCGCGATTACCCCAAGGAACCTCGACACTCAGACGACGCTGTTCAACCTCGCCTCGAAAATCATCACCAACTCGACAGCCAACGTGTCGATCAACGCGGTCGTCCCTGTCGGCAACGAGTCGCTGGTGCTGGAGAGCAGGACGGCAGGCAAGGAAGGGAACCGCAACTACATCGCAATCGACCTCAACCTGTTGGGCGTCGGTGTGGTCACGGTGGCCAACGTCAATCCGACGCTCATTACGACCTCAATTGCTCTGGAGGAGTTGGCCCCCTACTTCGACCCCGGCATTGGCAACACCTCGTCTGTGTACCTGACTGGCTTTGGCGGTGCGGGTGCGGGTGCGGTCAATAACCGCTTCTGGGAAGCGACGGTGACAGGCGCAAACACCTTCACCATCAACTTCGACAGCAGCATCCCTGCCAACAACCTTGCAGTCGTGCCCCCTGCCGTTGGTGTGGACGGCACGCTCGTGTTCCCGCAGCGTCGGACGGCTCAGAACTTCTACAACCTCTACGGTATCACCCTCAGCCGCGACCTCATGTGGCTTACCGACCCGCAGAATAACCGCTGGCTTTCCCCGGAGGCGGTTGCGACGGCGTCGAACTTCATGGGTGGCATTGACGTTCCCGTCAACGCGGGCAACGGCAACAGCCAAATTTCGCTGACAGGTATGACCGAGCGTTTCCCGCTGGGCATCCTGCTCAACGACTCCGACTTCTTGTCGGAGAACCCGCTGAACGATCAGGCCAGCGCGGTGCAGACTTTCTCGTCGGCACTGCGGCCCATTCAGCGGCTGCTGCCCTTGTCATCGCAAGGCCGTGAGTACGAGCGGTTCCTCGGCGCACCCGGCGACCTCATCGCTCAGGCTGACGGTTCGATCCTGACTTACCCCGCATACAACGCCACGACGGCCCCTGCTGGCACTCGCGGTTACCGTATGTACCGTGGTGGCGGCTCGCTCTACAGCCTCGACGGCTTCACGCCCGGTGGCCCTGTCGATTGGGCCACTACCTCCTTCCCGCCTGCCATCCGTCCTGTCCTCAAGGGCGGCGTGCTGGTCGGCAAGGCTCTGCTGGTTCGCAACTTCCCTGAGACGGCGTTTGGCCCACCCATCCCCGCTCGCACGAATTCGTATGGCGATGAGATCCAGATGCTCGTCATCACCAGCGGCGTGTTCGGCTCGACGGTGACAACGGAGGATGGGCTGACCTTGCAGGGTAGTATCGGTTCGGCGGGCTACGGCGAAGGCTACTCGGCCAGCGACCGCTACCGCATCGACGGCAAGCCGATGTTCCGCGACACCTCGTTCAAGCACCTCGACCCGGACAACGTGCAGCCCACGCCGTACATCAAAGAGGTCTAATGCCCTTCATCTGCCGAACAGACCTTCCTGCCGAGGTGCGCGACCCGCACCTCAAGGAATACAAGGAAGGTATCCGTCAAAGGCTCTTGTTCGCGGCGACCGAGGCAGAACGCAAGCACCTCCAGAGGATGCTCGAACGCGCTGACGATGATGTCCCTTCGTATCAGGCCGACAGCCCACCCCCTCTCGGGGCCATCGACCCTGCAAGTTTTCTGTGAGCGGCTGACCTCTCGTGCGTACATGGGGTGAAAGGGAGTCGAGGAGACCCCCTTGGAGGAACCCATGAACACCTACATTCAGGCGAGCAATCAGAGTCCGAACCAAGCAAGCTGGCGCGTCCACCTCGTCTATAACGGCATGAACGCCAACAACCAGTCGGAGTGGTCGAACAAGTTCTGGGAAGTCGTCCACACGGCGGGCAACTCCACCTCGACCGTCCGCTGGGGCAAGGTCGGCACGGCGGGGCAGACGATGTCCTGCCACTACACCAAAGCACTGGATAAAGCCCGCGAGAAGATGGCCAAGGGGTACAGTGAGGTACCCAGCAAGTGCTTCGTGAGGGCGCTATCTGCCACGACCCCCTCGGTCTCGGTTAGCCGCGATGGTGCCCGACTGCTCGCCAAGCTCAAGTCGATGGCGTTCCCCTACAACCTCGTCGAAAAGGTCGTTGCCTTTGGCGAGAGTATCCAGTGCCTCGACGAGAACGGAGAGGAGGTGATGACCCTCACGCTCAAGGGCGCAAAGGATCTGCTGGGGGCGTGATAGCTAGGCGATAGGGCGTCTCCTTGTGCGAGCATAAGCTCGTTCCACCTACGGAGACCCTGCCATGAAGCGTAACGCTGCTCTAATCACCGAGGACTTGCAGTGTCAGTCGGCCATGAAGAACCTTCTCGCGTTCCTGCGTGCGATGCACTGGAACTACTGGACGACCCACTGGCAAGTGAAGGGTCAGCCGTTCTATGGCGACCACTTGCTGTTCCAGCGGTTGTACGAGGGCATGGCCGAGGAGATCGACGGAACGGCTGAGAAGATCGTTGGCTTCTTTGGCAGCGGCGCGGTGGACGGTCACGACAGCATCGACCGTGCCCACAATGTGCTGAAGCGGTGGGCGGCTAACCCCGACATCCTGTCGCGTGCTGTGCAGAGCGAGCAGGAATTCCAGCTTCTCATCAAGGGCGTGTACGAGTTGATCGAGAGCAAGGGCCACCTGACGCTGGGCCTCGACAACTTCTTGCAAGGCTTGGCTGATGTCCACGAGACGAACCTGTATCTGCTCCAGCAACGGTTGTCTGCTGCCTAACAAGGGGACGCCCATGTCAAGTTTGCTCGTAAAGACGCTCGCAAGTCGCGTTGCTGCTGCCCACTTGGCGGCACGGCAGAGCGCCGTCAAGCAGGCCGCGAGGAGCTACAACCCTTGGGTGACGTACCCAAGGGGTGGCACGGACGAGGGCTGGGAACCCACTTGGGTGCTGGAGAAGCAGGAGCGCGAACACCAACAATGGCTCTTGAGGCGGCACCAACGCCTGCTGGAAGTCCTCTCGATCATGGATCCCTCGGCTTATGCCGAGGCGTCGAAGAAGCCGTACACCCCCAATGCCACGTCGGCCAGCCCCCCGGAAATGCTGGATAACTGGCGGTACTTCGAGAAGCTCTACAAGCAGTACGAGAACCAGATTTCCGACAAGGGGTACTCGAACTTCAAGGATCGCCAGACCCTCGCAAACCTCACCGAGGACGAGTGGAACCGCTATGTGGCAGGCAAGGACTCGGCTGATACGGTGCTGCAATGGGCAAAGGCTCTGCCCATGGCCTTCGGCTTTGTCCGCAAGATCAATGCCCTTATCCAAGCAGAGCTGCCCGAATACAAGGTGGCTTACACCTCCCCGGCAGTCAAAGCAAGAACAGGCTTCTACTCGCAGCCCGGTCTGCTGTCGCCTAACTACGGAGAATACAAAAGTTTTGTGCAGGTCGGTCAGGCCGTCGATCTGACCCTAGAGCTACAAAAGAAGCGGAAGGTCGGAGTAATTACGGTCACTCTCGCGGGGTTCCCGTACTTCTCTCGAAAGGAGCACTTGTTCACCGTGGGCGTCTTTGCCCGCATCGGAACGAAGGACACCGTCCTTTACCACAATCAGTTCCTGACCTCGGCCTATTACCATCAGAAGTCCATCGACAAGATGCCTCCCTCGGCCATGCCCATAGCGGAGGTTGTCCAGACAATTGCTGACCACATCATCAAGACGTACAAGCCGCTTCAGCCTGTCGTCCAAGCCCCGGACACCGAGAGACCGTCTAGCACCGAGAAGCGGGTTGTGCCGACCGAGACCGCCGCCAAGGTGGAGATCCTCGACAAACTCCTCGCCAAGCGCCCGGACTCCTTCATGAAGGCCATGCGGGATCTGATCGAGGACGGAAAGACCCCGACCGAGAACCAACTCAAGGCGATCCGCATGAACCTCTACAAGGCGAACATGCGGGCAGAGGCTGACAGCTTCCGCATGGGCTAAAGGGAACTGCCGATGATCTCCCACAACGCATCAAGACTGCTTGGCGTGATGGCTAAGGGGGCTGGCAAGACCAGCACAATCGACATCGACTTGCTCAAGGAGGCCCTCGGAGCCATCGGGTGGACGGTGACGATTGGGGTTGGGCTGTACCGCATCACCCTAGAGGAACGACTCGAACGCCACCCTGAGTACCAAAACTGGTCTCGGAAGTGGGGCATTGAGACTGTGATAGCGGAGCCTAAAGTCATTAGTTTCTTCTTCGAGGAGCAAGAAAACGCTTACCGCTCTCGATTGGAAGCCCCCTTCATCGTCGGCACCCCTCCATCACAGCCAGTCCTTTGGGGCCTCTATGCCAAGAGGGTGTTGACGCCCCGCCAATGGGCGAGCGGTAGCTGGAGCGTAGATGTTGAGGACTTGATGATGGCCGTCCCGACCTACACGTTCACGACGGCAAACAACGTGCAGATGACCGTGATGCCCCCGCCGTCTCGGGAAGGTCTGCCTAACCCCCAAGCTCTATCTATCCCGACCTTTTGGTCGTGGGGCTACAAGAACGGCTTGCAGGAGTTGGCAGCAAAGGCTCTAACGGAGACGCCCCAAGAGGCGAAGCCCCTAGCCCCCGGCGAGCGGACACTAGAGAACACAGGAACTTGCGGCGTCTGTATGCAGAACGTCAAGCTGACGAGTGCCCAAAGGGTCATGCGTCACGGCTGGCAAGTGGGCGGCAACCGCCAAGTCGGGCGTATTGGTTACTCTTGGCACACAGGGCCGTGCTTTGGTGTCGGCTACGAGCCGTGGGAAGTCAGCCCCAAGGCCGCTGATGAGTACGTCAAGTACCTGAAAGGCGAAGTGATCCCGAGGTACGAGAAGGAACTGGGGTACTGGAGCAACCCGCCAGAGGAGGTTCGCAGCCCCTACTACAAGACCATTATCTACTTCGGTGGCCCCAATTACTTGAGGGACTACCCCAAGTTCAGCCGAAACCCCGACCCCAAGGACTTTGACATTTCAGGGTACCCCCCGCGTTTCCGCGCTCAACTTGAGGCAGACGATTACGCACTACTCAAGAGGGAAATCCGCACGGCGTACAAGAACTTGGTGGAGCAAAGGGTGGGCGAGGCCAGCCTCGGGATCCGAGAAGCGACAGCGGAGGCGAATCAAGTCTCCGCTCGCATCGCCACTTGGAAGCCCAAGGATCTGCGGGGCAAGACCGCAAGTGCCCGTCGTGTTGCGGCTTCCTACTTGCTTTCGAGAGGGCGACATTGAACCCCAACATGTCCAAGCTGCTGCGTTATCAGGTTCTCCTGCACCGTGTGACGGAGCAGGCTCATACGCTAGACGACCTCCTCGAAGGCCGCACGACGGTCGATGTTGAGGGCGACAGCGGTCGTGATGTGTTCCGCGCTCGGCAGCTTGGGTTGTTCACCGCCAACGTCAAAGGCGTGGACATCATCGCTCGGTGCGAGGCCGACGCGGCTCCGCTGATCCACTACTTGGAGCAGGGCGGCGTGTATGGCTCGCTCGACTTCAGCCGCCTGCTGGGGTACAGCGAGGAGCAAGTCGAGCAGTACGCCGAGCTATT
>Ga0075473_10000610_pt1 | contig 14911 bp, 18 predicted proteins | sample DEB19_08_DNA_FD_76340 | JGI IMG/M metagenome (GOLD analysis project Ga0075473, IMG submission 76340) | Aqueous microbial communities from the Delaware River and Bay under freshwater to marine salinity gradient to study organic matter... | ecosystem: Environmental > Aquatic > Marine > Coastal ... | reverse complement strand
CGATCGCATGCCTGCTGGCAGGGTCGGTTTCGGCCTCGGCCATCGACGGGGTCGGCGGCATCCCCTTCCTGCGGGCGGTGCGCCATCATGAACGGCAGAAGATGGCCGCCGTGTACCGCACCTATATCGACTGCTCGGAGCTGATCCCCGCCTTCGTCTTCGCCATCGCACTGCTCTGGCTTCCCATTGGCGCGGTGTTCATCATCCTTTCCGGGGCTCTGGCTGCCGTGGGCTACGTGACGTGGCGCTATCTGCCGAAGTCGCTGTAGCGGGCTTGCGGCGCGACAGCAGGAAACCGCCGATCACGCAAGCCAGCGCTGCGACGATGTGCCAGGTGATCGGCTCACCCAGCACGGCCCAGGACAGCAGCACGCCCGAGACAGGCATGAAATAGCTCGCCATGCTCATGAAGCTCTGCCCCACGGTGACGGTGATGTTGGCCCGCAACAGGTAGGCGAACCCGGTGCAGACAAGGCCGAGGTAGAGCGCGGCCAGCATGGCGGTGCCGGAGAGGTGCGGCAGTGGATCATGCGCCAGCACCACAATGGGCGTCAGGGCGATGACGCCGACCCCCATGTTCACGGCCGTCATCATCGGCACGCTGGTGCGGCGCACGAAGCGGATGAGCGTTCCGGCTGCCACATAGCACAGCATGCCCGTCCAGACTGCAGCATAGGCAAGTGCATCGAAACCGATGCCTTGTGACAACTCGGGGCCCACAACGAATGCGAGACCAGCGAAGCCGAGGACCATTCCGGCGATCTTGCCCCCCGTGAAACGGTCGTCGGGTGTCGTGAAATGTGCTGCCACCATGGTTGCAAGCGGCCCCACGCCCATGATGAGGGACGTCACGCCGGCCGGAATGTGTAGCTCTGCCCAGGAAATGAGAAAAAACGGCCCCACCGTGTTGAGCAGGCTCATGGCGATGATGACGAGCCAGTCGTGCCAGCTTGGCGGCAGCGGATCGCTGCGCCACCACGCGAAGACCGCAATGGGCAGGAATGCGATGGCGACGCGGATCATGACGAGCCACAAGGGACCTGTCTCGTGCACCGAGAGTTTGATTGCAAGGAAGGCAGAGCCCCAGATTGCCCCAAGCAGGACAATCTTCAGCATGTCGATGATCGTGGGATGATGCAGGGAGTTGGGTGAAGGCATTTCACTTGACGGGTGCCGCAGCGACTTGCGACACAAAAGAAAACATGAATGGGGGATCGAATGCCACAGAACATCGTCGTGGGCCACAGGCAACTGATGGCGGAGGCTGAGGCCGACGTCGAGAGCATTCCCGCTGTCGACGCCATTGCGGTGCTGGGCCAGCCGGATGTCGCCATCATCGACATCCGTGACCCGCGCGAGATCGAGCGCGAGGGGCGCATTCCCGGCTCCTTCCACGCGCCGCGGGGCATGCTGGAATTCTGGGTCGACCCCGAGAGCCCCTATCACAAGCCAATCTTCGCGGAAGAGAAGAAATTCATCATCCATTGCGCGTCTGGGTGGCGCTCGCTGCTCGCTACCCAGGTACTGCAGCGCATGGGCCTGAAACCCGTCCTCAATCTGAAAGGCGGTTTCGCCGCGTGGAAGGACGCTGGCGGCCCGGTCGAGATGGTGGAAAAAAAGGCGTGAGCAACATCCACCTCGTCATCGGCAACAAGAACTACTCCTCCTGGTCGCTAAGGCCGTGGATGGCGCTTTCCATGGCGGGCATACCGTTCCGCGAAACGGTGATACCGCTCGATACGCCGGAAACGGCCAAGCTCATTGCCGAACACTCGGCGGCGGGGAGGGTGCCGGTGCTCTATCACGGGCGGCAGGTGATATGGGATTCCCTCGCCATCATGGAATACCTGGCAGAACTCTTTCCCGAGAAGAACCTCTGGCCCAAGACAATTTCCGCCCGAGCCATGGCGCGGGCTGTTTCCAACGAGATGCACGCCGGGTTCAGCGCGCTGCGCAATGCCTGTCCAATGAACATCCGAAGGGTGCCGAAGGCTGTGCCGGTCAACGATGCGGCGAAGCGGGACATCGCCCGCATTGAACAGATCTGGCGCGACTGCCGCGCAAGGTTCGGCAAGGGCGGAAAGTTCCTGTTCGGCAAGTTCTCGATTGCCGATGCGATGTACACCCCCGTCGTCTCCCGTTTCGAGACCTTTGCGATTCCGGTTGCGGAGGACACGCGCACCTACATGGACACGATCCTCAATACGGCCGCTTTTTCGTCGTGGCGTGAGGCGGCGCTCAAGGAAACGTGGATTGTTCCTTCGGACGAGGTCGACTGAGGTTCAGTGAGGGGTTCGCGACGGAGCGGTGATCGTCGCACCGTTATGCGTCCAGTGGATGCCGCATTCGGTCTTCGCTGATCCTGCCCAGCGTCCAGAGCGCGGGTCGTCTGCCGTACCGCCAGCTGCTGTGCAGGGCTCGCAGCCGATGGAAAAATAGCCGATTTCGGTCAGGGGATGGGCTGGCAGGTTGTGGGCCTTCATGTAGGCCGCGATGTCGAGCGCGGAGAAGCCCGCGAGCGGCTCCACCTTCAGGCGGCCGTCGGCGATCGACAGGAAGTCGAGGGTAGCCCGCGCCGCCCCATGGTAGCGCTTGCGGCCGGAGATGGTGACGTCGAAGCCTTGCAGCGCTGTCGCCAGCGGACGCGTCTTGCGGATGTGGCAGCAGCCATCGGCATTGCTCTTGTGGAGGGTGCCATCCGCGTCCCTTGTGGCCAGATCTGCCTCGTCGGGCGTGACGATGCGAACGCCCGTCAGGCCAAGCCGGTCAACCAGCTTGGCGCGGTAGGAGTGCGTCTCCCAGAAGTGCTTGCCGGTATCGAGGAAGATGACAGGTGTTGCCTTGTCCACCTCTGACACCATGTGCAGCAGAACGGCAGATTCCGCCCCGAAGGATGAGACCACGGCGGCCTTGCCCGCGAAATCTCGCAGGATCGGCCCCAGCAGCTGCTGGCCCTCGAGCCCGGCGTAGCTTTCGAAGATGAAGCGGTCCATGACCGCTCAGCCGGCGTGCGGCTGTTCCAGCCAGGGTTCGGCATCGGTGTGACGCTCGGTCCAGATCTCGGCTTCCGTGCCGCGGCGAAACAGCCCGCGCTGATAAGCAAGCGACATTTGGCGCGAGGCCTTCGCCCAGGTTTCCAGTGGGAACCGGTCGCCGATCTCGAAGGCATCGAAGCCCACCTGCAGCATGAACTGCAGCTGGTCGGGCAATACGTTGCCGGTGGCCCGGAGCTCGCCGCGATAGCCCATCTCGCGCAGCGCCCGCGCGATCGAGTAGGCGCGGCCGTCGTTGAAGGCGGGAAAGGGCAGCGCGATCACCGAGAGGCGCGGCAGGAACGTGCCGAGCGCCTCGGGCCGATCGGTGTTCGACAGCCTGAGGCCCAGCTTGCCCGAACGCTGCGAGAGCTCGCCCCACTCCTTGAGCAGGCGTGCGAAGGAAACGATGATGTCGCCCGTAGGCGGCAGCTCGCCCTCGGCCTCGGCGCCGATCCAGGTATCAGGCACCAGCACGTTGTTCTTAAGCAGTGGCATAGAGGGCCTCCTTGAAGGGCTTGGGTCCGAGTCGGCGATAGGTGGCGAGGAATTCCTCGCCCGCTTCGCGATGCTTGAGATAGGTGTCGAGAATGGTCTCGATGGCATCCGCCACCTCGTGGCCGGCAAAGCCCGGCCCGAGGATGGTGCCGATGGACGCGTTTTCGGCAGACGAGCCGCCAAGTGTGATCTGGTAGAATTCCTCGCCCTTCTTGTCGAGGCCGAGAATGCCGATGTGGCCCACGTGATGGTGGCCACAGGCGTTGATGCAGCCGGAAATGTTGATCTTGAGCTTGCCGATCTCGTCCTGCTTCTTCGAGTCCGCGAACTTTCGCGAGATCGACTGCGCGACGGGGATCGAGCGCGCGGTGGCCAACGCGCAGTAGTCGAGGCCGGGGCAGGCGATAATGTCGCCCGCGAGGCCGTAATTGGCGGCGGCCAGGTCGGACTTCACCAGTTCCTGCCACACGCTGAAGAGGTCATCCTTCTTCACGTGCGGCAGCACGATGTTCTGGGCATGCGAGACGCGCAGTTCGTCGCTGCCATAGCGCTCGGCAAGGCCGGCCATCACGCGCATCTGGTCGGCGGTAGCGTCGCCCGGGATGCCACCCTCGGGCTTCAGCGAGATGTTGACGATGGCATAGCCGTCGACGCGGTGCGGACCGAGATTGTTCCTGGCCCAGCGCGCAAACTCGGGGTTCGCCAGCCTGCCCTCTTCGAAACCAGCCGACCAGCGCGGCAGCTTCTCGAAGGCGGGAGGCGCGAAATAGGCAGCGATCCGGGCCAGCTCACGCTCTTCCACTTCCGTGGTCGGGTGCGGGCGGCGGGCGAATTCGGCTTCGACTTCCGACTTGAACTTGTCGGCGCCGATCTCGTGAACGAGGATCTTGATCCGTGCCTTGTACTTGTTGTCGCGGCGGCCATAGAGATTGTAGACGCGCATGATCGCCTCGAGATAGCCGATCAACTCGTGCTGGGGCAGGAAGTCGCGCACCGTGACGCCCACCATCGGCGTGCGGCCAAGGCCACCCCCCACGATTACCTCCCAGCCGATTTCGCCAGCGTCGTTCTTGTGCAGGCGCAGGCCGATGTCATGCACTTTCACCGCGGCGCGGTCATGCGGGGCACCGGTCACCGCGATTTTGAACTTGCGCGGGAGAAACGAGAATTCAGGGTGGAGCGACGACCACTGCCGCAGCAACTCGCCCACGGGCCTTGGATCGGCGATCTCGTCGGCCGCAGCACCCGCCCAATGATCGGTCGTCACGTTGCGGATGCAGTTGCCTGAGGTCTGGATCGCGTGCATCTCGACTTCGGCCAGGGCGTCCAGAATGTCGGGTGCGTCCTCGAGCTTCACCCAGTTGTACTGGATGTTCTGGCGCGTGGTGAAATGGCCGTATCCCTTGTCCCACTTCTCGGCGATCAGCGCCAGCTGGCGCATCTGGCGGCCGGACAGCGTGCCATAGGGAATGGCGACACGCAGCATGTAGGCATGGAGCTGCAGGTAGAGGCCGTTCATGAGGCGCAGGGGGCGAAACTCGTCCTCGGTCAGGGCGCCCGACAGGCGCCGTTCCGTTTGGTTCCTGAACTGGTTGGTGCGCTCGCGCACGAACTGGTGGTCAAACTCATCGTAGCGGTACATCTGTATCACTCTCCTTCGGGGGCGGCAAAGCCGGCGCCCGTGCCCTCGGCCTGCTTGCCGAGGTCCAGTCTCACGGTGGGGCCGAGCGCTCGCATGCGCTCGCGGATGTGCGACGCGCGCACGCGGCCATCGAGGCGCTCGGCATCGACGAGGTAGGACCCCGTCACGATGGTCTTCTTTTCGTCCTCGCGGGCGCGGGCTTCCAGGGCCGCGGCAGCCTGCGGCTCCAGCGCCAGCACGGCTTCGTCGATCGTCTCACTCCATGCGCCGCCGCGCGTGAGGAACACCGCGATGCCATCGCGCAGGCGGTTTGCGGTGACCAGTTGTCCCTTTTCAGGCGTCGTCATGATGCGGCTCTCAGAATGTCGTCACGGATGTCCTCGCGGACGGGGAAGGCAATCACCTCGGCCGCCCGGGGCTGCGGCACCGCAGGAATGGTTTCGAAGGCGATTCCATCGGCAGCAACCGACACGGTCTCCTCGAGCGACACCTCGGCCGACAGGCGCACCACGAGCCTTCCCGCTTTGGCCTCGGCCAGCAGCAGGTCGGTGGCGCCGTCATAGAGTTCGCCCTTGACGGGCCTGCGAACAGCGTCGCGGCGGGCAAGTTCGAGGATGGCCTTGGGTACACTGCGGTCATGCACGATCACGTCCGCCTCATGCAGCTTGCGCTGCGCCTTGATGGTGAGGAGCTCCGGATCATCCGAGCCGAGGCTGACAAAGGAGACGCGGCCCTGCGGCGCCTGGGCTTCCGCCGCGAAGAGGTTCTCCACACCGGCGAGATAGCTGCAGGAGTCACCTGCGATGAACGCCTCGCGCACGTCGCCGAAGAAGAAGCGGTACCAGAAGCCGCGACGGCGGTTGCCCGCCGGTATCGCCTCGGCCACGCGATGGCGAAGCCCGGAGGCTGCCCTGGCAAGCTCGCCCAGCTGCTGCGGCAGCATGGCATCTATGCGGGCACGCAGGCCCTGGCCAAGGATCGGTGCCGTGCCCTCGGTGCCGATCGCGACCACCACCGGGTCGCGGTCGACGATCGACGGCACGATGAAGGTGGATATGTCGGGGTTGTCGACGGCGTTGACCGGTATACCAAGCGCCTTTGCATCTTCCGACACACGATCGTTGAGGTCGGCATCGGCGGAATAGACGAGGGCTGCGCCTTCCAGCAGCCCGGGGTGATAGCCGCGGGCGATCCAGTTGACGCGCGGCTCGGCGGCCAGTTCCTCATGAATTGCCGGCGCGATGATGTTGATGACGGCATCGGTCTTCAGCAGCAGGCGCACCTTGCGCAGTGCCTCCTCTGTGCCGCCGACCACGGCGACGGGACGGCCCTGGAGATCGAAGAAGATCGGAAAATAGCGCATGTCATCCGTTCCCGTGGCTGTGCGTTCGCTGTTTCAAACGTTCGGTCTACCGGACGGGGCTCGAGAAAAATCACGATTTCGTTTGAAGTACAGTACGAAGACGCGTTATCAAGGCCACGGCGGAACACCGAACGTCGGAGATGTTCTTTATAACGAACGCTAGTTCTAAGTTCAGGACGACGAAATGTCAACGCGTCGCGGCAAGAAAAACAACCCTTCACAGGACTTTGACCCGACCCCCTCGCTGGGCAAGACCATCCAGCGCCTGCGCAAGGCCTACAACATGTCGCTGGGCGACCTGTCGGAGCACTCGGGGGTTGCAAAGTCGATCATTTCGCAGATCGAGCGCAACGAAACAAATCCAACTCTATCAACGGTTTACCGGCTCTCGCGGGCACTTGACACGACGATCGACGAGGTGCTGCGCACCGAGGGCGCGCAGCTTTTCCTCGAGCACCAGACAAAGTCCGGCGTACCGATCCTCGAGAGCCAGGACGGGCTCTGCCGTCTTGCCATCGCCGGCCCCCTCAACCTCGTCGATCACGTCCAGTGGTATGATTTCCGGGCAAAGGCCCACGGCGTGCTTGAATCCGATCCGCACCCGCAGGGCACGGTGGAGCACCTTTACATCCTGGCGGGCGAGCTGGACGTGACCACGGGCGAGGAAACGCGCCGCGTGAAGCAAGGCGAAACGCTGCGCTTCCGGGGCGACCTGCCGCACAAGATCGTCAATGTCGGCGACGGGGAGGCGCACGCCACCATGATGCTGGTGCTCCGCCAGCTGGGCACGACCGACAACAGCGGTTGAGAGGGGCGATCAGCCAGCTCTCAGGCGAGTGAGACGCTTCCATCGGCGTGGCGCGTGATGCGCCCCGCAAGCGCGAGCTCGAGCAGCAAGGCGGAGAGGGTGGCGGCATCGAACCCACTCTCCCGCGCCAGGTCATCCGTGTCGATGGGATTGGGAGAGAGCATCTCCAGCAGGTGGCGCATGTCGGCCTCATCCGGTTCGCGCAGCGGGAGCGGTGGCGGATCAGGCTCGAAGAAGCTCATCTGACCCGGTGCGGCGCTGCCGAGCACCTCCAGCACGTCGCGGGACGACATCAGCAGCGTCGCGCCATCGCGGATGAGCCGGTTGGTCCCTTCGCAGCGCGGGTCCAGCGGCGAGCCCGGTACAGCGAACACCTCCCGGCCCTGCTCGCCGGCAAATCGTGCAGTGATCAGCGAGCCCGAACGCAGGGCTGCCTCCATCACGATGATGGCGCGCGACAACCCGGAAATGATGCGGTTGCGGCGAGGGAAGAAATCCGCCTTGGGCTCGGTGCCTGGCACCTGTTCCGAAACGATCAGCCCGCGTTCGCCGATGGCGGCATGGAGTGCGGCGTTCTCCGGCGGGTAAATCACGTCGATCCCACCGGCGACGACGGCGATGGTGCCGGTCTCGAGTGCCGCCTCATGCGCTGCGGTGTCGATGCCGCGCGCCAGACCGGAGACGATCACATGGCCCTCGGCCCCGATCTCGCGCGCCAGCTGGCGGCAAAACTTGCGGGACAAGGCCGAGGCATTGCGTGCACCCACGATGGCGATGCCGCTGCGGGCCAGCAGGCTCTCGTCTCCCTTGATGCAGATTACCGGTGGCGACCCATCCGCCTGCCGCAGCAGCGCGGGGTAGGCAGGCTCAATGCTGCACAGAAACCGCGCGCCGATCTCTTCCGCCTGCGCCATGGAACGTTCGGCGTTGTCGCGACTCCAGATGCGCGGCGGGCGCCGGAGCCCGCCCTTGGCTGTGAGGTCAGGGAGCGCCTTGAGTGCAGCACCGGCAGTGTGGAATCGTTTGATGAGGGACTTGAAGGTGCTGGGCCCGACATTCTCGCTTCTGGAGAGGATCAGCCAGTTCAGGCGTTCCTCGTCGCTGAGCGGGCCTTTGCCCATTCAAGTCTCCGTCATGCGGTCTTCGACCTTCCAATACGCGGCTCCTCGCCCTTGAGCAGGCGCGCGATGTTGGCACGGTGGGTGACGAAGATCGCCGCGCCCATGATCACCGTGGGCAGGATGAGTTCGCCCCGGCCGAGTGCCCAAGCCGCGAAGGGCGACAGGAAGCTCGCCGTCAGCGCCGAGAGTGACGACAGCCGGAAGAGGAGTGCCATGATGAGCCACACCGCGAGGAAGATCAGCCCCAGCGGCCAGAACAGGCCGAACAGCACGCCAATGCTGGTGGCCACACCCTTGCCGCCCTTGAAGCCCAGCCACATTGGGAACAGGTGGCCGAAGAAGGCGGCGAGTCCACCCAGCACGCCGGCCTCCGCACCATAGAGCCAGCCCATCAGCAGTGCAGGCACGGTGCCCTTCAGCGCATCAAGGATCAGGGTGAGTGCGGCCACCTTCTTGTTGCCGGTGCGCAGCACGTTGGTGGCACCGATGTTGCCCGAGCCGATCGCGCGGATGTCGCCGAGGCCCGCCGACTTGACCAGGATCAGTCCGAAGGGAATGGTGCCGCAGAGATAGCCGAACACCAGAGCGATCAACATTTCGAGGCCGGAGCCCATCAGTCCCCCAAGTGGAATGTCTTAACCTCGAGCGTAGGCGAAGACGCTCTCGCCCGCAACGACGGTCTCCACCGCGCGGCCTTCCAGCGTGCGATGCTCGAAGGGCGAGTTCTTGGCGCGCGAGCGGAGCACGTGCTCCTCCACAGTCCACGAGAGGTTGAGGTCGACGAGCGCGAAATCTGCGGGTGCACCGGGCGCGAGACGGCCGGTCTCCAGCTTCAGGATCTCCGCGGGCTTCGACGACATGGCCTCAACGAGGCGGGCCAGCGGCACCCCGTCATTGTGGTGCAGCACAAGTGCTGCCGAGAGCATTGTTTCGAGCCCGATGGCGCCATAGGCAGCCTCGGCGAAGGGCAGGCGCTTGGTGTCGGCACTCTGCGGGTCGTGACCCGAGACGATCACGTCGACGGTGCCGTCGGCCACGGCCTCGACCAGTGCGCGCCGGTCCTCCTCGGTGCGTAGCGGCGGCGAGAGCTTGAAGAAGGTACGGTAGGCGCCGATGTCGTTCTCGTTCAGCACCAGGTGATGCACCGAGACGCCGCAGGTGACGGGCAGGCCCTTCGCCTTGGCGGCGCGCATCACCTCGACCGCGAGGGCGCTCGAAATCTGCGAGGCGTGATAGCGCGCGCCCGTCATCTCGACCAGGCGCAGGTCGCGCTCCAGCATGATGACTTCCGACATGGCGGGATTGCCCGACAGGCCAAGACGGCTCGCCGCCTCACCGGCGTTCATCACGCCGGAGGAAAGGGTGGGCTCCTCCACATGCTGCACCACCAGCATGTCGAAATCCTTGGCATAGGTGAGCGCGCGGCGGAACACATTGGCATTGGCCAGCGGCTTCGTGCCCTCGGTGATGGCCACGGCACCGGCGTCCTTGAGAAGTCCGATCTCGGTCATCAACTCGCCGTTGAGCCCCTTGCTGATGGCCGCCATGGGGGCGATGCGCACCGAGGCCGTGTCGCGCGCACGCCTGAGGATAAAGTCGACAATGGCCGCGTCATCGATCACCGGTTGGGTGTTGGGCATGACGATCATGGTGGTAACGCCACCTGCCGCTGCTGCTCCCGATGCACTGGCGAGCGTCTCGCGATATTCCGTCCCTGGCTCGCCGGTGAAGACGCGCATGTCGATGAGGCCGGGAATGAGGGTCAGTCCCTTGCAGTCCGTCACCGCGGTGGAGGCACCCACGCTCTCCTTCGTCACCTTGGGCCCGACGTCAAGGATCCAGCCATCCTCGATCAGGATGCCGCCCTTGCCGTTCAGTTGCTGGGCGGGCGCCACGATGTTGGCGTTCACATATCCGCGGCGGCGCGCGGCCTGGCGGGCGGGGGTGATCATGTATTGCCTCCGCCGGGAATGTTGCGGGAGAGCGCATCGAGCACCGCCATGCGCACGGCGACTCCCATCTCCACCTGTTCGCGGATTACCGATTGCACACCGTCTGCGACGTCGGAGTCGATCTCGATGCCGCGATTCATCGGACCGGGGTGCATCACCATGGCGTCGGGCTTCGCCAGCTTCAGGGTTTCAGCGTTGAGCCCATAGAACCGGTAGTATTCCCGGATCGACGGCACGAAGGCACCCGTCATGCGCTCGAGCTGCAGGCGCAGCATCATCACGACGTCGGCACCCTTGAGGCCAGTCTCCATGCTGCGGTGAACCTCGACGCCGAAATTGGCAATGCCGGAGGGCAGCAGGGTGGACGGTGCCACCACACGGACGCGCGCACCCAGCTTGTTGAGCAGGTGGATGTTTGATCGCGCCACGCGCGAATGCAGCACGTCTCCGCAAATCGCCACCGTGAGGTTCTCGAAATGGGTCTTGTGGCGGCGGATGGTCAGGGCGTCGAGCAGCGCCTGGGTGGGGTGCTCATGCTGGCCGTCACCCGCGTTGATGACAGCGCAGGACACCTTCTGTGCCAGCAGTTCAGCCGCACCCGACGACTGGTGGCGGACGACGAGGAAGTCCGGCTGCATGGCGTTGATGGTCATCGCGGTGTCGAGCAGGGTCTCGCCCTTGGACACGGCGGAATTGGCCACCGCCATGTTCATCACGTCCGCACCCAGCCGCTTGCCGGCGATCTCGAAGGAGGACTGGGTTCGGGTTGAGGCCTCGAAGAACAGGTTCACCTGGGTCCGGCCCTGAAGCACCAACTGACGCTTGTCGGTCTGGCGGCTCACCTCGACATAGCGCTCGGCCAGGTCGAGGATGCGTATGGCTTCTAGGGAGGATATATCATCGATGGCCAGCAAGTGCTGGCGCTTGAGGAGCGGCGGGCGGGCTTCGCGTGTCATTAAAGCCGGGTGTGTAAGGTGTATTTGGCCCCCCGGCAAGCGCCATCTCCGCCCTGTGCACAGGGCTTAGGGAGCAACCCCCGCCAGCCATAGCACGACGGGGATCGTGACAACCGCCGCGATCACCTGCACCGTTAGCATGTTGGCCACCATGGGGGCGTCGCCCCCCATCTTGCGGGCCAGCACATAGGCACCGGAACCCGTCGGCACCGCGCCGCAGAGCAGCGCCACCGAAAAGGCCTCGCCATGCACCCCCATCAGCCACAGCGAAGCGGCCATCAGCGCCGGCATTGCGAGGAGCTTGAGGATCACCGCCACGGCCACGGGTGGCCATTCCTTGACCACGGAACCGGTTCGCAAACCGGCACCCACCGTGAGGAGGGCGAGGCCGAGCGCGCCGCGCCCGATCATGTCCAGCACCTGCAGCGCCATGGCTGGAAGTTCCAGCCCCGAAAGCTGCCAGGCCACACCACCCAGCGACGAGAACACGAAGGGGTTCCTGAGGATCGACAGCAGCAGGTTGCCGGGTGACACATGGGTTTCCTGCGCGAAACGGGCCATCACGATGACGCAGAGGATATTGAGGAGCGGTGTCATCGCCGCCGCGCTGACAGCGCCCAGCGACAGCGCGGCCGGGCCGAAGGACAGCGGAATGATGGCGAAGGCGATGAAGGTGTGCCAGCGCGCAGCACCCTGCACCAGCGAGGTGAACTGCGGCCCGTTGATGCGGAGCCCCGCCATCACCGGCTTGTTGAAAAGCACGAGCAGCCCGATCATGGCGATCACCGAGAGCGCCATGGCGCCCGCCATCTGCAGCACGGGAACGCCGGCGAAATCCGCCGCCGCGATCTCCTTGAAGATGATCACGGGGAACAGCACGAAATAGCAGACATGGTCGAGCCCGGCCCATTGCTCGGTCGAGATCACCTCCGCCTTCCGCAAGGCAAAGCCCACGAGGATGACGATGAAGACCGGAAGGAGCGCGAGAAAGATGGTGGTCATCTGAGCGAGTCGAGGGCCGCCTGCAAGATCCATGCAGCGGCCAGCTTGTCGATTACCTCGTCGCGCTTGGCGCGCGAGGCATCAGCCTGGATCAGCATCCGTTCCACCGCCGCCGTCGACAGGCGCTCGTCCCAGAACACCACCGGCGTGGGCGACAGCCGCGCGAAGTTCCGCGCGAAGGAGCGGGTGGACTGGCAGCGCGGCCCCTCGGTGCCGTCCATGTTGACGGGGAGCCCGAGGATGATCAGCCCGATGTTCTCCGCCGCGATGATGGCCAGCAGCCGCTCCGCATCCTGGGTGAACTTCTTGCGCGCGATGGTCTCGATTGGCGTGGCGATCATTCGGGTTCGGTCGCTGGTAGCAACCCCGATGGTCTTCGACCCAAGGTCGAGTCCCATCAGCCGCTTGTCGGCGGGAATCGATGCAATTGCCTGGGGCAGCGTCAGGTCGGTGATGGCCATGCGCAGTGTTTAGTGCATATTGCTAGTGGCGCAAGCAACCAGGCCATTCGCCTTTGCAAATTCCCTCACCCAGAACCCCCGCCTTGCCATTCCCGGACGGGCGGAGGATACATCTCCCATATTTCAGGAGCGCCCAGATGAAGATCACCTATCACGGCCATTCGGCCTTCCGCATCGAGACCGGCGGTGCCGTTATTCTCGTCGATCCCTTCTTCTCCGGCAACCCCGCCGCCAAGGCCACCTGGCAAGAGGCCTCGCAGGGCCTCACCCACCTGCTGCTCACCCATGGTCATGGCGACCATGTGGGCGACTCGCTGGACATCCTGAAGGCCACGGGCGCCACGCTGGTCTCGAATTTCGAGGTCTGCTCCTGGCTCAACGCCAAGGGCGTGGAGAACTACAGCCCCGGCAACCATGGCGGGCGCATCTCGTTCGACGATTTCGACGTGATCTTCACCAATGCCTGGCATTCGTCCTCCGACATGGTGGCGGGCCAGCCGGTCTACCTCGGCAACCCGGCGGGTTTCGTCATCGAAACGAAGAAGGAAAAAGGCAACACGCTTTACATCGCGGGCGACACCGGCCTCTCCTATGACATGAAGCTCATCAACGAGCTTCACCGCCCTGAGATCGGCATTCTCCCCATCGGTGACCGCTTCACCATGGGCGGCGACCAGGCTGCCTATGCGTGCCGCCATTTCTTTGATTTCAAGACGGTGATCCCCTGCCACTTCGCATCCTTCAAGGGGTTCGTGGACGATGATGCCTCGAAGTTCCTCAAGGCCATGGGCCCTGATGCGGGCACGGTGCGCGTCATGGCCGCTGGCGAGACGGCCACGTTCTGATGGCCAAAAAAACCGATCGCCCCGTCGGCCTGGTGGTGGACCCGCTGCCGCCCGGCAACAAGCCCGACATGCGCCCGTTGCACGGCCGTTGGGTGATGCTGGAACCGGTCGCGGCGGACCGCCACGCAAAGGACCTCTATGCCTCATTCGCCGACAGCGACCCCAACGGCGATGTCTGGACCTACATGCCCTATGGCCCGTGGCAGGGCATCGAGCAGTTCGAGGCGTGGGTGCGGGAAAAGCAGGCCTCGCGCGACCCGTGGTTCTATGCCTTCATTGACCGCGCCACCGGCAAGGCCGTGGGCATGGGCTCATTCATGCGGAGCGATGCGCCCAACGGCGTGATCGAGATCGGCCATATCTGGATGTCCCCCGGCCTGCAGCAGAGCAGGCAAGCGACCGAGGTGATCTTCCTGATGATCCGCCACTGCTTCGACGACCTCGGCGTGCGACGCCTCGAGTGGAAGTGCGATGCCCTGAACGCTCCCTCGCGCAGGGCGGCCGAGCGTTTTGGCTTCGGTTTCGAGGGCATTTTCCGCCAGCATCTGATCGTCAAGGGCCGCAACCGGGACACGGCTTGGTTCGCCATGCTGGACAAGGACTGGCAGCGCATCCGGGCCGGTTTCGAGCGCTGGCTGCGGCCTGAGAATTTCGATGAAAAGGGCCGCCAGAAAGCCAAGTTGCAGGTGGCCTGAGCGGGTGCTATTCCGCGCCACGAGATAGTTCCCCAAGGGTTTGATGTCATGTCGGTCGATCAGAACACCGTGAAGCGGGTGGCGCGGCTTGCGCGCCTCAAGGTCAAGGACGAGGACGTGCCTCGTCTGGCGGGCGAACTCAACGCCATCCTCGGCTTCATCGAGCAGCTGAACGAGGTCGATGTGTCCAGCGTCGAGCCGCTCACCTCGGTCGTCACCATGAAGATGAAGATGCGCAGGGATACGGTCACCGACGGCCACTATCCGCAGATGATCGTCGCCAACGCGCCCGCACAGGACGATGACTTCTTCATGGTCCCGAAGGTGGTGGAGTAAGCGTCATGAACAACCTCACCGCGCTTACCATCGCCGCCGCCCGCGAGGGCCTGAAGAAAAAGCAGTTCTCGGCGCTCGAACTCACTGACGCCTACCTTGCCGCCATGGAAAAGGCGCGCGTGCTCAATGCCTATGTCGTCGAGACGCCGGAGAAGGCGCGCGATATGGCGAAGGCGTCTGATGCAAAGCTCGCCGCAGGG
>Ga0075473_10000609_pt1 | contig 14920 bp, 19 predicted proteins | sample DEB19_08_DNA_FD_76340 | JGI IMG/M metagenome (GOLD analysis project Ga0075473, IMG submission 76340) | Aqueous microbial communities from the Delaware River and Bay under freshwater to marine salinity gradient to study organic matter... | ecosystem: Environmental > Aquatic > Marine > Coastal ... | reverse complement strand
ATCAAGATCGGCGAGGCAGATGTAGTATTCGATTCTACTCGTATTACTCCCTCTAGGTGGTCAGTAGATTTTGGATCTTTTACCGTGACTATACATGGCGATCTTCGCCCAGTGTTTAATAACTCACTTGTCAAGGGAGCGATCGCAGAGCTGATCATGTCTAGAGATGGGATACAAAACAGAGTAGCGATAGGACAACTTTTGTCTGTATCAGGATCTAGAGGAGTATGGACTTTACAATTTGGTGATTTCCTCACGATCATGAGATCAAGAGCTACAAACATAACTTACCAAAATGCGTTTTGGTATAACGCAGGGCAAAAAGCTACAGTAACCACAAATTTCAATTATGCGTCTGGGCAGAATCTCTATCTAGACAATATAGATATTTTCGAGCAAGAGACTGGACAAAATGGGCTTATACACATGTATGATAGTATACATAATGTCGATGTATATTGGCTATGGGATACAAAAACATATACCTCTGCCCCTGCTGGCTATCTGCATATCGTATCTACTGGAGTATATCCATCTACTATAAGCCATGATCATCTGCAAGCAGGAGATACTGTAGTATCATGTGCAAGGCTACGAGGTAGAGCAGACTACGTATTTGCAAGGCTCTTAATGTCTACTGGAGACGGGACACAAGGCGTATTCGATGATTATCCCAAATCATGGGGGTTAGGGATAAACTGGCAAACAAATTTGGTAGATAAGGCAGATATGGATCGCTACTATGGTGTATGGGCTACATCGACAGGAACACATGAGATCAATCTAGTGATAGAAAATTCAGGAAATATACGAACTTTCCTCGATGCGATCTTAAATATGGGAATGTTCCCAGTGTGGAGACAAAACAGTTTATCATGGCGAGTAGCTCAAGATCCAAATAACGCAGGATATATAACAGTAGTAGATCATATTACAGATATAGATATAATCGAGATAGAAGATCATCAGCTATATGCAGATACTCAAGATACGATATATACACAATCGAGAATCGTTTATTATGATACTGTAGCAGGAAAGTTAGATAATTATACCTCTGCTAGATCTCCTCTCATATATCCAGCAGATCAAGTTATCGAGAGAGATTTATCGCTCATATATCGCATAGATAATCCTCCCCAGCTCGTAAAAGCTCAAACTGATATAAAAAGACTAGCAGTATGGGATAGTAAACCTTATGAAAATCTGACAATTTCTGTAACGGAAAAACATGCAGTTTTGGTCGCAGGTGATATTGTAGAAATAACCTCTAGTCAAATATACGGATTAAGCGAGGGAATAAATAAAACATACTCACACAGAAGAGGAATGGTGTTATCTAACAGGTGGATACCGTCTGAATCTCGTTGTATAATATCTATAGGGATTATGTACCCTTATGGATAGGAGAATAAAAAATGTTAGTAGAATTTACTGGATACCCTAGTATCCTCCAAAAAGTAAAAGATATGGGATTCGCAGTTTTTGAGAGTAAAGACTACGATCTAAATATTATCGGTGTTAGAAACCCTGAAAATACTCCGAACATCTTCGATGATGAGCTACATGTAGTCTATAGACTTGCAGGTATGTGGAAATGGCGAAAATATAAAATTACTACGGATGCAGGGAAAACATATCTAGAGAAAGATAACACTGCGATATTAGTGCATAATCGCCAGTATCGAGGATCTCACATCATCGGACTGCATAGAGATACATATAAAGCTCTAGTGCAGAGAGGATCAGAGGTAGCAGTATGGAGAGATAGTAACAAGGACGGTAAAGCAGACTATGAGGGACTAGAACATCTGGGATATTTTGGTATAAATATACATCGAGCATCTGCACATAAAGAGAGTAAGACTATCGAAGATTATTCTGCTGGATGCCAAGTCTTCGCAGATCCTGACGATTTCGCAGAATTTATGGAATTATGCGAACTACAGGTATCTAGAACTGGCTATAAAAAGTTTACTTATACTCTTTTGCTAGGAGGAGAATAATTATGGAACAGGACATTCTACAATTATTTCTATCTGGAGGCTCGAATGTCGCATTCGCTGGCTTTTTGTGGTATCAGTATAAAGAGCAACAAAGAAGAGCAGATGAGAGAGAGCAAAAAGCAGAGATCAGAGAGAGAGATATAAGAGATCGCTATGATAGAGTGATCGCAGAATATCAAAAAAAAGAGGAAGATACTCGCAAGGAACTCGTAGCAGAAATAAACGATATAGATAAGCGCATGGCTCTAGTAGAACAGAAACTAGATGGGGTAAATACAATAGTGCAAGATATCAAAAGTAAATTTTTAAGGATCGCTCCCTCAAAATAAACAAAACATTGTCAGTAGATAGTCAGATAGATGATAGACAGTATGATCTCCATACACTATAATAATACTGCTATCTACTGATACCAAAATCAACAATAACTATAATAATCATAATGGAGAATAAAATTATGTCAGTACAAATTACTGGATCGCAAATTCAAAATACAACCATTCCTGCAGGTAAGTTAGATCTTACTGGTACTTTCGATTTTTCAAGTGGATCTTTACGAGTCAAGAATAGTCCTACTCAATCAACAGAGGCAGTAAATAAAGGATATGTAGATAATCTCGTAGCTGGTATCTCTTGGAAACAACCAGTTAAATCTGCATCTACTGCAAATCTTACATTATCAGGAACTCAAACTGTAGACGGTATCGCTCTTATCGCTGGCGATCGTGTATTGGTAAAAGATCAAACTGATGGAAAAGAAAACGGTATTTATGTTGTATCTGCTACTACTTGGAGCAGATCTGAAGATATGAATGCAGACGCAGAATTTCCATCTTCTGCCGTTTTTGTGCAATCAGGATCTGTAAATGCTCAAGTAGGTTTTACTTGTACTAACTCTGCTGTAACTTTAGGATCTACTGCTATCACATTCGTGCAATTCAATGGAGCTAGTAACATCGTAGCAGGATCTGCGTTATCAAAAACTGGTAACCAATTGGATGTAGAGGTAGATGCAGTAACTATCGAGATCTCTGCGGATAAATTGCAATTGAAAGATTTAGGTGTAGATACTAATAAGCTCGCAGATAGCGCAGTATCAACACAAAAGATCGCAAATAATGCAGTAACTAATGCAAAATTGCAAAACTCTACAATTTCAAACGTATCTTTGGGAGCGAACCTATTCTCTCTCTCTGCTAGTGCATCAGGAGCGATCTCTTTTACTAGCTATAACGGATCTGCAATCTCTGCGGATATGGCAGTAAATGTAAACAGTGCTATGCTCGAGATTGCAAGCAATGCTATCTCTGTAAAAGCTGGCGGTATTTATACAAGTGAGTTAGCAGATCAAGCAGTTACTACTGGTAAATTGGCAGATGAGGCAGTTACTGATACTCAAATAGCTGATAATGCTATTGTTACTCGTACTATCGGAGCTTTGCAAGTTACTAGCGCAAAAATCGCTAACTCTGCAGTAGGATCTGTTCAATTGAGCGATGGAGCAGTTACATCTAGTAAGATCGTAGACGGATCTGTAGTAGGAGTAAAATTGGCAGATGGTGCAGTAAGTGGAGTAAAGATCGCAGATGGTGCTGTTACTAATGCTAAACTCGGATCATTGGCTGTACAAACAGGAAATATAAAAGATGCAAATGTCACTACAGCAAAGATCGCAGATAGTGCTGTTACTAATGCAAAACTTGCAGGTTCTATTACTGCTGATAAATTGACTCTAGGACAAGGATTGATTAATAATACTGGTTCTTTACAAGCTAAAGTAGACGGTAGCTATATCTATCTCGATGGATCTCAAAACATCGGCTTAAATGTATCTTCTTATTGGCTATCTTTATCTCCTAATGGATCTCTTACATCTTTTGATCTGGGCAATCCCTTAAAAGCCAAATTCTCTCAAATCGTAGTGTATAAAAATGGTCTAGCTATGGATCAGGTGCTCTCCCCAGCTTCTAGCGATGAGTATTCTGTATCTCTTACTGGAGGAGCTAATGGTGTTGGACAAATTACATTCGGATCTGCTCCTGCTAGTAACGATAAAGTAAAAGTATGGTATATCGCTTAATTATTTTGTAGTCATAATTTTCCAATAAACTAATAAGGGATCTAGATGTCTAGATCCCTTATTTTATTTTCTGTAAAAAAATTTATAGCTGGATAGAGTAGATAGCTACTACCTTATCAGCTCCAGATGGAGCTACAGAAAATCCAAATTGGTTAGAGGATATGTAATAGATACCCTCTCCGATGATCTGCAAGATCCCGTTATAGTATACTTGCAGACTATCCTGTACATAGTTTTCGGATGTCGCAAAAGTAACATTCGATCCATCTACTTGACTTGTCAAATTATCAGTTTTCATAGCTGATCCTCCTCCTCCTCCTGATACTGTTCCTCCAGTAGCAAGATTTATTATTTGTGCTACTGCCATTATCTATCTCCCTCATAGACTATCTCGATATAATCTACATCTAGAGATCCGTTATTTACTTTGCAAAAAGCGAATAGATTCCCATCTCCTGCCGATCCTAGCTTGCAATAACTATTTAATGCAAAAATCGCAGATCCTTTTGTAGCAGTAGTAAGACCAGTAGAGATTACAGATGCAGTATCGGTAATTACCATCGAATCTCCTGCAGAATCCTTACATAATCTCAAAGTGAGAGTAGTAGCAGATGAAATATTAGATACTTGTACTACAATAAGCGATACATATCCCTCGAATGCTTGACTCTGTGGGAACATCTGCATATTTATAGGCATTACTTTTGCAGGATTGAAAGAGGTATTTATACCAGATACGGATGAGGTAGTACTAACTCTGTTTATTTGTGGCATCGATTAAACTCCTAAAATTTCTTAATAATTTCATTGTAGATAATCTAACAAAAATTTTAGGAGTAGGAGGGCAAAAATTGATAATTATTTTTGCGCAGTCCTCACAGTCAGATAGTGCAGTGTGTGATGCTCTTCTATTCCATCCCAAAAATGCGCAGATGTTATCGAGAGACATGCTAGATAATCCATATCCTGATAGCATAGATCTACAAAGATCTCTGGTATCTATATATGGATACATAGCAGGTATAGACATGTAAACATTTTGATTTTTGCCCAGAGCCTGAATAAATTTGATGTCAAATTGTAGATTATGCCCAGCAAATATCTTGTCTCGATGTCGCTCGATAAAGTCTGCGATCTTATATGCTCCCTCTTTTTGAGTGTTCGCATACTGCCACTTATCAGGGTTATACCCATTAATATCTAGAGCTTTCGGATCTGCAGTATCTATATGAGCAGGTTTTATCTTGATCTCTATAGTTTCTACGATCTTATGATCTATGAGAACTATACCTCCAAAAGATACGATCTCATGTCTCTCTGCATCCAGTCCAGTAGTTTCTGTATCAATGATTACATATTTTTGCATATTATCCTCCTATATACTTATACCATATAGAGATTTTATATATTGAGATCGGACTATTTTTGTCAGGGCAAACTAGGGGCAACGCAGGGGCAACACAGGGGCAATTTTGATCGCTACGATTGTGTATATATCGAGATAGTTTTTTTCATAGGGGCAACAGAGGGGCAACAGAGGGGCAACAGAGGGGCAACGCATACTCTACAATATAGGCAGTATCGAGATCGTAGCCCTCCTATTATAAATATAACTATAATTATAAATTTATTGTCAGCAGATAGCAGTAAGCATAAGGCTGGCAGAAATATCCATGCTCTAATAGCAAAGCTCTCCGAGAAAAATAAAAGATGCCACAATATCATGAGAAAAAGGGGCGATCTTCTACTGCTATCTATAAAAAATAATTTATTTTAATTTATTTTTATTATTTTGATTGACTTATATATATAACTGATATATATTATATATATAGAGAATGATTCTCTAATAATAAAACGGAGTAAAAAATGAATCAAATAAATACTAATACATTATCAGCATATACAAATAATAATCATTCTGTACTAACATATTTGAATGAATACTACACTAGAGCAGAGGTAGGATTTTTCGAAGATGAAGAAGAAAACACAGTATATATAACACATATAAATGAAACTACTGGATCAAAAATAATAGTTATCATAGAAAAAAATCAAAACACAGAAGATTATAGATTATCTATTGATTTTGTAAATAGAAAAAATGGAGCTTTCTCTAGAAGAATATTTAATAATGAAAATACAGATATATTAGATGTACAAAAATATTTATATCATAATAATCCAGTAATGCGTAGATCAGTATGAGTAATCTTTATGCAATAGTACCTGAAGAGATAATCTCTTCAGGTGATCCTAAAAGGCTCATGCTTTATTGTCAGCTCTACCTACTAGAGATCGCAAATAAAAAGTATAGCCTTAAAGATCTAGAGAGAGAATCGGAGCTATCCTATAAAACTTGTAGGATAGTGCAGACAAAAGTAAGAGATAACATAAACAAAAATAAACGGAGTAAAACACAATGAGTAATGATATAAAATATCCTGAATGGGCAGTAACACCAAAAGAGAAAGTATTATTTAGATTTCTATCAAATTTATCCGATCATTTTGGAAAAAGTCTTTTTTGGCTTAAAAGTCAGCACAGTCTATACTGTACGAAATATGAGAGATTCGATATTGGATTTTTAAAGGAAAATCTACATTATTATTTGATGAATGACATGCATAACTTTTTGCCTACTCTGCCACAGATAACAGAGTATCTACGCAATAGACCAGCATTCCAAGAAAGATGGGAAAGAAGAGATTACACGAATGGGAAAAAGTTTTGTAACGATTGTAGAACAGATGCAGATGGTACAGAGGGAGGATTTAGGCAGGTATATCTATGGGATAAAGATAAGGATAAGGAGATCGAGTATATGGCAACTTGTACATGTGATGCAGGCAAGTGTATGAAAGGAATACCTTATACAACTCTAGTCTCTAATCTAGGACATCTCCACAAAAACAGTGAGATATACTATAGCTACAGAAATCATAGACATTATCTAGTATCTGCAAAAGAACAGAGTGAAAAGAAATGGGCAGATCGTGTTAAAGCTGGCAGATGTACATTATCCTCTATGGGTGAATATATCCCAAATTTTAAGCATCCCATCTATAAAACTTTTATAGGGATACAAATTTGCGCAGACGAGGGATGGGAGCTACCAGAGGAGTATCTGCAAAATGCGAAAAATGACAAGGCTCATCAAAATGCGATCAAGTATTATCGACATAAAAGACTACTGGCTAAAGGTATATCTACAGATGGACAACCAATGTATATAACCCCAAAAAGCATGGCAGAGGCTCTAACTGGTACTATCATGCCTACAGTAGATAAGGCGATAATAACACCTCCCTCTAATTATGTGTTTGATTTTGAGGATATGCACGGAGCAGAATTTACAGAAGAGATAGACAGCGAATAAATATATTTATTGCATATCCTATAAATATATGATATATATATATTGACATACATACTAGATAGAGAGATCGGCGAAATCTCTCTATCTTCTTAAGGAGATAATATGGCAAAAGTAACAAAAGAAATAAAAAATACAGATAGAGAGCAGATAGCAGAGCTAGCTAGCACAGAGACAAAAAAAGAGAATCAGATATTACTAGAGCTACCTCCAGTAATGATCCATAAAATAAAGATTTTGGCAGAGCTAGATAATAATATCTCTGTGCAAATTTATATTAGAAAAGTGCTAGAAGAGTTTATAGCGAATCGTCAATACTTGATCAATAGAACAGGAAAATAATATATGAAAGATAAAAAATCAGCATGGCTAGAACAGTTTAAGAGTGCAGATAAAACCAAACCGATCTGCATCACTATAGATACCAAAACTCTACAGATGTTAGAGGATATAGCAAAAGTAGCCAAAACATCGAAATCTAATGTTATTAGAGTAGCGATAGAATCTCTGTATAAAGAGGGATCGAAAAATGGCAAGTGAATCTATAGGAGAATGGGTAGATATATCTGTATTGGTAGAGAATCCGAGAAATCCAAGAGTGAACGATCAGGCAGTAGAGTCTGTAGCGAAAAGCATAAAAAGATTCGGATTCTCCTCGCCGATCATCGCTAGAAGAGCAAATAATATGATCATAGCTGGGCATACTCGCTATAAGGCATCTATAAAGCTCGGACTATCTACTGTACCTGTGAGGTATCTAGATCTAGATCCTGCTGATGCTGATCTATTGATGATCGCAGACAATAAAATCGGAGAGAAAGCAGACTGGAATAACGATCTATTATCCGAGATCCTTACAGAAATGAATGGATACGGATTAGAGCTAGATGTTTTGGGCTTTTCAGATGAGGAGCTATCTAATCTTATAGATACTATGGATGTACTGGATAATAATAATGATCAATATATAGAAGAAGATCCAAAACTAACATACAAATTAATTATAGAAGATCTAACAGAAGAAACACAGTATGAGTTAATAGAAAAATTAGAGGCAGAGGGATATAAATGCAAACCATTGATATTATAATAGAAAATAAACAAAATTTGTCTACAAGATGTAAACAAATTGCAGGAATGTTCGATGTACCAATAGAAGAAAAATCTAGATTAGAATGGCATATAAATTCTAATGGATTAAATGAAAAAAAATGGAATGTAGGTCTTATTGTAGGACCATCAGGATCTGGAAAATCTACCATAGGTAATCACTTATATAGTGAATATTTATCAAAAGATATAAAATGGGATGAAAAGAGTGTAATTGATAATTTCCCAAAAAGTCTATCATTAGAAGAAATATGCTCTATTTGTAGCAGTGTAGGATTTAATACTATCCCAGCATGGTTTAGAAATTATGCAGTATTATCAAATGGAGAAAAATTTAGAATAGATCTAGCTAGAAGATTAGCAGAACAAGATAATATAATTGTTGTTGATGAATTCACATCTGTAGTAGATAGACAAGTAGCAAAAATCGGATCTCATTCAGTACAAAAAATAATTAGAAAACAAGATAGACAATTTGTAGGAATATCATGTCATTATGATATTATAGACTGGTTACAACCTGACTGGATTATAGATGCTAGTAAGCAATCTCTAGAATGGAGGTCTCTTCGGCAAAGACCAAAAATTAATGCAGAGATCAGGAGAGTCTCATATGATTACTGGAAAATATTCAGTAAATATCACTATATGAGCAATACATTAAATAAGTCGGCTCGATGTTATGGTTTGTTCATTGATAATAATATAATAGGTTTTTGTGCAGTCTTACATCATGTCGGTAGAAGTAATAATAGTATAAAAAAAATATCTAGAATAGTTATACTCCCTGATTGGCAGGGATTAGGTTTATCATTTATTTTGGCTGAAACAATAGCATCTGCCTATATATCTATAGGTTATGGATTTAGAAATTATCCAGCTCATCCATCATATATTAAAGCTCATAAAAAATCTAAAAATTGGAGAGATTGTGGTATTAAAGGATTTGTAACTAGTAAAAACAGAATAGATATGACTCATACAAGTAGATATTGTAATCCATTTGAATATGTCGGAAAAAAAATGGATAAAGAAATCGCTATAAAATTTATAGGAGGATAATCTGTATGAGTAGTGGCAGACCATCAAAATTAGATGGAAAAGTTAAAAAACTGATCCTCGATGCTATCTCTCTAGGGGCTACAAAGAGACAAGCATGCCAATATGCCAAGATTGACGAATCAACTCTATATGACTGGTTATCTAAAGGGAAAGGGCAGAGTAGAGGGATTTATTATGACTTTTACCAAGATTATCAGCGAGCAGAGGCATCTCCTTGTATCTATGCTCTAGGGGTAGTGCAAAAAGCTATGAGAGAGGGAGATGTAAGATCGGCTATGTGGATACTCGAAAAAAAATATGGATTTGGGCAAACTACTCCTCAAGTGCAAATTTCTGTAACGCCTGAAAATATGACAGTTACACAGTTAGTAAGAGAGATAGAGGATGTATCTAGTAGGATCGGAGTGCTATCGCCTCCTCCGATAGATCTCGATGAAGAATAAAATTATTAGAGAGCAGATAGCAGAATGAATAAGCAAGATATGATCAAGTATCTGCAATTGAGCGATAAGATCGAAAAAATAAAACAGACTACTCCTCTCTCTCTTGCAAAACTATGGACTCCGATCTGTCATAGATGGGATGGACTAGGATCGAAATCTCCTAGATTTAGGGGATGTGGTAGATATATGGATTATGTAGAGAATGATCTATGGACATGTAAACACTGCGATATAAAAGAATCTCGATCTAGTCAATGGGGAGCGATCCGATCTATAACGTCAGAGGCTTATGGGATCTTCGGAGGGAATAGATCTGGTAAAACAGAGTCTGTTGTAATGTTCGCAATTGCTACTGCTCTAGGGGCAAAAGATCCCAGTGTTAGAGACTGGCTAGATATAAATAATCTACCTCCTGATTTTATACAAGATGATCCTGCAGAGGTGTGGATCTCTGCTCTATCTTATGGAGATGCTCTAACATATCTTCGCCCAAAAATAGAAAAGTTTGCCCCCAGTAATACACAGTATATAAGATGGAAAGCTCAAGATAGAGCCTCTGCGATTTTTCATAATGGGGGAAAGATCCTCTCTCTATCTGCTGAATCAGGGAGGGAAAAATTTCAAGGTGGAGCAGTAAAGTTAGTAGTACTAGACGAGGAACATCCAAAAGATATATTTGATGAATGTATGCTCCGATGTGTAGATCACAAGGGAAGAGTACTGCTATCTATGACGGCTCTTAAAGGTATTACATGGGTACACGATGTTTTTATCTCCAAGATTACTAGTGGATATGGATATAGCTATATATCAGGACTAGATAATCCTTATGTATCCTCCGTAAAACTGCGCAGATCTATCTCTCATATGTCGGAGGAGAGTCAGCGATCTAGGCTATTCGGAGAGTTTGTAAATCAACAAGGACTAGTATATTCGGAATTTTCGATAAATATACATGTTGTACCATCTTTTGAACCTCCTGCAGACTGGACTAGAGATAGAGCGATAGATTTCGGTGTAAAAAATCCTTTCTGCTGTCTGTATTTTGCACACGATGAAAAAGACGATGTACTACACGTCTACAGAGAATACTACATGACAGAGAAGACTACTCTGGATAATGGCAGGAATTTGGAGCAGATCCAGAAGAGATATGCAGAGGAGTATAGATGGACAGTAGCAGATCCAGAGAGTAAGGACGGTAGGCTAACTCTTATGAGGGAATGCAATATCGACAATAAACCAGCTCCCAAGCATCTAGGAGTAGTAGAAACTATAAACTACGTTAAAGAGAGACTTGCAATAGATGCAGAGGGAAAAACGCATTTACTGATACACGATAATTGTAAGAATCTTTTGAAAGAGTTAAGATTATACAGATGGGCAGAGGGAGCTGGAGGAGATAGACCGATCAAGAAAGATGATCATGCTCTGGATGCTCTTCGATATGAGATCGCATTTTTGAAACGATGGCAGTTACACCAGTAAGGATAGTATGAGAGAGATAGATCGATATATCCCCAAAAATCATTTTGGTTCGTGGTTACACTCCTATCTATCTACTCATAATATAGATATATCCCATCTATCCAAGATTTCAGGCATCTGCAGAAGAGATATAAAAAACTGGATACTCGGAGTATCTCATCCAAAGATCGCATACTATGCTTTTTTGATCAGAGCATTATGCAAGATCACACAGGATCAGGAGCAGGATCTCTATGTGGATAGTATTAAGCAAGTACTAAAAGATTTTTGATATTTTTTATTATTTTTCTTGACACTCATATATATAAATGCTATATATAAGTATACAGATAATAAAATCTGTAATAACTAATAAACGGAGCTTATATGATGCCAATAGATAATACAATTGCTAGACTAGAAAACGAAATTGCTACAAATAATTTTCACTATTCTACAAGTGATCTTGAAAATGCAAAAAGATTATTAGAGATCGCTTATAAAATAAGAGCTAATATCCTAGCTAGAAAATAATAATAAATCTTATCACTAGCAGGAGTTCTATTACTACTCCTGCTACTACTAACTAATAAACGGAGTAACAAAATGATTAAAATATTATGTATAGATAACGATCACGATAACGCAGTAAAAGAGAATCTCACAAAACATTATTATGTAGCAGTAGATAAGATACTCTATATCTCTGTACCAGATAACGATAAATCTATTAGAGGATGTGAGATAAAACTAGTTACTGGAGAGATCTTGATCTGTGTGGAAAAAAAAGAGAATGTATTTGAAAAGTTAATGTTAGTGTGGAGTAAAAAATAATATGACTATAGATGGAATAAAAATAATAGACCTTACAAAGATCATTTATACAGTGTGTAGCGATAGAGGGATCTCTACTTTTGAGGCGATGGAAATAGCAGAAGAGATCCTAGTTAGATCAGCTCTTCACAGAGATATAAATAATTATCTAATAAGACTAGTAGGAAAGATTAAACATAGACTTATCATAGAGGAGATCAATAGATGCCAAATAACTCTATAATAATAAATAATCGTCTGATTCTTAAAATGTGGAATAGCCAGATCGATCAAATAATCGAAGATCCCAAAAAGCATAATATAGAAAAAATAGGATCTGCATTAAGAGAGGTAGATAGTAAGCAGATAGCATGGCTAAGATCGGATTATGGCATATCTGCAAAATGTGGAGAATGGATACAAGAGCTTAATATAGATGGTACATGGTTCTGCTCCTGTCCTGATTTCCAATATAGAGGCAGGATATGTAAGCATTTAGCAGTACTCTCCCATAACTGCACAAAATTCTAGAGATAAATAATTGTAATTTACAAAAGATAGTCAGTTAGATAGATCGGTGATATACTATGCTCATATAAGGAGATTATATGGCGAATGAAATCGAAAAATCTAACTGGCTATCTCGCTTTTTATCTGTATTTCAGAGTAAAGCATTAAAAACAGTACAAGATCCAAAAGAGGTAAACAGAGGAGCAGGATGGACTAGCACATTCGGAATCTCTCCTACGTTCTCGCCTCGTGCTAGTATGTCAGTATATGGCAAACATGCATATACTCATGCATGTGTTACTAGAGCCTCCCAAGATATAGCCTCTCTGCCTATAAAGTACTATCGTAAAGACGAGCAGATATACGAAGATCCTTTTATATCTCTCATCGAAAATCCGAACTCTCAAGATAATCAATATATTTTTATAGAACAGTTAGTAGTCGATATTATGATGACTGGTAATCTTTATGTTTTGATCATCGGAGATATATCTAGACCTGCTAGTTTATATCGGCTACATCCAGAGCAAGTTAGGATCATACCTGATCCCATAAAAATGATCGCTGGCTATGAGTATAGCGATGGAGGATCTACTGTAATATATCCTCCTGATAGAGTGATACATATCCGATCTGCATCATGGGATATAGGAGCTAGGGGCGAGCTATATGGGATGGGTATAGTAGAGGCTCTTAATGAAGAGATTACTGCCGATCTCAATGCGCAGAGGATGGCTAGCGCAGTATCAAAACAAGGGAGACCAGATGTCTTATTATCTCCTCAAGATCCTGCAGATATATGGGATAAAAAAACAAGAGAAGACATCATGCAGAGCTATCGATCTATGACGAAAGATGGAGGAGCTATGGCATTATCAGGGCAGATCAAAGTAGATACTCTAGCACTATCTCCAAGAGATATAGAATTTCAAGCTCTGCGAACACTGGCTAGAGAGAATATATCTGCAGTATGTGGAGTACCCTCTACTGTACTAGGACTACCTGATGCAAATTATGCGACTGCTAGGCAGTCATCTATTACTTACTGGCAGATACAAAAACAGAGATCAAAAAAGATCGAGTTTCTATTAAATAAGATCGCTAGATTATTCTCTCCTGATCTTTGGTGTATGATCGATTTTTCCGATGTAGACGCCTTGCAAGATATGCGATCTGCACAGTTACAGAGAGTGCAATATCATATCCTTAATGGTATGTCTCCAGCCGATGCCTACAATTATGAAGGACTAGATAACTCCCCATTTTTGGAGCAGGTAGCAGTAGCAGATACTACTACGCAATCTATAGATCCTACAGATATGATAGCTAGATCTATAGAGCAATTGTGCAAAACAGAAGAAGATACAGAGGATACTCTAGACTATGATGATATAGATCTACTCGAGTTAGAGATAAACTACAATGTAGATCAAAAAAAAAATATTATAATTCATAGAGGATCTGTAGGAGATAATAACCCTACAAATTTCCCTGAAGATGGAGACGATAAAGAGGTAGCTCTGCGAAATTCAAACTATGAGAGATTTCCATATCAGGAGGCTCTATCGCTTAAAGAGCAGTATCCCGAGATATGGAAAAGAGCAGGGAATATACTAGGGAATCTTCAGTTTTCAAGATTATTACCCATAGCAGAAAGATCCTCTAGTATAGCCCAAACCGATACAGAAGAGTTAGCGATCCGTCTACGAGAGGCATGGGGAGCTAGGCATTTCGAAGATTATAGGCTCAATGGGGTAGTAGCCCAAATAAAATGGCTAGTAGTCGGATCTCGTGGATTATCACATATGAGAAAGGTTATCTCGGATGAGAAGAGGAGATTAGATGCAAAAAAAAGATCGTTCAGATCGCAGGAGCAAAAAGATCTCTACTGGCATCAATGGAATGTTAAAGCTCTAGAACCATCGCAGAACGCATTAAATACTGCTAGTACTAACTATCTGCTATCTGCCTCTACTAGATATGCTCTTCGATCTTCTACTCTCATAAATGCTATACAAAATAAATCATACGAAGAGAAAAATATAAACTA
>Ga0075473_10000601_pt1 | contig 15024 bp, 18 predicted proteins | sample DEB19_08_DNA_FD_76340 | JGI IMG/M metagenome (GOLD analysis project Ga0075473, IMG submission 76340) | Aqueous microbial communities from the Delaware River and Bay under freshwater to marine salinity gradient to study organic matter... | ecosystem: Environmental > Aquatic > Marine > Coastal ... | reverse complement strand
CGCTTTATCTTCATAATATGACATCAATTTTTGTATTGATGATGATACAGGAGAAGAGAAGAGATTATCATATGAATAAAACGGCGTTGTTTGACCTACGCGTTCAAAAGTTCTAATATTGTAATTAGGACCTCTTAATCTATTTGCATCAACAAGCGCAATAGTTTCAGTTTGGATATCTACTCTATAACTTACCGATTCAGCAATTTTATCATTTATCCAGAGTTGACTTTTTACATCATAATCAAGAGGAAGAGGTTCGTATAATTTAATTAATAGATATGAGTCTCCAAATTCATCTTCAATATATGCGGCATTTACTCCTATTAATAATTCATTTTTTCCAAAGTTCAAATAAAAATCAGAATAATAATTTTTAGATAAAACATAATTCTCATATCCAGCAACTCCTGCTTTGATATTATTACCTGATAATTTTTGAGAAGTTAATTTTAATTCAAGTCTAGAAGTAGAAATTTCTTTTATCCAATATCTTGTATTTGGATTAGAGTTAAATAATGTTTTTAAAAAATTATACTGTATATAGATTACACCTCTTTCATAACCAGCTTTTTTAACATCATTAATAGGATCTATTTTAATGGAAGAGTATTTATTTATATCTGATCCAATTTTATTTTCTAAGGAATAATCTATGTAATTGTAATTTACGTCTAATAAATCGTCTCTTTCATCATATATGAAATATTCAATATAATCGTTCTGATCTCCAAATGAAGAATTAATTATATCAACTGATATCAATGAGTCATCAGTAGAAGAATAATCCTGAGCAATCTTTCCAGATCCAATATTTTGAAGATTTATTAATTCCATTTTATGATGTTATGTTTCCAACTTTTAAATATGTTTCACTTAAATCAATAAGCTGTTGTCTCAATGTATTTATTTCTTCTATTAATGCTTGTTTTTCTTCATCAATAACATCTCCTCCAATATATTCCATACTTTTTTGAACAAGCGTAGTATGAGAATTATTTCCAGTTAATGGTATATCATAAAATAAAGAATCATATAAGTTGAAAAAATCAGATACAGTATAAGTAGGTATTTCTGTAGCTGGTGTAGATTGTATAAATTCTCTAAATTGAGTATCTATTACATTTCTGTAAGTATTTACTCCTCTAATTTCTTTTACTAGATCTACTTTTTCCATTATCTAATTAATTTAAATATGAAATCATTGTCAATTACAATAGATTCACCAGAATTTAAAACAGTTTTAATTAATATTTTATAATATCTTTCTGGTTCTAATCCTGAAGGATATATATTGAAATAATTACCCGTGGAATCACAGCTTATCTTTGTATAATTATCATCAAAATCTATTATTCTATCTTCAGTTTTTACATCATGTATCGACCAATATGAACTACTCGGTAAACATTTATTTGTTAAATAAACGGAAGAAGTAACAAAAGTTCTTGTGGGATATTTATCTCTTGCATTAATTCTAATTTTGTATTTTTCAGTACTATTTTTTATAATTCCTGGATTATTTGCAATGGTGATTATTGAATTACTATCTGTTATCGTAGATAAACTACCAGTCGAATAAGAACTATCATCCCATCTTATTTCTAAACAAGGTGGATAAATTGTATGAGTGTCTCTACTAAAATATTTTAAAGATATATAACTACCACTATTGTTTTCAATAGATGAAGAATGTTTTAATATAACTCCATAATTAGAATTACCATTAAACCAATTATTTACTATATTAGTAATTTTAACATTTATATCTTTGTTATCTTGATAATCAAAAGATTGAGAACATATGGTATTATTCCAAGATCCACCACCAGACGTAATATAATAATTTGGATTTGACCAAGTATTTTTATTAGATGTAATTGATGATGTACTATACCAAGAAACTCCGTTAGTCGTAATTGGAGAATCTGAAAGTTTTCCTGTTCCCATAACCCAATTATCTGTGATTTGGGCGCAATGTAATGTATAAGGAATAGATAAATTATTTGCTTCAGATAAGTATAATTTTAAATACGCATCCCAAGATCCTGATTTTAGATTATTTATTTTTTGAATATCAGAATCGCTAAATAAAATAAGAGATCTTCTAATATCATCAGATCCAGATATAAAATTATTTTGTACAGATACCTCAAGAATACTATCTAAACCAGTATTTGTTTTTGGATATGCAGAGTATATTGTAGCATCTGCATTAGGAAATATTTTATATATGGCCATTTTATTTTTCTATTTGTATATTAATTTAAAAACTAACAACTCTTCCTTGTATATCTAAATTTGGATATTTTACTTCAAATATTGAAGGATCTAAAGACGGATAAATTATCCCTTTTAATGTAGCGCCTTGTATATCGTATGAATACTTAGAATATCCATTATTTTCTCCTGATTTGTTTACAATTTGAATATTTTTTACAGTTTGCACTCCATCTATTTGATCAATTAAAGAATAGACATTTGATAAAATAATTGGTTGATTAATTTGCCATTTCGTTATATCAAAATATTCACGCAAAGAAAGTAAACATCTAGATATAACATCTTGACTAGAGTAATTAGGTCTTGTTATAATTTCAAAATTAACTCCTATGTTAATTATATACGCATTTTTTATATTAATAGCATCTGTTAAAAGTCGATATTCAGATAAATATGTTTTAACATTTTTTAAAAGAGCATCTGTTGGATAACCTAAATTACCATTAGCATCAAGACTTAATACATATAAACTAACTAAAATTTGGTCTTGTTGAGATAAGTTATTTCCAACATAATTGGTAAATGTCGCATCATCTTTTGTAACAAAAACTTTAGATATTTTTCCAAATTTAGGAGGCATTGATAATACTCTAGACATATAATCTTGTTGAGTAACAGCTCTTAATTGACTAGTAAACTGATTTAGTGAATTTAATCTTAATTCTTCTATTGTATCTCCGTCGCCACCTCCTGCTGCTGGAAATACATTATTTGTAATAACGCTATTTTTTCTAACTGGAAATGATAAAGATGTTGCTGTAAAATTTGGATCTACAATTGTTAATTCATTTGATTGTACGTTTGAATTTGCACTGCCTCCAACTAAATATCTGACGGTTAAGGTTGTATTTTTTGGAACTAATCCATATGTTTGCGTAGAAACAAAATTAGTCGGATCAAAAGCAGTGTTTAATAGGGTATATCCATCAGTTAAGCCTAAACTTGCACTAGACGGTATCGGAAGATATTCTTCGTCTGATTTTACAGAATCTATACCTGATCCAAATTCAATTGCTAGTGTATTATCTGATTTGAATCTTGTAACAAATCTTCTAGGAACACTAAGTTTTTCCATTATATATGGAACTTGATTGTTATATTGATATAAATCAGGGTAATTTGCTGCTATATTTGCTACAGGATTAAAAATAAAATTTTGGGCTAAATAAGGAACTTCATACCAATTATTACTATTAGAATCAACTACCGATATAACGCTAATTATACCAGTATCTTGAAGATTAATTGACGGAAATCTATCTGAATTTCCAAATGTAAATGTTTTTATTTTTTCTTCTCCTGATATGGCTTTAACTGATTTTTTTAATAAATAAACATCAGGTCTTCCTGCTGCTATGGAATATACTTCAACATCTGTTGGATCTAAAGAAGACGATAATGTAAAATCAATTTTATCTAAAACATAAAAACTCACACTAGCATTCACATTTGATCTAACTTTTAATCCAGGATTAATTATCATAGCGTAACTCCAATCTGGATCCCAGTTAGTTGGACCTGTTTGAATTGCAGGTACTGTTTGGAATACTTCAAGATCAACTACTGCGGCAGAAGTCACCTTTGGTCTATATCCTAACATATAAGCTAAACTATATAAATTATTTGGTTGTTTAGCATACTGTAAAAATGTTTCTTGAATTTGATTATCTAAATAGAAAGATAATACATCTCCTACATAAGAAGCCATTTCAATAAACATGCTTCCTGGGGAAGCTTGTGTAAAATCATTATAAACAGTAGGATAGTAAGATTTAGCATATTCAATTAAATCTGATTTGAATGTAGAAAAATCTTTATTTAAATATTTAATATCTTTTTGTGCCATTATTATGCTTTTAATATATCAATGTTAGCTTCATCAATTTCGCCAGTATTAGTTATAGTGTATGATAAACTTATATTAATTAAGTTACTATCATAATTTGGCGTTATTTCAATATTCGTTACTAAAATATTTGGAAATTGTTTTTCTAATTTTGTAGTTAGAGATAATCTAATTTCTTCAATTGTTATACTTGTAATTTGTTGAAATATTTTAGATCGTAATCCTGATCCAAAAGTTGGATTAAATAGTCTTTCTCTAGGATCAGTAAGTAAATAATTTATTATATTATATTTTAATTGATCTTTTGTAGAATATACTGATTTAAAAACGCTATTTGACGAAAACGGGATTTTTACACCTAACGCTGTAGATGGTTTTAAGTCAAATTGCGATATATTACCTAATGTATATGCCATATTATATTAGTCCTTTATTCAACATTTTTTTCATCAAATTAGAATAATCTGGAACTTCATTAATTTGAGTTGTTTCTAAATTCATACTTTTATTTGCAGTAGAAATCATACTATTAATATCGCCTATATTAGCTTCTTTTGGTTGAAAAAAAGAAACTGGATTGATATTATCAGTTGTGAGATTTATATTTGACACATCATTATCTCCCATAGACATGGCAGTTTCATTTAAAATGTCATTTAGAGGAGAAGATTTTGCGTATTGAGTGGGTTTTTTTTGGTATGTTTCAATAGTATTAAGAGTGATAGGAACTTCAGATTTTTTCATTTCTTTAATTATATTATTTACTCCTCTACTTGAATTAATATTTTCAGATATTATTTTAGGTAATTCTTGTCTAAGCGCTTTTACCACTTCTTCTCTAATTAGTTGTCTAAGTAAATCTATTTTTGCCATATTTTATAAATATTTTTAAATTTTAATTCCGAGAGATTATCCAGGATAACCAGTTTGTTTTTTCCACGCTTTATAATATTCTAATATAAATAGTGCATCTATTTTCATATTTTTATCATTATTTGATAAATATGACCCTGGGAGATTAATAACATTTGAACGATATATGAATTTGCTTAAATCAATTTTTGATAGTGGTATATTAGCAATCGATCCGTGTGGAGCTTTTATAGTATGCGGAGTCCATTTTGGATTATTTGAGACTGTAGAATTATTTAATTGTGGTTGACTATTAGATATATTATTATTTGAAGGCTGTATTGTTTGAGTTGTTGAAATAGAATTTTCCGATATACTTACGTTAGTTGATGATCCATTGGCATTTTTTATTGTTAAATTTTCTGCTAAACGATATGCCTGTGGATTTCCCGGATCTAATTTTGCTATTATTTTTTGTAAATCCTTTATCTCTTTAAGTAATCTTTTAATGAGTATTAAAGAAGCTGGATTCATACCAGTTGCTGCTAAAATAGCTATTCTTTCTTTTTTTATTTTTATTTGTTCTTGTGCGGATCTTTTTGCCTCTATAATTGCCCCTTCTCTTGCTTTTTTACCTAATTTAGAAGAAAATTTTCCTGATGGATCTGTTTGTTGAAATGACCGTGCTAATTCTACTTTCTTTTTTGCTAACATTTTTCTCATTCGTCTTCTTAATCTTCTTCCTCCTTTTAATTTATTTATAAATGAGTTTAATCCTAAATTATCTTCAGGATCATCTTCTTCATTATCATTATCATCTAATTCTGGTTCTAGATTTTCTGTTTCTATAGTTGTATCTTCATTTGTATCAGTATCTAAGAAATTTAAAGAATCGTCTATAATATCTTGAGCCTCTTGAGAAAATGCGTTTTGTTTTGCTTTTACTAGATTTTTAGATTCTAATAACATTTTTACTTCTTCTATAATGATTGAATCTAATGATGCAAATGTTGGGCTTGATTCTACAACAATTACTTCATTTTTATCAATAGCTATTCCATATCTTCTTTTTAATTTTATGCCTTCATCTACTAATTCTTCAGTTTTTATTTGTATAGTATACTCGCCATACGTATTATTTTTAGACGTACTATTTTGATCATACGCATTAATAAAATCATTTATTAATTGTTGGGTTTCAGATAATTCGGAAGCGCTATCTAATAGAGAATCTTTTACAGATTCGTTATTACTATCTTTTTCTAAATCACAATTTTGTAAATTTATTATCATCACTTGTAATAAACTATTTACTTTTGATATTCCAATAGTCATAGCTTGACATAGTAGATATAAATCATGAAATATCATATTTAATTCTTGTATTCTTTCTACAATAACATCTATTTTTTTATTAATTGTTGCAGCAGCAATAGAATTAGTTGTCGATAATCCCAAAAACGTAAATATTCCAGGTATAGGTAATGCTGCTAAAAATTTGACTATTATTTTTAGTATTTTTGCAATTACTATAGCTATTTTTAATACTGTTCTTCCTATATTAACAAATTTTAATAATTGTTTTGATATATTACTAATTTTAGTAACTACTTTTTTAATCTTATTTATTACATTTGTTATTTTTTTTGGATCTAATAATTTATTTAATTTAGCGATTTGTTCACTAATCCCGCCCTTTGCAAATGTGTCTGCTACAGACAATATATTTAAAGGCTTATCTAACATCATTATTGCTTGACAAACCTGTTTCGTTTTTTCTATATATGAAATAGCTTTTCTAAATTCTTTGTTGGGAATATTTTTTAAATCTGTATACTTTTCAAATGCTAATCTAGAATTTTCTAAAATATTTCCAAAATTTGACATTGTTGGAAATGCAGAATTTAAACTTGGCTCATTAAATAATTGATCTGATTCTGGACCTGATAATGTATTTAGCACTTGTGATATTTTATTAATTACTGTTTGTGCAAAATTGACATTTTCTTGATCTCTTGTGTTTTTTAAATCAAATCCTTGATTATAATATTCTTCTATTATTTTATCTATTTGATACGCTTTATATTGAATATTATATATTTTTCTACCAAACGTTGTTCTTGTTTTAGATGTATCATTAGGATCAAATCTTTTACCACCAGGCGTTTTAGATAGAGCATAATTTATAATATTACACATATCAACGGAGGCAAGATTTTCTAAAATAGCTATTAATCCATAATCTAGTGGATTTGGAAATTTACTTTTTTTCTTATCGTTATTCTCTAATACTTTTCCATTAAAAATTTCTTCAACCTTAGTTTGTATTTCGAATATTTTATCTGATATACTCGTGGTAATTTTATTAAATCCTGTGGGCCCCGGTACGACAGATATTGGTGATTTTAATCCTAATTGAGCACTAACAAATGAATTAGCAATAAGTGCTTGAGCAGCATTAGGTCGAGTAGCATTATATTGTGATAGTGTTCCTGGCATTATCTTGTATAGGTATTTGATGATAATGGATTTCTGATATCTGTTTTATCTTTTAGTATACTATTAATATTTGCGCTTGTTTTAGCTATAACCCTTCCAGCTTTTCTAATTGCTAGGAAAGATGACGGAATTTGAGTAGCACTGATTTGTCCCATTTGAGATCCAGCTAATTCAAGAGCATCCAATAAATTAGATAATCTAGATATTAATTTATCTCCTAATATTACAGGAGATCCTAATGATTCAGCTCTATTGCCTAATTCTATTTTATCAGAATCTATTAAAACTTTTTCTTTTGCGTCTATATTAACCGTCTCCGTTGATGCGATCGCAACCATCCTTTTTCCAAATAAAAATATAGCATCAGATTTTGAATTTAACATAATTCTATCTGAAGATAATATTATTTGATTTTTTTTATATGGAAATTCAGGCGTTAGCATTTATTACAATATATTTTGATTAGATTTTTTAACATTTTCATCTTGCTGTTCAACTGATATATATTCTTTTGAATTTGGAATAGGTTCTGGTATTATTATTATATCTGTTTGAGGATTCGCTGATTTTGAAAAACTATATGATCTGATAGTGTATAAATCAATATCAGATATATCAATTACTTGCGTAGATGTTAAATATATAGAAGATCCATCACGATTTATATTTTCCACAGTAACAGGAGACTCTTGTTCAGATTTTATATATTTTTTTTGCGAATTAGTAATTACAGTAATCGGATCCCCAGATTCTCCTGAGCTAGACCATGTATTTATGGATTTTAATTGTGGAACTGTTGAGCTAAATCGTATCGATTGTCCCCAACGACCTTGCATAATAATGTCTCCTTCAAATGGTCTTAAGGTTTTTATATCTTTTTTTTCTATAAATGTACTACCTTGCGGTAATTTTAATAGATCTAAATCTTTTTTATTTATGTTGTTATTTAATAATTGGCTATTTATGAATACAGAATATGTAGTCATATTAGGAAATATATTATGATGAGCAGAATTCCATACAGAATAAGGAGGAAAATACCATAAATCTTGATTTTCTTGATCATCATTATAATCTGATGAAGGACCTGGTATCATGAGAACTATTTCACCTATTGTTGGATACTGTCTAAGAAATCCAAATATTGGATATGCTAATTTTCCAGTTGGTTTTCCTGATGTAGTCCCCGATTTACCTGAATGTAAAAGTTCATAGTGTATAGCACCTAAATCCTTTTCGCATGTATAATCTGGATCTGGAGACTTATCTGTTAAATATGCACCAAGAATTACTTTAGTTACACGACCAATAAAATACTGTTGACCGCGTCCTCTACTTCTTGAACCGTCATAGGTATTAAACATTTTTTAATTAATTAATTTTTTTTGATCTGTATCTAAAATACTATTTACTTCACTAAATAATTGCTGTAAATCTTTTTCAGATAGAGTATTGGAATCGGAATTTTGAGTTTGTACCTTTTCAGCAGCTTTTTGAAATACGTTTAATATTTTTAGGAGAACTTCATCATTTTTTAAACTTGAATCAAAGAATCCTTTCAATAAAGGAACTATTATAATAGCATCTCCAGGAGAACTTATTAATTCTGATAATCTCACTATTTCTCTTGAGATGTTTTGATCTTGTTCTTTATGTTTATCATATATCTCTTTAATGAGATCCGATATTTTTTTACCTTCAAATATTTCTTTTTCGGTATCCATCTTTTTATATAAATATCAATTATCGATGTTTTCTATATGATCATTTAATACATCTTTATATATAAATTTTAATTTTTTAATAACTTTTGTTATTGTTAATGATGGAACGTCTACGATTTCTTTTATGTATATAAAAATAGCTTTTTTATTAAAGATATCTAAATTAGATCTTTTTTGAAATATTTCTAATATTGCATCAGCAGTTTTTATTTCATCAGTTTTATCAAAAAACTCAAATAAATTAGTGTGAACTCTATTAATAAACTCGTCTATAACATCTAACCTATCAATATCCATATTTGTAGGTTCTTCTATTAATTTATTTATTGTTTTTTCTTCGTTGTGAATCTCTTGAAAATCTATTTTAGATACGACTTTTTTATAATTTTTTTGATTGTATAATATCAAATATCTTTTAACTATAGTTCCAAAATATGAATATGCCTTACCTTTAGATTGATCATATAGATCTATTTTTTGTAAAAGAAACGATATTATTTCATATTTTAAATCTTCTATATTTTCAACATCTGTATAATAAAATTTAAATGTGTGAATTATATTTTCTGCTAATTTATAAAACGCATGATGGATTTTTTCATTATATAACCTATTTTTTTCATCATATGTTTTAGCGCATCTATAATCTAAAATAGCCTGTTCTGTCTCTTCTGTAAAATAAACATTTTTTGTTTTAGGCTTTCTTTTTCTTGGTTTACCTAATTTAGTTAGTCGTAATTGAGACTCTTCTGTTATATTTGATTCTTTTTTATTCATTTTCTATAAAATCACTTATTTTTGTTTGGATTTCTTTCACCGAATCAAATAATGATAGCAATTCAGGATCTGATTGAACCCATATTTTTGAGTCTATCTGTTCCACTGCTCTATTGATATCTTTAAATGTAGATAATATTTGATTTATAAACGTATTTTGATTTATAACTATTCGTTCTAATTTTCTATTTTTGTTATAGAGATTGTAAATAATATAGCCTAGTATAGTTAAAGGCCAAACTATCAGATTTAGTATTGTTAACATGTTTATTTATTTTGTGATTCTATACGAGAAGCCAATAAATCAGCTTGATGTATAATATATGGTAAATTTGATTTTATTGCAGTATCTTCAGAAAATGTTATGTAATAAGGTTTATTCCCTTCTTCGTATAGACCATCATGTAACTTAATCGCCAAATATTCATTTTCAGATACTGGAATATTTGCTTTTTGTAGATAATACAAACTTCTATCTGCTATCCTCATATGTGTCATTTTATTATTTATTTTATAATATGCACCCTGATTTTTTATATGCCATTCTGAATCGTTAGGAATATAAAATTGCTCAGTATTTGTGCCTAATTTACCAAGATCGTGATTTATACAACTAAAAACAAGTTCTTCCAACGTATAGTTTTTGCTTTGATCAAATTTATCCCAAACTCTATCTAAGACCAATGCTGCTTCCGTCACGCGTAAAACATGATCTATATATCCACCAGGAAAACAATTGTGGTGAGATATTTTTGTACTTGCAGGAGAAAGTAAAAGAGTATCTTCAATTTTTTTATAGAATTCTATTAATTTCTCTGCTCTATCTGAATCTATATATTTTTTAATAACTTCATAAAATTTATATAGATTAGATTGAATTTCTTCTGCTGTTAATTTTTTCATATTATTAATATATAATTAATCATTATAATAAATTTTAATGTAATCTACTAAACCATTTATCGAGTGTTTATAAATTAATTTTGTACTTGGATTAATTTGTTTTGTTTTTTCTATTTCTTCATGAGTAGAAGCTAAGCACAACACAGTATTATTATTATTAATAGTTTCAATATTTACAATAGGGTAGTAATCAATGCCTGTTTGATTTTCAATATCATCACATTTTTTTCCAAAATCAAAACAGCACAATTCAGTGTATATTATATTCATGCTATTTAGTTTTGATTTTAAATTTTCACAAACTTCACATCCTTTCAGCGTATAAATGTATAATTTTTTTAACATAACATATATTTTTTTAAATTAAATTTCTTCATCTTCTTGCGTATCTGTATATTCGGGATCATATTTTTCCAATATTGATATCCACATTAACAACTCTTGATTATCCATTGTATCCATTGAAATTGATAGATATTTATATATGCCATCAATATCTATATCGGTAAGGTTTAAATCAAATTCTTTTTCATTCATAGTTGAAATATAATACTTATATACAGGGTATTATGTATAATTATTCGAGTGTGATGATTCCGTTTTAGATTTTTAGTTTATTATTATAAGCCCTGCGGATAATTACTCCGTCGGATTCCCGATATTCTTATAATTTTTCACTAATAATTTTATTTATATACCTGACGCATTGTTACCTTAATCTTAACGCCGAGTAGTGAATTTTTAGATTATGAACTAAATCTCGCTCATGGAATCTCACCAAGCTACGGAATAGTCGATAATCTTTCACATTTATAAGAATATACAATGTCTTTTTTATATTAGACAAATTATTTTTTTTAGTACGTAGAAAAAAAACTGTTTATATTGTATCAAATTTTATTATAATTGTATTATGGATAATAGTAAATATATTTTAGGATTACTCGAATCTATATTAGGAAAAGCAAAACCTGATAAAAATAATAGGGACTATATGTTTTATTGCCCGGTTTGCAAACATAAAAATCCCAAATTAGTCGTTAATATTTTCACAGGTCAATATAATTGTTGGACATGTCATCCAGCAACAAAGGGTAAAACTCCTATTAGTCTACTAAAAAAATTAGGAGTTGCTATAGATAAAATAAACGAAATGAAATCCTATTTTAAAGGAGATAAGACTTCTTTAAAGGATTATAAATCAAATTCAGTTGAATTACCCAAAGAGTTTATATCTTTAGAACAAATTCCTAAAGGTATAAATCCAGAATTTCGGCACGCAATTAAATATCTCAAAGATAGAGGTATTAATATAGATGACATAAAAAAATATAATATCGGATACTGTGAAAAAGGTCGTTTTAGAAATAGAATAATAGTTCCGTCTTATAGTTCAGAGGGAAATTTGAATTATTTTATTGCGAGATCTTTTGATAAAGAAACAAAATTAAAATATGATTCTCCAAGTTGTTCAAAAAGTGAAATTATAGGATTTGAATATTATATAAACTGGAATGTTCCTGTTATACTTTGTGAAGGTGTATTTGATGCGATGGCAATAAAAAGAAACGCAATTCCTCTTTTTGGGAAAACTATTCCTAAATCATTATTAATAAAATTAGCTCAATCGCAAGTAAAAACAGTCTATATTGCGTTAGATAATGACGCCCTTAACGAAGCTTTATCACACGCAGAAAATCTTATAAATATGGGAAAAGATGTCTATTTAATTGAACTTGGTGGTAAGGATCCTTCAGAATTGGGATTTGAAAACATGACTAAATTGTTACATAAAGCTGAACAGCTAACCTTCACAAATTTATTTACTAAAAAAATGCAACTCGCATGATCTACAAATCAGCAAACATTTACAAGAGCAAAAAATTTAAAATGCTCGTAGAAACAGATCCAGATTTAAGACAAATTACATTACCTGATGCTCGATACTATCAAAGATCTCCTGGAGTATATTATCCATCTGTAACAACCATTCTTGGATATTTTCCTAAAGGAGCATTTTTTGAAACCTGGTTAAAAGACTCAGGACACAATGCTGATTTAATAATGAGAAGAGCTGGAGATGAAGGCACTCAAGTTCACGAAGCGGTAGAAAAAATATTAAAAGGAGAAGAAATTAGATGGATTGATCATGATGGTCATGTAAATTATAATACGCATGTTTGGAAAATGATATTGGGATTTTATGATTTTTGGTCTACATACAAACCCACTCTTCTAATGTCAGAAGAGTTTATGTTTTCAGACGAATACAAATATTCAGGTACATTAGATTTGTTAGTTTTATTAAATAATAAAAAATGGGTAATAGATATAAAAACGTCAACAGCAATTCATACTAGTCATTATCTACAAATGTCAGCGTATGTTAAAGCATATGAAGAAAGGTACAATGAAAAAGTAGATAATACAGGCATATTGTGGCTAAAATCAAGTAAAAGAGGACCTGATAAAACTAAAAAAAGAATTCAAGGCGATGGATGGGAGTTGAAAGAGGGAGATAAGACCATAGATGAGTATTTTCAAATGTTTATGCATACGTATGAAACGTATAAAATGATGCATCCTGAGCAAGAAATAGAATTCGTTACGCTTCCAAATGTGATTCGTTTGGGGTGAGTGATATTTATTACTATGATAAAGTTAGTTGATCTGTTAGAATCCAAAACTCAACCAATAGCAATATTTTTAGCTGGATCAGCTGGTGCGGGTAAAACGTCATTTAGAAAAGAATATATTGATCTACTTGGAGAATTTATTGTTCTAAATATAGATGATGAATATGAACCGCTTCTCAAAAAAGAAAAGTTACCACTAGACTTCAGAAAATATACTTCTCCAGAACAACTTTCTTCCGCCGCTAAATTAATGGCAAAAGCACAAAAAATTACTCGTGATAAATATGAACAAATAAAATCAGCTTTTAAAAATGTAGTAATTGATGGCACAGGTGCATCCTCTAGAGAAATTATTAAAAAGAAAAATGAATTAGAATCCATAGGTTATAGAACAATGATGGTACTTATTTTTACTACGCCGGATATATCTTTATATAGAAATTTAAAAAGAGGCGAATCAGGAGGTAGAACTCTCATGCCGTCAATTATTTTGAGAACATGGTCATCGTTATTCGATAATATAGATGTATATAAAAAAGCATTCAGATCAAATTTCGTAATGTATAAAGCGTTTAAAGACTCAGATCTTATATTTCCAGAATTCGATCCATCTTCTCCAAAAACAAGAAAAATGTTTTTCGATCCATTTAAAGTAAAAGGCAAAGAAAAATCTCCTGAAGAAGTAGAAAAATCTTTAGAGAATATAAAAATATTAAATGATAAAATTAGATCTCAAATAAAAATGATAAAGAATATTAAATTTGATGATCCTGAAAAAATAAGAAATAAAATAGCGAAATTTGCAAATGTATAATTACAGTAATATAGGAAAGGAAATAATATTAGATTTATTGAGTGAAGTTAATGAGCTTACTGGACCATGTTTTTATCCCGGAAAATTCAAACCTCCGCATAAAGGTCATTTTGAAACAGCAAAATATTTAACTACACAACCAAATATAAATAAAGTATATGTTATTGTTAGTAATGTGACTAAATATGGAATTACAGCTAAAGATAGTTACAATATATGGCAACAATATTTAAAAGCGGAACCAAATAATAAAATAGAAATAAAAATATCTACAGAGTCTACTCCAATAAAAGACGTATTTAGATTTGCATATCAAAACGAAGATATAAAAAGGATTTATGTGGCAGCAGCAAAAGAAGAGGCAGAAAATTTAGGTTATTTTGATAAATTAAAAGAAAAATTTCCATCGATAAAAACGATAACTGTACCAGATCAATTTGGTAGAATCACCGCAACAGAGATGAGAGCAGCAATCAAATCCGGTGATTACGATGAATTTAAAAAATATGTACCAGATTCTGCATATAATAAAGGAGCAGCAAAAATAGTTTTTGGACTTTTAACTAAAATTATAAAATAACAATGGAGATTCAAGAAAAGATAATGATCATTAAAGATTTTACAGAGTATTGTAAAAAATTTCTTGAATTAGACCAATTGCCTAAAATTGAATTTACTCAAGATAAAAAT
>Ga0075473_10000581_pt1 | contig 15215 bp, 22 predicted proteins | sample DEB19_08_DNA_FD_76340 | JGI IMG/M metagenome (GOLD analysis project Ga0075473, IMG submission 76340) | Aqueous microbial communities from the Delaware River and Bay under freshwater to marine salinity gradient to study organic matter... | ecosystem: Environmental > Aquatic > Marine > Coastal ... | reverse complement strand
TCATAAAAATATAATACTTGTGGTTCTTGTTCTTCAGCTAAAGCTTTATCGGTAAAATAAAAAGAACCAATAAATAATGCTGGTACAAGTAACCATAATTTAAATTTCTTTTTCATATTTTTCCTTTGTTAAGAACTGTATTAGAAAGACATATCACTGTATGTTATTATTTCTAACACTTGTGCGCCCTCTGGGGCTCGAACCCAGGACCAACGGATTAAAAGTCCGGTGCTCTACCGACTGAGCTAAAGGCGCTCAGAAAGAATTATTCCCAATCACTATCAAAATCATCTTTAACATCGTGCCAATTATGTTTAATGGCATAAGTTATAGAAGATACCATAATGATAAGCACAATGAGTACTGGCCTAAAATCATAATCAAATGGACCTGGAAAAAATATAGATTTTAAAAAATCAATCATACTGTTTCAGGCTTTAGTAAAAGTTCTTCTTGTATCATGATGTGTAGACGAATGTCTAATAAAAGATCAGTCATTTCTGCAGAAGAAACAAGTTGTCTTCCAGAAATGTTTTTGATGGCATTGTCAATAAGGTCTGTTATTTGTTTTGTCATAGCTGGTGAGGCAGGGCTCGAACCTGCGACCCAGGGATTAACAGTCCCTTGCTCTGCCAACTGAGCTACTCACCACTGATTAAAGATTAAACTTTAAAAAATTTATTTGTTTCAAGCTTTAAAACAATAGCAAGTCGTGCAATAGTATCAAGGTTAGGAGAAAAATGTCCGTTCTCAATTCTATTGATTGTCTTACGGTCAATGCCAGCAATATCAGCTAAGGCCTGCTGAGAAATACCTGCAGCAGTTCTTTTATCATAAATTGCTTGAGCAAATGCATTTTTGACCTTATTAACTTCAGAAACTTTAGGTTTACGAAAGATCTGAATGTTGTTCATTGTTATCTCCTTGTTTGTACAAGTTAGTTGTATATTTATCTTTTTGAACTATAGCATCCAAATAATATAGGATGATAATTGGAAGAAGAAATATAATGGATAATGATAGGATAATTATTAGAATGAATGAAAGCATGACTGTATAGTAATGAGTTGTGCCCAAGACGGGAATCGAACCCGTACGGTTATTTCTAACCGAGGGGGTTTAAGCCCCTTGCGTCTACCAATTCCGCCACCTGGGCAGAGTATCAATCAATAGCAAAAGCAACGTTATTATAAGACCCGTCTAAAATGTCAAGAGCATTTTGGACAAGCTTTAAAGAGTTCTGCATTTCTTCAGAACCGTCGCCATTTTCTCTAATAATAAATGATATATATTTAAGTTGTTCTATATTTTCTGGTGTTAGCATAAAAGCAATAGACATTGCATGCTCCTTAATATGTGTTAGGGGTAAGCCCAATACTTTGAATTAATCTTTATTAAGATCTTCTTTTATTCGCAACATTAGACAAGTAGCGCAAAGATTCACATCATAGCGTATAGAGTGATACACTTTATCTGAAGTTGTAGAACAATCTTTACACTTTAATGATTTGTGAAATCTAGAATGAAGATAATCAAATTTCATATTGGTACCTAGTCATTAAGTTTATTGTAGCGTCCAGAATATCAACGGAAACAGATGTATACTGAGTATCTTCATCCATTCCGATAATTAGAGCTGGTCCGTATATAGTAAAGTCACTTGATGAATAAGTATTATAATATGAACGATATAAAGTAGTGGCAAAAAAGTTTACTTGGTTGTAAACAGAATCATGAGAAGTAGATAAAACAAAATAATTATCGCCATCAAAAGAAAGAGTATATGTTTGAGAATTATAAAAAACATATCTTTTCATTGAAGGAATGTCATCTTCTAAAACACATGGAGCTTGATACATAGGAATATACAAAGCTCTAAATGAATTTTTAGAAGAAGTATAATAATTATTATTTATTTCTAGGGTAGATCCTAATGATTGTTGAAGGAGTAGATTCTTTTCCATAAATAGACATCGCAGTCATGTAGCAGTAGTTAATATTAGAAGCAGGGACATCAAGACGATATGTGTCAATAGTCCATCGAGTTTGATGTGGTATTTGATAAACGTTTTTACCATCACAATATAAATTGTAATAATTAACGTATTGTCTACCAATAACAGGCACTCGATATTTTACATAAACAACACTGCTGTATCCACCGTACAAATCAAGTAGCATTGGTTTTGTAAGAGTTGGGTGAAATGGTGGAACAGGTAAAGTTGTTGTAGGACTAGGTACAGTAGTTGTTACTGGAACAGTTGTAGTAGAAGAAACAACTGTAGTAGTAGTAACAGGAACTGTGGTAGTGACAGGAACTGTTGTGGTAGTTACAGGAATTGTTGTGGTTGGTGATGGAGATCCATCTGAAAATAACTTATCAAAATACAAACGAGGGCGCTTGATGCCGGTAAAAGCATCGGTAGCCAATGGAGCTGAATCTTGAAAATCAGAAACAATTTTAGATACATCTTGTCTACCATATTTTGAAGTATAAACAGCAAAAGCACCAGCCACATGTGGAGAAGACATAGAAGTGCCAGAAGCATATCGATATGATCCCATTAAACCAGAAGAAACAATATTGTTTCCTGGAGCTGCAAATGTAGTATTTTCATTGACATTAGAAAATGTAGTAATAGTATCTGAAGTAGACATGGTTGCAGCAACAGATACAGAATAGGTAATACATGCAGGAGCACTCATACCATAAGCATAAGAATTACCAGAAGAAATAACAGTTGCAATTTTTTTATCACGCAAAGCTTTAATTGCATCTGTCATTAATGGAATGTATCCGTCGCATGTAGTTCTAAATACTTGGCTAGATCCAAGTGACATGTTGACAGCAACAATATTATACTGAGAAGATATAGTGTTAACCCAATTTAAAGCCTTGATGATATCATCATCATATGCGGCACCTGAAGCATCGAATACGTTTACAGCAATGATCTTGGCACCAGGTGCAACTCCTCGCATGTTTGAATTGCTGCCAGCAACAATACCTGCTACGTGAGTGCCGTGCCAGTGGACTGGACGAGCAGCTCCTGGACCAATCATTGAAGTCTGACCATTGGGACATGAATCCGAAAAGCAAGCTTCTAAAGCAACTTTGCCTTGGAGAAAAGGATGTGCAGTTTCTACACCAGTATCAATAACAACAACATACTGATCTGCGCCAGTATAGCCTAAGTTATAGGCTTTTGTTGCACCAATGTATGGGACTGATTTATCTAGAGTAAATCTAAACTTTACGGAAGTTGTAGCAGCAGCCACATCATTGTAAGTTGAAGACCGTGCAGAAACTTCTTTGTATGAAATTAAAGAAAATAATATTGCACTAGCCGCAATAATTGATGCATACTTTTTACGCATAACTGCTCCAATTTAAAGTAGAGGTATAAAAATATTTAGATGTGTTTTTATCAACAGTGTATACAACACGCTTTACGCCGGCTTCAAGTATCTTTTGAATACACCATGAACAAGGACGAGCTAAAGCAGGAAGACTTAAAGAACTCAACCTTGAAATATACAAAGTAGAGTCTTCTGTTTCTGAAGCTACCTTTAAAGCTGCAATCTCTGCATGAGTTGAAAATCTATTTGGAGGAGTACTTGGTGAGCGTTTAGTAATATTAGCACTACCGCCAAATACTCTTCCAGATTTTACTACTAATGCTCCAACACGAAATCTGTTGTCAGAAGTCGCAGCAAGTTTAGTAGCTACAGCTAAAAAAGAAATATCATTTTTAGATACATCAACATAATCTATAGTGTTGTAATCTAAATAAGGATCAACAACAAAACGAGAATAGAATCTAGACATGTTTATCTATACCTATTCTTATTATAATCGATTTTGTTTTGCAGCCATTTAGGTTTAGGATTGTTCTCATAATATCTTGAGATAAGTTGAGAAGCCATACCTTTGGTTAAGTCTGCAGTAATAGGAACGCCCATACGCTTAAGAACACGCTTTTGAGCATCAGTTGGTGAATCAGTTCTCCATGGAGCATCTGACTCAATGAGATTCATAGATTGAGATCTATTATTTTGAATCCATCTATCTGATCTTACAAAAGCTTCTCTAAGGTCAAGTGCATGACCTAGGATTTTAGCAACCTTTGAATGCTTGTCATGAAGGGCAACTGACCATCTACCAAGAGCATCTTGATGAATGCTCATAGCTTCATTATTATTTAAACCAAGATGAAAACTGTTTTCGCCAACCTCAGCCCAAACAAGTTTAGAGTATTGTTGAACAATTGGGTTTGGAGGTGGTGGCATAAACAGATTTATTCTTGCGTATGCAAGTTCAATATCATCTGGATTAAGAACACGAGTGGCTTCACCAGGACAATATGTTTCAAGTTCTTGAAACTCTTTTGCCACTTCAGTAAGAGACTTACCTTGTAGATCAAAGTCTGGTGGAAGACCTAACAAAGATGGAAGACCAATAGGCTTCTTACCTTTAGTTGTGTCTGAAATATCAATAATAGTACAATGTTGTTTGCCTTCATATAAACGTGTACCTCGACCAACTATTTGGGTATACAAAAGAGTTGAACGAGTAGGTTTGGCAATGATGATGGTTTCCAGAGAGGGTTCATCGAATCCTTCTGTTAACACACCAACATTGACTAACACCTTGACGGCACCTGAAGAAAAGTCTCTCAATATTTGAGATCGTTCTTCAGCAGGGGTAGTGCCTACAATTACTCGTACAGAGGTCCCGTTTTGCGCAAAGGATGAGGCCAAGTCGTTTGCGTGGGCGACTCCTGCAGCGAAAACAATGGCTTTCGTATCTGCTGCCAGATTATTATAACTGGCAACAATATAAGCGTTACGCTCAGGAGTATTAATGTGATCTTCCAGTTGCGACTGGTTATAGTCTCCATTTTGAATCTCAACTTCCGTAATGTCAGTATTAGTTTTAACTCTGTATCCTATAAGTGGACATAAATATCCATCTTCAATTAAATCTTGAATAGATTTATAATAAACAATCTCTTCAAAGACATCTGTTAATCTGGTGTTATCTGAGCGCTGAGGCGTTGCGGTAACACCAAGTAAAAATGGTGAATTGAAATAGTCTACAATACGACGGTATGTTGTTGCTGCAGCATGATGTGCTTCATCAATAACAATTGATTTAAAATAATCCTGAGGATATTCTAAAATACGTGGAGTATTGTTTCGACCAAGAGTAGCAACAGAAGCTACGACTACATCTACTTTGCCGGCTCGTCTTTCTGCTTGCTCTATTTCTACAGACAAGTCAGGATTGCTAGCAATAATTTTATTACGAGCTTGATCAAGTAGTTCTCCTCGATGAGCAAGAACTAACATTGGCAAGGTGTTTTTTCTGATTAAAGGTAAATGTGAAAATAAAATAGTTTTACCAGCTCCTGTTGGCAAAACTACAAGTTGTTTAGAAACACCATTGTTTTCACTGGCAACAATAGCATCTAACGCCTCTTGTTGGTAAGGGCGTAATGTTATTGTCATAAGATTCTCTTCTGCCTTTGTAAAAAACGCTTCGATTAGAATCCAAATAGATCTATATCACCATAGAATGGTTCTAATTCCATCTTTGATTCTATCTTAGCAGAATAATCAAAATCAATCAAATATCCACAAATGCGGGTATCTGATTCATACCAGCAAACTAAAGTATCGTCTGCTTGTATTTGATCATTCAATATGGGTTTATTTAATGTTATCATATGGGGGTAAGTGTCACATCGCAATAGGTAATGCTATGTGACTATTTGTCATGTTGTTGGGATTTATAATCTCAAAGTTAAATCCATTTGCTTTGAGAAAAGCTAATACTTCGTGTGGAGAAAATGGTCCAGTAGTTGCAGTATGAGAAAATGTATAGAATAATTCTAACATATCTCCTACTGGTCCATTCTTTGATTTGTCATTGTCCCCATGAATACATGAGATCCAAGCGTCATCAAACATAAAGTTGACAGTATTATTATTTAACACTTCATATGGAACTGTAAATATAATACAATTACTAGGAGTAACATAAGTTACTATTAAAGCGTCTGAAACTTTTTCGACTTCATAAGTCTCTTTAGATAAAAGTTTAACTCTAGAGTCTTGAGCAACGATGAACAACTCAGAATTTAAAGACATTGGAAAATACAACATCTGTGCTAAAGCTTTGTAAAGATCTTCTTTATCTTCAACTGATCGGCAACCAAGGATGCCAACAAGTTTTCTCATTGTATTGTAAACTACTAAAGTAGTAGAAAAAGAATCTGGACCTTCTTTAGATACAATGGAAGATAAAAGATTAGATAACTTTTCAAATTCTCCGTATGCATCAGGGTGCACTGGAGAACAGATTTCATTAAAATCAGCCTTGTTAGTAAACTTTATAGTTGGCTGATCTTTAGTATTTGACATTTCCAAGTAATCCTGAGTAGTAGTTAAACATCGTGTTTCTGATTATAGAAGAAACTGCTTCCATCGTAGCATTGGTGTAAAGAGCAATCATTACACCAAAGAGAATAAAAGCACTAAGTGTGCCAATTGCAAATGAAGCAAGTGCCCAAGATGTAACAAAGAAAGCCCAAAAGACTAAAAGACTAAGTACTTTAACTTGTGGGCTACGCATAAATTTGAAGAAACGAGAAGTTTTCTGACCAAATTTATATGTAATATACTGAGTGCGGGTATGTGATTCTTTGTAAATCTTGTCTACATTTTGTATTACAAAATTAATATTTTTGTAAAGAGTATCTGCTGTAAGAGTTTCCATGCTCTGCTTTCGGGGTAAAGTATAAAAAAGGGGGACTAACCAGTAGTTGACGACTGGCTAGTCCCCCTTAGTTTGCATCTACTAGAACTCTGCCTTCATTCTACGTCCAGTGGTTTTGACACTGGTCGTATGAACAACGGAAGAGAACTGAGCGTGATATGTTTGGTAGGCAAAGACATCGTTGAATTCGACAAGATCACCGTTTTCATCTGGATAACTCCAGGTTGTTGCGGTGCGTTCTGTCAACGAAACTTCGCCATCTTCAAATGTCATAATGACCTTGTTACCAATACCATAATGAATCAATGCAGCCTCGAGATATGGATAAACCAAACGGTTCATCACAATCTGGTCGGTAACCTTACCATTGCTGGTAGGATTCTTGATTGATGCAGAATAGAGTGACAAGATAAAATCATGACGATCTTGAACGCGTTCGTATGATTCAATCTTTTCAACAATGTTGTTGTAAAGATATTCCCATTCGTTACGCTTGATGCCATTGGATACTTGTACGGTATCAGCAGCATTCGCATTGAAAATGCTCATACGGAAGTTACGCAACACTGGCAACGCATGGTAATACAAGCGCTGACCAAGTTGGTGAATAACTTCTGGTGGACGAACATTTTCTTGTGAATGTTGAATAACACGCTGGACATACCGATTATAATACTCGGTGCACAGCGTATTCAGCTGAGTGATCTTGCCTTCATAAGTCTCCACTTCTGGATGCTTACGGGCAAGAGCACGGAATCGACCGAACCAAAAGTCACGATCAATAGGCTTGTTTGAAGCAAGCACTTCATCGATCATAACTTGTGCTTCTGTGTCAATGGCTTCACGATCATCAGGATCACTAGTCTGAGTGCAACCGTCAATTGCTGATTCCAGTGAGCAAAGTTGGACTGCTCGATGCTTACCAATGACCATAGAATGGAGCATTGAAGCATTAACAAAGCGGCCAACGTTACCACCGTTCATGGCAATCTTGACGTCATGCATGACATCTGCAACAGAATATTCTTCTGTTTCAGGACGAGTAGTGTCTTCACGAGTGTCTCCAGGCAGACCAAGGTATTTGACCTTGCCTGCACGGATTGACTCAGAAAGACGCTCTGGCCAACCACGACCATTGACTTCTGGAAAAGAAACTTCTTCTCCATTAGCCTTAGTCCAGGTTGGATACCATTCGCCTTCCACATAACGGAAGACTGAATACTCGCCATAACCGTTTGGTGAACGGGCAATGATGACAACCTTATCAGAGCGGTCACCCTTTTCCAATGTTCGGTAGAAACACTTGAAGAAGTCGTCTTGATCATGACCACCATGAGATTCATACATCTCAAGCCAGTCATAATCATTGACAACATGTACACCAAGAGAATTAATTCGCTTGATAGTACCTTCATCAACTGTAATGTCATGGCCAGCCATTCGAGCCAAAGACTCTGGAATGACTTGCTCATAGACAGAACAAGGAATTGGGATACGCTTCTGAAGAGGTTTAGCGTGTGAAATAGCCAAAGTCTCAAAGAGCCAAGGAGAGTGTGTGATTGAAAGCCCCATGCTCACCCAACGATAACCAACATAGCTGATACGAGACTGAGCCTCGATATCTTCCATGTCTTGGTTGTCGCGTGTGAAGTTACGCATGAAGACAGACTTCCAATCAGTGATAAGATGGCCTTCAGTTGCCTTCTGGAACATCTTATCATATTCTTCCTTGAGCCACATTTCCATATCAGACTTGCGGAACAACTTTGGCAAGTTGATCACAGTCTGGTCATCGGTGATAACTCGAGACTTAGGGCCTTGCGGCTCAGCCAAAAGACGGTAACCACCATGATAGGTGATTTCCTTCTTCAAGTTATCACGAGTAGAGATAACATCAATGAACTCCGGAAGGTCGTCACGGACAAAGAAATTGCCCTTCAAGATGCCTTCAGAAGTAAGAATGCGGCCATTGAATACTTTGGACTTCAACAGATACTGAGTAAGTTGCTGGCGTACAGTAGGATCATAATAATACTCATTGGTATCAAGAGTATTAAATGGCTCGTACGATGGAAGATTCTTTACAGCCTCTTGGACGAGGCGTGAAGAGATGACAATGCCACCGTCCAAAAGACGAGGAATTGCATCTTGAATCCATTCAGACCAGCTACCAGATTCAGTGAAGTCATAACGAGTGAAGTTGGTTGGCTCTACCCATTGAATGTTGAGATCATCAAAATGAGCATTAAGCAAAGTTGCACGGTGGAATGACTTCATCCGCTTTGCGGTTTTGCCACCACCCTTGACTTTAAAGCCCATGTCATTGAGAACGCTCATCCAGCCTTGCTGGCCATCGATGATAGTGACAACAATTTTATTCTTGTCTACAATGGCATACTGAACGTTCTTGTTTGAAATGATCTTCTCGAGATCAGCAAGATCAAAATCGTTTGCTGGAATGGGAAGAGCTGCGACACGATACTCTGGAGCACCCGAATGCTCAAGAGCATGGCGCATAACACCAATGTCATAAAAACCAAACTGATAATTATTATTAGAACGCAATGGTCCATTGGCCATTGCTTTGAGTCGAACATTTGGACGATAAGTCTCAAACGACATTTGCATTTCTCCTTTTCAGTTTTATAGGTCCCTTTTTTTCTGTATAAACTATATTTAAAAACATTCGCGGTTTATGTTACAAGTTAGGTCGCAATGATTCATTCAAAGAAAGTGTTACTGTTGAAGCACATGATTCATTCTATCGTCTTGTAACTATACAGTATGTTGATTCATTTTATACGGATGATACTGATCTCTTCAATTGATTCATTTGTTCTCAATGTTACAAATGTAGTGCGGTGATTCATTTAACTACACTGATACAGTTAAGTGGCATGATTCATTCCCATATAATGGTATTCTTACACATCCTGATTCATTCGTAAGAAGTGTTACAAGTCCGTCCATTTGATTCATTTATTCTCAATGATACATTCGCGTGTGGTGATTCAATCGTTTCCGTTGGTATGACTTTGTCTATGTGTTTCACTTGTGATCCCTGATACAAGTCATGACCACTGGCTCATTCTAGCTTAGTGATAAAAATTCATTAACATCTATGATTCATTCCATATTTATGATATTATACGGTTCTGTGATTCATTTCTCTTTAGTGTTACAAATTACATCCATTGATTCATTCGTGACGAGTGTTACAAATTAGTCCACTTGATTTAAGATTATCTAATGCCTTTTTAAAAAAAGATTTAGACAGCCCTGTTTTCAATAATAAGTGAAAACAAAGCATAAGTGCTGTAGAGCTGTACAGCTACAAGCAAAGATGCAGTAGCAATAGCTCCAGTAGCAACTAGTAATCCAAATGATTGAAACAGAACGACACTTTCTACAGCCCATGCAGAGATGAGCCAGAAAGATCGTGTTTCTTTACGGGTAAAAAAGTTTTTTACTTTAGCAAATAGTTTACGCATAGTTCCTTCTTAAAAGATAATAAAAGTGCGTTGTTAAACCAGACGCACCCCTGGTAGGTTACTACTTTTCGAAGTAACGAGTTGCAGAGTCAACTACGCTGGTGATACCAACGATAGCAAGACCACTGCCAACAACGTCCACCCACTGAGCACCATTGCCCATACCGTAGGTTGCCAACAACGAAGTGTCGGTCAACCACACGATAAGGGTGGTGACAAGGATGAACATGTTGTTTTCCCTATTCAGAACAGGAAGCTTGTTCAGAGCAGGGACAAGATCCACAACGACGTTCGTTACCTGAGCGGCAACGAAACCGATGAGGATTGCAAGTGCAAGTGTATACATGTTATGTATTCCTTAGTTACGTGGATTTATATTATTTCTTTAATGCAGGAGCCACGCTGCATTAAACCTATGATAGTGGCGTATAGCCAGGAATTGCTATCTCATGGACATGGTCCATGTGTGCAATTGTGTAAGGACGAGGAGCAGGCTTCTTGTAGTGATCTTCATACCATACGGCATGAAAATGAGACAAGAAAATCTTTACTGCAAACCGACGTGCTTGAGCATCAATCTGTGCAGGAGGAAGAACTCCTTCTTTCAGATGGTTGCTTGTCTTGTTGACACGCCAATTCTTGGTTTCAAGAATCTCTTTAGCACGGTCTGAGTAAGCGCCTTCTTCGTTAAGCTTTTGTCTACGAGCTTTGTCTTGTAGATAAAGCTTACCATAAAAGCATTGCTCACGATTGGAAAACTTCATAAAGCTTTGACCAATCTTCCAACACAGAGTCTTGAGATCTGCATTGTATGGACGCTTTTCTCCCTTGTTCCACGAGATAGTGGGATCAAGACCAGCATAACGCCAGATAGATCCTGCAGTGTGGGCCTTGTTGATATCAATATGAGAAATAAGACCAGCAGTGATTACTGGTCCAATCCCGTATTGAGACAATGCCCAACGACCTACTGCGTAAGTCTCAGCGAATCTTTCAAGTGGATACTTGAGTGAAGTCTCCATGTATGAAAGATTGTCTGCAAGAAACTCAGCAAGCTCATGGGGTGAGCCTGCTTTCTGAAGTTCTCTGGCTTGTGCAGCTAGTGCAATGCGGTCATCTTGAATCCGGTAATAGGTGGAAACAAGTTCACGAACTGAACGTTGATCAAAAGAAGAAGACATGCTACGCACGTCTTTGCTGAGCTTTGACCAAAGAGGAACATCGTAATCGATGTTAGTCAGATCGTGAGAAGAATGAATTGCTTGAGTATCGATAGAAGTCATGATGGTATCCTTTAGTTGTATGTGATATATTACGATTTAAAATAACGATATACTTTGCGTGGAATCCAAACTGGAGAAGTTATTACTCTGCCTGTAACATAACCAACTTTGACAAGATCAGAGCCAAGCTCTTTAGCTTTTTCATATTTTGGTTTAATGTTTTGTTTAGCGTGATTATAACGATTGCCACCTTGTGATTTAGCAACTTCAGTGTCATAATTCCAATGCAAATATGCATAGCCTGGAATAGTCATAAAAGTTGATAATACACCAGCAGTCATAGCAATCAAGCCTTGAGCACCGAATGCAATGCCAATTACATATGACAAGACCATAGAGTTTACAAGATTAAAAACTTTACTCTTGTGACTCCATTGTCGCCATATTGGAATTTGTGCAGCAATCATCAGCTCAAGAGCAGATGACATGATTGCAAGTAAAAATACCATTGTAAGCATGAGTTATCCTTTCAGGAACTTAAAGTCTATAATTTTGTATGAACTAAATGTAAGCAAGAAGTTTATTAGATTGGATTAACTTATCAATACAGGAATCACAAATGATTCCTTCATAAGTATGATTTTCAAAGTTAGAAGGTTGATGAGCATGTAAAGTAAACTTACATGCATTCTTCAAACGAACATGTGAACCTTCGACTCGAAGAACCGAAGTTTCACAAATGATACAAGGAGTAAGTTCAGAAGTCATTCTGCTTCTTCTTTCCAGTAAAGCTGATTGTCTTCATCACGTGCTGCTGTAAGCACTGAGCTGGATTGTGACATGGCAACATCAGACTGAAGTTTCCATGCGTAATCGCAGCAAGGCTCGTCAGCATCACATGGGTGATGACCCCAGAACTTGTTGATACCAACATTTCTGGCAAGAGCTGGAAAAGTTTTAAACAACTTTACACAGCACTTGTGACAAAAATAAGCTTTGTTATATGTATCATGTTGTTCTTGAGAATCTGGTTCGTATTGATCAGTAAATCCACCATAGTATCCTGCAAAGCCAGATAGCTCTAAACCATTGTCAAGTCCATTATGAAGAGTTTCAATTGGAGATAGTTGAGAGCAGGCTGTGCAGTACCAATGATCATTTTCCTGAGTAACAGAAAATGGTGGAATTTTAATGTAGGGATTTCTTGGATTAGACATAGAGAGTCTCCTTTTATTGACCCTTCTTTTTTGTACAAACTATTGCTAAAAGCACCCATCGCATGTGCAATGGTTGTACCTACCTGACTGACATGTCCATCTAGCAGTATGGGGAGGAAAGAATTTGTTCCCCTGTGCTCGTTCACGATCACAATAGGAACATTCTCCCTCTGGTGCAAACTGCATGAATTGGTAGTCAGCAGGAGGTTTCTTTTCAGCAGGACGGAATTGACTAGTCATGTATTCTCCTTATAGTTTATTATTTTGAATGAACCAAAAAAAGAGTATACCCCTAGACGCTGCAACGTTCCGCGTCTTGACGCCTAGGGGTAAACTTAATTATCTCTAGATAATAGGGTTCGCGTTCGAATTACCTAGAGATAAACTGATTCTACCTTGAGCCAAACCAAGTAATTGGGGGCTACTTGTCATACGGGCAGTATTGAATTTAGCCCAAGGTAGAGAGGTTGATCGCTGATTAGCGATTGGTGAGCATGACCCAGAGCTCGATAGTCTTGGTCTGCTCATTCATCATAGTGCGGGTAGACAATGCAAGATTGTCCTTTGATGAACGGTAAGTTAAAGAAGCAATAATGCTGGCAAGCTGCTTCTTATTGGTGATTTGGATGTTTACGTGTGCCCACTGATTGCGGTTAGTAATCAAAGCAGCATAAATGTTGTTGATTACTGGATTTGACCGCTTGCCACGAAAGCCTGTTGGTGGTTCACCATTGATAAAGGTGACAACCTTAGAAGGCTGACTGATGGCAAACTTCTGTGGGTTTGTAATGACACGTGTTTCATCGCTGAGCTGGATAGCCATGATGGTACTCCTAATATATCGTTGTTACTTGGAAGAGGTTTCCAAGTTTTCGTATGAACTAGAAGTATGTTATATGTAATATATAATATTAAAATTACTTGCCAGATTTGCAACGATGTGCATACTCTGGTCCCCAGGCACATGGATCCCAAGGATCCCAACCAGCTTTTTGGTACAAAATGTAACCAGCAGCTAGATTGGTGACTGGGTCAAGTAATTGTTCTTGTGTGCAGATTCTGTGTTCTGCACAGAGAAGCTGTCTGCCTGATCGTTTAGGGTCCCAGTTGACTCCATTGATCTGTAACAATCCTGAGTCGGACTTATTGGTTGCACCAGTATGTCCTATGATGTTGCAGTTCTTGTCAACGATGGATCCACCAACTCGATTGGGGCATCCACCGGATTCACGGAGAATAATTTGACCTAGCTTCTTCCACGTCTTACGTGGCCAACCAGCCTGTTCGGCTAGTTTTGGAAGCCAGGATATATCTCCGTGTCTGAACACTACGGGTTCAGCAGGTTGTTTTGTTTCTATCGTATCAGGCGCGTTTTGTACCCAGAGGGTACTGGGGGGTTCCTGAACTGGTTCAGCAAGCGAGTTGCTGATACCAGCAGAGAGGAACATCCCTGCTATGATCGATGTTAGTATTGCTTTTTTGTATTTTACTTGCATTTCGTGTTCGCTCCTTTTCGTCTTTGTCTGGTGTTAGCGAAACACCATTAGTACGGCGCAGGTTGCGAAACCGAAGATGTGCGGACATATACGAAATGCCCATCACAGTGGCAGGTTAGCCATCTCCGACTTCACAGTATTTCTCTGTTACGTTAGGGATTATTCCCCTGCCCGCATGTTACGGGCATTGTTTCTATTATATCACATAATGTTTTGTTGTAAGTATCTATACCAATACTCCTTGGTGGGGTCTACTTTAATCTTTATAATTAGCACCCCCCATTGCTGGGGGAATGCTAATCGTTAAAGATAGCCTTTCAAAGCAGACGAGCCTGCGCACCATCTAGTTTTTAGATGATGCAATAATAGTAACTTTACTTAAGAATAAAGTAACTTTTAGCTCTCGTTTGAAATGAACTGTTGACCACTCTCGGTGATTTTGTAAACACCGTATTGCATCTGTTCAAAACGATTTGAGTTGTTCTTAATGAATGCGAGAAGTGTTGGAAGGCTAACGCCAATCTCTGTGCACATCTCTTTTGTTGAGTAAACTTTGTTTACGTTCTTGTTAATAAATTCCTGGATAAGTGGGGCTTTCGATGGCTTTGCCATGTCAATCTCCGTTTTCTGTGTGTAATTAGGGTGTAAAAAGGTATATAAATATTATAGTATAAATTTGAAAATTAAGCAAGTTTGTGAATAAATTTGTTTTTATTATTACAACTTATATATTATTATATAGGATTGGCAAGCAAACCTATATAAATTTAAGGGTGTAACAATTTTAATATTTGGATTTGGCTGGAAAGTAGAACGGCATGTTCGTGTAAACCACTTCAGTCTGTCCTTCTACATATCTTTCAATTAGCACATCTTGATCACCATTGAAGTAATGGGTGGTATGAATGCCTCCTACGTAAGCAAACTTACCACCATTATTGTCTACGATCCAGGTGATCATCTTGTCGTCGCCAAGTTGTCTGGCTCGACGGATGGCTAATGAGCCA
>Ga0075473_10000580_pt1 | contig 15231 bp, 19 predicted proteins | sample DEB19_08_DNA_FD_76340 | JGI IMG/M metagenome (GOLD analysis project Ga0075473, IMG submission 76340) | Aqueous microbial communities from the Delaware River and Bay under freshwater to marine salinity gradient to study organic matter... | ecosystem: Environmental > Aquatic > Marine > Coastal ... | reverse complement strand
TCAGTTGCAAAAGTATCATTTAATGAAGAACTAAATTGTTCTAATGCTGATACTCGATTGCTTAAACTAGAACTTGCAGATAAAAAGCTTCCTGATAATGTTGTAATAGAATCAGTTACATTTGAAATTCTTTCTGCAAATGAAGCAGAGTCTGAAGTTATGTTAGTTCCATTTAAAAATAAATCTCCATTAATTTCAACCGAGCCTGTAAATTGTGCCGGACCTTGATTGATAAATGTATTTGAACTACTTACAATTAACGAACCTGTAACTACAAACGTTCCTGTAAATGCATACGACCCGGAAGTTGGAAACGATCCATCTTCACCTTTTTCTCCGGTATTACCTTTGGGCCCTTTTTCTGTTACAGTAACAACTGTAGCGTTAGGAGCTGTAGTAACAACTACTTGCGTTTCTGTTGTCGTTACTCCTACCTGCGTTCCGTCTTGTTGAATTATGTTAATTTGGTTTGACATTAACGAGTCACTTCTTTAGATAATTTAACTTTTCCTTCTAATATACGCGTAACGTATTCAGTTGCACCGGAACCGCTATAAATTTCTAAATCATAATAAGCATCTGAAAATGAAAATAAACTACTAGACGCAGCTGAAATAAATATGCCAATACTGCCAGAGGTTTTAGGTAATACTAATCCATCAGCGGCCGGAGTCATGTTTAATCCTGTGCCATCAGCATCTAAAACAGATACTAAATTACAATATATTGTACTAGATTCTTTTGAAGGTCGAAGTTGCATTCTAGCTTCGTAATCTGTTAAATCAATAGCGACTCCGTTTGAATCTTTGTATTCAATTCGAAAGTCGACAGTTGATCCTTGCTCTACAGTAAAAGTATATTTTCCAGCTGCCATATGTTATTTTAATAAATTGTAAAATTCTTTAAAATGTTTAATTCGATCTGCTAATCCAATTGTTCCTCCATTAACTCTTTTTGTTACTGCAGTTACAGCTGTGTCGTCAGCTCCTTTATCACAAATAGCCCAAAGGTTATTGTTATTAAAGAAAAATGCTGCTGAAGCTAATGGATACTTTGTAGCTACTAAATCAGGATTAGCAACACAATCTTCTCCAATAAATTTAGTAAAGTTTGTGTAATTGTTTTTACCTGTTAATTGAATATACCCACGGCCGCGAAATTTATATCCTTCTTTTGAAGCTTCATCTCCATTACCCATTCTTCCACCATAAACTCTAGAAGCAATTTTTTCAGGATTGCGAGCATACGATTCAGCTAACGTGCCGGGAAAATATTTAGGAAATATCTTCATTAATCCATCTTTGGAATAGTTTAAGTTTTCACTTACAGCTTTAAATTTTCCAGATTCATGAGCACATTGTGCTAGAAAATGTGCTAACCGTAAATTAGTTGTAATGTTAAATTTTGCAGCGGTATCAGGTATCTGAGCTATTACTGCGTCAGGAACGTGTCCTTTTAGTTTTTCGATGTTTAGCATAAATTAAAAATTAAGATGTTCTGATTCTTTTGTATGAATTATTTCTAGTTTAACATTAGGGTATTTAGTTCTTAACGCTTCAACCGCTTTTACATTTTTAATTGAGTCGTCGATAAATATAATATCCATATACCCTTTTTTAATTTCTTTTTCAATGTAATCTGCCTTTTTCTGTGGATTTGCATCTCCTAAAGCTACAGTATAAATATCTAAATTAAATTTATCCTTAAGATATTTTTTAACTGGAAAGGCTAACATTCGAGCAGTTAAAATAGTTGTTTTAGTATTAGTATCTTCTGCTGCTTTACGAAGCAATTTTATATTTGACTGAATTGGAACTGCTGTTTTAATAACTCGATTGAAATCTCCAAAATTGAAAACATCACCAGGTTTTGCTGTATATACAGCAAATTCTGCAGGCGTTAATGTAAATTCCTGCCCATTATTCTTTACAACAATTTTAGCTTTAACTTTTGCTAAAGTATCGTCAAAATCAAAAATGCGAAGTTTTTTAGATTTAGCTTCTATTAAAGGCTGAAAAGACCGCGCGTAAGGATTAGAGTATACTTTGCCTAGCTCAAATTGGTTTCTAGTACTGTATTGGTTTAATTGCTCTGCAAAATAATAATCTATTAAATCTATCATGATCCGTATTCTTTGTATACATTTAAAATTTCCGGAACTATCGGGTGACGATGATTTTGTAACAATGTAATTACCTTAACTCCATTAACTCTAGATTCTAAAATCTTAAAAAAATCAATACCTGATTCTTTTTTATTTTTCAAATCAATTTGCGAAGTATCTCCACAAAATATCATTTTAGAATTTAGTCCCAAACGACCCACAATCATTTCTGTTTGAGTATTGCTTACATTCTGTGCTTCGTCTACAATAACCGCCGCATTAACAAACGTTCTTCCCCGTACAAAAGCGAACGGCAGAATCTCAATGTCTTGGTCCTCTACCATGTTATCGATTGTCTCTTTATTGTACAACATGTATAAGTTGGCGTATATCGGAGCTAACCATGGATCCATTTTTTCTTTCATAGAACCTGGTAAATATCCAATATCATCTGCTGCAGCTACAACAGGTCGAGTAATGATTATTTTATTTACTTGTCTGTTAAAGAACATATCTAATGCGATTTGACACGCTAATAACGTTTTACCAGAACCAGCTTGACCTTTTAATAACGTAACTGTTGTATTTAATATTTCTGCCTTTGCCTGCTTTTGCTCTTCATTTAAATGAAGATTAAATTTTACAGGACCTTTAGGTTTGCGTTTTTCTGTATTGCGCAACTTGTTTGACTTTTCCATAATAACTAATTAAAGAAGATTATATTACTTACTTTGACTGATTCTCTTTGAAATACTGATTTACGCTATGAATGTAATCAGACGCTAAAGTAATGTAAGCAGATGCCCATCCTGGTAAATTATCGCCTTCTTGAATCATATTATACAATTCAGCTCCTAACTTAACCATGTCGCGAAGTTCACCTTTCGCCATTTTCGCTTCGTGGTCATGTTCTACAGGCATCATGTTGGTCATTTCTTCTTTAACTAAAGAACGAACTAACTTACGAACGTTTTGTTTCATTTTATATTTGTTTATTATTAATAAATATCTAAATTGTTCTTTTTAATCAGTAGAAAAGGGGCTATTACTAACCCCTTTCCTTACTAATTAGAATTTCAGATTAAACTAAATTCAATCCGTGTACTTGAATAGTTCCATAAAACTCCGGACGCACCATTTTCTTAGCATAACGAGTCATTACACCTTTACGTGGAGTAAAGTTGGTAGGATCGTACACCAATGGAGTCATGATCAATGGAATATAAGGAGCATATACAGCACCAGTCTCAAGGAATTGAGAACCACGGTAACCTAACAACATTACGTTATCAGTCATATATGGGTTTTTGTATACGGTAAAGCGGCTGTTCAACATACCTACTTTTTGTACACCCATTGCAAATTGCATTTTATCACCGTTGGTATCAGCAGCGTATCCAGGGATAGACTCGAGTACAGTAGCAATGTCAGGAGAGCAAACGATGAAGTTAGCACCACCACGCATTGTCTTCTGGTGAATCTTATTAGATACTTTCTGAATTTTAGTTCCTAAAGTTTGGAACCATGTACCTTGGTTATATGCAGCTGCATACTGACCAGAGATCAAAGAGAAAGTGTCAGTAGCTGAGCTATACTCATATCCAAGAACTGCAGACCATTTTTCAGTTGTCACTGCATTTTGAATCAACATATCCAAGATTTCGAGGTCAATCTCTTGAGAGATATATTCAGAAAGCATAGATGTCAATTCAGCTTCAGCGTCAATTGAATGGTAAGCGTTCAAGTCTTGAGCGAATTCAGGGCTCCATACTGCTTTCAACTTACGAGTTTTAGCAACGATAGCTTCTGACTTCAATTCAACATTGATTTCAGGAATTCCAATATCAGATCCTGTGGTATCTTCAAAATCCCCGCGAGCAGCTGCTGTAGGTTGTTTTTGATAGCTAACTACTACGTTAGTAGCAGCGGTTGTAGCAGCAAGAGTACCAGAGAAAATGAAAGTCAATGTAGTGTCATTGATATTCTTTGTAAACTGTGGATAGAACGCTGTAATACCAGATCCAGAAATTGCATACGCACGAACACCTTCCAAATCAGGATTAGTTAACGATGCAACAGATACTGTAAGCTTTTTGAAATCACCAGCAGCGATAGAAGCTGAATTCGCAGCAGTAAATTTAGAATCGTAATTAAACTCATCAAAATCTAAATCGCTATTCATTGTCAACGCAGTGCTAATTTTAGCATTAGTAGAGCTAGGAGTATAAGATCCAGAAGCAGACACTGTAGCAGAATTCTCGTTAATGGAATATCCAAAACGTCCTGAACCATAAAGACCTTGAGAAGGATCTGAAGTGGTAGTAGTGATACCGAATACAGAGTTATTTTGGTAGTCACCATTTGAAGGAGTTGTGCTTCCGTTCAATACAGAAGTTTGGAATCCAGGCTGTGCTGTAGCGTATTTGAAATCCATATAGAACACAAGTCCGGAAGGAAGGTTCATTGGCTGTACAGATACGAAATCTTTAGCAGCGATTTCAGCGAATACACGACGAACTAGTGGAAGAGCAACACCTGACCATTGTTCAGAGTTTGATGCTGTACCAGTAGCGTTAGCTTCGGTTACTAATTGTTTAGCTTGATTTTCAAGCATAATGGCCATTCCGTGTTTTTCATATTCGGAAGAAAGGCCTTCAAGCAATCCTGTCTTGTCCCATTTGCCAACGAGGCCTTTGGTCTCGTCCATTTGCTTACGGAGAACAGTTGTGCTTTCATTTAAAATTGAATGTAAAGACATTTTTCTTGTTGTTTAAAAGATTAATTAATTATTTCAAACCTGCTAATTTTTTGAACCTATTAGCCAACTCAGTGCCTTCAGAAATCACTTGCTTTGCAGGTTTGGTTGAAGCTACAGGCTTCGAAGCGAATGATTCTTTAACCACTTTTTTAGTTACTGTAGGAACTTTAAATCCTTCAGCTAACGTTGAGTATACTAATTTAACTTCACGCAAGTTATGAGCTCTGTCGAAGTTCTCAATAACTTTCATTTTTTGTCCTTCATTCAAAGAGAAATTGCGGAATAATTTATTTGAATAAAGAAGTTTAGCATTAAGCAAGTTAACTTCGTTAATCTTGTCTTTTAAGAATCGAATAACGTTATACGCTTCTTCAAGTTCTTCTTCTTTGCTTTCTTCTTCTTTCATTTCTTCTTCTGCAGTTTCATCTTCTTCACGAAGTGATTTGATGATTTCATTAACATCAATGTCTTCGTCCTCTTCGCCTTCTTCGCCTTCATAAAGATCATCGTCATTTTTAATGTCTGACGAATCTAAAGTTTCTTCAACTGGTTCTTCAGTTGCTTCAACTTCTTCTCCTTCAAGCTCGCGGAGGATTTCATCTAAGTCTAAATCATCATCATTTTCCATTTCGCCTTCTTCTGCCATTTCTTCTTCGGCAGGTTCTTCAGGCATTTCTTCGCTTTCTTCACCTTCAGCAGTCACTTCTTCTTCAGAGTGCTCTTCACCACCTTCATGAGCTTCTTCAGCCATTTCTACTTCTTCTCCTTCTTCAGCTTCAGCAACGGGTTCTTCTTCTTCCATTTCTTCAGCTAATTTAGCAGATAACATAGATTGCAATCTAGGGGTAAAAGCTTCTTCAAGAGCAAGTTTAGCGTTGGCAAGAGCGGTTTGTCTTACAGCCTTTGCATCAGCAATAGCTTCTTTTAGTAAGTCTTTCATTTTTTCTCCTTTTATTTTAATCGGAAATAAGATTATTAGAAATCTTAATAGAATAGTTATTTAACTAGCGCCTTATATAAGATAGAATATAAAGGATAAGGCATTGTGCGTTACGAATATAAATATGGACGTAGTTTCGAAAACCTGCCCATTTGTATATAAATTATTTTATTGATTAAACTGCAACTGCTCCTGATTCTAATGTAGCAGCGATAGCGTCTGATAACCAAACGCCAAATTCTCCAGATTTAACTGCAGTTAAAACTCCTTCAACACCTCCATGAATCCAAGAGGCAGTTTTAAAAGATTCAAATGCTGAAATACCGGCTTGAAGACCTAAAGTTACTACAATGCCTATGTATATTATTTCAGCTATTTTTTCTTGATTTTTTTCAGATATCTCACCAAATCCTGGAACGGTAATTCTCAGCGCTCCGGCAATGACTTTAATATATTTATGATGCAGCGCGTCTCCCGCAGACATTATTTTTTCAACAAACGCTTTGGTTTTATCTTCTGCTTTCTTAAATCCAACTTTACCTAATAACGATCCAATTCCTTTAACTGCATATCCGAAAATTTTAATTAGCGAAGGAATAGCAGCTATAATTCCAGCAATTAAAGTAACTGCGGCTTCGTTAATTCTTCCTTCTTCAACTTTATCTTCTAGCTTCGCTACGTCCGGAAATTCTTTTTCTAGTTTTTCAATTTTATTTTCGTCACTGGCAGTTGCTTGAACTGTCGACTTTTCTTTTTTAATAGCGTCTGCAAAAGTTTTAACAATTTGATCAAACGCTTTTTCCTCTTCAGGAGCTAATTCATCAGAAGTTTCTTCTTCATCTGCTTCTGTAAGTAAAGAATATGAGTACCACAATTCTTCAAAAATTCTGTGAAGATTGTTTTTAAACTGAATTTCTTCAGCTAATACAGTTAACTTAATGTGATTGCCAGGATACGTTATCTTTCGCATTTTATTTTTCTTTTTCACCTGGTTTCCCAGGTTCTTTTTTTGAAGTGTAATTTTTATCTACGTATTTGAAAAATTTCTTTTTCTGGTTATCAGTGGATAAATCTGCAGGATCTTCAATTTTAAATTTCTTCATTGCTTTTTGAAAAAATTTCTGATATTCTTCTCCTTGAGCTTCATTAACCATACCACCTACATCATAATACTTATTTAATGTAGATCCAATATCTTCATACGCAGATTCTAACCGCTGCTGAAGCGTTGCCATTTCATTAGCCGTTTTTTCAAAAATCTTATACGCTTCTCCTAAATGCTTCATGTGACGAGAAACAGTTTGTCTGTCAAACCAATCTTCAGTTTCCGAAAGTGTTAAATGATTTGCGGCTTCAATAAGCTCTCCTAAAAATTGAGCGGTTTCTTTTAATGAATGAGGTCTGTAAATAGAGTTTGCATGCTCCGCAAATTTATATACAGCTTCTAAAAAAGCTTTTTTCTGCTCAGTAGTCATACCCGCTGTTGGGTCTTCACTTTCAAGCAAACTAGATAATTTAATTGGTTTATTCGATTTCATAGTTTCTTTTAATTTTATTTCATGCATATGTAAAGCTGCCAAATACTTTTTCAAAGATTCTTTAGTTCCTTTTGTGCATCCTACTTTTTTACCTCCATCTTTTTTATACACACAATACTTATCACCTTCTTTTTTATATGTATATGGCATGATTTATTTTATTAATAAATATCTAATTATTTAATATGGTGTTTCAGATTTTCTAGCCTTAGTATAAAATTTAGAAGTAAATTTTCCATTTTCAAAGTAAATTGATCCAATATCTAATCCATTAGACCCTCTTTGTGGATGAGTGTAATTAATAGATATTTGAAACGCATATCCTCCAATGGAATTAGGTATTTGTCGACATACAATATCTAACGAAAGTGTATCAAACAACGCTTGTAATACAGGAGTGCGAATTTCTTTAGATAAATCGTATGAGTAATATAATTCTGATTTCCCAGATTTATTTAACGACAACATGGCATTAATACCCGTTTTCATTTTAAGTTCTTTTTGAACTCCTTTAATTATTTGTTCAGAAGGTTCAACTACGTTTTCTGTAAGTTGAGTTTTAATGCCTGTGCCTATTAATTTTTTTAAGTGTATCATGGAGCGTATTTTGAAGGAATATTGTCAATGTTATGAATTGAATCGTTTATGATATTCGACAATCTACTTTGAATGTTATATCTGGTAGGTATTCTATCAATATTGTATTGTGAAACATTAACTGTATTAGATAAATTCCCTGCTACGTTATAGCGTAAAGGAATTCCGTCAATGTTTTGATTAGACGAATTTACTATTCCGGATAAATTTCCTTGTACATTATATCTAGCAGGAATGTTATCAATGTTATAATTTGAAGAATCAGACAATCCTCCAATCGTTCCTTGTACATTATATCTAGCAGGAATGCTGTCGACATTTAAATTGGACCGATCTACTGTTAATCTTGTTTGTCCGTTGTAAGCATTGGATCGCAAATTGAATCCGCTAGCTCTATATCTGTCTTCTAAAGTCATATAATGTTAACTATTTAATGTCAGTTAATATATCTGTAATTAAACGATTAATTTTATCGTATTTAGCGTTAGGATGAATTACTCCTCTTTGTACAGATTCATGTACAGGGCTTAAAAATGCACCATGAGTAGATGGGTTAGAAACAAAATCAAATGCAATTAATTCAAAATCATCTTGCACTTCAACAGAACTTTCTCCTAGCTGTTTAACTGATCCTAACCCTCTAGAAGAAATTCCTAATTTAATTCCACACTTGAAAAGCTCTTTTAAGATGTTTCCTGCAGGAGTTGATAACACTTCTACAGTACCAACTAAATCATCATCTTTCCAATGCATTTCAATTACATTGTGTGACACGTTATTTAAGTTTACAACTGAAGAGTCTGGATGATCTAATTCTCCTAAAGCTCTGCGTTCTTTGATATTAATATCAGCGTATTTTTTTGCTTCACGCATTAGCACTTCTCTAGGATATACACGTCCATTTTGATTTTTAGCTTCAGCTCTTTGCAATACACCTTTAACGATTAATCGTCCATTGTTTTTCTCCATTGATTCGTTGATCATTTCCGGAGTTACGTCAAACGTAATACAATCTACTAGCAATTTCTTTTCCATAATTACGATGCTAATTCTTTTAATTGTTTAGAAACTCTGAGTAACCGTTCACTTATTTTTGCGAGATTTTCACGTGACGATTTCCAGTATATACTATTATCAACGCCCATTTCTTGTTTTAATCGAACATTTTGATTGACAACTTTTTCAATTTCTTTTAATCCACGATTAATGAAATTAATTGAATTATTAATTTTTTGTTTTGGAGACCCTATAGGATCTTTTTTATATTGATTATATGCAATTTCATTAATATAAAGTTCTTTTGAAATTCGCATAAAGTCAGATTCTTTAACTGCTTCTTTTTTAGCTTTTTTCTTTATTTTTTTATATCCCATTGATTCAATAGTGTCGTCATCTGCTTGCCCAAAAGCCATTGGAGTTTCATAAGCTCCGGCACCGGCAGAAGTTGACATTTCATCTAATTCTTCTTCATTTTCAGAAGATTCAGATAGAAATTTACGTTTTAGTGACTTAATATATTGAGACATAATTTTAACGATATAATAAATAAACAGCTCCGGAATCTACAGAATAAACTGACATTTCATATATTGCAGCTGGAGTGGATGCAGCTGCAGCAGGTATGGTAATTTGACCACCGTTAACTAAAGTAACCGTAGCTGCTGAACTTGAAACGTAAAATGCTGAGGGGTTTGCATTTGACCCTGTAGCGTAAAACGTTGCTGAAGCTAAAATTGTTCGGTTGTATTTACCTGGATTAGAGGAATGATAAAATGTAGACGGGACTCCGGTATACGGGCCTGATATTGGGTTTGCAGACATTGTTATACTTTTTTAAGTTCTTTAACTAATTCATGATACCGTAACAAACTCAATACATGATTGTCTTTAATTGACTTTGCAGCTGTAATAGTTTTAAGTAAATTAACAACTTCAGTCAATTTAATTTTAACAACTTTATCAGTTATTTTAGAAGAAAGAGTTTTAATGTCTTTTTGAAGTTTTACAGATTCAGTTTCAATAAACTCCTTCAATTCTGTTCCTTCTGAAACTGTATTAATATAGTTTCGAAGAAGCTTTTTCTGCCCTTCATTTAATCCTGAGTATTTTTCATTGAACTTATCTACTAAAATTTTATACGATAATAAACGAACATCTTTGTCTTGCTTAATAAAGTTAGACATTTCATTTAACTCTTTAGTTTTTTTAACCTCGCCGCGAGTAATATGCTCGATTATAGAATACCGAGTATTAACAATTTCAACAGGATTATCAGCTACGGTATATTCAAATAGCTTGTAAACTGAAGCTAGTGCTGTGTAATTATTAACTTTAGTTTTGAAAAAATCTTCTAAAACGTAATTTGATTTAATTTCTTTAATTAAGTTATATTTCTGTCTATTCAATGTAGATTGATTCAATTTAGATTTAGTTTCTAAAATAGCGTCGACTAAATGATTAGCTTTTTCCGTTTTTGAGAATTTTTCTTTTACTAAAGTTTGATATAATTTTAGCTCTTTTGATAGTTCAGTAGATTTTCCAAAGTATTTTTTAATAATTGGAATAGCCTTTGAATCTACGTTGTTCAAAGTATCTGACGCAACCTGGCGAACTAGCAATTCGAAAAGTACGCCGGTGTTTTTAAACTTTGAGTGTTTTAAGTTTTTCATTTAGGCTGTATTATTTTTAATATAAATATGGTATTGGTTACGTTTTAATTTTCGTCCGGAATAATTATATTTTCATCCATGATACTTTCTGAAATAATGCCAGATTTCTTTCTAATTAACTTACTTAATCCGTATTTTTTAACCGTATCAGAAGCTGATTCATTTCGAGCATTTTTCCATGCAACTCGACCTATAGGATCGTATCCTCTAGGGTGATCGTGAGAATTGTATTTAATTGCCTCTTTTGGACGTCCCGCGCCTGGCCAACCCCCTTTAGGAGCTTTAGCTCTTCTCGGTTCAATTTCTTCTTCTTCAGCACGTTCTTTTCCTTTTTTATCATATTCTTTTTGAAGATCGTAATTTACGCTTTCAAATGGATTAGCAGACTCAGCCTCTTCTCCTCCTTCTGCCGGGGCTTCCTCTTTAGGTTTATCTGCAGGATCTTCACCTTCTTCTTCTATTTTCTTAAATCTAAACGCTTCTTTACCATCTTCAATCAATCCTAATTCAATAGCATCTGACTCATCATTGGTAAAGTTAAACACATTTTTGTAAATCCATTCTTTAGACATCAATTTAGATTCCATCATGTTTTTAGCTAAATCGACTTTGGTATTATACAACGTTAACTTTTCCTGTTCATAAATAGTCGAAGGAGAAGTCATTGTCAATTCAAAGTCAATTAATTCTGCATTTTGAAACCCTTGAGCGTATAAATGAACTATTGCTATTTTATGTAATTCAGAAAGCACAATTCGTTGAATTCGTTCAATAGTTCTGGCAAATCGAACATCTTCAGCAGCTAACGTAGCTTTACCTGATAATCCTTCTTCATATCCTAAAAATGCTTTAGGAACTTTAAGGGCCGCTAACATTTTATTTTTCAAATATTCAATATCATCAATACCGGTAAATTCCATACCTGATAAAGTGTCAATTTCAGTTCCAGATTGCCCCCCACGTACCGGCAAAAAATAATCTTCCAACATGTTTTGCATATTGAATTTCAAATTGTAATCTCCAGTATTAGGATCTACATAAGGAGTCTTTCTCATTTGATTGATAATACGTTGCATGTAATTATCAACTTCATTAGGAGGAATGTTACCAACATCAATTTTAAAAATACGTTTTTCCGGAGCTCTCATTATACGATGAATTAACATCGCGTCTTCCATTAGCGTTAACTGTTTCCAAACTTTACGAGCTGGCTCTACCATTGATTTACCGTATGGTAAAAAGTTAGAGTCGTTTAGTAAACGAAAATGTGCAATTTCAAAATTTTCATATATGATATTTCCTCCACCTAACTGCTTGAATTGCACATGATATGGATTTTCTAAATTCATACCTTCTTCTCGAATTATTTCATATGCTGACATTGGAACTACATTGATAATTCCAATCTCTTCTTGAATGTCTAATTTCAAATATAAATCTCCATACTTACACATGTTACGAACCCATGGCCATAAATTAAATTCTACATTTAAAATATCGTAAAATAAGTTATGAAGAATTTTTTTAATGTTTTCATTGTCACTGGTAATTCGCAATACATCTCCGAAATCATCTTTCATTACAGTTTCGTCTGCATAAATGTCCAATGCAGAAGCAATAATAGAATCTTGATCCATTACTTCATAATCTGTATACAATTCTGTCTTAGATGAAAAATAGTTGTAATTCGGATTGTATGTATTCATCGAATGAGGACGAACCCCATGTAAACGAGTAAACCGATCAATAAACTTGGAATTGTGTGCATTACCTAATGACTGCAAATGATCATTATCGATAACACGTATGCGATCTTTACCTACTTTACGTACAATAACATTATTGTTGAAAAGTCGTTTTAATCGCCCAAATAACGTTTTATCTGCCATATTTCTATTTTAAAATAAATATCAAATATCCTAATAACAAGGAAATTACAATAGCCAAGTTAAATCTTCGTCTTGATTATGTTGAGTGTTCATTGTCCACCCCGTGTCTTTTCTTCGACCTGAATTATTGCTATACACTCCCATTCCTTTACCAAAATAATCTAAAGTTTTTCTGTTTAGATCCATTCCTTGCTGTCGAAGTTTTAATGCGGTGTCTCGAATCCAAAGTCCCATGGAAAATGACATAACTAAGTCGTCATTGTATCCGCGCATAGCTTCAGCTCTTGACCCATTCCATATAAATACTAACAATTCAGACAATAGTCGTTTACTTCGTATTACAGGAACTCGCTCTCTCATATACGTGTCCAATTTAGATATGTATAATGGTCGAGTACGAGATGAAGTAGTTATACCAGGAACTAATTGAGATGTATCTTTCAAATCAATATACTTAGCTAATTGTTGAGATACATCAGATACTGAACTATCTTTTGGAGAATAGTATAAATTTTTATATGCCCGATCAATTGCTACTTGTATAACTGCCCAACCTATATTTGCATTTTCAATTACTAGTAAAGCGTCATTGTATTCTGTAGCAATGTTAACTAACATGTTGCCATAATCTTTAGTAGGTATTTGACCTTTATATTCAGCTACTTGCGTAACCGTCTCAACATCAATTACATGAAATGCTGAATAGTCAGCACTGTCACCTCGAGCTACGTCCGCTATTACAACGTAATTTTTTGTATAATCTGCTTGTTCCCAAATCCACAATTCACTATCAATACCTCGAGTTTCTATTGGATCTTTTGTGTGAGTTGTTTCATACCATTTAATTAACGGACCGTCAATTACAGAATGACCGGAAGTAATAAAGTCACAATCACATTCTTGTGCAGCTCCTTTAGGCCCTAACAGTTCGTCTTGTTTATCTCTCCAAGACTGATCACGCTCAGGATGTACATCCCAACGAAGACGAATATGATTAAATCTAGATAACGGATTATTTTCCGCTTCTTCCCATGTTTTATGAAAAAAGTTACCGGTACCATTTGGAGTTGATAATATGATAGCTCCTCCTCCAGTTGCCAATGTTTGTTGAGCTGATATCCAAATGTCTTCTACATTGGAAATAAATGCAGCCTCGTCAATAATCAACAAAGACAATGCTTCTGAACGTCCTGAGTCTCCGGAGGACGAAGTTGCCTTTATTTGTGACCCATTAGTAAATCGTAACGACAATTTATTATCTTCTGTAGTAACCGACTTAAGCCATGAGGGTAAATTTTCATACATCACTTTCACTTTCAACACTAGGTTTTTAGCTACTTCTTGTTTAGTTGCAATAACTAATATGTTTTTGTCGTTGAAAAATGTCATAAGCCAAAGTGCATAGCCTGCACTTAATGTAGATATACCTAATTGCCTAGACTTCAAAATGATGTTATAATCATTATCACGCAATTGTCTCAAGGCCGATTCTTGAAACGGATATAAATGAAATGGTATTTTACCTTTTTTCGGATGTTGAATTTGACAATACTTTTTCATGAAGTGTACAGGATCTTGCATACACTTCTTGTATTCTTCTCTTACTATTTCTTTTAAAGACTTACCTTGTTGCATATATTATTTTTTACGTAAACTGATTTTCCAATACATACCACCGGTGATGAACAAGTTTAAATTGGAATTGTATCCAACCCCTAAACTGAACATTTTATCTCTTTTTGTCTTTAATACCAATCCGGCTCCGGCAAGTAAATTATCTGGTTTTTGTACACCTAAATTACCTCCGATGTAAACTTGATTTCTAGGAGGTATTTCTAAATATATTGTACTGTCAATTTGAATTTTATTTACATTTGCAGTAAATTGACGATTAAGTATGGAATTTTTAGTAATTGAATCTGTAATGTAAACAACCCCTAAACTGTCTTTTAACTTAATAGTATCTTTGTAAACTACTATGGAAAAAAATTCTCGAAGTATTGCAGCTGTGTCGACAGGCAATTCTGGATTAATATAAATAGGAACTTCTTTGTAAATAGTAGTCCCTGGTTTTGTAACGGTAGTTACTACGGGCACTATTGTTTTTCTAACTTCTTTTTTAATAATGTTATATTTAGTTCCGTTAATATTAATTTGATCCGTATTATTAACCGAATCTCCACAACGTTGTAGTAGAATAATAATTGCTAATACGGCAATTACTATCCATGTAAAGTATTTTTTAATTGAGTTCATGATCTGCCTTTATTAATAAATATAAAGGCAGTAATTACTTTAAGTAATAATAGCCTTTGGTGAAGGAGCTGAAGTGGTTGTAGTAACAACTCCTGGAGTTACTGTTACACATGGGGCCGCTAATGCTGCTGGAGTCGTTGTAATTCCTGGTGCTGTTTGTCCGGTTGAAGGTTGTCCTGCAGGTATAATAATAGTAGCAGATTTAATATATGCATCAATGATATTAGCTAAAGCTTTAGCTAAATCTGCTTGAGCTTTTACTCTAGATTTTTCAGGATTAACTGATTCAGCAGTTAACGCTTCTAAAAGTTGAGCTTCTAATAAAATTTTATTTAATGGCATAACGATTTATTTAGTATTATCTTTAATTGGTCCTCCTACAACCCAAGCATTGCAAGTACGAGATCCTGCACATTTAAACTTTAAAAATGTGCAATATCCTAACTTACCAGCTTCAATAGTATCCCAAGCGTCTTTTTC
>Ga0075473_10000578_pt1 | contig 15278 bp, 10 predicted proteins | sample DEB19_08_DNA_FD_76340 | JGI IMG/M metagenome (GOLD analysis project Ga0075473, IMG submission 76340) | Aqueous microbial communities from the Delaware River and Bay under freshwater to marine salinity gradient to study organic matter... | ecosystem: Environmental > Aquatic > Marine > Coastal ... | reverse complement strand
CGTGAGGTGTGACATCTGATAACTGAATTGGGACCTTGCTACCTGAGGGTCAATGACGATTCTCTTCTGTGTGAGGAGAGGTTCCATTGCGGAAATTATTCTTATTTCTTTTTGCTGTGTTGCCCTCACCTGTTCCATTGCGATGGGGCGGGAGAGGTGGGAGGCGAGCACCTGCAAATATAATTCATTGAAATTGGATTCACAGAGAATTGTCTTGACATTGTAAAAGTCAACCAATGATGCAATCTTCTTTAAGGTTTCGTCTGAGGTTCCATTAGGCAACCCTGCGGTGTGTAGGATGTAGACCATACCATTAAGGGTTCCTACCACAGCAACGCCTGTAAGGTCTTTGCCGGTTCCTGATGGGTCAATGGATATGATTAGTCTTTCATAGTCTCTAATCTCTTTATCTGCGTATAAAGCATTAAAGAACTTATGACCCAATGGAGATGGTGACTCAATGTCTGATGGGTTCAAGTTACCCCAGAGAACTTTAGTAGGAGCACCGAATGGAGAGAGTGGGTGTATGATAAGAGAACTAATATGCAGTGGGAATTTCTTTTCGTCACTCAAAGAGGTGTCAAGCATCATCTGTAACTGGAAACTTATATTTCCCATTATTGCTTCACGCTCTAACAAAAGTTCATTACTATAATATTCTGGGTAGGTACTATCTCCTATATTTGCACCTTTCGCTAAACGGTCTAGGAGCGTCGGAGAGAGGTCCTCTGCTTGGGGACCATCTGGATCAGGGTATCTCGCCGTCCATCGTCTGAGGGCGTAGGAGCGTGCTAGATGCCTGTATACGCTGTCGTGGGATTGGGGAGTACCAAGGAACACAATCTTACCACCGGGGTTTAAAACCGATTCTAGTTCTTTACAGCGTTGAAGTAATAGTTCTCTTGCCTCTACGGTTGCGGAATTTTGAGGAATCTCAATATCATCTGCAACAATAATGTCACAGTGAGCACCCGTGATCATAGACTTAATACCGTATGCTGCTACCGAAGGATTCTTGTCAACCCGAGATCGGCATCCCACATCAAAGCGATCAGCACCATCTCTATCTGCAACATCGGGTACTAAATGATTTAAGAAATCTACGGTGTCAATAATTCTTCTACAGAGTCTGATGAACTCACGACTACGGTTTTGCACGGCAGACATAGAAATGATAGTTGTGTCTGGGTTCCGATAAAGTTGCCACACGCAATAAGCAGCAGTGATATATGATTTACCACACCCACGCATTGCTTGAACCATTACTCTGTCTCCGCCATTCTGAAGGTAATCTGCAATGTCGTACTGTACTAATGCCGGTTGAGGCAGACTTAATGCGTTCCATACAACGGATAGAAAATTTCTAAAGTCCGCTGATATTGATTCGTAATACTCTTTATCTTCCATTTGTTTAGGTATCCTATCATATTCGCTAGGCGATCTGGGTGATCTTTTACTTTGCCTTCAATATCATTACAGAATCTACAAATGACATCTCGGATTTCTCCAGTGTCGTGATTGTGATCTTGACATTTCTTATTGGTATCCGTAAATCTTACACCACAACAAGAACAATTCGTTGCGGTCCTATAATCCTCCCATTGATCATAAGTTCCTTTGTAAGTACGAAACCAATGCTGTCTAATAACTTCTTCAGGATTTTCATCCTGCCATTTGCGACAGTTCTCTTTGTGCTTCTCAGGATTTGCTTCTCGCCATTTGCGATTTTGCAACTTATCACATTCTTTACAACACGATTTCTTTCCTGTTTTATTTTTCTTACAGGTACTAAACTTACTCAGTGGTTTCTCTATTCCACACTTTGTACATTTCTTCTCTTCCATATATTTCTCCTTAACGACCGAACCAAGCGGTTACTGTCCCATCTCCAGCACCCGATGATCTGGTTGAACTCAGTCTAACTTCTGGTGCATAATCTCTTGTAAGTATCTGATTTCTGGTAGCGGCACTGTTTACGGTTAACGCTGACCCCAATGCTACCCAATCATGTTCTGGGTGGTATCTTCCTTGAACAGTAACCGTACCTGTATACGCTGAGTTGCAGGAAAGTTGTATTGTAAGGGTATCACAATAAAATGCTTGATCCATATTTACAGCGTCGGTCGTAAGTGTACCGGTGCTTGTTGGGTGAGTAATAACAGATGATTGCTTGACTTTCATTTATTTCTCCTTAGTTGCATACAGCAATAGAATGGGTTTGAACTACACCAACTCCACCACCATTTACCATTGTTACTTGGTATTCTGGACAAACTGTAGTTAATGTATTTACTGTTGCCGCTGTTGAGTTTGATGGTGAAGCAAGAGTCACCCACGGTGCATCTGGGTGCATACGACCTTTAATTGCTTTACCGGTGGTTGTTTTGCTACCAGTTCCACTAATATCAATACTTACCATTACTTTTGGATTCTTTGGATTACGATCCAATTGGAAAGTAAAGGTGGTTGTTTCACCGTTATTTCTTGATTGTGTTTGTCTTTGAGTTCTCATTTAATTACCTTTCTTATTGTGGGAATATCCATACATCAATTTTAGCATCACCAGACATTGCAGTGCCATCTAATGATAATCTAACTTCAGGTACTTTGGTTATTGATTCTATACCGGGTGCTGAAGCGAGTGCAGTTAAATTCACCCACGGCGCATCTGGGTGCATACGACCTTGATATTGACATGTGGCAAGACCATCTGTGGATGTAAATTGTGCAGTCATAACTGCTTGTTCTCTATTCTGTAATGAGAGAACTTTTGTTATTGTATTCTTCGTACTACCCAATAAAAGATCTTCATTTCTACAAATCGTTTGTACATTCATCATTAACCTATCTTCCTTTCAGTTAACTTGGGGAAAGGCAACAATTTATTTATCTGATCTTTCTTGTTATTAGGAAGAGATAATGCCTCTGCACCATTATCCTGTAGGAACCGAAGAGCACATTGAACCCAACCCGGACTGTTTCTCTCTGGGTTCTGTAGTGCGTCTATGATGCTATCAGCAGTCATATCCCACATAAGTCGTAGTTTATCTTCTTTATTATCCATTTTATTTCTCCTCTAGTTTGATTATTTTCTTGAGATCTTCTTCTGCTTTCTCTACTCTTTTGCTGATATCATTAAATGATTCCTTAAGTTCCATGACTTCTTCTTTGAGATATGATATCTGTGTGGTAACTTCACCCAGCGTACGGTTAATTGCATCCAGTTTCCATGCTGCAAAGAATGCAGTACAGAGAATGGTGAACTGTAGTATTTCAGATGCTATCATGATTGGGTATCCTCATATGCAGTTATGCGGAGTTGATATGAGGTGTTCCAGTCAAGGTTTGTAGGACTACATAAACCACCTGTACAGATAAGTCCGTTTGCACCACTGGCATCAGAGAAAGGTCTAAGGACTCTGACGATTGTACCGTTGGTATTTCTTTCACACTTCCAATAGCAAGCAGCACCTGAAGATGTTCCGAATACACCAGAATATCTATCGGTAACATTTGCTGTCTTTGTTCCCGTATAGGAACGCAGATTGACCCATGCCGAAGCAAGAGGAACTGCGGTAGCGGATGTACCATTTAGATATTCAATGAAGCATTGTCCTACTACAAACGAGAAAGCAGATGTTTCATAATATGCTTGTGATGTACTGGTAGATGTATTGACAACTTTTGTTTCCTGTTTTGCAGCAGTAGTAAGAGTTGTCCATTTCAAACCAGTTTGTGTTGTTGTATCCACAACCAATGCTTGATTATTTACAGCAGATGAAGAGAGAACTACTGCGGTATCGTTTGCAGTACCGACAATCAGATCTCCTTTTGCTGCCCATGTGGTATCATTGGCGATGGTCTTTGGTGTAATATAAACTACTTCAGTCCCGTTATATGATAGAACTTGTCCACTGGATGCACCAGTAAAGTCAATATAAGATGGTAATACTTGTGTCTTTGACATTATTGTTTTCCTTTATTAAGTTCCAATTGCTGTTGCAATCCAAGCGGGTTCTGTACCATATGTTAGCAAATAAACAGGATTCTGTGGAGATTGACCAGATACCGCACCATTCCAATATAAATGATAATTATTAGTATTCCAGTTCCATTTCCTTATTTCAAATATTATTTGATTTCCTGTTAAAGTTGCAATGCATACAAATGCACCATAAACAGCAGAATTAAAATTATTATTTGTGTCTAATCCATAGGTTACATAATCTGGAGATAGAACCACATAGGTTACTCCAGCAGCAAAGTTAATATCAAAATTTACATAAACAATGGATGCTTTACCGCTAGGAGCGGTTGAATTATTATTAATACCATTCATACCCGTAAAGATTGGTATTGATATATTACACGAATTTATTGTACTTAAATTGCTAAAAGTAAATGTACCTTTCTGTCCGTGAATTGGATAAGAACCAAGTCCAGAAAGAAATGTTATTCCTGAATATGTTCTATTCGCAGTTAAAAGGGTTGATTGTTGAACCTTTGCTTTTGTATCAACATAAACTTTATTTGCAGCATCATTATTTGATGCCGGAGTGTCAAGGTTTGTTATCTTACGACTTCCTAGATTGATATCACTGGTTGGGGTTGCCATCTGATCCAAACGACTGGTACGAACTTGAGTATCAAAGTCGCTGATGGTTGAAGCGGGAATAGTTCCCCAATCAACTTGACCTGATGGAGAATTGGTTACACGGAGAACATGATTGGTAGTTTCTCCAGTAGCATCAATCTTTTCGTTATTTACTGCTCTGTCCTGAATCATTGATTCGGTCACAGCATCAGCACCAAAGGCAGCAGGAACAGTTCCCTTATTATAATAAACTTCAGCAACTACTCCATTGTCAAGAGCAGGAGAAAAGGAAACAGTGTCTCCTGTTATGGTATATGCAGATGTTGGAGATTGCTTTACACCGCTTACGAATATTTCAATATCTTTTGCTGCAAGACCAATTGCTTCACTCGGTAAGGTATAATCGGTAGTAGAACCATCACCTGTATATGTCGTATAACCTTTAGTTCCCAATGTACTTGGTAATGTACCGGTGATAGCAGCAGTTAATTGTCCCAAGTTGACAGCATCGGTTGCATCTGAAGCAGGTCCGATATTGGTAATGGTCTTGCCTCTACCTTCCCACTTATCTTCGTTATTGAGAACCATTGCATCATCACGCAAGTCAATTGCTTCTTGGGTCAGGAAGAACAATTGTTTTGCATCTGTGTTAAGAATTGATGCGGTAATGTTTGTAGAATTGGTATAGTTGATATACCTATCATCACTCTTTGTAAACCGAGAAATCTTTATGACTGTGTTTGACGCAGGAATGTATCCTGCTTGGAAAGTGATGTTCTGATTAATAACAGATACAGTGTATGCGGTATTTAAAACCTGAAGAGTATTGTCAACATACACACGGAGTTGAGAGGCGTATGTAACCAAATCATCATCTAATAGATCAATATTGGCATACGAGTATGTCGCCAATACACCATTACCTGTGTAGGTGACTGAAGATAAAGACATATGTTATTCCTTTGTAAAACGAGTGAAATATATTTCAAGTGAAACAATTTCTCATATAGAGAAATGTACTTAGTAACCTAACTTACGCATTCTTTCATTGTGCTGATCCCAACGGTATGCTCTTGGATCTTGCTCATATGCGGGTGCTAATCCAAATGTTTTAAGTGCCGTATTCATTTGCCATGTACGGACACCCGGTATGAATCCATAAACTCCTCTTGGGAATGTGAACCATTTCTCATAGTTATCAATATATGGATTTGAACTTGTAAGATCATTTACGAAATCTAGACTGGTCTCAAATGGTTTGAAGTTAGCAAGTGGAGGACTCCACATCTCTGATGGATTAGTCCTTCGTGTAACAATGTCGCTTGCTTGCAGTTCAGTTTGTTGAGACAACGCTGCTGTATTGAGAGCAGCATCAATACCATTATAAATTAACTTGTGAGAAAGATCTTGAGTTATCGGTGGTTTATCTCTTCCCATTGGTCTATAACCACCACTAATACTTGGGAATAGTTCCATCTCCATTGGGTTGACAATATGATTTAAAAGGAAAGATTGGAAGTTTCCACCTGCTGGAATTCTAGATATTAATCTGTAAATAGCAATTTCTGGTTGTTCACGCCATTCTTTCTTTGTTTCTTCCCACGCTTCTAAGTAAGTATCTTTGCCTTTATAACCCTTGATATCCAAGAGTCTCTTACCTTCATAGTAGAGAAGTTCTCCAATAAGAACTGGTAGACCCATTGCAATAATCTTCATCATATTTGATTGGTGAGCACCACGGAGATATGCTTGATGTACGAATCCTCTGACATAGTTAGAGAACTGTCCAACATATCTTTGAATAAAGTTTGCATTTGGGATTGCGGCGATACCGGTTGCAGATACAACAGCGGTATTGACTTCTTCTTCAAGATATGAAGTCATCTTCATCATGATCCTATCAGATCTTTCTAGACGACTATCACCACTCCTAGTTGCAATATTATCAATATAATCTCTTAGACCTTGGGTATTATATTCTTTAAACTCTGTAACAAATCCCGGATCTCTGACTACACTCTTGTTTCTAAATGCTTGAGAAATAATCTTTAGGTCTGCTTCATCGGTAAGACCGTGCTTTACAAGACGGAGTGCCGTACCCCATTCAAGATTATTCTTCTTTGCAATATCTTTTAGAATTGTAAGTTTAGTTTCAAAGGTTGCATTAGCAGGAAGTTTACGCATTGCTGCATTGTATTGTCTAGAGAAAGTTCTAATGAGTTCTATATTTCTCACCAGTTCTTTCTTTGCTCCCTTTGCTGCAATGTTTCTTGCCAGTGCGGTAAAGTATTGTTGTCCACCGATGCGTGTATTGGCATTAGCAACGCTTTCCAGTAGACCCACTCCAGCATCCACCACCCTTGCTGCACCGGTTGTATACCGACCGCTACCTCGTTCTGCGGCAAGTCTAGTCAATCCTTGTTGATCTATTACATTACCTTTAAGGATATCTGCCGCTCTTGCTAAAGGTCTAATAGGATTACGGTTTCCAGAAACTAAAATTCTAGGATCATATATTCTTCTAGTATTTAATTGGATACCACCCATGTACGCTTCATTATCCACACCCAATGCGTACTTACGGGTAAACTGTTCTATACCAGAACCTAAGTTTTCCAATTCAGCAAACCCAGCAGGAGAATTAATCAATGAATCTAATGTATCAATAAACGCATTGACAAACCCATTGCGGTTTGCATTCAAGAGAAATGCTTTGGGTACTTCAGCAATTGCAGTCTGTAGACCGAAGAATGAACCAACAGATGCTCTAACAGTACCGTTCAATATTCTGAATGTAGTTTCCCAAATACCATATCTGTTTGCTGTTTCTACATTAAATCCTAAGGAGTGTGCCAACATATCCTCAAGATTATCCATATCTCTTTCAACTCGTTTTATGAGTGTTCTGGGTGAAGCACCAGTTTGTCTTTCAATTTCTTGTGCTTGTCTACGGAATCCTTCTCTCGTTTCTCTTAAGATCTGGAATATACCAGTTTCTCTATTAGCACCACCCAAGAAATTTCTATCCAGTTGTGCTTGTAATCTCATTCTGGTTCCAAGACCATTAGCAAACTCAGCAACTATATCTTGGAAATTTTGAATCATGAATGGACGCATAGCATTAGACATTGCGATTTCTGTATAGATTTTATCATCCATCAGATCCGCACCAATCATTTGAGTTGCGGTTAATGGAGAGTTTCTTCTACCAGTATTGAATCTATTTCTCTCTGGATTAAATTTACCGTAGACAGAATCTGTCTGGTCTTGAACCCAATCATTCCATGCTTGATTGGTTTTCTTGCTTTCAAGAAGATCAACGAAATCATTCCAAGTTCTGGCATTCGCTATTTCTGTATCGGAACATTCATTGACCAATCTTTGAATACCGAATCCTATTGGGGCGTTATCACCAATATCATTATTCAATATTCTGAATATATCATCTCTTGTTGTTGCTGCACCAATATCTCTATTGAGTGCTTTTGCTAATTGAACTTCATCTAAATTAAGATAGGTTCCACTTAATAGTCTTCTATCAACATCCAAGGTTCTTGGTTTAGGTCCTCGTTGACCCGGAATACTCAGAGTTCCAGATGTACCTCTTAATCTACTTAAAGATTCTGTATGCAATCTTGTAAGTTCGGTATTGATAATCGTTCTGACTTTTCCGGTCTGTGCTACAATTCTTTCATAAATAGGATTAGTCAACATGTTCAAAAGAATCTGTGAAACATTATCTCCTGCTGTGGCAGGCAATCCTTGTCTTGCTCTTACAGTTTCCACTTCTCTTACAAATGGTCGGATGAAATCCTCTAATGCTTCTCTTAATTCTTTTTGTTTTGGTGTAAGATTATTTGCAATTTGTGTAAAGTTAGGATCACGATTCAATGCTGCTCTAAAGAAATTGATTAGTGCTTCGTGATCTTTTCCTTCAAACGGTTTACCTTCTTTTGCATATTTCTGCAATACCTTGATAACTCTCTGTGCAGCAACTGCATTAAAGTTACGAATCTGTTGGATAGAATGCATACTGTCATCGCTTAGGTTTCCTACATTTCTCCTAAGAGCGTGAGGACTATCTATAAGATTTGCCAACATCATAATATTATCGGCAAGTCCTCTTCCTGTAATGGATTCTGGATTGAACCAAAGTCTTGATCTAGTACCTACAAGAGTATCATTTCCCCAACGGAATCCTTGCTCAATAGAGAAATATCTACCACCGGTTTCTATTGCTCTGTTTAAAACATCTGATATACCATTACCAATAAACGGTATTCCACGCATGGATCTTATAAGACCATTTGCTCTAGCGAAATCCCAGTCTTCATCTGCTAATGCATAACCAAGTTCTCTGGACTTTGATATTCTTGAGTATGCTGATTTTGCTGCTGTTGCTGCTTTGTCCGCATCTGAAACAATATCAGATAAATTTCCTTTGAATACAAGATCTTGCCAATTACCTGAAGCATCTGCTGCTGCAATGGAATTTGGTGTAAATACATTCTCAAACATTTCTTTGTTATTGATATTCAGTCTGACTGTTTGATTTGTATTCGGATCAACTACAGAAATACTTAATGTTCTACTTCCGCTTGTCCACGCTGTACCACTTGCTGTTATTTTAGGACTGTTAAGGTTTGCTTGACCAGCACCCGGTGCAAGTAATTGACGCATTCTTTGAGCAGTGCTTGCGGTATCCAGATCTTCCAATGACCTTCCAAGAGCAGCATTTGCTTTGCTAAATTCTGTTTCCAGATCAACCTCTGGTGTTCTTGAAAGTCTGCTGATCTGAACATAATCATCGGTTCGTCTTGCATTTGCTGAAGCAATGTTTTCAACTTCATCAAATCCATCACGGAATCCAGTTCGTAAAGGATAGAGACCATCAATCAAACGAGGATCATCCATCTTTGCAAGAGTATTGGTGTTCATCAAACCAAGCATCTCACCAAGTTCTCCATCACGCAATCTTCTGCGGAGTAGATTGTTTTCAAGAGTTCTTGCTTGCATATTTCTTTGTACACTGAGAACAAATCCGGGAGGGAATTCTCCTCTTGCTTCTCCTCTTCGGAGCAGTCTATTAATTTTATTTACGATCTTTGTGTCATCAGCAGTATACATTCTACGAATATTTCTTTGTGGTGATCCTGCTGTAGCACGCAAACCTTGTCTATTCACATCACGGGAATCTCTTGATAATTGAATGAGAAGTTCTTGGATTTTCTCTGCATCTGGATTTCTCCTACCGCTTGCGGCAAGAGCATCAAGACCATCAATCATTACTTGATTTTCATCATCAATAATGCGTCTTACATTTGCTGCTGTCTCATCAACACCATCGTGTAACATTCTATTTGCATTTACACCGGATGGAACCACTTCATCTAGACGAAGAGGACCACCAGCATTATTTTGAATTACTCTTCGTTCACCATCCAATGACTGGTTAATGAACTGTGTAAGCAAACCGAACTCTGCTTCTCCCGGATCAGTTGCTTGAACCCATCTGTGGAAATCCTGTTCGGTCATACCAACTCTGGTTCTCATGAATGCATAGATTCTTCTCTGTTGGTTTGCAGTTACACCAGCAGCATTCATTGCGCCATCAGTTGCCTGTCTTAATGCAGCATTTATTTCATCACCATATTTCTCAAAGTTTGGTGCTACTCTATTTCCTGCTGCATCCAATATCCAACCGTCTGAATGTCTATTAGCAACATCATCAATAGTTTCTCTAAATGTTACCAGTCTATTATGTTCAGCGACATGTCTATTTCCAATATAAGATCTGAGTTCATCGGGTGTTGGTTTAGATCTATCAACCCAATTCACAAGATCTTCAACCTGATCTACACGCCTCATACCCAATTCATGTAATCTTCGTGGATCTGCTACTTCTCTATAGATGTCATCTGTTTCTCTAACACCTGCTGCTTTGAGTCTGCGTAATAGATTACTTTGTGAAGCAGAATAACGAACACTGTAATCCAATGATTCTCTGGTTGGCACACTCAATCCTGCGGTGGCAAGAGACTCAATGGCGGCATCACGATTTAATTGACGGATGTTCAGACTAAATCCAATCAATCCTCCAGCAAGTCCAATACTTGTACCAAGAGCAATATCATCGTATGGATTTTCATCAAGGATAGCATTGTTTCCGTTTAGAAGAGATGCGTCCCTATTATATCCATCCCATATGGCATATCCACTTAACCCACCATCAACAGGTGCTAAAGCAAATTGTGTCTTTGCAAGAGTCGGTCCATGTGAAACAATCCAACTTCTTGCCATATTTGCAGGAGTGCTTATCCAAGGTAAATGATTTGCAACAACAGCACTTCTTGCAATAGCAGGAACTAATGTACCTGCACCGAGTGAAGCAATGGTTGTGACACTGGTTATAGGATCAACTGCCATGTAGTTACCAACGGCAGATAATGTCTTTGTACCGAGATAAGTTCCCCAACCAGAAGCAGCATCATAGTCCGCAATTCTTCGTTTGGCGAATGCAGAATCCATAGCATAAGTAAGTCTTGCGCTTTCATCATCTAGAGAAACAGCAGATGATGCTAGGTTTGCTAGAAACTCTGGACCATAATCATCAGCAAGGATGGTTGCTTTATCACCAAGTTGACTTTCAAGAAACTTAACTCTCTCTTCAACAAAGTTTGGTTTTTCTTTTTCTCTTGTCCAAAGAGGATCTGGTGCTGGGTCTTGCTCCAATCCGATGTAACTATCGTACATCAGACGGGTAGGAGTTCTCCAACCATATCCCCAATAACCTGCTCCTCCACCAGTCTGTGCATATAACCTACGATCAGTAAAGGTTTCAAACCATGATTGATTGTTGGTGTATGTTGGATTTCCTAGTGCATCCTCGTACAAAGGAACGCTTGCATTACTTCTTTCAATGAATTGTCTACTTGGTAGAGCACTAGGTCCAACTGGTGTTTGTGGCATCTCAGGAACAGATGCGCCTGAAATAACATCTCTTAGTGTCTGTGATGGTGGTAATCTTCCCATTTATACCTCTTTGTTATGGACCCAATGGACCGGGTAAATCTAAATCTCTAGTTTGAGTATCCACTTGTCTTCGTTGTTCTCTAACCCATGCTTGATAATCTGCTTCTGATATTCCAAATCTTTCTGGAATATAGATTGAATTACCTTGTAAGTCATCCACCCTGAACGGAATCAAGGAATCTGGTCTGCTAATGTCTGCTCTCAAATCCATACTTATAGCACCATTACCTAGAGAAACAGTTCCTCTAATTACTCCTTCTTTTGCGGCAGCAGCAACTTTGGTTTCCAGATATCTTCTCCACAGACCAGTTGCCATTCCACGCTCTCCTGTGGTTGTTTGCTGGGTCGGCATGATGTTGAAAGGATCGTATATCATCTGAACCCTTGGAGATGTACTGGTCGTAGGATCGCCGGTAAGGACCTTATAACCCATCTTTGCCATCATTGCGACAGCAGATTTCATTGCTAATTTTTCATCGCCCCAGTTCAACTTGAAACTTTGGTACATAGCATTCATACGCATGTAATCTTCTGGATCTAGAATAACAGTTGGATCATCTTCACTTTGATTTGGTATTACTGTATTGAATACTTCTGAGAATACAGTTCTAAATTCTCTTGCTTGAGTTTCAATAAGTCCTGCATTAAAAGAATATGGTTCACCAGTCATAGAATTAATCAGTGGTTGAGGAAGCATTTCTCCTGCATTCCTTGCCACTCTATCCTTGGTCATATCCTTAGTTCGTTGGATACGAAGTGCTTCGTTGTGTGCTTGAGGAAGAAATATTGATACTTCTTGACCAGTTCCAATTGCCATTCCTTGAGCAATGACAACTGTATTGTACATTATTTCGTTACCTTCAAACATTGATATCTCTGCATTGACTTGTCCAACGGTAGGCATATTCAATTTACGAACAGCACCTGTGTTTGGATCTCTGTAGTATTGTGTCTTTGCAGATAATTCAAGTAACTCATATCCTCTTGCCATCTGTTCTTTGGAAGAACCTTCCACGAAGTATTCTTCACCAAGATACTTGAACCAATCAACTGGTAGAGTATCACCTGCATTAAGCATGAACACCATTCTATCTTCTTCAATACTTCTCTGTTCTGGTGTCATCTTATCTTTATTCTTAAACAGTTGAGCAGCATTTGAATTTGCCATATTTGCAAACTCTACTGGATCATATTCATCCAGATTTCCACTGGGGTTGTTTGCTTGTTGTTTCATTCTGTCTGGAATACTTGCTTCCATGAATTCATCTAGCGCAGTATAAAGAAACTTTCTTTCTTGTGGAGAACTCTCTCTTAGTTTTCCATCTGCTGATTTCTCGGCATACCCACTGAGAAGTTCATTTATTTTCTGCTCTCGCTCGGCAATGGTTCCGGTTCTTAGTTCATCAAGTGCAGACTGATACTCTGGTGATAGTTCTACATCTTTTAATCTATCAGTTTCTGCTTTAACATTTCTATATGCAGCAAGTCTATAGGCAATTGCTTTACCCGGATCTTGACTGTATTGTAATGATGCATCAAAGTTCTGTGTGACTAATGAATCTATTGCCTCATCCCTTGCACTGATACCGGGTCTTTGTAGAGATCCTACTTCAAGTCTTGGATCTCCTGAGGTAATAACCCTATCATATTGGAAGTTAGAAACACCAATAATATTTACAACATCAATGTCTGATTTGAGATTATTTTCTCTGGTAAATCTTTCTTGCTGAGTAATCCATCTCTGTTCAAGTTGTTGTAATTTCTTTATCATTCCCTGATCTTGTGGATCGGAAGAGAGTTGGTATGACCCATCCGCATTTCTTGTTGCAAGACCGTATCGTTCTGCAATAGCGATTGCCGGATTGTTTCCTTTAAATTCTTCGCTCATTGCAAGAGCGATATTTTCATTTCCTTCTCCCGCCTGACTTGTTGCTCTAGATTCAAACTCTGCAATCTGTCCTTCAAGTTCTCTTTCTGCACGCTTTGTCAATCCTCTAACTATTGATGCTGCGTCGGGTATAGAGATATTTCCTGATTGTGCTTGTAAATTTATTTCTTCCCTAACATCCAAAGCACCTCGTACAGGCACACCTTTCTTTGCCTGATCTACGATAATTGCAGTTCCACCATCTTTTAATTTATTTCTTTGACTAGTTGTTATGTCTGGATTCACATCAAGTTCTTTGAAGTATTCAAGAACATTGGGAACATCCACGGAAACATCTCGGATTTGCATAGCATCATTGAGTAATGCTTTTCCTTTCATTTCCATATCATAAAATATTCTTGCTCTATTTCTTTCTTCAGTAATACCATTTCTAAGAGTTGCAGATCTATCCCAAATATATGTGGTAAGTTGATTAAGATCCTGATCATCCAATACTGCTCTTATCTCAGGATTCTTCCTAGTAATTTCATTCATAACAAGATCATGTAATCTTTCGGTAATTTGTTCTGGTTCAGCAGTTTCAAATAAACCCATAACTCTTGGTCTTTGAGCATCATCTTTAAATTGAATCTCATAACTTTCTATTACTTTAGCAGCGAGAAGAGTACCTGTAGATTGTGCAGCAGAACTTAATCTTTTATTCTCTGTTCTTGTTTCTGCCTCTGCTTGCTTCTTTTTTGCCTCAACATATCCAACAAGGTCAGTTGCTTTCTCTGCCATGTATGGATTATTTTCAATAGAGTATTCTGGAATTTGTGCAAATTTCATTGCTTCATCTGCGGCAAGATTATAATCATTATCAAGTATTGCTCTTTGTACTTTGGTCTTTGCTGTAAGAAAAGCATTATCTTGATTTTCTTTTACTTGCCTATCAAATTCTCTTTGATTTTCTTCTTTAGTTCTAATCGCATCATCTTCTAATCTGTTTACTAGATTGACATATGCAGTCTTGTTTTCAATCTGCTGTGCTTTGAAATTCATTGCTTCAGCAGCAGCGGCAGTTCCTGTATTGAGAATTCTATTGAGTGCTGCCCATTCATTATACGGTTCAGCGACTCTATCTTGAGGAGTAAACTGTACTGTAGGAACATCTATTCCATTGGTAATAAGGGCGTAGATGTTGGTTGGATCTCCTGCGGGAATACCCTCAGAGTACGGTCTTGGCATGGTTAGGGTCCTCCTATGATTGATGCTCTAGATGGATTACCAACGCCCATAGCACCACCATAAGCGTTATATGCTTGCGATGCTGCCTGTGCTCCTTGAATATTAGAGTATGCTCCTGCCATATTAAGACCGTTCATAAATCCTTGAATTCCTCCTTGTAAACCAGTCAAGAATGTTGATTCACTGGAACCGACCACCCATTGAGGCATCTGATTAATAGACTGTCCAAGCAACCCTAATTCCTTTTCTGTTTCAATCTTTGCGCCTTCCCTAGCAACAGCATATCCCAGAGAATTAAGCACTGCCTCTTGAACCCTAGACTCTAGAACATTTCTCTCAGCACCTTGTGCTTCGCTTGCACCACGCATAAGGTCATATTTCATCTGTAGATTTCTCTTGAGTTCCGCCGCCTTGACTTCTTGACTTGCCCTATTGAATGCCATGGATTTGGCATAGGCAAGTTCTCTTTGTCGGTTCTGGTATTCTGCCATTGCCGCTTGTTGTTTATTTGCTTGATTCGCCATTGCTACCGAAGTA
>Ga0075473_10000574_pt1 | contig 15442 bp, 12 predicted proteins | sample DEB19_08_DNA_FD_76340 | JGI IMG/M metagenome (GOLD analysis project Ga0075473, IMG submission 76340) | Aqueous microbial communities from the Delaware River and Bay under freshwater to marine salinity gradient to study organic matter... | ecosystem: Environmental > Aquatic > Marine > Coastal ... | reverse complement strand
AGTCTTCTTCTACCGAAAACGGAATCGTCGCCTGCGTAACCACAATTGCCCGCTTTGCAGTTGCCGGAACCAATTGAGCGATTTGTTTACGAATACCAGCACCGATCACCACGTTGTAGGAGCGCTCACCAAGCTCCACCCGCACTGTTCGCTGATTATTCATCACTGCCATCAGACCGTAGTTCGTCTACGACTTGTGAACATACCTTTGCTGCACTCTTACCCCGCGTGTCAATGCGAATATCAGCCACTTGTTCATACCAAGAAGCACGCTGTTCGCTTAGTGACTTCAACGTTTGCTCTGCATTTCCGTCAAGTAACGGTCGAGCAACACCAGACTTTGTGCGAGCGACCAAATCTTCAATCGAGGCATCCAGCCAAATCACTCGGGTGGCGCAATCTTGAAACATTTTTCGATTTGATTCGGAGATCACGGCCCCACCACCAGTTGCCAACACAACGTTTGACGTGCCTGAGCACAAAGCCTCTTGAATTGCTTCGGTTTCATACGACCTGAACACCTGCTCACCATCTTGAGAAAAAATGTCACGCACCGACTTACCGGCTTTCTGCGTGATTAATTCGTCTGAGTCAACAAAGGCATACCCAAGTTCCTGAGCAACTCGCTTTCCCACCGTGGTCTTCCCAGACCCCATTAACCCAACAAAAACGATTGCTTGTCGTGCGCTCACTGGATGGATGCAGCGAAAGCCGCCGCGTTGCGTACAAATTCTTCTACTGAGTCACCACCGAATTTGCGCTGAGCTTCAGTTGCGAGGACAAGCGCGACCATAGTTTCTGCAACAACACCCATAGCTGGAACTGCAGTTACGTCAGTTCGCTCCTTGAAGCTGACAGTTTCTTCCTTCGTAACCGTGTCAATGGTTTTAAGAGTTGGACGATTCAGCGTTGCCAACGGTTTCATCGCTGCGCGAACCACCATTAATTCGCCTGTAGTCATGCCGCCTTCAGTCCCACCAGCAAGTGTGGTTTCTCGACGATACGAGTTAGCTGCTTCATCCCACGAAATCGCGTCATGAGCCAAACTTCCACGACGACCAGCAACTTCAAAGCCATCGCCAATCTCTACACCCTTGACCGCTTGAATACTCATAATTGCTTGTGCCAACAAGCCGTCAATCTTGCGATCCCAATGCACATAACTGCCAAGACCAACCGGTAATCCGTACGCAAGTACTTCAACCACGCCACCGAGACTGTCGCCATCTTTTGCCGCGGCTTCAATCTCGGTGACCATTGCCTGTTCAGCATCTTTATTAAATGCACGAACCGGTGACTCATCTACAGCAGGAAGATCTTTAATTGTTGGCCGCAAGGTTGAAGTTGACTTTGCTGCACCCATTTGCGTGACATGCGACAAAATGTCAACTCCAATTTGTTTGAGCAGTAGTTTTGCCAGTGCCCCGGCAACTACACGTGCTGCGGTTTCTCGTGCGCTTGCACGCTCAAGCACGTCGCGCGCATCGGTAAAACCATATTTCTGCATACCGGTTAAATCTGCATGTCCAGGACGTGGTTGGGTCAGCGGCTTCTTGGTCGCACCAGGAGCGGGAGACATCTCTTCGTGCCATACATCGCTACGGAACCACTCAGAGTTCTTAATTTCAATAGCAACTGGCGAACCAAGAGTTCGACCGTGGCGAATTCCGCCAATCAACACAATTTCGTCTTGTTCAAAACGCTGACGAGGCCCGCGTCCGTAGCCAAGGCGACGGCGACCCAATTCATGCTGAATATCTTCGGCAGTTACTTGCAGGCCAGAGGGCAAGCCTTCAACGATGACCACAAGTGCCTGGCCATGACTTTCACCCGCTGTGAGATAACGCAACATGACCTACAGGCTACCCGTGCACTTGTTCAGGATTCAGGACAATTAATCGAAGCGTTGCGCAAGCGCAGACAGCGCTGCATCACGCATGACATCGGGGTCTGGGCTCATTCCACACCACAATTGCTCCTGTCGAACTGCCTGATAGATCAGCATCCATAGACCATCAACGGTTTGCGCACCAACAAGTTGTGCCTGATGCAATAACGCCGTGCGAAGCGGGTGATACACCGCGTCCAACACCACAAGCGATGAATGCAAGTACGCAGGATCGACTGCCTGCTCGTCCGTGCCCATACCCACAGATGTGGTGTTGATCAACAATGTCGCGTCCTTGATATCGCTTAGTGATCCAACGCGAGCAACCGTTGCACATTTGGCGGCACTTTGTGCACGAGATTCAGTGCGGTTGATAATGGCAATATCTGCTGCACCACGATTTCCCAAAGCAGCAATAACTGCACGTGCAGTGCCGCCAGCCCCAACCACAACTGCACGACAATTTTCAATAACGGCGCCAAACCGCGCAAGGGCATCGCAGCAGCCATCTCCGTCTGTATTGGCCCCACGCATAACTCCTGTGCCATCAAAAATGATGGTGTTCACCGAACCCGATTTTTGTGCAACTTCGTCCATGCTTTTTACCAATGCAAAAGCTGCATCTTTATGCGGCATGGTGATACTGAGGCCGAGCATGCCAGCATCTCGCGATGCAAATACTTCTTCTTCGAAGAACTGTGACTCTACGTCTATCGCCACGTACCGCCAAGGTTTAGACATTTTTGCGAAGGCGGCATTGTGAATTGCTGGCGACAAACTCTGAGATATCGGAGAGCCCAAGACTGCGGCAATGGTTTTTAATTTCTTATTCACGTTTGTCCTATTTGCTGTTATGGCAACAAGCCAGCTTGGCGAGCAGTTTCAACATTGGCTTCATGCTGAGCAAGCGTTACAGCAAATGCATGACCACCATCTTTGTCTGATAACACGTAGTACAGATATCGACACGGCTTTGGCACGTTGGCGCACAATGGGTCTGTGCCTGCGGGATTTGGAGCAGGATTCAGCGCAGCGATGATTGATGCACGCCCCGGGTTTGCTATTGGCGTTGGCGGCAATCCTTTGTTGAGGTAGGTGTTGTATGGACCTTCAGTCGACTTCAACGTTGCAAAGTCGGTATCTGCTGGCGCGTTGTACAACAGGGTCGCATCTATTTGCAGCGGCATTTTGATTTCAAGACGGTTATAGATGACTCGAGCAATTTTTGCTCGATCTGCATCGACCTTTGCCTCACGCTCAATCATTGATGCAACGATCAACACTTTGTATGGCGTGAGTCCGACTTTTGCTTCAGCGTCGTCAAGTCCTTCTTGGGAAGCTACTCGAACCATTTGCTTGGCGAGTTGCTGCACCACCTGCAACTCATTTTGGTCACCCGAAATTTGATATGTGTCAGGAAACAACAGTCCTTCAAGCGAGGTCTGACCTGCTGGTCGGTATTTAGTCTCCACTGATGGATCACTGGCCATAGCTACGAATTGATCTGCATTCAGCCGCAGTGTTTTCTCCGCCAAACGCTGCCCCATTTGCGCAACGGTAAAACCTTCAGGAAATGTAACTTTTTGATAACTCGCTGAAGGTGGTGTTTTGAGCACCGCCATGATGTTGCCCATGTGGTCTTTTGGCAACAACGTGTAGTAGCCAGGAATCAACTCGATTCCACCTTTGCGCGAGACATACCAACTAAACACACTGGACCGCGAAATAAAACCTTCACTTGCAAGTCGGTCACTCACTGAATCAATGGTGTCACCTTCGATAACAGTAAATGACTTCGCATCACCAATTCCCGACGGATTCACTTGGTGTACGTACCACAGCCCAATCGCGCCCATAAACAGCGTGACTGCTGCAACTGCAATTGCCACAATGTGTAACGGACGAGCGAGAGTTCGAAGATCATTAGGAAGTTCATCAACGTCGATGTTTTCCGACCGCGGCAAAGCACCCGGATTGTCCCACGGATCCTCGTACCAATCTTGAGCCGGTTGATCTTGCGACTTGCGAATCTTGATTAATGGATCAATCATGCTCGGCGTCTTTCGCAGAATTGCGGCCATCTAGCCACGACTGAAGCAACACAGCGGCAGCTACTTTGTCGATCACTTTGCGACGCTCTTGCGCGTTCAAATTCTGTTGCATGAGTACGTGATCTGCAGTAACTGTTGTGCGGCGTTCGTCAAAAGTAAGCACCGGCACAGATAACACGCTAGTCAGTTGATCTACTTCAATAAGGGCAGACTTTGCGGCTTCACCCATTGATCCGTTCATGTTGAGCGGAAGTCCAACAACGACACATTCAATTTCGTACTCTTCAACGATTCGCGCAATCGCCTGATGATCGGTCGCTCGCGAGCCTGATCGCTGCAGAACAACAAGAGGTGTCGCAATTGTCCCACTGCGATCGCTTGTCGCAAGACCGATTCGTTTACTCCCGAGATCTACCCCGAGTGCACGCACGTTATGAACCAGACACCCTGCCCAAGGCTGCACGAGCCAGATTCAACGCCTCATCAAGTGCTGCGGGGTTCTTGCCTCCGGCAGTTGCGATGTCACCCTTGCCGCCGCCGCCACCTCCAACTGCTTTTGCCGCATCCTTAATCAAATCTCCAGCGGGGACTTGCAGCCCGTTGCCGACAGCAGCAACTAGCGCAACACCGCCAGTATCGGTTACTCCGCCGAGCACAACTGCACGGATCGACGCATTTTGACGGATTGCAAGAGCGAGTTCACGCAGATCATTTGGAGAGAGCCCATCAACACGACTCACTACATTTCCGTTATCGGCAAGAGCGACTAGTTCACCTGCACGAGATCGTGCCTGTGCTGAACGCAACTGCTTAATCTCTTCCTGCAAAGCCTTTACTTCATCAATCTTTCGCTGCACCGTTGACACAATGTCGTTAGGTTGTGTACCAAGCAGTTCCGATGCATCGGACAACGTGCGAGTTGCATCAAGCAAATAATTGAAGGTGTTTTCTCCCGTCACCGCCTCAATCCGGCGAAGGTTTGAACCAATTGACGACTCTGAAACCACCTTGATGATCCCGATATCACCTGTGGCCTTAACGTGAGTTCCACCACACAATTCGAAAGTCTTTCCAGCTTCAAGCACCCGAACCATGTCGCCATATTTATCGCCAAAGAATGCAATAGCACCTGCAGCAGTTGCTTCGTCTTTAGACGTTTCGTAGTTCTTGGTAAGGGAGTTGGCAAATACCTGCTCATTTGCCAGACGCTCGATACGTTCAATTTCTTGCGAGCTCACCGGTGCGTAGTGACTGAAGTCGAAACGCAAACGTTCAGGTGAGACCAGAGAGCCTGCTTGCTTTACGTGGTCACCAAGCACCTCACGTAGCGCCCAATGCAAAATATGTGTCGCAGTGTGATTGCGTCGTGTGGCGTCTCGATCTTCAACATTGATCTCTGCTAGCGCAGTCTGCCCCGCTGTTACAGATCCTCGAATGATTTTGCCTATGTGCTTGCGCAGACCCGGCAGAGCAAACGTTGTGTCAAGCACTTCAATTTCACCAGTTGGTGTGGTGATTTTGCCTACGTCGCCTACCTGACCACCGCTCTCGGCATAGAACGGCGTGACGTCCAAGAACACATCGACATCTTCTTGCTCGCCATCTTGCACCGGAATAACAGCAAGAACTTTTGCTTCGCATGCTGTTGACTCGTAACCAACAAAGTCGGTGATGCCATGCGTTTCCATGACTTGGCGATAGGCCTCAATTGTTGACTCGCTCACCTTTGCACCCTTGCGAGCGCTTTTCGCACGATCGCGCTGTTCACCCATGGCCTGCTCAAAACCCGAGACATCAACACGTACATTGCGCTCACCCGCAATTTCTTGCGTGAGTTCTAGCGGGAATCCGTATGTGTCGTGCAATAAGAACGCAGAAGGTCCAGCAAGTTCCTGCGTTCCCGAAGACAATTCGTCTTCCAAAATAGTCAGACCAGTTTTGAGTGTTTGGCGGAAGCGCTCTTCTTCCTTAGTCATAACTCCAAGAATGAAATCTTTGTTGCCAAGCAAGTCTGGATAAGCAGCAGACATGATGTCGATTGCAGTTTCGGAGAGCTTTGGCATTACCAGTTTTTCAGTACCAAGCAAGTAAGCATGCCGAACCGCACGACGAATGATGCGTCGCAGAACGTATCCGCGGTTTTCATTAGATGGAAACACTCCATCATTGATCAGCATCGTTGCAGAGCGAGCATGTTCGGCAAGAACTCGAAGGCTGAAGCTGTCGCGATCGTCGTAATTTCCAATTTGATATTTGCGGCTAGTGAGCGATTGCCCTTGCTCAATTAACGGAAACAGCACATCGGTTTCCCATACCGAGTCAGTTCCTTGCATGAGAGCAAGAATTCGTTCAAGACCAGCACCAGTGTCAATTGATGGTTTTGGCAGCGGCGTGCGAGTTCCATCTTTTGCTTGGTTGAACTGCATGAACACCAAGTTCCAAAATTCCAAGAAGCGATCACCATGCGGATCGTGCAACGGGCCACCTTCAGGACCAAAAGCTGGTCCGCGATCAATATGAATTTCTGAGCACGGTCCGCATGGCCCCGTCTCGCCCATTTGCCAGAAATTGTCTTTGTCTCCTAGACGCTGAATGCGATCCATTGGCACGCCAACTTGCTCGTGCCAAATCGCTTCTGCTTCATCATCGCTTTCATGAACGGTGATCCACAATCGATCTCCGTCAAAACCAAATACTTCGGTAACAAGTTCCCACGACCATGGAATGGCATCGCTCTTGAAATAGTCGCCAAACGAAAAGTTGCCCATCATTTCGAAGAACACCAAATGGCGCTTTGTGCGGCCAACATCGTCTAGGTCATTGTGCTTGCCGCCAGCACGTGCACACTTTTGCACTGTGACTGCTCGACTGTATGGAGCTTGTTCGTCTCCGACAAAATATGGCTTAAAGGGAACCATGCCTGCCACGGTGAACAACACCGTCGGGTCGTGAGGAATCAGGCTTGCGGATTTAACTCGTGAGTGACCCTTATCGGCGAAAAACCCAGAGAAGGATTCGCGCAAATCATTTGCGGAGGAAATTTGGCGACGTGGTGCAGACATTTCAGACCAGTCTAGTTCGCAGGTAGAAAATGGCTAGTTCTGATTTTGGGTAACCGTGACAGATTCGGACTCAAAGTGAATTACTTCTTCATTTTGACGCAAATTACGCACGATCTCTACACCCTGCTGAACGAGTTTTACTGCACCCTCTAACACGTCGGCTGCAATTTGACCTGGAGTTAATTGCTCTGCGGCTGCACGTGCCTTGTTCTTTGCGTAGCGAACTCCGAATACCCCTGCGAATGCGCCAAGCACAAACCAAAACAGTCGCTTCATCATTGCTTTCACCTTCCGCAATACAACAGTGAACTATCGGTCGTTTTTACCTGGCCGGTAGTACGGAGTCTGTGGCACAGCCCGCCCTTCAGTGTGCGCAGGTAAATAGCTCTGTTCCACCGTCTCGCCGTGCAATTGTGCATCGTGAGGCGACTGATAATCCACGCCGTGGCCAATTTGTGCTGCCCCCGAATAGTGGGCGTCTCGCAAATGAGCTGGCACTTCAACCTCTACACCGTTTCGAATATCTGCCCGCGCATCCCAAATTGCTCGCGCAGAACTGTTGCTCTTCGGAGCTCGCGCCAAATAGATAGCGCATTGTGAAAGATTGAGTTGAGCCTCCGGCAGCCCGACATGATCTACAGCCTGAGCGGTAGCTACGGCAATGACTAACGCCTGTGAGTCGGCGATGCCAATATCTTCGGAAGCAAAAATAATCATGCGACGCGCGATAAACCGTGGGTCGTCGCCAGCTTCCAGCATTCTCGCCAACCAAAACACCGCAGCATCGATATCGCTACCCCGCATGCTCTTGATGAATGCCGAGACAACGTCATAGTGATCATCGCGACCATAGCGAAGCGAACTCACTCCCAAAGCTGCCTCAACGTGGTCAATCGTGACCTGTTCAGGGCGCGCAAGTGCACACGCAACTTCGAGCGCAGTAAGACTTTGACGACCATCACCTCCAGAAAGCTGCATCAATTTTTCCATTGCTTCTGGTGTTGCAGTCAACCCTTCAGCCTCTAACCCACGCTGAAGCAGCACTCGAATATCACGAGGCTGTAGAGGCTCCAAACGAAACAACGTGCTTCGACTTCGCAGCGGAGCGTTCACTTCAAAGTATGGATTTTCTGTGGTTGCCCCAATCAGCGTGATCACACCACTTTCAACCGAAGGTAACAATGCATCTTGCTGTGAAGTTGAAAAACGATGAATCTCATCAACGAACACAATTGTTGAGCGTCCATGTTGCCCAAGGCGCTCAGTTGCACGCTCAATTGCTTCGCGCACATCTTTAACCCCAGATGTCACTGCTGAAAGGCGCTCGAAAGCCCGATTCGTAGTAAGCGCCACGACTTCAGCAAGTGTGGTCTTTCCCGTACCAGGTGGACCCCACAAAATCACCGACGATAAACGATCAGCCTCAATCAACTTGCGCAGCGGTGCACCTGGTGCAACCAGATGCTGTTGACCAACAACTTCATCAAGACTTCGAGGACGCAATCGCGCAGCAAGCGGTGCTTGGCCACGCAAGCGATCGTTTACTGCAGCAGTAAACAAATCATCGGCGCGTTCCACCGAATTGGTCCTAACTTTTTGCCGGAGGTGGAAGCAGTCGAATTCCCAACTCGTTTAACTGTGCTGGGTTCACCTGCGTAGGCGCATTTGTCATTGGGTCACCACCAGACTGCGTCTTTGGGAAAGCAATAACTTCGCGAATATTTTCTTCACCAGCCAAAATTGCAACCAGGCGGTCCGTTCCAAATGCGAAGCCTCCATGCGGTGGAGCGCCATATTTAAATGGTTGCAAAAAGAAACCAAATCGACGATCAGCGTCTTCGTCAGAAATTCCAAGTTGACGGAATACTCGGCGTTGCATTTCTGGCTCGTGAATACGAATTGACCCTGATCCAAGTTCCCATCCATTGAGAACCAGGTCGTATGCGAGAGCGCGCACCGACATTGGGTCGGACTCCAAACGCTCAATGTCTTCAGGGTGTGGTTGACAGAACGGGTGGTGACCTGGCTGCGGTTTACCTGTAGTTGGGTTGATACCTACAAATAGCGGGAAGTCAATTACCCAAACATACCGGTAAGGACCTTCGTGCACTGGAGGACGGCCAATGTCGTTGCGCAGTGTTCCGAGCACATCACACGTCGTAGCCCACGTATCGGCAACGAGCAACAACAAGTCACCAGATTGAGCACCCATTGTTGTGATTAGCGAGGTGCGCTCTGCATCACTGAGAAACTTTGCGACTGGAGAATCAAGTGAAAGATCGTCTCCAACTTTCATCCACACAAGTCCCTTAGCGCCAATCTGCTTAGCGCGATCAGTTAACGCATCTAACTTGTTGCGGCCAAACGCTGCTGCATCTGGATAGGTTTTCGCATCTACACGAATGCCCTTAATGGACTGTGCCTGCGAGAAAGCCTTGAATTCGGTGCTTGCAAACACTTGCGTCAGTTCAATGAGCTCCATGCCAAAGCGCATGTCCGGTTTATCCAAACCAAAACGATTCATTGCATCTAGCCAAGTGATTTGCTCAATCTGAGGTGGTCGCTCGCCTAGCACTGCTTCTGCGGCTGCCATCACTGCTTCGCTAATTGCACCAAGGACATCGTCTTTGGTAACAAAACTCATCTCAGCATCAAGCTGCATAAATTCATATTGACGATCTGCTCGCAAATCTTCGTCGCGCAAGCATCGAGCGATCTGGTAGTAGCGATCGATTCCGGCCACCATGAGCAATTGCTTCCATAATTGCGGCGACTGCGGCAGCGCGTAAAAAGATCCTGGCTCTTTTCGTGAAGGCACAAGAAATTCGCGTGCTCCCTCTGGAGTGCTCGGCATGAGGAAAGGAGTTTCAACTTCAACAAAGTTTTGTGCTTCCATTGCCCGACGAATAGCTGAGTTCACTTTGGCACGTATACGCAGGTTGCGCTGCATACGCTCGCGACGAATATCGAGATAGCGATACTTCAATCGAACATTTTCATCTACATCGTCTGCGCGAGCATCAATTGGAAATGGCGGAGCTTCTGCAGAATTGAGGACCACCACTTTGCAATCGGTTAATTCGACATCACCTGTTGCGAGGTTTTTATTGACAGTGCCCTCCGGGCGAGCTTGTACTCGGCCAGTTATTTGCACAACCCACTCCGACCGCACATCGGTTGCATTGTCAACCACACACTGCACTACACCGCTGTAATCGCGGACATCCAAAAACGCCAGGTGCTCACCATGTTCACGCCTACGGGCGATCCAGCCGCAGACCGTGACTGTTGAACCAATATGCTCTGAGCGCAAGCTTCCACAAAGTTGCGTTCGCAGTGTTGTTGCCTCGCCTAGAGGCCGAAGTGAAGACGACATGAGGCTTTCAGCCTAGTTTGCAGATTGAAATTTACTGACTTCATTTTGCACCGCCGTAAGCAAGTCGGTGCGATTGACGCTGTACTGCTCGCCAGAATTCATAGGCCGGATCAGCACCTGACCTGACTCCAACTCGTTGGTACCAATGATGATTGCCACCTGAGCACCACTGCGATCAGCCGCTTTCATCTGAGCCTTCATACTGCGATTATCAAACGCGCGGTCTGCTCCAATTCGAGCGCCGCGCAATTGGTTGCAAATTTTTGCTGCTTCTAATCCGCCAGTCGTATCAACAACGAATGCAAACACCTCTCCAGATGGTGCTGGAAATACCTGCTCGGCATCACATGCCAACAGTGTTCGATCAAGGCCGAGCGCGAATCCAATTCCTGCTGTTGCTGGACCGCCCAATTCCTCCACTAAACCGTCGTACCTGCCACCACCACCAATTGCAGTATGGGCTGCCTGTAACGCCGTGCTGACAAATTCAAATGTTGTGCGACGGTAGTAGTCGAGCCCGCGAACTAATCGATCATCAATGACGTACTTAATGCTTTGCGCATCAAGTGCGCTCAGCACAGCGGCAAAATGCTCTGCAGCGGTGGCACTGAGATAATCACGTATGCGTGGAGCATTTGCAATGATCGTTTGATCCTCACGACGCTTCGAATCGAGAACACGCAGCGGGTTCTTCAGCAATGTTGCCTGTGATTCTTCGGAAAGCGATTTGTGATTTTGCTCAAAATACTCGCGCAACACATCAGTGAATTTCTGACGGTCTCCTGCATCGCCGAGCGAATTAATGGACAGTTGAACATTTCTTAAGCCAAGTCGCTCATAAAACTGCGCTGCGAGCGCGATTACTTCAGCATCGAGATACGGGTCTTCGACTCCAAGCACTTCAATACCTACTTGATCGAATTGCCTGTACCTACCCTGCTGAGGTTTTTCGTACCGAAAGTTAGGGCCCGCATACCAAACCTTCCATGGCGTCGTTGGCCTGTGTTGAACAAAGGCGCGACACACACTTGCGGTCTGTTCTGGTCGCAATGCGATTCGGCGACCGCCTTTGTCTTCAAAGTCGTACATCTCTTTGGTGACAACATCTGTCGCCTCACCCAGTCGAAGAAACACGCCAAGATCTTCAAACATTGGTGGGATGATTAGCCCATAGCCAGCTTCTTCAACCACACCGGCAAATACATCTTGGAATTTGCGCCATCGCGCCGCATCAGGCGTCAAGATGTCCCGTGTACCCGGGCTAGTTGAAAACGAGTTCACGCAATAACACTAGATGCTGGATGATCTCCAGCCATGACACGGTATGCGTCGTATACCGAATCGATTCGCTTAATCGTACGCAAAACCGACTGCAAGTGGCTCGGATCTGCAAACTCAAACTCGAAGCGCATTCGTGCAACACGGTCGGCACCAGTGTGTGTCGAGCAAGCAACAATGTTTACATGCTCCTCACTGAGCGCGTTGGCCACATCTCGCAATAGTCGAGAGCGGTCGATAGCAACTACTTCAACCGCTGCAACATAACTGGCATTGCTTACGCTGCCCGCCCACTCAACGTCAACCATGCGACCAACATGTTGACTTGCCGCTGAAATAGAAACAGAGCAATCTGCGCGATGGATGTTGACAACATGGTCTTGTGTCAAAAATCCGACAATTTCGTCTCCTGGTACTGGCGTGCAACATTTCGACAGTCGAATGATGGACCCAGACATTCCTTCAACATGAATTCCGGAAACTTGATCGTTGTTTTGGCCAGAGTCAAGCCTCATTCCAACTGAAAGTTGTTCGCCAAATCCTCCATCGCGCATGAGACGGCTGATTCTTCCTGCTAATGATTCTGCAGATACGTGGCCCTCACCGATAGCTCTGAACAATGTGGTGTCATCGGCATAATTCATGGCCTCGCGTTCACTCGCGAATACTTCTGAGGACAACACACGCTGAACAGGTAGTCCGTGCTTACGCATATGTTCAACCAAATCATCGCGACCCGTCTCAACCAGGTCTTCCATTCGCTCACGCGAAAACCACTGTTTAATCTTGCTCTTCGCCTTTGGCGACACCACGAAATTCGCCCACTCTTCAGATGGGCCAGCGTCTTGTGCGGTACTTGTGAGAATCTCGCAGGTATCTCCTGAGTTCAGTCTCGAATCAAGTGCAACAAGTCGACCATTGACGCGCGCACCAATGCAGTTGTGGCCAACTTCTGTGTGCACGCCGTAAGCAAAGTCAACAGGTGTTGAGTCAAGAGGAAGCGCAATCACTCTTCCCTTTGGAGTAAAGACGAATAACTCATCTTGCTCAAGATCGGTTTTTAGACTCTCAAGGAACTGTCGTGGGTCCGATACCTCGTCTTGCCAATCAATAATGCGATTGAGCCAATCGATATCAGAACTTGCTACTCCGTCTTTGTACGACCAGTGAGAGGCAACACCCCACTCAGCGCGTTGGTGCATGTCGCGGGAACGTATTTGTACTTCAATTGGCTTTCCCCCAGGACCAATAACCGTTGTGTGCAGTGATTGGTACAGGTTGAACTTCGGCATTGCGATGTAGTCCTTAAAGCGACCAACGACCGGTTTCCAATGACCGTGAATAGCACCTAGAGCGCCGTAACAATCCTTCACCGAATCAACCACAATTCGAATAGCCATGAGGTCAAAGATCTCGTCAAAGTCGCGACCTTTTTGCACCATCTTTTCGTACAAACTCCACAAATGCTTCCCGCGCGCCGTGAGTTCAGCATTGATATTCACGGCGTTTAGCCATGTATTCACCTGACCAAGCGCCTTAGCCAAATACACATCGCGCTCAGGCGCACGAATTGACACCAAATGCTCAAGTTCGGCATATCGCTTCGGGAAAAGTGCAGCAAAAGACAGATCTTCAAGCTGCTGTTTCATCTCTTGCATACCAAGTCGATGTGCAAGTGGTGCATAAATGTCGAGCGTCTCTTGCGCAACCCTGCGTTGCTTATCCACAGAAGCAGAGGCAATTGTTCGCATATTGTGCATGCGATCTGCCAACTTGATGATGAGCACCCGCATGTCTTTTGCCATGGCGACCAACATCTTGCGCATCGTTGCTGCTTGCTGAGCCTCACGTGAATCAAACTGCAATCGCTCAAGCTTGGTTAAACCATCAACGATGCCTGCTACTTCTGAACCGAACCTTGCCTCAACATCGGTCAAAGTAATTTCCGTGTCTTCAACTGCATCGTGGAGAAGAGCTGCGACTAACGAAACCTCATCCAAACCGATTTCGGCAACAATTCGAGCCACAGCAATTGGGTGACTGATATACAACTCACCACTCATTCGCGACTGGTTGATATGGGCTGCTGATGCCATTTCGTAGGCAGCGTTTATCAGCGAAACGCTCCCCTTTGGGTTTCGCCGCTTATATGCCGACAGCAGCGGAACAAGATCTTCGACTACCGCAGACTGATTTCTTCGCCAAGGAAGAACTCGCGACGTCGTGCTCATGTGGAGCGTTTCCTATCTGCGCTGTTTTTTACGTGGTCGTGGCGGATGACTGAGAGCTGCGGACACCGAGGCGACTTCACGAGAAGCGTTTTCAGACGCACGCTCACTGGAAACCTCAGCAGCAACAACTCGCGCGGCTTTCTTTCCCGTGCCAGCAATTCGCGCCATTTCATCACCTAAATGCAGCTCGTTTGCCATTGATTTGAATTTAGTTTCACGTGTTTTCAAAATTCCAAGTAATGGCGTCGCGATATAGATGGATGAATACGCTCCGAGCATCAATCCAACAAGCAATGCAAGGGCAAATTCCTGAAGCGCAACAGCACCCAGAACCCAAGAGCCAAGCACGAGCAATGAAAGCACTGGCATCACTGCGGCAAGCGATGTGTTGATTGAGCGCATCAACACTTGATTCATAGAAATATTCGTAATGTCGCCATAGGACACACGCGAAGCCGAAAAACGCTTGGTGTTGTCGTGCACTTTGTCAAACACCACGATGGTGTCATACAGAGAGAAACCCAAAATGGTGAGGAATGCAATCACCGTTGCTGGGGTGACTGAGAAACCAATCACCGAATACACGCCGACGCTGATTAATACGTCATGGGCCATGGCCGCGATCGCCGAAACTGCCATTTTCCATTCGAACCGCCATGCGATGTACAGCGAAACAACCAGGAAGAATACGAGCAGAGCACGCACTGCTTTTTCGGTAATACTTCGCCCCCACGATGAACTCACCAGCGCAACGCTGACATCATCTGTTTTCACTCCAGCCTTTTCCGCCAATGCCGTCTGAACTGCAGACTTCACTGCCTCAGACTCAGCTCCAACTTGAGCACGAATTCGATCACCGTCTGATCCATTAAGCACTTGAATCTTGGCATCACCCGAATCGACTCCGTTTTGGTCAAGTATCGCCTGCACATCTTCAACGGTCAACGTTGCAGCCGGAACCTCCCAAGCAACGCCACCTTCGAAGTCCATTCCCAAGTTCAACCCACGGGTAAACAAAGACACCACAGTGATCACCATGAGTGCAATTGAAATTCCGAACCCCAGCCAGCGACGACCAAAAAAATTGAACGTGGTTTCGCCTCGATATAAACGACCAAGATTTCCACTCATGCCGCCACCTCCTTTGCAACCTTCACGCCAAGCACGTTTCTACCTGCCATGAACTTTGAACGCGCAAGCAACAGCATTGCTGGTCTTGTGAATAGATAGGCCACGAAAATATCTGAAAGTGTTGAAAGACCTAAGAAGAAGGCGAACCCGCGAACAGAGCCGACAGTCAATTTCCACAAAATGATTGCGCCAATAAACGAAACGGTGTCTGCAGCCACAATTGTTCTCCAAGCAGAAGCAAAACTTCGCTGCGCCGCTCCGCGCATGGTCTTTCCACTTACCAACTCATCTTTGAGACGCTCAAAGAACACTACGTACGAGTCGACAGTGACACCAATGGAAACGATGATTCCCGCAACTCCCGAAAGCGTGAGCGCCAAACCATTTGTTTTGGACAAATAAGCAATGATGCTCCAGAGGAATAC
>Ga0075473_10000566_pt1 | contig 15518 bp, 17 predicted proteins | sample DEB19_08_DNA_FD_76340 | JGI IMG/M metagenome (GOLD analysis project Ga0075473, IMG submission 76340) | Aqueous microbial communities from the Delaware River and Bay under freshwater to marine salinity gradient to study organic matter... | ecosystem: Environmental > Aquatic > Marine > Coastal ... | reverse complement strand
TAATTTAAGATTATTTTTAAATTAAAATCTTAATAAGAAATTAAATTAAGAAAATAAACACTTAAAGAATATTAAATATATTATTTATAATATAATGGAAACATATTCAATTACGATAAGAAATGAAAAAATTTGGAGATTCTATAATGAACATCCAAACTTGGATTTTGAAAATATAAATCTTTTATTTATAGATATAATGACAAAATTACAGGATGCCAACTCATCAATAACATCAAATAGTATTGTACAAATAACTGAGCATATGAAAAACATGCAAATACAAATTAAAACAATTAATGATAACTTTGATCGCATGCAAGAAGATACTGCAAAAGAATTTACTTATAGGTTATCACAATTCAAGAGAGAATATATTGAAGATATTAAACTCATATTGAATAATAATGTTTCTGAAAAAGTTGCTCCTCTTATTAAAGAACAAAATTCTATTATATTAGATAAAACTCATCTTTTAATCAATGATATTCTCTCAAAGAACAAAGATGAAAATGTTATTAAACATATAAATGAAACTATGAATGTTCTCAATTCTTCTATTGTAGAAGAAACAAATAAATTAATGTCTAATAATATTAATAAAAAAACATTTGATGATTTTATTGCTAATATTGAAAGCAAATTTACTTCTACTCTACAAAATTCACATAACATATTTTCATCAACTGAGAAGAGGCTTGATACAAGTATTCGTGATATTAAACTATCTACAGAAAATCAATTAAACTATCTTAAAGATATTTCTACATCAAATCATCAAACAAATTCCGCATTGAATCATAATGTTAGTGAATTACTCAAAAAAATGGAAATATCATCATGCAAAGGAAAAGTATCTGAAAACATTGTTTTTAATATTTTACAGAACCTATATCCAAGTGGGCAAATTGATTCTGTAGGAACTCAAAAAGAAACTGGGGATATCATTTTACGAAGACTCAATAAACCAACTATCCTAATTGAAAATAAAAACTGGGAACGTAATGTGGTTCAGGAAGAGGTTAAAAAATTTATTCACGATATTGAGCAACAAAATTGTTGTGGATTATTTTTATCTCAAAATTGTGGAGTAGCAACTAAAGAAAATTTTGAAATTAATATACATAATAATAATGTATTAGTTTACGTTCATGAAGTAAATAATGATGCAGAAAAAATTAAACTTGCAATCAGTATTATTGACCATTTTAAAAGTAAATTGGATGAACTTGATAGTAACGATGAAATTGATACTATTAGTAAAGAATTATTGGAAGAAATTAACAGAGAATATCAAGCTCTTTGTAGTCAAAAAATAATTATGTCTAAACTAATTAAAGAAACTAACGCTAAATTGCTTAAACAATTAGATGAGTTTAATATTCCTACTCTTCAAGATTATTTATCAAAACGTTTTGCATTTTCAACAACCAAATATACCTGTGAATATTGTGAATATCCAGCCAAAAACATGCAGTCTCTTTCTGCTCATCACCGAGGTTGCTATGCTAAAAAAAATCATCAGATACAACCAACTGAAAATAAAATAGATAATGTTGAACTAGAAGTACCTACTGAAATTAAACTTAAAGTTAAACAACTAAAAACGAAAGGTCTCGCAAGTTAATAATATTTAATTGTCTTTAACAAATATATAAAAAATTGAAAATAGTTTAAAATTATTTTCAATTATACAAAGAGTAAACACAATGTCAAATACAAAACATTCTGATTAAATTTATATAAACTTAACTTTATTTTCTCAATCTACGTGTGCGTTTCATTTTATTTTTTTTATTACGATTGGTTTTTTTATGATTACGTCTTTTTTTATTGAGAGATTTACCTTTGCCACCTGTCGTCCTAGGTTTTGATGATGAAGAAACTCTATAAAAGCTGACATATAATAATAGTAGAAAAAAAAAGACCTTAAATGGTCCTTTTTTATTTAATACCGACTTTTTTTATTTAAGACCGACTTTTTTTATTTAAGACCGACTTTTTTTATTTAATAATGAATGAGACACCACTTGATAGTTGTTTTATCGTTTATGTTCTCATAACAAGGATGGCAACGATAAGTGTTATTTTTATTCTTGTAAAATCCCCATTTTTTCTCCTTAACGATTTCCTCACAAGAATAAATCCTTGTATTTCCACGAATGGTTGCTTCGTAATATCCATCTTCATTTGGGTTTCTTTTAGTGGGTCCTCTACCATTGAATCCACGTTCAACCTTCAATACATTGTTATAGTAAGTTTTGACTTCTTCTATCGTATCAAACTTATTGACAATAGGTTCTTCTGATCCTGATGGTTCTGATGGTTCTGATGGTTCTGATGGTTCTGATGGTTCTGATGGTGCTGATGGTGCTGATGGTGCTGATGGTGCTGGTTCCGGTTCCGGTTCCCTAGATTCATCCAAATCTGTAAAGATTGAGGAATGAATCTTTGATATTTGAGAATTAACCTTTCCTTTTTTTGATTTAATGCGGGTCGCTGTGTAATCTACTTTTTCATAATCACAATCAGAATTAAACCATCTCAAATATGTTTCAATCGCATCTTTATCACAAAAGTGAACGGGTCTTAATTCTGGATTGAGTTCATGTCCAGAATATTCGTAGTTGTCACAAAATCGGCCTGCAAGTCCCTGAGCAGTAGAACTCACATTTTGAGTATTGATTACCATCTCATATGTCCCACCTACATGTTTTCGTTCTAAACGCTTAGCTGCACGCCAGAATCCCTTGATCAAAATTATCGTATGATTTGATGGAGGAGTCTTCATTATTTCATCAATTTCATATTGACGATTAGAAGAATCATGGCGAATCATTTCCCATCCAAATTCAATGCATGCCTCGTGAAGATTTTCAATAACTTCTGGTTTACTTTTCCCAGATAAACGCAGTGGGAAATATTTCTTTTGAACCGTTGAGTATCGTTTTTCAAAAAACTGAAACCATTCATTTACTGATTCTTTGTCTTCAAATGACTTTGCCTGAAGAATTCTTTTTTCTTCTAGCATAACACCAAAACCTTTATACATTGACCCTGTATTAAGTTTTACAATCGCAGCATTATCTCCCCACTTAGCAATATCCCAACTTACCGATTCAGGAGTTGCCGATATATCCAATAAACGAACCTGTCTTTCCTTCGCAACAGTAACACTGGTTAAACCGGATTCTTTCATTAAATCAGAAACTGTCATACCCCCTCCAGAAGCAATATGACACTCGTCACAAGCAATTATACCATTTCTGATTTCTTCAATTTCTCTAGTTTTTTTACCCAATACACCGCGATGGTAAATATTAGTTTGAAATGATGTCAGCATATTTTGTTGCACTTGGTCACGCCAATCCTTATCATTCATGCCAGAAATTATATGCATATTAGAAGAATTCACGCACAGTTCGTCGTCTGGGTTTGTAGCGAGCCTGTAGAATATCTCCGTAAGAGTTCCTGTTTTACCTGTTCCAGGTTGAGCAATCAAAATAACAAGTGTTTTTCCAGTCATAAAATGGCGCATGCATTCAAAAGCAGCTTCCTTCTGATTGTCATAGATGTATTGTTTCTTTTTAAGTTCAGCATCAATTTTTTTATCTTCGTATTGATTTAGCAAATCTCGGCGTTGACGACGCAATTCCTCCCTCATGATAAATGATTCCTTGGCTTCGTCTGATGAAAACTTCATCTCTTCCTCAAGCGCATTAAAAGTTTCGATTTGATCGGTTGTCATTTTAGAGTTGTATCATACACCATAATATAAAAAAGTATTTCAATTTTTTTTTTATAATATGCAAAATACTTTAACATATTTATTTTAATTTATTTCTCTCTTAAAATTATAATGCCAAGAAGAACTAAACGTGCTCTAAAACATCGCCGTAAAAATAGAACTAGACGTCATAAGTCAAGAAGTCATAAGTCCAGACGACAAAGAGGAGGAGGATGAGGTGGAAATATGACAATGCCTATAAAATAAATAAGTTTTTTAATTTGTCTGCATGAAAGAATATTTCAAAAACATTAAGTAGAAATATTCCTGAAAAGACAAACTATTTTATTACTATTACTATAATTATTTAATTTAGTAATAGTTTAATTTAAACCCTTGTATCTCGGAGAACCATCGCCAACTCCATTAACCCATCATAATTATAATATTTAAAGTTATCATAACCAAATATTTCATTTCGTATACGATTAATCCTGTAAAATTCGTAAACAGACGAAAAATTATCCTCACTAAACTCATTAAAATTCATCAAATACATTGTTGCACTTACTCTAGAAGTTTCACATATAGAATAAAGCAAAAAATTTACCAATCCTTCACGGCTCAAAAATGTCATTTTTACATCAGGCATGTTAGTATGTTTATAGTCTCGCCTTGTCAAATAAACTACATATGTATCTTCTCTATCATAATGTATAAACATACGCATATCACTTCTTCCATTTTTAAGAACTTCTTCAATATAAAGAACTGGTTTTGTATTAGACATTATATAATTAGACATATAACATATTTTTAAGTCATTTAATTTATATTTTTATTTATTTATGTATTTGTAAAAAATTGATTTGTTTTATAAACTATTATATTTTGCAAAATAACTATGATGAGAAACACGAGAACCATGACAAACGTAAAAACACGTAAAAATAATTATATTCCTCTATTTTGCAGCATTATTACAGTTATACTTGGAATAATCATAATGTCTTCAACATGCGATGAAAATAATAACACATGTTTATTTTATGAGAAAAAAAATGCTATTGTTTATGACGTTTTTGTAGAAAATAAAAAATGTACTATATGCAGTAGAATAAATCCTGATAACTATATTAATAACTATAATACAAACCTTTTGCGCTCGCAAAATGATAATAAAAATTGCGAAAATATTGTAACATTGGATTGTTATAATATTTATTTGATTGCTGATTTAATTTCTGATGAATGCGCTGTAAAAGTAATGACAGGTGAACTTTTTCTAGAAAATGCTTTAAACAGAACATATGACTTAATTGAATTTGGAAAAAGTATTGTAGTATATCACAATTATTACACAAATTATCATATTAAAGACGAAATGGATGACGTTAAGTTTTTGGCTTGTTATTTTCCAAAAGATGTTTATAAGAATCAAGAAATTATTTACTTTTGCACTTATGCATTATGCTTTGGACTGACAATGCTTATTACTCTTTGTTATTTATTTGATTTCAATAAAAAAACTAGAGGACATTAATAATCATTACAACGACTGAAAAGAAAAATGAGACAATCAAAATAAATATATATAATATTTAATTTATTTTAGCATTATATATTAAATGTCTAACAGCATATTTACTGATTCTAAATGGTTAAAATATACTAATATTATGATTTTTTATTTTATTATTTCTTATATCATTTTCCCAGCCATTTTTTACTATACAATGGGAAAAACAAAACTTAAAGCTGGTCTTGGTTTCGTAGTTGGAAGCATTATATCTATTATTTTATGGTTTATCTATGGCTCTAAAATGGTATAAAAATAATTATCAAAATATTAGAAATATATTGCCATTTGATTTGATTTTAATTTTAGATCACATTTTTCATAAAATGTTATATTGTCATTAGAACAATTTAAAACTGCCTTATAGCATCCCTTTTCTTTTGCATAATTAATTAAATAGTCTACTATATTTTTTCCTATACCCAATCCTCTATACAATTTAGATACAGCAATGTCTTCTATGTGACCAACTTTTCCAAATGAATGAATTATTTTTCTCTCTATAAATATTGTTCCTATCCCCGCAATGATTGTTTCATTTTCATTTATTTTTATTTCAAAAACAACCACTCTATGATTATCATTTAATAAATTAATAAACTCACAAAATTCATTGCATAAACCAACATCAACATCAACTGATGAAAGTTCATTCAATACACTTATATCATCATTTTTTTTTATGTCTCTAATGTTATAAATGGAATTTGTCATATTTGTCATTTACATTATTAAATATAAAATTATTTAATTTATATTTAATTATTATTTATACCATCGGTCATTTAAAATAATGATTTTTATTAATCCAAATAAAAACCTTTTCCGTATTATTATTTTTAATGTTTTCAAAATATTTAAAGCAATTTATATATGATTTTTCTTTTATGCATGTTTCAATACGTTTTTCTAACTCTTTGATTTTATTACGTTCAAGTTCTAATTCATTTTCGGCTTTTTCAGCACGTTCTTTATATAGTTTCATTAATTCTTTATCATCTAATTCCAGATTCATTATATAATAATTTATTATTTTAAATTACTTATCTCTATTATCAATTGGTTCCTTTTTTTTAGTTCCTTTTTTTCAGTTATTAATATTGATATAATTCAGTGGTTACAAGAGATATAGCCCAATCACCACCATTTAAATTTACTGTATTACCTTTATCATCTACTAAACGAACTTTCATTCTGTTAATATTCACTGGACCAAAATATCTTCGTTCATTAAATATTAAATTTGCACCAAAAACTGTATAAGGCTTTTCTTGTGTATTAACGGCTATATCAATAGGCAAAATTGCTATAATATCACTTGTGCTTGCTCCATATGTTCTTTGCTTACTTGTTGCTCTATTCTGCTTGATTTGATTAATAGTATAAATTTGTGCTTGAGTTATTCTTCTAGGTATTGTCGGCGCAATCGTATCCGTATCACAATCATAACCTAAATCATTAGAAAAATAATTTGGCAAACTCAATTTTGTATCTGGAGTTCCTATATTAACTAATCCTTTATTTTGTCTATTTTGATTAAAATCATCTAATACAATTGAAAAATACTTTGGACCATATAAATTTAATGCAGCATCAACTGAGAATAATGTTCCTAATCCACCTACATAGGCTATGCTAGAAAATACGCCATTTGTAATAGGATTATTAGTAGTAACTCTAAATCCCATAGACCATCCTAAGTTTTGATTTAATTGAGAGACATTAATACAAGAAGGATTACAAGCATAATTGCCACTAGTATCATAAAAATAAAATGTTATATTCCCAATTAATTCAAATTCTAACTTTGCAGTATTATCATTATAACTCCATACTAAATCTGTAGTTGGAAAGGCAGGAGGCGAGGGCAGGGGCGGGGGCGGAGGCACAGGAGACCAATTATTTACATCATTCAATTCATCAACTATTTCGGATGATGTGTAATTACCACTTGGAAGCGTAAATTTATATTTGCCACTAAAATCTACGTAAAAACAAGTATTACCTTGTTCTTCACTGAATCTATACCAAGTATTAGGAATTTGAACCGAATAAACTCTAAGACTCAACACATTTGTTAAGGGATCATTTAAATCAATTGTATAATTTGTTGAAGAAGAAGGTGCATTAGGGTCATTTGATATATAGGGAGTTATTACATTTCTAAATTGACTATCAAGATTCACAATTGTACTATTAAGATTTCGTAAAGTAGGATTTAATGTATCTTGAGCTACTGGCAATTGATATGCATTATTAACTCCTAACGTATTCTGCTTCATCGGAAAATGATTATTTTGATTAAATGTTTCAACTTGTTGTACTCTATCAGTTACTTTTATTGCTTGAAGACGACTAGTAGGTGGAAGGTATTCATTTTTATACCATTGTTCTGCTTTAGTCATTTTTTCATTTACTACTTCATTTTCTTCAATGTAGTCAGACTCTAATTCTTTTATAATCCTATCTCTAGCTTTTTTCAAAAAACCAATTATAGAATTGTCTCCTCTATCTTTAAATTGTTCTATTGTATCATTCACTGTCTTATTAACCATATAAGTATTTGTATCTTCATCTAAATTCAATATCTGAAATAATTCATCAGTTGTATAATCATCTATATTTGTATTTATGTTATTGGAAATACTCATTAATATATTAATATATTAATATATTTCTTTATTTTATTTTTGGCCGATTCAATTAGTACCTTTTTTTTAGTTCTCTTTTTTCAGTTATCTTTTTTCAGTTCTCTTTTTCAATAAATTTATGTTTTATTTCTATTTCACAGATAAAATGCTTTTTAAACATTTTTTTAAAGAATTCAATAAAATCAAATGCATCATTTTCTAATATCCATTTTGGCAGTTTTTGTATTCCATGACCTCTTTTACAATGCGCACTTCCTTTAAATAATAAAGTTTCCAATACTTCTATTATTACTTTTTCCTTTTTTGTAAATTCCGAACAATCTACTCTAAATTTACTTTTATACGTATACCTATTATAATTACCTACTTCATATATTTTAAAATACTTTTCTGTGTGCACATAATTTTTAATTATACCTATTCCCATGATTTTATTAATCTCATTATTCATTTCTATTACATAAATTATTGATAATAAAGGAATTATCTCTCTTATTTTTACAGGAGAATTATATATTGATCCTATATAGTTATTTTGTCTTCTCCAACGTTCGTTTTGTGACCAAGTATCTTCATTAAAACGAGTACAACATATTGTCGTCATCTTGTTTAAGAGAGATATTCATTATTAATATATACATCAATTTTTTACAATTTAATATAAATTAGTTATTTAGAATTAATAATTTCATAATTTTATAGATTTATTATCTATGCAAATAATAAAGATGTTTAACATGATTCAAAATTTACAACAAAATAATAATAAAATATATAATAGAAAAATATCAAGTGTACCTGTAAAAACAAGGACTTTAAATCTCTCATCAATCCAAAATACAATGGTTGCTTCGCGTGGAACAAAAGTAGCTAGATTTTCATTAACAGGGGTTTCTAACGCAAAAATTTATGGAGGAGGAGGCTGTGGTTGTGGAAAATAAATATTTTATATATTTTATATATTTTATATATTTTATATATAAATGAAAACAATTCAAGACATCTTTTTAATATTTGTTATATTTTTAAAACTTTTTTATATTATTTCCGAATTTGCATTAGGTATTTATAAAAAACGTAAATCAATAAACCCTAAAACACTTGAAAATTTAGAATATTATAATGAACAAATGTACTTAATTTCACAGATAGGTATGTTTTTATTATTAGCTATTATATTTAAACCATGGGGACCTAAAGAAATAACAGTCAGTCATCATGAAAAATTAATATTCTTTTCCATTGGTATTATCGGATTAACACACATACATTATCGTTCATTATTTAAAAAATAAAAAAGAATAATTTTTAGTATGAAGTTTATTGATATTATCAATATCCTTTTTATCAAATTCAAAATATTCAGCAATTGATTCATCGTTTATTATCGTAGGAAAATCAGGCAGTTTTGTAACATCTGGTATAAGCTCAAATATATACTTTTCCAGATATTTCATTCTATACCTAGTTGTTTCAAATAAATAAAGGGCGGTTTTTGTTGCAAAAAAATCACGAAGTATGTTTAATTCTTTCAGATCTTTGTTTAAAATTACATAATTATCCCGATTTGATATACCTAAGCCTTCCGTATCTATATAAGGAAATCCATACATCTTATGAGCCATTACCAATTTATTTAAAGAATTACTATAACTTTGAGGAATATTACTATATTCAATTACTAATTCTGGATTTAATTTATTTAATTGACACGTTTTGATATTTGCATATGGAAAACCTTTGGTTTTTTCATCGTTGAATTTTGCATCTTTTTTAGGAAGATTAGTTTTAAATACAACTAATTTATTATTTTTATTTAAATGATTAGACACCTTTTGAAGAATTCTACAACCAAATACAGGTATTATTTTATTTTCTCTCGTAGACCACTCTATTAGACCTCCAAAGTCTTTGTCAAATACAGTAACATGTTTTAAATTATTTGTTTTTGTAAGTTTAAAATAACAAGTTGGTGTTTGAGCATATTTATTAAATATTTTATTTGTTTCTGTATTTGTCATGCAATTTATATTTTCTATTTTATATCTCATCATAAATTCAAACATTTTTGCTTTATCCGATTTTAACCATATAGATGGTATAATAACTACCATTTGTCCTTTTTCTCTTAATAAATCTATTCCCTTTTTTATAAAAGGAATCCATACAGTATTACCATCTTCTTTCTTATTTTGATTATTATTAGTAGGCACTTTTTTCAATCCATTATTGTTATAAGGTGGATTGCCAATGATGAAATCAAAGTCCTGATCCACATTTGTAGAGAGAAAATCGCCTTTAAATAAATTACATTCTTTCCCAAATAACTCTTCTAAAACATCACAATTTTCTTTTCTTATTTCAGACATGTAAATCATATGTTTAATAATATGGCGACTTCTCTCTTCTACATCAGGCAAAACAACTTCAAGTTTTTTAAATAGTTTTTTAAATAATATGATTGAGAAATATCCAGAACCTGTTCCTATATCTAACCATTTTTTAGTTGGGTCTTCAAATTCTTTATCGTCTATTAGTTCTAACATTTGAGTTATAAGAGAGAAAGGCGTATTAATCTCTCCATATTTATGCCTAATTTCTTTTGCCACATTAAAATGTTGTTTAAATGTTTCTAAATTTAAATCTATTATACTCATTTTATTTTATTCATATTTTTATAAAAAAATATAAATTTATTAAATAAATTAAATAACTTCTTTTTCTTTGATTGTTTTTGAAAAAACCAAATATTTATTTTTAATCTTGAAAATTATTTCTGCAACAAATAAATTATTTTTATAAGCAACCGGTTTTTTTACAAAAATAATATTATAATTTATAAATATACAAAAATAAGAATTACAATTAATAATGTCTTAATACAATTAATATTTTCTAGATTTGTTTAAAATTCAAAATCATATTGGATCACATTTCTAATATTAATTTTTAAATTCGTATACAACGCACGTTTTACTTTCAAATATTGCTGTTCTTTAGATAAATCACCGCCAGTGATTTTTTTAACGTTTGCAACATATATCTCGGTAAATCCATTACTACAAATTCTATGACGATTTTCATCTTGCCAGAGTTTTAACTGATTTATAAGACCTTTTGTGAGAGTATTAAACAAAAACTCAAATTGTTCTGGCTTCATAATTTCCCAACCTGTTTCTGTAAATACATAAAATGTATTATCTTTTTGTTCAAATGCTTTTATCGGTAATAAATCATCCATTTGTTGAAAATATTTTTGTATAATAAAACGCATACCTTCCGCAAAATTATAATTAAAAACGAGCTCCATATCTTCTTTTGTTAATTTTAAAGCGATAAGCCATTCTTTAAAGGGTTGAGACAATTTTTTATGTTCATTTAGCCATTCTATAACATTTAATTTCTTTTTAGCAGAATTTACCCAAGTTGACATCTTTTCTATCTTTTTTTCTAATTGGTCGTGTCTAATAACCAATGATTTAATAATATCAAATAATTCAGGGATACTAGGAGTATTGTCTATTTTTTCATTTTCATTTTTTCTTTCTATAATAGATTTTCTTAAAATCTCACATAAAATCACATGCTTATGATACAATGTTTGTTTTTTATAACTTTTATTACAATAACCACATTCATATTTTAAAATTTCAGTTTGAGATAAGGATGCCATCTTTTTCATGTCAATCAATATTAAGAATATATTTTTTTCAATTTTTATAATATTATTTTTTATAATATCAAATATATATAAATGTCTAATTCTAATAGCGATTGTGTTTGCAATGCACCATCCGAATTTTGTGTTATACAATGCAAAAGTTGTACATCTTGTGGAGATGGTGATTGTAACCCACAAGCATTAAATGAAATTACGCAAAAACGTATTTGGAAACAAGTAAGAACGTATAGTTCACTTTATATAATGGCAAATGCCGCTACTAATGTAGGGGGAAATGCTGCAAATTTACCTTTACCACAATATAACAACGTAAACTGGAATCAATCTAGTGATAGAAATAAACCCAGTGTTCAAAAAACACTTGTGCCTTCAAGAGGAAATTCTACTAGATCCTCTATTACAAGACATAGACCAGGTGCTAATTCACCTGGAGGAAAAGGTGTTGATATTAAACATAATTCATATGATAGATATTTAAACCGCATAAAGAGCAATTTAGTGCGTTCTCAAAATCCTACCAATCTAGTTCCTCAATATGGCAATAAAACACAAACATTTGGTATGTTATCGCAACTTTGTATACAATGTCCTTAAAAACTAAAATAAAATAAAATAAAATAAAATAATTTATATAATGAATAAATATTTAGAATTGTTTATCAAAACATTAATTGTATTAGGTGGAATAAATTATGCATTTATGGCATTTGATAAAAACTTGATAAATTCTATTTTTAATGACAAAAATAAAGAAATTATATATATTATTATTGGCATTTGTTCATTTATTATGTTTATTGTAAAAGTATTACCAGACTACATAAATTTAATAAATAAATTATAAAATTTAAAAATTTAAAAAAAAATTAATTATGCAATAAGTATATAGATGTCAGAAACCGAAATGTCCAATCTTGAAGTAAAATCTAATTTATTAATTAAGACACTATTAATCGCAGGCGGAGTCAATTGGGGAACAACCGCTTTAGGTTATAATGTTGTAGGTGGATTATCTAGAGGCATTAATCGCTTAGTTAAACGCAATTTATATATTGATAGAATTGTTTACTTATTAGTAGGTATATCTGCTGTAATTTTAGCATATGATAAAACATTCTGGTTTCCTTTTACTGGAAAAGCTAGAATGCCTGGCGCATTTTTTACTTTTAAAACACCTGGAAACAGTGACAATGTAATTAAAATTCATACACAACCAAACTCAAAAATTGCTTATTGGGCTACTACAGGCACCAGCGAAAAGCAATCAAGAGAGATGGCTTATGGTGATTTTTCAAACAGCGGAGTTGTCATGTCTGACGCAAACGGAGTTGCAGAATTACCAATCAAAACAGGTGCCGGATTTACAGTTCCAGGAGGATATGTTGTTAAGCGAAATGTTAGTTATCGTGTTATAGGAGACAGATTAATGAGTAAAGTATATGAAGTTAAATATTAAATTAGTCAAACTATATCAAAATTATATTCAAACTATATTCAAAATAAATTTATATTATATTATTAAGTAATTTAAACATTATTTAATGATATAAAATAATAATAATTATGATAAATCGCGAAGAACAGATGATTAAAGTCCATGAAGAAGCATTTTCTCTCTTCCAAAAGAAAAATAAAGACTATGGAGATGCATTTGCTAAGTATGGACCCGTTGGCGTTATTATGCGAATGGGTGATAAAATTTCTCGTTTGCAATCTGTTAGTAAATCTGGAATTGTTCTAGTAAATGATGAAAAAATAAGAGACACTTTAATTGACCTTCATAACTACGCCGCAATGGGAGTTATGCTTTTAGATGAAGGAAAAGAAATTAAATATGATGAAAATGTAGAATTTTCTGTTTCACAAGAAAGTGAAAACGAATGTCAAGATGAAAACGAATGTCAAGATGAAAATGAATCAAATGATCAAAATAAATCTCAAGAACTAGAAGAAAATAATGATGACGAAGATGTAGAAAATATAGAAAATATTAAAAATATTAAAAATATTAAAAATATTAAAAATAATAACACTTTTATTGAGAGTTTAATTTTAACAAAAGAAGAACAAAATGAAAAAATAATAGAAAATATTAATTATTTTCTTAAAATGTCTAATGACGTTTTTATAGTAATACTTTTTTACATAGGATTTTTAGCCTTTATTCAAGAATTTTTATTGCATAAAAAATAATAAAGTATTTCAATATAATAAAATTATTATAATTTGTTATAATTATTATAATTTGTTATAATTAAACATTTCGCTCATTATAACAAATAAAAATAAACAATTAAATTATATGAACTCATTTGACTTGAATATTTCAAATTATACAATTAATGAATTAGAAAAGATGTTAGAACTTCGCAATGGATATACAAAAGCAGAAATCATAACACAAACCACCATATTCAAAGACAAAGTTTTAGGTGAAAATAATATGCCTATTTCAAAAAAAAATGATATTGTAGACTTTTTAAATAAGGCCTCTAATAAAATAATTAAAAAACTAACACTTTCTCTAGAAAAAACACAAGACGATTTTACACCTGCTTTTGAAAAAATGACCAATACTATTATTCCAGGAAATGGTTCATCCGCAGTTATAGAAAAATCTTCCATTGTTGCAGGATTAAACTGGCCCAAATTTTCAGGACGATTAATTGATAATGCAGACCAACCACCAGGAATTATAAACCCTATTAATGTAAGAACTATTAAACGCACCATTAACCTAGACACTCGTTTTAGACCTAATTATTATGCCACTAGTTCTACGGATTTTTCATTAACTTTACCAGTAAGAGTTAAAAATGCAGTTTCTATGCGTATTGCCTCAATTGAAATTCCTATTTCGTGGTATACAGTAGCCAAATATTGGGGAAATTCATTTTTTAAAATAGAATGGGGTGATAATGGAGATGGAACATTTGCTAATTACTATACTGTTACAATTCCTGATGGAAATTATGAACTTTTTTGGCAAGCAGCAACCGAAGCAACGGATTTAGCATCTACGATTAATACTTTTATGCACGCAAACGGAGATTCAACACTAAAAAATATTATTTTTAATGTAGATAGAACCAGCGGACGCAGTGGGTTTGCTTGGAAGTCTGGAGTTACACCAACAAATTTCAGAGTTACTTTTTCCATTGATGAAAATGGCAATTCAGATTTTTCAACCATATTACAATTCAGATTAGGATGGTTATTAGGATTTAGAGTTGGATTTTATGAAGGTCTTTCTATAGTATCAGAAGGTATTTGTTACATGAAAGGACCACGATACGCATTTATTTGTATTAATGATTTTAATAATTCAGTAAGTAATTATTTTATTTCCGCTTTTTCTTCTTCATTATTACAGAAAGATATTATTGCAAGAATTAACTTAACATATATACAACAACAACAAGGAGTTTATCAAACTGGACAAGACGATGGTCTCTCAACACAAATAAACAGACAGCGTTCTTACTTCGGACCAGTTGATGTAGAGAGATTAGAAATTAAATTATTAGATGAATACGGAAGAATAATTGATTTAAATAACATGGATTGGTCAATGGCTTTAACAATGGAATGCTTATATGATACTTAAATATTTATAAAATTATAAAAATTATAAAATTACCTCATTTGTTAAATTTTCGCATTTATAAACAAATGCTGGTATCCAAATTGCATCCGCTTTTGGTATACACAATGATGGTTGAAAAACAATCGCCGATACACACCAAGAACAATAAGACAACTGAGAACAACTTTCACGTGAAAGATTTAAATTGCAAATTGGATTAACTGCACTAACCAATAAACATTGAGCAAATGAAGAGAGAATATAAAACAATTTCATATTATAATATACAAATT
>Ga0075473_10000561_pt1 | contig 15623 bp, 33 predicted proteins | sample DEB19_08_DNA_FD_76340 | JGI IMG/M metagenome (GOLD analysis project Ga0075473, IMG submission 76340) | Aqueous microbial communities from the Delaware River and Bay under freshwater to marine salinity gradient to study organic matter... | ecosystem: Environmental > Aquatic > Marine > Coastal ... | reverse complement strand
TTTTAGCGGTTTTGGCTGTTGAGGGCTGGACTGGACTAACTAATAAAACAAAAAAGGATAATTATGAAAAATATCAAAGGTTTTAAAGTTTATTACATGAACGAATTAGTAAGAGTTAATTTTAAGGTAAGGAGTTAAACAGTTATGAAAAATTGGCAAGTAGCATATTACAAGCGTGAAAATGTACCTGTAACAATCAAGTATTTTGCGAACATGAATACAGCTAGCAGTTTTGTTGAAAAACTACGCAAGCAAAACATTGGTGCTGAAATGTCACCAGTGTATCAAGGTGGCAATACAATTTAACAAGCCTTAGCGGTGGCGTTGTAACCGCTATAAAGGAGTATAAAACAATGGAAGATTACACAAAACTATGCAGAGAATTAATAGAAGATGAGGTTAGCGAAGTTTTAAATTACGATAAGGATAAAACACGAAAAGAATTGCTAGAAGATTTGTTAGAAGATACAGGTAACACTTTTGGCAATTTAGACGGCAGTAGAACTATGTCAACCTATGACGCACAACAATTTATAGATAAAAGTGGTGCAATCTGGGACGAAGATATTTTGAATCTGTTTAGTGTTATTGGTGATGATTATTTTACCGAAACACTAAAAAGAGGTGCTGAAACGCTAGACGTTGTAATACTAGAATTACTATCACATCAAGTAATTAGTGAAATGCTAGAAGAAATTAAATAACATATAAGAAAGGTTAATGCAATGCAATATTCAAGATACTTTAGAGATAACGAAAAAATAGCCACTGAAAACGGGCAGAGGGAAGTTATTAGCTATGACGAAGTAATAACATTTCTTAATACCCACGATGACACTACAGAGCTTTTAATGGATATATTAAACGGTGTTTACTCTGTTGATGATTGTATAAAAGATATTAAGGAATATGAGGGGTAAAAAATGACTAAATACTGGTGCATAGATTGTAGCAAGTATGTGAAGAAAGGGCATAAGAAATGAAAAGTTTAATAGTTATATATATTTTAGTGGTGGGCAGTTTTTATCTAGGTGGGCAGTTTTTAAACAAGTCAATCAATGAGCGTGCAGCGGATTTTCAAGCCAGTGAGCGAGCATCAGGCTATTCGGTGGCGTATGGAGTCAATTACGAACAGATAAACGCCGATATAGACACTGGAGCATTGGTGTTTACTGTAATAAGTGAAAACTATCCCAAAAAAGTTATACTGAATTACCTTATGCAAGATTTTGGGGCAGATTGGTACGAGGATAAATTGACCGCCACCCAAATTATTGAATCAACAGAGGACACTCAAAAGACTAGAAATGGCGCGTTTTTACAGGGCAGTATATAATGGGCTTAATGAATAATATAGATAAATTAGAAAAATTTATATTGGGATTAGTGGGCGAAAATGAGAGTTTAGAGTGGAACTCCGCCAAACCCGAAATTCTTAAACAGAGGATGAATCGCAACGAAGTTAGAAATTCAATCAGAGCCAAGTTAGCTGTAAAATTGGAGAAAATGCGAAATGGAAAATGAAGTCGTAAATAAAATAAAAGAGATTTTAAAATCAGACAAAAAACTAACCTTATTAGTGGCTTCATTAAGCGTCCAGCAAATACCACTACTCGAATTAAGGTGCAAACTTCAAAAAGACTTCTACCAAGCGAGGGAAAAATTAAGAGTGCCGAAAGACAAAGAACTAACCGATTTTGACCGCACGATTATGGACAATGCTTATTGTGCCGAAATTCAAGAACAGTACGAATATGTCAAGGGATTAGAGGAAATAGTCAAGGAACATATAAAAACATTAAGATTATTGATTGGTGTTTATGAGGACATTTAATGACGAATTAACCCAAAGAGAAATAGCCCAGCACGAGCAGGAGAAAGAAATCCTAACCTTGCAAGGCGAATTTAGTTTGAAAAGCAAACAATTAGAGGTCGAGGTTTTGAAACTAGACACCAAATTCGGCAGTTGGTTAAAATTGCCGATGGCTATTGTTTTACTACCAGTAAAAATACTTATTATTTTGCCAATGTTAGCCTACGCTGTCAGGGGTTATGAGATACCAAAAGAGTATTGGGAGTTTTTTAAGACTTGACATATTTATAACAGTTTGCTATAATATAACCATAACTAAAAAGAAAGGCAGTTATGAAAAATATAAAAAACACAACTGAGGTCAAAACTCAGAAAAGAAAAAACCACAAAAAAAAGAACTATAATGTATTAGGACTTTTAGAGCTTTTTGTAGCCCTATCAGTCAGCTACCTTATAGTGATGGTCGTTTTAGGAACTGACACGCTAGAGCCGAAAATAATGGCTGTGCCAGCGACTCTATGGGTAGGATATATACTAATCAAGAAATTTACTAAATAGGAGTTTTTAGCCCAGAGAAATGTTATTAGTGCAGGGCAAACATTATGCGTAATATTAAAATCTATGTTGTTGTGATTGGCTTAATTCTATTCACGGCACTAGGCATATCAAGCGTTGTTAGCAGAGAACACCAAATAAAATTACAAAATATAGAGATTCAAGACACCGCCACCAAGTTGCGGATATTAGACGAGAAATATCAAAAGTTAAACGAAGAACTGGAACATAAAACCAAGACTATCAAACAAGTTGAAGAAGAACGGAAAAAATTAGAACAAGAGAAAAAGCTGTTGCAAGAACAGTTATCGGCTAGACAGGAAGCCAAGCGACTAGCGGGCTTGCGTATAACGCCTGTAGCGACTGCTAGTAGTGGCGTATGTTCAGATTGGATAGCAAGCGCTGGGATAACTGACGTAAACAACGCCAATGAGCTTATAAGCCGAGAGAGTGGCTGTAACCCGTATGCTAGAAATAGCAGTAGCGGAGCTTGTGGCGTGGCTCAAGAATTGCCCTGTGGTAAATCGGGCTGTGCTTTAGGCGATGGGGCTTGCCAAATCAAGTGGATGAACAGTTATGTCATTGGGCGTTACGGCAGTTGGGCAAATGCTGTGGCGTTCCATAGTCAAAATAGTTGGTATTAAGAGGGTTGAATATGAAAACGAAGAAAAAGAAAGTTATCAAGATTAAAGTAAAATATAGAAGCAGTCCAAGCCAAGTCGATAGTGTGGAAAAATGGCTCATCAACCACTGGACATTAGACTAATTTTCTGCTAAAATGTAGCTACCTAGTAAAGAATTGATATTCTTGGTGGTATAAAGAGCTGATAGCCCACCCTATCGGCTCTTTTTTAATCACAAAATACCTGTGAGCCTTATCACATATCTATCTTTAGTGACAGAGTATCATAAGAAGTACCAAACGAATCTAGGGGGATAGGTTATAGGTAAAAGGAAGAAACAGCATTTAGACTGGTATAAAGACCGTTATAAGCGGATGAGAGTGCCAGACGACGACTTCAATCGTTGGTAGACCTCACTAATAAAAAAAGACCCGCAGGTGAACTAGCTAGTGGGTCTTTTGTATTGGGGATAAGGAAGGAGTTTGTTGAATATATGAGGGACTATATACGCAACCACAATGTTTGTATCAGAAGATACATTATAAATGTAGCAAATAAAATTGTAATGTCAATATAACTTAGACACAACATCTGCTATAGTGGTTCTTTTAAGTTAGCAACGCTATATGTGGCGTATTGACATCTAAGGTGTTGTTTGTTAGTATCTATTCAAGTATTGTCTACAAAGAAGTCAATGCCCACACAAAAATTGAAGTACAAAATTTAGTGTCATTTTAAGACAATAAAAGAACCCCAGAGGATTAGTCTGGGGGTGTCTACAAAGATACCTCTATACTACCACTGGTAGAAACGGAAGTCAAGTGAATTTTACAAAAAAGCACTATCAACTGGTATCAACTGGTATAAATAAAACTCTATCAATTGATAAACAACTGATATCAACTGTTACTAATAAGAAATACGATAATGATGTTTTATTTGACGAGTTGGCAGATTTGGTAAACAACGACTTTAGGGCTTGGTATTGTGGACGTTTTTACAAGCTCGGCACTCAAAGAGTTTTGGAACTAGCTTCCATAGCTAGGGCTGACGGCAGAGAACCTAAAAAATTATTTTCAACACTATTAAAAACACCACCCCAAGAAAGGCATTAACTAGGGGTGGCACTTGTAATTATAACTTATATATACAAAACAGCTTGACATATTACTAGCAGTTTGCTATATTAGTAGTATCACCAATTAAAGAAAGGCAATAATAGTGAGCAACGAAGTAAACCAACGATTATTCGAGAGGGCAAGCGATATGATTGATTTTTGGGCGGGTACTTTACACGCCAAGATTATTGAAATGCACCTCAAAAACAACGACCTAGAAAATTTGGCTTATGCCGTTAAGCAAGCCGAAGAAGCTATGTACGATGTTTTCGAGGATATGCCCGAACAAGAGCCAGTAACCGATGAAATGATTGTAGAAATGGGTCGGACAGCTTGGACAACTCAAAGCAAAGGTACGACCTTAGACGATAAGGATGTATTTTAAATGAGCGAACTATTTGACGAAGCAATCAAGCAACAAAAAGAAATAATGAAGATTGCTCTACGCAATAACATCAAGCTAGACACGCCACGAAGCTCTGTATTGATTGATATGGATTCCAAAGCCATATTATGTGGTTTTTGCTCTAAACCCATCACAGACCCGCAATATGAGCGTTATTTGATATGTTCTGCGGACTGCGAAGCCAAAGCCAGCCAAGAAATTGACGAACACGAGCAAGGAGATTGGGATTGAAAAAGCTATGGTTAGGGATGTCCTTACGAGAATATCTATCTAAAAGATTTGAGTATTATGAAGAAACAGGGTTAAAAATTGACCCTTATTACAGAAATAAGCTTATCGAAGAAATTGCTAGGATGATAGAAGATGTCCAAAATAAACCACTGTAGAAACTGCGGAGAATTAGCCCGCAAAGGACAGCTAGACTGTTCAGAGTCATGTAGACGTAAATATTTAAGAAGAAAGGCTAAAAATGGATAATTTGTTCTCAACTGGTATTCGACCAACTATAGACGCTCATATTGAGGAGGAAGCCAAAAAGCTTAGAGATTATGGCGATTATTGGAGTGCCTCAAGTGCTGGCTACTGTATGCGGTTGAACATTATGCGTCGGCTAGGAGTACCGCCTGTGCCAGAAATACTAGAGTCTAAGCCAAGAGTCCAGCGAGTCTTTAGTGCTGGTCATATCTTTCACGATTGGATTCAGGGTTTGACTAAAGAAGCGGGATTAAGCACCCACCAAGAATTAGAACTAATAGACGACACTATAATGGTCAAAGGTCATTGTGATGATTTGGTAGAAATTGACGGCAATAAAATAGTTTACGACTATAAAACTGTCAATTCTCAATCTTTTAAATATAAAAAAGACAAGATTAGCCACTATCACCGTATGCAACTTGGCACCTATCTTTATATGTTGCGGAAAGAACATAAAGACTTAGTGGAGTCTAGAGTGATGAATATATCTAAAGACGACCTTCGCTTGTCAGAATTCCAACTAATGTGGACTCCCGATTTAGAAAAAGACGTTGTTAGTTATTGGACGACGCTTAATGGTTATTGGAAGGACAAGAAATTACCGAAATGCACCTGTGCTGATTACGAGGGCGGATTTATGTTTAAACGTAGCAGCAAAGGGGTGGTTTATAACGACTACTTCTATGAAAATGAGGGGTGTAGCTTAAAATGGTTTGAGTTATGTAAGAAACAAGGGTTAGTACCAGGATTAAAAAATGAATGATTGTATAACTTTAAAGATAAAACCCAAGAAAAGCGACGGCTATGTACGCATAATGCGAAAAGGTGTTCGTTATTATGCTCATAGATATTTTTATGAACAAAAATTCGGCAAAGTATCTGAAGGTCTTGAACTGCATCATAAGTGTGAAAATAGAGCTTGTGTTAAGATTGAACATCTTAAACCAGTTACACATAAGGAAAATATGTCATATTCTAAAAACTGCACTATAAAGACTGGTTATTGCAGGAAGGGTCACATACTGGCAGAGGTAGGAATCTATATCCACCCTACGTCTGGTCCAACTTGTAGAGAGTGTAAAAGGGAGTCAGTTAGAAGGTATAGAAAAAGAGAAAGGCTTACTAAATGATAGTAAATAAAGTGGAGCGAGTTTTGCAGATGGGTCAGAGATTCAGGGATAGCGATAGATTGCTAATGCTGGCTGTCTGGCATCAAGAGGGTTTGGTTTTAACAGAAGAACAAAGGAGGTGTTTTCTAGAGAAATGTACGAGCGCGGAAACTATAACAAGGGCAAGGCGCAAACTAAAGATTAAATATCCCGCTAGCAAGGCGGTGGACGAAGCGAGATTCGCCAAATATAACAACTATAGATATAGACAGGAGGTTTATTAAAATGCCAGGTAACTTAGCAGGCGGTAAAAAAGCAGGACAAACTATTAAGGCCAAATATGGCAAGGATTTCTATAGAAGAATCGGAGCTATGGGCGGCAAAAACGGCACTACAGGCGGATTCTATGCCAACCGAGAATTGGCTAGAGAGGCAGGAGCTTTAGGCGGACTATTAAGTAGACGCGGAGCCGTTAAGCTATCCGAAGCCGAGAAGCAAGAGATAATTAAAGGATATAAAGGAGAATAATATGGATTCGTTAAGTAAATTAACTTTTAAACAAAGCGGTGGCGACACCTTTATAAAATTTGAAGATGGCAAGGCTCTCAAACTAAGAGTCTACACCACCAACCCGATGATAAGTTTAGACAGCTACGGCAACACTAAATATTCATTTGCAGTGTGGGATTATGAAAGTGGTAAAGCCAAACTCCTGTCTAAAGGTAGTTCTATAGCCAAACCCATATCGGAATTGCACACTGACGAGGACTATGGCTCGGACATCACTAAACAGGATATTAAAATCACGCCAAGCGGTGATGGTATGGAGCGTAGGTACACTATCAATGTACTGCCAAAACCCCAAAACCTAACTACTGAGGCTCAAGAAGAAATGAAAGAACTCGACTCTAAATTAGAGAAGATTTTTCCAAACGGTATTCGAGCTGATTCCTACATCAAAGGTAGTCCTATCCCAGCCCCCGATGAAGTGGCGGACGTAGACTATGATGCTGTCAACTTAAACGACCTACCCGATGGATTCTAAAACTAAACGAGAACAGTCTATGATTGCCAAGTATGGTGGTGAGGAAGCCCTTAAATTAAAAAGACAGGAGTGGCAAGCTAAAGCCCGAAAAGACACGCCTAGAGGCTTCGCTGTTATAAAAGAGAAAAACCCCGACCGCCTAAAAGAGATTGTTATAATGGGCGGAAAGGCAAGTAAACGTGGTAAATCTATTAGATAAGTTTGAGCTACACTTCGAGGAGGTAGGTAAAATGGGTAAAACCCGAAAAGACAAAACAGCCACAAATATAGCAAGGTCTATATGGCGACTGGCTGGCAAATGCGAGTATTGCGGTGTTGGCAGAGATAAGGCTCAGTTGCAGGGCGCGCATATATTCGGAGTCGGGGCGTTTCCTAGACTAAAAGATGATTTGCGAAACGGCTTGTCGCTGTGCGCGGTAGACCACCGCAGATTCACAGATGGGCCAACTTTATTCACTGACTGGATTCGCACCACTAAGTATAAGAAATATCTCAAGCCACTATTAGAAAAAAACCAAACCTACGAAAAAAGATTTTGGGATGAACGGATAGAGGAACTTAAAGATGTTAAAAAAGCCATAGAAACTGGCGAGCTAACCTTAGATGAAGCTCGTTCCTACGATGGGAGTTATGATGGCTAAGATTAAAAAAGTCCTGCGGATGGAGAAAAGAAATGATGGCGATTACGCCATAGTTTATGTTCAGATGGAAGATGGATTAGAAGCTGGCATAGCTATAGGTGGCGAGTGTGAGGTTTACTTCCATAAAGGGGTGGCTAAAGCATTTGTTAAACGAGGCAAAAATGGAACAGCCCCCAACTAGACAAGACATCGAGGAGCAAGCCAAACTTCTCGGTAGCCTAGCTACTGTCTATATGTGGCAGTCAGGCGAATATATTAAGTTTGAATCAAGAGCCATAATGCAAAACGGCACTTGGGGAATAGTAATAGAATTAAAGGAGAATTAAAATGTACAGGCACGGAGAAATATTTTTACAAAAAGTAACAGAGTTACCCAAAAACGCAAAAGTTAGCAAGCACAATAGTTATATAGTCGGACACTCAGAGAGTGGACACCACCACGTTTTAGAATCTAAAACCAAGTTTACTGTTCACGAAGTTAGCGACGCTTTTAACTACCTAGTTTTAGACGCACCAGCCGATTTAGTCCACCAAAAAGATGTGAACACCCACGCCACCCTAACTATAGATAAGGGAATCTATAAAGTCATTAAGAAACAAGAGTACTCACCATTCACGGGGTTAATGCAGGAAGTTTGGGATTAGTATGCCCGATAAACTCCCATATCACGAAGATACAGCCCTCTTAATTCAAGAAATGTGCGATGTGGTGGAACGTCATAGTTTTGAGCTTAAAAAAGACGAAGCCCAAGAAAAGATTTTGCAAACCTATGATTTGTTTGACTTGCCAAGACCCAAAAAAGTAGTTTGGTGTGAATCGCCATTTGATGATAATTTTGCTGGGTCTGCTTTTTCTGCTGGGTCTGCTAGGTCTGCTGGGTCTGCTGGGTCTGCTGGGTCTGCTAGGTCTGCTAGGTCTGCTTTTTCTGCTGGGTCTGCTTGGTGGACAGCCTTAGATGAAGATTTTTGGCATTTCGTATTTGAATATGAATATTGCAAAAACCCCGATAAAGACTACCCAATTAACGAAAATGACAAAAAATACCTAGAATACTCACAACTTTTATTTGACGCTATTAAACTAGGTGCTGGTTATCGTGTAGAGTGGGAAGATACGCTTTACATCGCCCCAACTCCATTAGTTTACATAGACGCACAAAATAGGTTTCACTCCGACCAGTACCCTGCTATTAGGTGGAGTAATAAAGAGATTTACTACCTACAAGGCGAACAATTTGAAAAACCCCTATGGGATAAAATCGTGACCGAAAAAGCCACTATTAAAGATGTGATGAATATTAGAAACAATGATAAACGAGCCATAGCTTTTCAGATGTTAAAACCAAAACGATTACTAAAAGCCATTGACGCTAAACTAATTAACACTGGCGAAAAAGGCACAAGACTTTATCAGGTAGATAATTTTGCCCAAAAAGTCTTAGGCGAAGATTGGAACGACACCATAGAGAACAAAACCGAATACTGTATGGTGATGGATTGCCCCACAAGTAGAGTCTTTTTAGAGTGGGTTGACCCCAAAATCGGAGAGATTAAAGACGCTGACTTAGCTCAAGCTACCGCTCTTGGTGTAAGTAAACAGGATTATTTAGAAGCTATAGAAGCTTAATTAAGAAAGGATAGATAATGAGCGAAATGCAAGATAAGCAACCCATAACTCGCTTTTCAACAGTTATGGGCGAGGTTGAAGAAGTGAGCGTAGACGGCGGTAAAACGTGGTACGTAAAAAAACAATATGAAAGACTCGAGAAAAAGTTTAAGGCAGAAAAGCGCAAAGCTTTAGAATTGGTGCTAGAGAAGTTAGATGAACAATACAAAGACTATATGAAAGCTGAGAACTTAGATGGTGCTTGGGCAATAATTAGTGTTCAAGCCATTGTAAAAGGAGAGATGGGGTGAAACGTACAAATGAAACGTACAAAACTAATTACATCATATGCTATATGCAAGGGGGTGTGCATATGCTAAACCACTTTTAATATCCCGCCAAAATCACTAACTACAGTCACGGGTATCAGCTTGCCACCTCTTAGGAGTAGAATCTTCTGACCTTGTTTAAATACCATACCATTTATCCTCATCGGTGTAAGTCCACTCTAGCGGTATCTGTTCTATATCTTTAACAAATCTATCCCTAAAGGCTTGTTCTGTTTGGATAGTTGGCTCTGGTCGGTAAATCATCGGGTATTTATCTTCAACTAATTGTTCGCATACATCGTCAAAGTCCTTAACTTGCGGTCTAAAGATTAAATAGGTCAACATCATACCAGCTTTTTCTTGGCGTACAGTTATGTGGTCAAAGGCTACTTCTTCGTGAAAGTGGAGCATTGTATTTTCCCAGTTGCCCTCTAGCTTTTCGCCAGCCACTTTAAATATTGGTTTATAAGATTCAGGCACGATAACCCCCTACTTCGTTAGTGACAGCACCTTGGCGAACATAGGGTAATTGTTGCTCAATGGCGTACACAGCTAACTCGGCTAATTGTTTCTGTATTCTAGTGGTCTTAAAATGTTGGGTGGCTTTTTCTATAGAAGTCATTAACATCAACATTGACCCAGTGTAGGTAGATTGGGCGCGGAACTCCCTAACGGTATTTTGGGCAGTATATACATCTAGTGGCGGTACACAAACAACTCGTCTATGTAAAGCCTGATGTATTTCTTCATCCATCGGCACGATTAAAGATGGGTTGGTGCGTAATTGCCTAGTAGATTTCATCGTCATATGTTGAGCTTCATAAAAGAGTATGTGGTGCTTGCTGACTTCGCTCATACTTCATAAACCTTTCCGTTATAAAATGCCTTACCCTTGTTTATTGGGATTTGGGTGAACTCATAATTACCGTCATAGTCTTTTATAACTAGCACTCCTTGTTGGTGGTTTTCTTGATATTTGACTACTTTATTCTCATCACTAACTGCGGTGTTATAACCTGGCACTTCGCCAGTTATACGACAAGATACCCCGACTACAATAGAGGCTAGATAATTGCCAGCCCTAGTGGTTCGCCAGATGGTTTCCTGCCTGTGGCTGTGACCCCTGACAACGTGGTTTTCGGGGTTCTCCCTAGACTCTTTCATAGCTGTAGAACCGCCACTGACTACTGAGTGTCCGTGCTTAAAGATGATTGGCGGTTTGCCGTATTCCTCGCCATAAGGATATTCGGCGGCAGGGTAGCCAGAAATCCACTTCACGCCTAGATGTCCTAGATTCGCCAAAAACGGATAAGTCATTACAGGATATTCATCTTCCTTACCTGCTCTTTTCAGTCCGTATAGGGCAGGGGCTTTGTTTTTAATAAATCTAGTCAATCTAGTATTGTGGTTGCTATCTACTTCCACTATCTGAGCATTGGGGTTGTCGGCTCTTAGTTCAGCATAATAGTCGTGTGCTCTTTGGAAACTTGGACCAAGAGTTCTATAGAAGTGGTCGGAGTCAGCGTCAAACTTAGATAAAGATGATAAGTCCACCATATCGCCGAGATTCACAATTAAGTCTGGCTGTACATCTCTACAGATTAAACGCCCTACAGCTAGGGCTTTTTCATCATGCAAGGGTTCTAGTGTGCCGTCATCTTGCCTACGGTAGTCGATTTGAGCGTCTGAGAAGACGTATATGCTCTTATAATCCCGTTCTTGGGGTTTTACCCGACTTGGGGTTATTCTGGCTGGTACGGCAGGCGGAAACTCCTCTATGTTGATTTTGTTGGTTCTAGCTCTAGGCAGGGGGATTGTGTACTCAATCTCACCCTCTTTGTTCTTGATATAGCCAACGTGAAAACCTTGGTCGGTAAACTCTTTAGCGAGGTCGGGAGATAGATTGTGAAGTTTAAGAACCTCTCCAAAGTTTTCGGTTGTTGGTCTTGGTGGCATCTCTATCTCTCCGTTCGTTACTTTACGTTTCCAATAAGCTTTTTTACCTTTAAGAGTATTCTTCGTATATTCAGGGTATCTGTTGTGTAGCTCCTCTATGGTTTCTGTTAAGAGGAAATATAATCGCTCACCAGCCCAGACAGGTTTACCCACTTTATGAGGCTTCCTTTACTCCTTTATTTGTTAGTCTTTAACCAAACGCTAATACCAGTAAGTAAACCAGTAACTAAGCCACTGACGGCTTCTCTGACGGTCATATCGCCACTAATCCCGATAAGTAGGCATAGTGAAACAATGCCACTAACCAAAAAACCAATAACTGCTTTTTGCTGACCCACGACAAGTGCGTCATATACTAAACCAAGATATTTTTTCACAGTATTTCCTTTACTTAATCCGTATCTTTTGCCCTACGCTAATTTTGTTAGGGTCAACAATTTTCGGATTCAAATTGAGTATTTTAGATAGCGTGGTCTTAAAGGTGGAAGCTATCTTGTATAAGTAATCGCCAGCTTTTACGGTGTAGTAAATAGGAGTGACAGTAGTTCGAGAGATTGGTCGCAAGAAACCAGCCACATAAGAATAGCTGTGAGAGACTTTATGGGCGTACTGACCGCCCCAATTCTGGTCAAATGATACAAACCCTGTCTTATTAGCCGAGAGGACAATAGCTATATGTCCTGAACCGCCAGAGTTGGGTAGGGAATAGTGCCAAACAACAATATCGCCAGGTTTAGGCACAACACCACTGTTTCTAGCGATTCTCTGATAATACTTAGGTAAGGGTGATGTGAAGTTATAATAAACTCCTGCTGCTCTGCCATCGCCTGTAGGTAGTCCGAAAGGGAACTTAGAGCCAGGCACACCCACTACAGAACGTGAGTATTCGGCTGCCAAATCCCAACATTGAGGACCATACATTTTATCGACATTAACTGATTCGCCGTTATATTTAGAAATAAATTGGTTTAAAGTCATCTAATATCCCCTTGTAAAAATGTTATATAGAGCCACAATATTGATAATCGCTGAAGCAACTAATCCAACCCACAGCAAAGTATTCTTGAAATTTTGTTTATTCTCTAGCTTGCCAACCCTGATTTCAACTTCAGCCAAATCTTTAACAGATGCAAAACCATTGGGTAATTGAGCCATTAAATCTTTAAGGTCGGCTATATCCTTACGCATATAAGCAACGTGTATGCCGAGTTCTTTAAGTGTTGTAGGTGGTGTTTTTTCTAGTTCAGATTCGTTCATTTAATTGCCTTTGTGTTATGCATCATAATTTCCTAAACGTAAGCGCATTCCGCTATAAATCTATGACCTGAACCGTGAACTGTACCTAGCGTAAGTGAGGTGTATGTTCCAATTTGTGTAACGTAATAAACAGTCTGTGTTGTGATGTTTAACTCTATTGGATGAGTATCGGGCAAAGCACATCCAATAGGTTGTGCCGAAGCCCCACCATAATCAAGACCGATACTCTCCACCTCTGTGATTGTAGAAGTAGAAGTGGATATACCCATAGCCAAATTGATACCAGTACTAGTGGTTCTTATTGCTTGCGCTGAAGCTTGGGCAGAAACAATCCATTTGCCGACAGGTAATGATGTATCAAGTCCAGGTATTCTCGAACCAGAAGTAACCCCCGTAGAAGCATCTACACTATAAGTAGTAATGCGCCAATTATTGCGGTCTGCTGGAAAATCGAACGGCACACGATGGGTAGAGTAATAAGGAGTAGAGAGAGTCATATTTGGTATGTTGTAGTCTCGGCCAGTAAAGACTGTTACGGTGGTCGTGTCCACTTTTGTAACAATAGCGTACTCAGTGGAGTTCATTGGGTTGTCAGATGAGGTGGCGACAGCACCGTTTTGACCAGTCATATTGTTGGCGTTAGATGTGGAGTCGTTGAAATCGCCATTAAGTTTGTAGTAGGCTACTAGATTAGTCTCGTTACCAACTAACTGTTGGTTCATGTTGTCTCGAATTTGAGTGGCAGTTCTGACGGCGTTCCAAACTCTGACATCGGCTACTTTGCCATCAAAATAAGAACCTGGTGTGTTTTGTGCGCCGATAGTCATAGCGGTTGTACCCTGGACTAGTGCGGTAATCGTACCGTTAGTAGTGGTTGTAGTGGCAACTGCCACGCCATTTATATACATCGTGTGGGTGTTGGCAGAGTTGTCCATTGTAGCGGCAACGTGAATCCAGCGACCTAAAGGTATACTTTCGGTAGATATGACACTTCTGTTATTGGCAGCAATTCTAAGCGATTGGATGTATAGTTGACCAGTCGTAGCTGAAATTGCAAATTGCCACCCCTCAGTAGAGGCGTTTCTACGACCAACAATAACCATATCTGAACCGCCACCATAGCTCTCCAACTTAACCCACGCCTCACAAGTAAAGTCGTCAGTAAAAGTTATGCCACTAGGCGAAGTTTTAGAAGCGTAGTGTGATGAAGATAATTCAAGGTCGGCACATTGGGTTGGGGGGGTTGTGCCACGAGTCAGTTTAATTCTCATACCTGGCGACAATATCGAAGCCATTGTAGATGAGAAAGTTAAGTCGTATTCCTTATTGCCTTTGTTGTAGCCAGAAGATACAGAAACAGTGGCTAAGCCAGAAAAAGAAGTCCAGCCATCAGATGAGCTAGATAGACCAGTATTGAGTGAAGCAACAGCCCTTATATCTCTAATATTAGAGTTGGTTATTGTGGAGAAGCCATTAGATACTGTTACTACAGCTATCGGGTAGCCATAGGTAGGTGGGGTGCCGTCGTCAGCAGAAGCACTAGAAGACCGCGAAGCTACAATTGTCGCTACGTTATCTCCTGCAGTATTGGGTGTATTTAAGTTAGTAGCATCAAGCTTAATGTAAATCCAGTCATATTTAGTAGAACCAGAGGAGTTGGCGGAAATTGCTAAAGACGTAGTGGCATAACTTTTTACCCTAAAAGTCTGCGAGTTCTGAGAAGTAGGTGTACCAGTAACGTAGGCTATACCTGCGCTTATTTGGATGTTAGTGTCGGGAGTGCCTGTAGCATTAACTGCAAAACCACCTGTAGCTGGGGCGACACCAGAGGTGTTGCCGATTGAACCGACTATACCTTCGGCTATAAAATCAGTTGAAAAGCCATTGGCTTCTTCTGATGTTGTTTCATGTGAATTAGAACCGCCTGTGAGGGTATTTACAATAATACTCATTTTTAGTACCTACTTTTTTTCTTTTTCCTTTTCATTTTTCTTGTCTTGTTCCTGTTTTGCTTTTTTTATAATATCATCTTTATCTTCATTCTGGTATCTATGTAATTCAGTCTTGATTTCATCTTTATTCTGAACCTCTACTTCCTCCCTGAGAACTACTGGCGAACGCCTACCGAAAGTGAGGTTAGTATTAGGTGTCTCTACGGAGAAAGAGTGGGTGCCGTCTTCGTGATATTGTTTAATAATCTTCATATTATCCTTTGTTATAAATATACCTTGGGCGATAAGCTATATAAAATGTTTGGTTAGAGCCTGAGTTATTATAGATAGTAAATCTATAACTATCTCTTATACGTTCAATGTAGTCGTCGCTATCTTCTTCAAATAAACTGTGGACTGGCGGGATAAAATTATAGTAGGTTTCGGGAATATTTGAGTCTGCCGAATAAGGGAAGACCCTGTTTTCTATAGCTATTGCACTTTGCCATACTTGTATCTGCCAAAAAGCAATAATTGCACTATCATTTAGGGTATTGTTGTAATTTAAACTAAGAGTAACGGAGCCAAGATTATTGACAGAAAAAGACGATAGAAAAACTCCATTGTCTTCGGGATTCAGAGTTTGGTCGCCTTGTTGAAAAATAACTTCTGAGGCCTGATTTAGCCTTCGAGAGTCGGCGTTTAAGTTGTCGTAGTTTGGCGATGGTAAAATACTAGGCTTATTGCTGGCTTCTAG
>Ga0075473_10000554_pt1 | contig 15682 bp, 26 predicted proteins | sample DEB19_08_DNA_FD_76340 | JGI IMG/M metagenome (GOLD analysis project Ga0075473, IMG submission 76340) | Aqueous microbial communities from the Delaware River and Bay under freshwater to marine salinity gradient to study organic matter... | ecosystem: Environmental > Aquatic > Marine > Coastal ... | reverse complement strand
ACACCCTGCGGAATTTTACAGTAAGTTTCTATTTTTTCGCCTGTAATTGTACTAAAAATAATAGTGTTAACGCCCTCACTTGTTAAAGGTTGTATTACACCTAAACCGTGCTTGTAAAGTAAAGGTGTTATTACCTTGTTAATTTGCGTAAGGTCTGCGTAATTATAGCCGTAGCCTTTTGTATCTTTAATCAATATAGGTACTTCGTTCTGAAAGTCTGCTATTTGACTATAAATGTTTACAGGCTTTGGAATCATATCCTCAGTGTAATTACCTCTTACAAAATTGTCAAACTCTAAAGCTTCGTCATTTTGTACTTTTTCTTCTTTGTGTTTTGCTCTCATTGTTTTATTAAATTATAGATTATTCCTAACTTTTCGGCTAACTTAATTAAAGCCATTGTTTCAGCACCCCTGCGAATAGTTATTATATCGTCTTCGCCTAAAACTTTTTTAGCGTCTAAATAACCCCTGTGCCTTTCTATTATGTCAGCTTGTAACACTTGTTCGTAAGTGTCTAACTTGTGCTTAACTTCGATCTTACTCAGTGCTTTCATGTTTCGATATTTGATAACCATAAGCCCACTGACCGTTATCTAAGTCTACGACAACTTCACGGCTGTCTACTTTTTCCCAGTCAACTTTATTTACTGACGTTCCGTAAGCGTCAAAACAGTTAACCTCTATTCTTATAACTTTTGCTGTTTGTGGTGCTTCTTTTCCGAAGTCGCCTGACCATTGTACTAGGTCGTTTACTTTCAAATAATTCATAATACTTTATTTATTGTTCTATACGCAAATATAATACTTTTTTAATTACCTAGCATTATTTTTAATTTTTTTTTGTAGTAGTCTTTTATTTCAGTTAATTCTTCTTTGGTGTATTTCTTAATTTCTAAAGACTTCTTTTGTAGGTCTTCTAAGTTTTCTTTTCCTATTCGTTTTTCCAAACTTGCACGGTATTCTAAAAGGTTGCCGTGTAAGAACTGGTTACAAGTTACACACTGACCGTTTACATTCCTTTCGTCAAATGTTACCGCTTTATGTTTAGTGCTGTAAAAGTGACCTGCGTCAAATTTTCCTGTTAAGATCGTTTCACAGCTTATACACTTTTTTTTAAAATCTCTTGCCCTTATATAAGCGTTAAATGTTACCTGTGTTTCTTTTAACATTTGGCTTACAGGTTTTATTTTTTCGGCTATTATTCTTTTTCGTTTTTTCCACTCTTTAGCTTTTGTTTCCTGTACGAAAAGACGAACACACTCAGAAGACTTACAAAACTTATCTAAACTAGTATAAGGCATAAATTCAGTCCGACAATATTTACACTTCTTTAACTTCATTCTTCAGGGTTTAATCGTTCAAAGCTTGGAAGTTGACACCAATACTTTAACCAGTCTTTAGATCGTTTTAAGCGTCTGTCTTGATAAGTGTTTTTTATTTTACTTACTCGTCTTTTCATAGTTCTAAATTTAGAAGTATTTTTTCAAGCACTCTAACGGTTATAGAATTTCCCGCTTGTTTATAAAGCTGACTATCTGACACAACGAATTTAAATGTATCGGGGAAGTCTTGTAATCTGAAACATTCACGAGGAGTGAGTCTTCGGATTTTGTAATCTTTGTGAATAATAGGTGGATTTTGACCAGTAAAATTTTCTTTCCAAGTATCTCGCATCATTGCCATAATAGCTGGTGAATTGCCATCTTGTCTCCATCTGAAACCTTCATCTGTTCTATAATCACCAACCATTACCCCTTGATTACAAGCTGTGTTTGATTTTATTTTTATTAAATCATCAGAACCACCACCACCAACTTTTAAAGCCGACATTGTTCCGTTCGTATCGTGAAATTTAGCCCCAAAACCATTACCGTTTTCTTTTTGTTTTGTATCGTATTCGATAAGTTTTTCAATGGTACTTTCACTTAAAAAATACTTCTCATCTACTTCACTTTCAAGAACGTCTTTCAGTCGCTTTGTTAATGGTTCTTCAACTGGAAACCTGAAGCTGTTATCTTCATCGTCACGAATTCCTATAATGAAAACACGTTCCCTATTTTGTGGCACTCCGTGTTCTTTCGTGTTTAAGACCTTCCAATAAACGTGATAAGGAACAGAGTCCTCATAAGGGAATAAAACGGGCAATCCATTAACTGACTTACCCCCTAACATGTTAATCCATTCGCTGAATGTTTTTCCGTTATCGTCAGAAAGTAAACCTTTGACGTTTTCAAAAATAAAAAAGCGTGGTTTGTTCTTTTGGATGAACTCATGAGAGTTAAAAAACAAAATACCTCTTTTGTCTTCTTTTCCTAATCGTTTACCTGCTAAACTAAACGCTTGACACGGGGGGCTTGTCATGTAGATGTCTAAACTATCTTTAGGTATTTCCCTTTCATATACATCCTTTGGATAATATGGAGGCTCTCCATGATTCTCAATATAGCTAATCCTTGCATATTTATCCCAGTCACAGGCATAGATTGTATTGACATTGAATCCTTTTGCTTGAGCCACTCTTCCGATAGCATAATCAAAAGCACCTACTCCTGAAAAATCAGAACCTACGTTAATTCTTTTCATAGTTCTACTGAATTAACAAGGTTGTTTAATTTACTTTCTAGTTCGTAACACTTAGATTTTAGCTTTAAGTTTTCTAGTTTAGTTTCACTTAAAGACCTGCTTAAATTGTTTATAAATTCTTCGTCTTTATGTACGAAGTTTCTTATTTCAAATAAATCTGTTAGCGTGTTTTCCATTGAATTAATTAAGTCCTTTCGGTCAGGTCTGTTTTCTTTGATCTCGTCTAAACTTAGTTTTACTTTCCAGTATGTAGCTTCTAAGGTTGCTAGTATAATTGTTCTGTTTACCATAACTCTTTATTTTTGTTTGTTGCTCTATATTCTTTTAATACGTCAGTACCGCCAACTTTAAACCCTAGGCCATTGTTCCACTCACACAATACAGGACAATTTAAAGGGGTTTGCTTACCGCCTGTGTCAGTGTCTTTTACTTTCTCTATTGATAGCATTGTGTAAAGTCTCATTGTTTCGTGTTTTACTAGCCTGTGTATTACTAACATGTCGTCACAACGGTTTAAGAATGCCTTGCCGCCTTCTATGTGGTCTTTCATTGGTGGCTTCAGGTGTCCCGCCCAGTCGTGCTTATCGGGGTAAATATTACCCTGCCTTCCGCTTTCGCTTACAGGGTGCGTATTAATATAAATTGTTTTACCCGTTCTATTGACAAAGTGCCTAGCTAAATTTAGAAATTTATAGTTGTCTTCGTAGTTCATGCCACGATCTAAACCAGTAAAGGGATCAATTAAACAGGCGTTACATTCGCTTTGTTCAAATAGGTCTAATAGTTCCGCAGGTTTGTAAAGTTTGCTGTTATCTATAAAGTCAAAGTATTGTTCTAAATAACTCGAATAAGTTAATATTTCGTCTTTCGATAGGGTTTTAAACGGTCTACCTGCATACATTTGTATTAAGTTTCTCATTATTTGGCCTGTTTGGTTTTCACCTGACCACACGCACCACTTCAAACCGTGCTGAAGCGTTAACGCTAACTGGTAGAAACTAATAAAAACCGTTTTACCGACGTTGTCATGTCCTAAGATAATTACAAGTTGCTTCGGTTTGTACTTTAAGTAGTCGTCTAGTTCGCACCCTAGACCTAAACCCTGTTTTATTTTACCTTCTTTGTAGTTAAAAAGGTATTCTAAGCTTTTACCTTTTGCTTCGATCATTTTATTTTATTCATAACATTAAAAACTAAGTCGTCTTTTAGTTCGTTTTTCTTTGGCTTGTCCTTAATCCAATTTTTAACAGTCAAATATAAGCTTTTATATTTCTTGTTACCGCTAAAATTTTCTATAGCGTCTAAAACTTCGTCTATTTGTTCTTTGCTGTATTCTAATTCTAATTTATTAAACTGTTCCTGAGTAATTGACAAATGATTAAAAGACCTATAAATAATATTATTAGTTATAATAATATCATTATTATTCTTATTAGCTTCGACTTTGCTTATTTTTTGCTTCGTGTTTGCTTCAGTTTTGCTTTTACTTTGCTTCGGTTTAGTTCCGTTTTGGTATCGTTTAATATTAGCGTCTAACTGGGGTTTTATTAAAGTCCAATCCGCTTTACTTACTCCTGTTAACTTGTCTTCTTTAAAGTTCAGTGCATAGTTAAAAATAGCATTGTAAATTTTGCCCTGTTCGTCTATTGGTAAGTCTTTCACAGCTTCGTAAAAAGACCTATAGAAAATCATTGTGTCTCGCATGTTCTTAATTTTACGCAAATATAATATTTAAACCTTTTCTATTTTAATAATCAAAGGTGGGTAAAGGTCAGCTTTTTTTTCTGCGTCTAATACACTTATAGCTTTTACTAGCTTAAACATAATTTGGGGCTTACTCTTAGGGCTTATCTTACCCGTGTAAGTTACTTTGTAAGTGTTAATTTTATCTGACATATTCTCCTATAAAGATCATTGTTAAAACTCCCGCCAATATGGTAATATTTAGCCTTACTTTTCCACCAGTTTTCTTTTATTTGGTGTGCGTTATAAATTACCGTTCTTACTTTCATAATATATAATAATTTCTTCTTTAATACGTTCTGTTAATTGATCGTTTCGCTTCATTTCATTCTTTAGTTTGCCTATTGAATATTCAGCCGTCAAGTCTTCAGGCATTAAGTACATTTTAATAATAGACTTAAACTTTTCTTTCCTGTACTCTAGGGCTTTGATCATTCTTATATCGTGTTCGCTTACTTCGTCAAAAGGTTCTATTTCTTTTACACCTTCGCAGGTTGTACATCTGACTTCTTCAGCGCAACCGCCACAGCAAGACCAAGCAGGTAAGCCGCATTCTTTAAATTGAATTATAAACCCGTCGCCTTCGCATTTAGGGCAAATAATTTGTAAGTTCCGTTTATTTTCGTAATTTCGTGTTTTCATAGCATTTTGCTTTGTGAATTGTTCTTAATTAAGGGGTGTAACAACCCCTTTTTTTTATACCAGTACCCAAAATAAGACAAAACTTATTACTAGGGTTAAAGCTAATAAGCTTTCTAAAACTAACTTTTCTTCTTTTTTCATAATTGCTTTTTAAATTGTTTACACGCAAATATAAAGAAAAGGTTACACAAAATACAAAAAACGAAAAAAAATTTTTTTTAAGGTGTTAACCTCTAGCTTTTCTTATTGTTCTGATTGCGTTTCTAACGATCTGAATTAACTTACCTGCGTCACCTTCGGCCTTAACGTCTACTTTTAAGCCTGTTTCATCTTTGGTTAGTTCTACGTCTACCTTTTCAGTGTCTATTACAACGTCTGTTTTACCGTCTTTTCTAGTTAAATGTATATCAACTTTTTTTGTGTCGATATTAATGTCTAGGTCTTTCTTTTTCTTCTTTGCCATTTCTATAAGTTTTAAGCAATAAATTATTAATAAATGTATGAATGTACTTACCACTCCGTAAAGTGCCATTAAAACGCTTCTAAATGCGTTTAAAATTGATTTTAATTTATTCATACTATAAAGAATAAAGCATTTCTAATAATTTCGGGTGCGGGTAAATGTCGCTTTTGTCTTTTCGGTAGCTGTTATGCGTATAAAGTCCATTTGTTCCGCTTAGTGCTTTCGTGTTTACGTTAAATAGTTGATCGTAGTCAGCTTTTAGATTAATTCCGTAAATGTCTCGCCAGTAAAGTAATAAATTCTTTACACTTTCAATTTGTGCGTCGGTGTAATTGTGCCAAAATTTGTAACCTTTAAAGGGCTTGTCTAATTCTATTACGTCTTCAGGGGATACAATAGTGTTAACATAAGTTCTAAAGTTTCCTTGTTCGTCTTTTTTAAGCCAACCCCAGTTACAAATTTCTACACCTATCGAATGTTTATCTAGGTTTTGATATTCTAGTCCGTGCGCCTTGAATACTTCCTGTTTAACTCCCAAATGATAAGCCCAGTGCCTAGAACTAAAACACTGTATTATTTCACCGTCTTTAGTATCTTTTGCACCCTTACCCGAAATAATAACGCATGTAGCTATTCTGCCCCTTTTATCATTTTCCCAAGCATTACGAACCGCAACCCCTGAACTATTACCCGCTGTGTGGTGTAATACTATTTGGTTTTTCTTTGTAATCTCGCCTATAAATTCATCTGAACTTAAAGTAAGCTGTTTAATATCTTTTAGGAATTTCATTATTTATCTTTTTCTTATAAAATAATGCCAGTGAAAAGCAACGGCCCAAAGAAAGACCACCGCTAAACCTATGTGCATTACAACTTCCATTACTGAGGGTACAGGTAACTTAATTGAATTGTAAAGCGAAGCACAACTAACTAAAGCTAAACCCATTTTAACGCTTAAAGCTTCAAAGAAAGGCCGTTTATATAAAAAAGAATTACGACCAAAAATAAAGACCATAAAAATGGCCATTGAAAGGCAAATGATCCCGTTAGCTATTCCGTTAAAGATTATTAAATAATCAGTTTGTAGTATTCTTTCCATTTCTGAAAAATTTGTTCCCTATGTATTCTACGCCTTTTAAACCTAAAAAGCCTAATATAAATGCAACCGAAAGTTGGTATTTTTCGTCAGTTCGTGTTATGTCTATTACAATCGGGGTTAAATAGTTTGCACTGGCAACACCTGAGACCATACTAAAGATAGTTGTTTTAAAATTGACTACTGCATTTTTGCCTAGTAAGAGTAAAGAACCAAATAAACCAGCAACCGTAAAACCTAAATTTATACCTATATCGTGAAGTAAATCTTTCATTGAATTTTGTTATTAATTATTTTAAGGTTTCTTACTTCATAAGTGCCGTCTTTTGCTATTGTAATAAATCCTGCGCCTAAATTCCATTTGTTAAACGGCATATATTCAGGCTGTAAACCGCAAAGGCAACCTAAAGACCAAGTAGTAACAACTTCGCCCGTTAAATCTTTTTCGGTGTGTTCGCTTGTTTGGTGGTGGTGTCCTATAATGCTGTTAGCTTTTGCCCTCATGTATAAACCCCTTGCCGCATTTACTGGCGAAAAAAACGAATGCCCGAATTCGTGACCGTGCAAAATGTTTAAACTACCTGCCTTTATTAATTGTTTACTTTTAATTTCGACTACTCCATATTTGCCAAACAATAATAATTCAGAAAGTTCAAAGTTACTTACACCTAATAACTCAGGGGCAACCGTCTTTAAATAGTTTTCATAACGTTCTTCGTGGTTTCCTATTTTATAATAAATCGGGCAACCCAAAACCTGTAAGCTTTCTAAAAATTGTTTGCCTAGTTCTAATTCTCCTGCAAAGTCTCTTAATCTACGATCTTTTATAAACCTTGATAACTGAAAAAAGTCTAAAGTGTCACCATTTAATAAAACACCGTTGCACTTATTTTCTAGGCCGTAATTCAAAGCTATTTCTAAGGCTTTTACGTCGTGGTAAGGTATATGTATGTCAGAAAGTATTAAAAGCCTTGTAACCCCTTTAGGTAAAATGAAGTCTTCTATTTTACTATAGTCACTTTCAGGTAATTTCGACCATGCTCTAGCTTTATCTTTTTCTTCTTGCGTTCTTTTCCCTATAGTATCTTTCACATTGTTTTTTTTACTGCATTCACCCCTATACTTTCTTACATTGCTTCTAGCGTTTTCTATGTCTCGAAAGTCAGCAGGATAATCTTTATTTAGAATTTTAGCTATTTGTAAGGTGCTAAAGTCTGCGTATTTTTCTAAATACTCCTTTACTATGTCTGCTTTATAAGTTCTTGGTCTAGGCATAATTAATTTAGATCAATCGTTGCCGTGTAACCTAATTGAGTAAATTTTTCAACGCTATATTGTAAAGCAATTTCAATTCCTTGCGTTTCCGTTGGTAAAATAACGAAATCAAAACTATCGTTTACTATACTTGTTTCAAGCTCTTTATTTTCCGTGAATTTATCGAAGCTTAAATAAGTGTTGAAATTAACCTTTATCGTTTTTCCGTCCTTTTCGCCAACGAATTCGATTCGTGCATAACATTCGTTTAACTCTATGTCAGTGCCTTTTATAAAAATAGACTTACCCGCTATTGTGTATTCCAAACCCGTTTCGGGATCAATTGCGATTTTATCCGTTCCTTTGCTTAATATTAAACCCATTAATCTATTCTTTTATATTTTAAAATTGAACCTTTCCATGTTCGTGCTGTACCATTTCCACCCGCTACATTTGAAAATCTATAAGAAAATATTGCGTTTTCTGATGCATAAAATGAGTAACTAATATTCAAAAATATTAATGAGTCAATATCTGAATTGATAGCCCCCGCGTTAAATGATGTTGTTGTTGCAGCGTTATTTGCTTGAATAATACTATTGTTTGCTGATGTTCCCGAAGTTATAAATTGAACAATTCCTGCGCCATTCATTATTCCTAATGATACGCCACAAATAAATCGATAGTCTGTATTTCTATTATCAGATGAATATGTTATTTGTATGTCAATCATGTAATGACCACCCGCAACCACTGAAAATTGTAATTCGGTGTCATCAACAGGGGTTGTATTATTCGTAACATCTTGATTTGCGCTTTTTACTATTGTAGTCCATCCGCTCGGATCAGCACCCGAAACGGAAAAATTTGGATTTGAGCCTAAAGTTTGAGTATCACCATTAATAGTAACTGTGTTTGTATCGGGTACAGGTGTAAACCCTAAAGCGTCCTGTTTGCCGTTCCAAGTTGCTTTCTCGGTGTCAGTTGTAAAACGGTGTGTTGTGTCTTCAGTAATTTTACTAGCCGTTATTCCTGAAGCTATTTTAACGTCTGTTACTGCGTTGTTATCTATAGTCCATATTGTACCGCTACCGCTTACTGTTATGTCGCCTTTGTCACCGTCAGAAACACCGCCACCAGTTGGCAAACTATCTACTTGTTCCTGTAAATAATCTATTCGTCTTTCTGTCGTTTGCTTATTCATCAGTAAACTCTTATTTCAAAGGCTACGTGTTCTAAAATGTCGTCTGCCTGAACAAAAGAAGTATTGTAGGTTTCAATACGTACCTTTTCCGTAGTTTCCCACCAAGCACGAACATAACCAAACTGACCGCCTGTATTAAACATTACCCACGTTCTATTAGTTGTAAATAAAAGGTTTGGGCTTACTATTTCATAATGTCCGACACCTATACGTTTATAAGTAAATGGTTCAATGTCGTTTACAGCTTCTACGGCTGTCGGTGCGCTTGTTGAATTTTGAGTAATCAACCCTTCGACTTTTAAGTAAGGTCTTACGTAATTATCAATAGCCTTACCGATCATTGAATAACTATCGAAGCCCCCTAGTCCGTCAGGTCTTGAAATTATTAAAAGGTCAGTATCTTGACAGTCCGTTACTTGCGTTATTTCGCTTATCTTTTGTTCGATCATTGTTTACTTGGTTTAAGTAAATTTTTAAAAGTGTAATATTCTTTTTTTTAGGTATGTAATTTTTCATATATGCCAACCTGTGAAAAAGTTATTTCGTGTCGGGTACTGGTCACCGTTGCTACATTCGTTATACTCAGGAAAAGACGAACTATAAAAAGCCATGTGATCCAAAAATCTTTGAACGTAGCTATTAGCTATACTTCTTTCTTTACTTACTAAAAAGTCTACTTCGTTTTTTTCTACGCTGTCGCCAGTTTCTGAATTGTGTTTAAATACTCCTTTGTTTGCTATTGTGTAAGCCGCAAAAGGTATATATTCGACCATAGCAAAGTGTATTAACATAGGCTTTATGTACTTTTCTAATAATTCAGCGTAAGGCGTTGTTAAAGTACCTGCTATAATGTCGTCTTGTATTCTAGTTAATAGCCTAGTACCTAAATAACCCTGTATATGTATGTCCTGCGCTATCTTAATAAACTGAATAAATTTATCCGTGTCTACGTTGCCACCTAGTACGGTTAATTTTACTAGGTCGTTTCTAGTTATAAGTATTGCTTCCATTATTTTCTAAATCTAGGGTTTGACGGTAAAAAACCATTATAAGGCATGTCAACAGGTCGGGTACTTACTAAAGGATCATTTTTAACTACATAGCCGTATTTTTCAGCTTTTGCACTAGCAATAGTTTTAGCCTTCGGGCTATTTACGTCTATTCCTGAACCCTCAAAGTTTACATATACTCTTTTATTCCAACGGTGGTGACATGATCCACCGCCTTTATACTTCCAAATGTCGTACAAGTTTACACCTTTAGGCCCCCAACCTTCATTAACGACCTGTGTACTCATTCTTTGAATGTCCTCTTTTCTATATATTTTATTTGCGTCTGTCATTTTACGGCAAAACAAACGGCTTTTTTCAGTTGTTTCACCTGCGTAAACGTATCTAGTTAAGAATTTTAAACCGTCTATTATTTCGTCTTGTTCACTTTTTGCGTTACCTCTTGCCGTTCCTGTATTAACTAAATTAACTAGTTTGTCTTTTAAGCTTAGTTTTACTTCGTTTAAAAGCATTTCGTTCTCTTGGTCGTCGGTTTCGTAGTTTACAGGATATTCGTCTATTAGAAGCCAGTTATTTAAGTCTTCGTCTTCGCCTAGTTCTATTAACTTGTTAGCTATACTTTCGTCTTGTTTTGAAAGGTACGCTGTTTCTTCTTCTTTCTTCTTTTCCGCTTCGGTCATATAACCTGAAAACTCTAAAGGCTTTAAAGTGTCAAAATACAAGTTTAGACTAATACCGTTATAAGCTAAGATTTTGTCTATATGTTCAATAATTAGGTCTTGGTAAGGCTTTATTACTAAATTATAATACAAAATGAAGCTATTTTTTAACTCGTCTGCATTACTTCCAAAACCATTCGTACTAGATATTCCGAAAAGTAAGGGGCTTGTTACGTTGTGACCTAATAATATTTTTCGGGTACATTCTTCAGAAAGGTAAGTATAATGATCAGGTGCGTCGTTTAGTGGTATGTCGTCAACAGTTGTTTTTTTGGTTTCGTCATCGTTGAAAGAAACTATTACCCTTTTACCTTTAGAGCCTGTAAGCTTACTAATTACCTTACTTTCTACAGCATCCATTTCTTCTTCTGAGCCTACACCATTATTAAAGTTAATTACCTTAGTACCTGAAAAACCATTCTGAACCTCATTAATTAAATAGTCGCTTATCTCTTGTTCTAAAAGTGCGTAAGGTAACGAGCCTTGATAATCAACCAAAGAAAAGTACTTCATACCCACGCTATAAGGTTGAATGTATAAAATTTCTATTTCATCGTTACTAGTACCAAAAACAGGAATTCTTTTAGGTGGGTACTTTTTAATGTCTTGCCAGTTATCGGAATAATAGTAAGCTTCTATGTCGCCTTCAGCGTTGCACTTCTCAGGCCTTAATAGTTGAACTGGTATATGATAAACTTTAGCTATAGCCTTTTTGTCTTTCGTCTTTATAACCTGAAAAGCCCCTTGACCTAATAGTTTAACATCTGTTATAACTTTCTTTACACAACTTGAATTTATAAGCGTCATAAATTGAGCATATTCATTCACCTTTTTACTTGCGTCTGAACACGCTAAACCTTTGCCGTAAATAAGCTTAACAATATTGTTTATTACTGCGTTATTCGTGCTTGAATAAGTGTAACGGTCTATTAGGTACTGGTAGTAATTATTGTCGCTTCCGTATTCTGCCCAATTATTTTTTTTGCTTTCAATAATTTGGGGGCTTTCGTATTTCGCTAAATCAATTACTCTTATTTTATTCTCCATAAATTATAAATTCGTTGTTCGTTTCGTTACTCTTATAGATTGGTTGGCCGTCAGGTGTTTTATTTACGCTAAATGTCGAAGGGTTTTGGCTAGTAACGAAAAGCTTTTCACTATGTATTATTTCACCGTCTAAAAATAGGTGTAACATATAAAAGTTATTTTCTAACAAGTCTTCGTAAACGTCTATATCTATTATGCTATAATATTCGTCTTCGTAATAACTGGTAATAGAAAAACTATAGTCTTTATTTTCGACTTCACTATGAAAGACACACGTCAAACTAAACACGCTTGAACGTGGTATAAATCTTATAGTTTTAGTACCCGCTTCGGGTGTAATAATCTTCATAACTATATAAGTTACTTTCGTCTTTTTGTTTGTTTTGATTAAATTATAGTCAGAATTTTAAGCACTTTGACGAAAATATTAGAATGCGTTTTAAGGCCATTTTTAAGCGTTTTAACGCACTTTATCCCTTTTGTGGTATCTGTATATTAAAATATAAAGAAAATAAAAAACCCTTATTTTATGCGGGTTTCAGAAGTGCTTTTATTAATACTATGCAAACATAGGAAAATAAAAAAGGGGTGCGTTAAACACCCCCTAAACTATTATTATGCTGGTTTATGAAGTAACAATAGTTGCACCGCCAAACAAAGTAGCTAATGCACTTTCTGTTGAACAGTCTAGGTGATTTGCAGGGATATTTTCCATTCCTGTAAATGTCAAATTATACCCGTTAAAGTCTCCTAGTGCTGTTCCGTTTCCGATAGTACCCGCTGTCATGTCGCAACCTCTTGACAACCCCGCCAAAAAGAATTGGTTGTTTCGGTTTCTAATAACAATATGTGGCCTACCGTATGAAAGTAACTTAACTTCTTTAGTTGTTACTTCGTCTTGTTTCTTTAATTGAGCAACTAATACCTGTTCTACGTAGGTTGTACCGTTGTCTCTATTCGTTTGGATTGTCTGATCAAAGCTATTAGCCCCTTTCAACTCATACTTATAAAGATTCGTTACACCCGCAACCGCAGTAATTACGTCTTCATAACCTGCCGCAACATCATAAGTTACGTCAGTGTCGGGATCGTAGTCACCAAAGTTAATAAAGTAAATTGCGTCAATACCTGAAACTGCGTCTTTACACGCTTCTAACCTTCCATGTCCTATATCACAGCTCATTTTTAGTATTTTTTATAAGGGGCTTTTACACCCCTTTAGTTATTTAATAATTATAGTCCGTAAGTTACAACGTCTTCAAGAACTCCAACCTGTACCCCTGCCGTGTAACGCATTACAAAACGCATGTTTTGAGAACCGTCAAACTGTGACATGTCAATTAGTTTAACTTCTTGTGCGTCTGACTGTAGACCTGTACCAAAGTAAAGGTTATCTGAAGTTGTAGCAAAGATTTTGTTAGAAGCCTGTCCGTTACATACAAACAAAGAAACACCGTCGAAAGAAAGGCCTGAACCCATACCATACCACTGTGTACCTTGTGCGTTTGTACCTGCCGCACCGTATCCACCTGAACCAAACCCACCAAGCGCACGAACATAAGCACGTGCCACGTTTTGAGGAATGTAAATTTTAAGTGCTTCTTTTCCGTAAAGTGTTGACGGCAAAGCGTCTACAATAGAACCTAATTCGTCAATAACATTTGAAGCGTCAATAGTTGTACCAGTCAAAGCCTGAGCCGCAGGAACATCACCTGCAAGAACTGCCGCCGCTAAGATAGGGTTAAACCCTTCAAACTGACCTGCTCCACCTGTACCTGTGAAAAGTTGGTTTTCTGTAGCTTCTGCAACGTGTCCTAACATTCTTGCGATCATAAACTCTTGGAAGTTCGGTGGCAAAGTGTCATAAACGCTGTAACCCATTGTAATTGCGTTATAGTCGTCTCTAAAGTCTTTACGACAAAGAACCGCATTTACTTGAAGTTCCTTAGGTTCGATTGCACGGTCTGTTAGTGTAATGTCTCCTGTTGCTTCAAAATCACAAGAAGCGTCTGCAATTAGGTTAGCCGTGTCTACCTTCTTAATCGTAGAACGATATTTAACGTTAGGCATAACGGTAACCCCACCGTTTTCGATTGTGTTAGCCGAAAGAAGTGCCGCACCAATGTACTTACCTGCACTTTCTCCGCTGTAGTCTGTTGTATTTAAAAAATTTGTAGCCATTTTATGCTGTTTTTATTTATTAGTTAAAAAGTTTGTTAAATACTCGGTCAGTAGTGTTACGTTCTCTTTTTTCTTGGATCTTCATAACGTCTACTGGCTTCGTGTTTTCAGGGTTAAAAGAAATAGGCTTCGTTGCAGGTTCAGTTTCCTTTGCTGTTTCGATAGCTGACAACTTCGCTTTTAACTCATTGTTTTCGTTTTTAAGACTTTCCAAAGCTTCCATAATCTCAGCTGAAAAATGCGTTTCAGTTGAAACTGTTTCAATAGTCTTCTTTGGTTCTCTTGTCATTTCCGCAGGTGCTTCTTCAGTAGTCGCAGGTGCTTCTTCTACTTCTTCGGTTTCAGGTGTCATTGCCTTAATTTCAGCAATAATTCCTTCTTCGATCACTACTAAAATATTACCGTCTTCTAGTTCGTATTCTCCAACTGGTACAGGTACATTACCGTCAGGTGTAACTACGAAAACTTCGTAACCACTTTCGAACGCTTCAGCTTCTAAAGTAGTTTGACCGTCTACTAACATCATAGTAGCAAGTTTAACTTCTAAGCCTAAAAGCGTCTTAATTTTGTTAAGTGTGCTTGTTTCCTTTTTCATTGTTTTATTTATTAGTATAAGTTTACTTTTTTAAAGTGTTGTATTTTTGCTTATTTTAAATAAACCTCTGAATTAGAAACTTCATTTTTTAATTGATTAAAACCGCTAACGCTATTAGTGTCTAAACCTAATTCTTTTAATTGTTTTTCTAATTCCGCTACAAAACTTTTAGCTTCGTTAACTCTAATATTTAATATTCCTTTTTGATCTTTTTCTTGAACTTGTAATTTTTCTATTGCAGGTAAAATTTTATCTAGTTGCTTTTGAACATCTAAAAGACCTTTTAATTTTTTGTCAATATCCTTAACATTTGCTAATTCTACCTTTTCTTCTTTAAGTTCTACGGTTGTGCTTCCGTAAAGCTTTTTGTTAATTGTTTCTTTCATTGTTGTTTATTTATTGTTTTGTTTTACCTCTTTTTTATTACTCCGTAAGTTGCTGAAATTTCTCTTTGTGCTGTCGTTTTATTAACAGTAGAAATTACTCTATCGTTTTTATTTGGTTTAGGGCTTGTTCTGTTTTGTACAATTACCCTTTTACAATTTTCGTCAAAATTTAATATTGGTTCACTTGCCATTTTAGTTTCTGTTTACGTTAATATTTCGTGTTTGCGTTGTTTTCGTTGTCGTGCTTTCAGTTTGGTTTACTAAAGAGCCTATGCCTTGTGCGATCATTTCACCAGTGCAACACTCTTTACTATAAGTTCCGTCTTTACATAAACAAGCCCTTGTATTCGTTTTAGGGCTAGTCTTACTTACGCTTGTCTTATCCATATCTTTGAACCTGTTGTATAAAGTAAATAACGTCGTATATTGCCCCTGACGTACTAGCCTTCATTCTTACGTCTATTCCGTTTAAGACTAAATCAGTATCGGCGTAATACTGAAAGGTTAAAGCGTATTCGTGTTCTATTCCGTTGCCCTTTGGAAATACTATAACATTTTTAACCCTGCTATAAGGTGTTGTACCTGCGCTATAAAGGTAAACTTCAGCGTGTTCGTTTGAACTATCTATATAAGCTTTAAAGGCAACCGTAATTAAGAAAGTATCGTTTTTAAAGTTTGCCCTTATTTTGCTTCCGTCGTAAAAGTCAGCACCAATACCCGCTGTTAAAATACTCCCTGCATTATTAGGTATTATAAA
>Ga0075473_10000541_pt1 | contig 15795 bp, 14 predicted proteins | sample DEB19_08_DNA_FD_76340 | JGI IMG/M metagenome (GOLD analysis project Ga0075473, IMG submission 76340) | Aqueous microbial communities from the Delaware River and Bay under freshwater to marine salinity gradient to study organic matter... | ecosystem: Environmental > Aquatic > Marine > Coastal ... | reverse complement strand
CGATTCCCACGGCGACGATGGGAACCTGGCGGAACCGCACGAAGAAGAACGTCGACATGCGCTCGGCGGCGGTTCTCGGTGCCGGGGGTGTCGTCACGGCGGTCATCGGGGGCCTGATCGCGAACTCCATGCCCGATCGTCTCTCGAACGTGCTCTTTGCGATTTTGCTCCTCACCCTTGCGACACGACTACTCCTGGAGACGCGCAAGTCGCACTGAAGCACCCGCGTGGGCTAGAAACTGCCCATGGGTAAAGACCGTCTGGCCGGAAAAGTCGCATTCATCTCGGGTGGAGCGCGCGGAATGGGGGCCTCAGAGGCCCAGTTGTTCATCGAGGAGGGCGCAAAGGTCGTCATCTCCGACGTTCTGGACGATGCCGGCGAGCAGACCGCCAAGCGGCTGTCCCCGGACGGTTCTTCGTGCCGGTTCGTCCACCACGACGTGACGAAGGAAGAGGAATGGGAGAAGGCAATCGCCTTCACCATCTCGACCTTCGGCCAGCTCGACTGCCTCGTGAACAACGCCGGCATCTTCGAGCGTGGCAGCATCCTCGACACGTCGCTCGCGGACTTCCGACGCACGATCGAGATCAACGAAGTCGGTGTGTTCCTCGGCATGAAGGCTGTCGCACCGCACATGGTGGGCCGCAAGACCGGCAGCATCATCAACATCTCGTCGGTGGCCGGCCTTGACGGCACACCGGGGTTCGTCGCATACGGCGCCAGCAAGTGGGCGGTGCGCGGGATGACCCGTGGTGTGGCGAAGGAACTCGCGCCGTTCGGCGTGCGGGTGAACTCGATCCACCCCGGCATCATCGACACCCCGATGCTGCAGACCTTCGACGCGGCGGGGGAGGGAGTGCGCGAGATGGTGCGCACGCGCATCCCGCTCGGGTACGAGGCGGAGCCCATCCACGTCGCGCGTCTCGCGCTGTACCTGGCGAGCGACGACAGCGCGTACTCCACCGGCTCCGAGTTCAAGGTGGACGGAGGCTGGAGCGCATGAGCATCCTCGGCACCCGTGTCGTCCGCATCGAGGACCCCAGGTTCCTCACCGGCCAGGGTACGTACATCGCGAACCTCGACCTGCCGGGCGCCGTCCACGTCACGTACGTGCGCAGCACCATGGCGCACGCCCGCATCCTTTCCATCGACACGAGCGAGGCCGAGTCGATGCCCGGCGTGCTCCATGTCTGGACAGCGAAGGACATCGATCTCGCACCGGTCTCGGCCGACATGCGCATGCTGAACCAGGCGATGAAGTTCCCGTTCCTCGCAATCGACACCGTCCGCTACGTGGGCGACCTCGTCGCCATGGTGATCAGCGAGGAGAAGGCACAGGGCGTGGACGCAGCCGAGATGGTGGTCGTGGACTACGACCCGCTGCCGGCGGTGATCGATGTCGACGAATCCCTTCGCGGCGAGGTGATCCTGCACCCCGAAGCCGGCACCAACGTGGTGCTCACCTTCGCGAACGACGACGAGCGCGACATCTTCGCGGACTGCGAGGTTGTCGTCGAACTCACCATCGAGAACAACAAGGTCGCCACTGCTCCGCTCGAGGTGCGCTCCGTCGCCGCCAGGTGGGACGGAGACCGTCTCACGCAGTGGGCGTGCAGCCAGGGCGCACACGGGGCGCGCGACGGTCTTGCGAAGGTGCTCGGTGTCGATCCCTCCAACGTGCGCGTCATCACGCCCGATGTCGGCGGAGGTTTCGGCGCGAAGAACGGCGTCTACCCGGACGAGATCCTCGTCGGCTGGGCCGCACGAAAGCTCGGCCGTCCGGCGCGCTTCACCGAATCACGCACCGAGAACATGCTCGCCATGGGACACGGCCGTGCCCAGCGCCAGCGCACGAAGATGGGCGGCACGAAGGACGGTCGCATCACCGCGTACCGCAACGACGTGGTGCAGGACGGCGGGGCGTACCCGAAGGGTGGTTCGGTGCTGCCGTTCATGACGCGTCTGATGGCCAGTGGTGTGTACGACATCGAGAACGTGCAGTTCCAGTCCCACTCCGTGGTCACAAACACGTCGCCGGTGGTTGCCTACCGCGGCGCGGGCAGGCCGGAAGCAGCCGCGGCCATCGAACGCACCATCGACGAGTTCGCGCGCGTGTGCGGCCTCGACCCCACCGAGGTGCGCCGCAAGAACTACCTGAGGCCCGAGGCGTTCCCGCTCGTCACCAAGATGGGTGCCAAGTACGACAGCGGTGAGTACGAGAAGTCGCTCGACCGCGCGCTCGAAGCGGCCGGATACGCAGAGCTCCGTGCCGAGCAGAAGCGCCGCCGGGAGTCCGGCGACCCCGTGCAACTCGGCATCGGCATCAGCACCTACGTGGAGACCACCAACCCGATGGGCAGCGGCGAGTTCGGTGCCGTGGAGATCACCGCCGACGGAGGTGCCATCGTGCGCACCGGCAGTTCCCCGCACGGCCAGGGCCACCACACCTCGTGGGCAATGATCGTGAGCGACCTCACCGGCATCCCGATGGACCGCATCGAGTTCCGCTTCGGAGACACCGAGGACGTCGCGCGCGGTGGCGGCACCGGCGGCTCGCGCAGCCTGCAGGTGGGTGGCAGTGCGGTGAAGCTCGCCGCAGAGGCCGTCATCGAGAAGGCGAAGCAACTCGCCGCTGACCTGCTCGAGGCCGCGCCCGAGGACATCGTCCTCGACACGGCCCGCGGTCAGTTCCACGTGACGGGTTCGCCACAGCCCGCACGTTCGTGGTCCGATCTCGCCGTCACGGGCGACATCACGCTCGCCGCAGATGTCGACTACGTGCCCGAAGGTTCCACCTTCCCGTTCGGGTCGCATGTCTCCGTCGTCGAGGTCGACACGGAGACCGGCTCGGTCTCCGTCCGTCGCCACATCGCCTGCGACGACGCCGGCACGATCATCAACCCGTTGATCGTCGACGGCCAGGTGCACGGCGGCGTCGCACAGGGCATCGCCCAGGCACTGCTCGAGGAGGTCCTCTACGACGAGGACGGGAACCCGACAACCGCCAACCTCGCGGACTACGGGTTCATCAGTGCCGCGGAGCTCCCCAGTTTCGAGCGCATCCCCATGGAGACGCCGACACCGCGCAACCCGCTGGGAGCAAAGGGCATCGGCGAGGCGGGCACCATTGGTGCCACGCCGGCCGTGCACAACGCGATCATCGATGCCGTGAGTCATCTCGGTGTCACGCACATCGACATGCCGTGCACCGCGAACCGCGTGTGGTCGGCCATCCAGGCCGCCCGCTGACCGACAGGGTCGGCAGGTCACATCGAGGGTTCGGCCGCGTTCGCTGTTGAAGGTTCCAACGAGTCCGTTCCTCGCATGCCCAGGTGGTCCTTTGCCATCCATGCGCCGGTGGCGATGCACGCGACCATGACCACCGCGCACGACACGAACGTGGCGGTGCGACCGAAGGCGCCGTAGGCGGCCCCCGCTGCCACCGAGGCGAATCCGCCGATGACGGTCTGCGCCGCACCCTGCATTCCCTGGGCGGATGCGATGCGTTCCCTCGGCACGACCATCGCGATGGCCGATGACCCACCCGTCACCGTGAGACCGTCGACGATCCCGTGCAGCACACCGAAGCCGAGCATGACATAGGGCGAGCCGAGCGTGCCGTACATGACGATGATGAACGCACCGATCAGGAGACCGCCGATGCTCGCGCGGAACGGTCCGGTGTTCTGCGTGTACCGGCCGCCGATGGGCCCGAGGAAGAGCATCGGCAGTGCGAACATCGAGATGCCGAGGTTGGCCACCCAGTCGGCGGCGTCCATGTCCTCCATCATCATCGACCAGAGGGCATCGAACGTGCCGATCATGATGAAGAGCGCCAGTCCGATGACGATGGTCCCCGCGAACGCGCGGATGCGGAACAGGTCGAAGGCGAGCCTCTGCGGCGGGGCATCCTCGATGTCGGTCTCGGTCACGTGGATCCGCGTGATGCCGATGCCGACGACCACCATCGCCGCACTGATCATCAGGAACGGGGCCGGGATGCCGAGCGCGCTCACGGTCACCGCCGAGAGAACCGGCCCGAGGGTGAAACCCCCCACGTCGAAACTGAGCGCGCGGCCGAGGTTCGACCCCATGTTCTCGGGGTCGGCCAGGATGACGATGCGCCGGACAGCGGGGTAGATCATCCCGCTGCCGATGCCCATCACGGCACGGGCGGCAAAGAGCGTGACGAACGAGTTCCCGAAACCGAACAAGCAGCTGCCCGTCAACTGGATGATGATCCCGAGGAGGATCATGCGCTTCGCGTGACCGCGGTCGGCGTAGGGGGCAAGGAACACGTTCGAGAAGAAGCCCGCGAAGAACCCCACACCGAGGATCAGGCCGAGGTTCGATTCGCTGATGCCGTACTTGTCCCGCAGGTCATCGACGATCGTGAAGATGGTGCCGTAGCTCATGGAGCCGAGCCCGGACGCGCACAACAAGAGGAGGACGGACCGCTTTTTCACGGCTCAGGCCAGTGTGGACTTCAGGTGGACGATGAGTTCGCCCCACGAACCGCGCAGGCCGGGGTGCAGGTCGTACCCGGCGACGTCGTCGATGCGCACCCACTGCAGGTCCTCGGACTCCGCGTTCGCCTCGTGCGCGCCGGCGTCGGTCGAGGTGTGGGCGATCACGGTGTCGTAGCGCCAGTTGCCGTGGTTGTCGGAGAACACGCCCTTGAAGTCGAGATGCTCCGGCTCGATGCCGGCTTCCTCGTACGCCTCGCGGGCGGCGGCCATGAACGAGTCCTCGTGGGAATCAAGGGCGCCACCTGGCAGGGCCCATGTTCCGCCGCCGTGCGTCCATGCGGCTCGCAGCTGGAGCAGGACGAGCGGTTCCTCGGTGTCCGTGCGCACGAGGAGAAGACCGGCGGCTCCGTTCACGCCCCAGTGGCGTTGACCGCAGTTGCAGTACACCCACCCGTCTCCGTCACGAAAAGCCACGCACCGATGATGCCATAGGGTGTGGGTCATGAAGGCAACCAGGCTCACCGGTGTCATGGGGGTGCGCATCGACGGGATCGACGTGCGAACGGTTTCCGATGCGGAACTGGCCGAACTCCGCGCGCTCGTCTGCGAGCACGAGGTCGCCCACATCACCTGTCAGTCGCTCACGCCGCAGGAGCAGGTGGAGTTCTCGCGGCGACTCGGGCCGGCAGCCGACTCGCCGTTCATCGAGCCGATCGCGGAGCATCCCGAGGTCATCAAGGTGCTGAAACTGGCGACCGACGGCAATGTCCTCAACTTCGGCGGGGCGTGGCACAGCGACTTCAGTTTCCAGCCGAACCCGCCGTCCTTCACCATCCTCCACGCACTCGACATCCCGGAGTTCGGTGGTGACACGTGTTTCTCCTCCATGACAGCGGCCTACGACGCGCTCGCGCCTCAGCAGAAGGAGGACTTCCTCTCCCTGCGCGGCGTGCACACCGCCCGTGACGCATACTCGCCGCGGATGCAGCAGTACCACAGCGGTCTCACGGCCATGAACATCGTGTGTGACGAGACCGCGTACGAGGTGATGCTGCACCCGCTGGTCCGCGTTCACCCCGAGACGGGGAAGTCGGTGCTGTTCTACAACCGCGCGTACGTGCGCGACATCGCCGGCATCGATGACGAGGCGGCGAAGAGGTCCTTGATGGAATGGCTGCACCTGCACACCACGGACGCCAAGTTCGGGTACCGCCACCGCTGGACCGAGGGGGACCTCCTCATCTGGGACAACCGCAGCACGCAGCACTATGCCCTGAACGATTACGTGGGTTTCCGCCGCGAACTGCACCGCACCACCATCGCGGGCGAGATCCCCATCCCGGCCTGATGGCGCTCGACTGGCGCGCGGCCGTGCTCGTGGGCGACCATGTCGTGTCCTGCCTGTCACCGGGGGAGACACTGCGATGAATCTCGACGAAGCGCTCGCCTCCGCTGCGGCACTCGACGCCGCCGACGAGCTCGCCCACGTGCGCGGCCGCTTCGACATCCCCGACGGTGTCCTCTACTTCGACGGCAACTCGCTCGGGCCGCTCACCCATGCCTCGCGCGCCGCGATTGCGCGCACGGTCGAGTTCGAGTGGCGCGAGCGACTGATCAGGTCATGGAACGAGGACTGGCTGGACATGCCGTCGCGCATCGGCGATGCGATCGCCCCCTTGATCGGTGCTGCACCCGGAACCGTCATCTGCGCGGACAACACCTCGGTCAACCTGCACAAGGCCCTCATGTCGGCGGTTGCCATCAGGCCCGGCCGCACCGAGATCGTCGTCGACATCAACAACTTCCCGACCGACATCTACATCGCGCAGTCCGTGGCCGACCAGTGCGGGCTCACGCTCGTCGCTGTGAAGGCGTCGCAGATCCCCGCCACGGTCAACGCGAACACCGCTGTGGTCACGGCCACGCATGTCGACTACCGCAGCGCGCACATCCTGCACGCCGACGAGATCACGGAAGCCGCCCATGCCGCCGGCGCACTGGTGGTGTGGGACCTGGCGCACTCGGCCGGAGCCGTGCCCGTCGATCTCGCGGGTCTGGATGCCGACTTCGCCGTGGGGTGCGGGTACAAGTACCTGAACGGTGGTCCCGGTGCCCCGGCCTTCATCTATGCCGCCCCGCGCATCCTGGCCGACTCCACCCAGCCCCTCCACGGGTGGTGGGCCCACGCCGAGCCGTTCGCCTTCGAGACCGGGTTCAGGCCGGCTGCGGGAATCAAGAGGTTCCTCACCGGCACCGCGACCGTCCTCAGCATGAAATCCCTCGAGGCAGCCCTGACCGCATTCGACGGGGTCACAATTTCCCAGGTCCGGGCCAAGAGCGTGAGCTTGACCACCCTCTTCATAGAGGTGGCACGGGATGTCCTGGTGCCCCTGGGGTTCTCGATTGAGTCCCCGGAGGACCCTGATCACCGCGGAAGCCATGTGGCGCTTGGGTTTGGGGAGGGGGAAACCCTCGTCGATTCCCTGGCGGAGAAGGGGGTCATCGCCGATTTCCGCCCGCCGAACCTCATGAGATTCGGTTTTTCTGCCCTCTACAACACCCATTCCGACGTGGTGAAACTGGCCACAATCCTTGTTGACCACGCATCTCGCCGTTGATTCGGCTGGAAATCGGGGGGTAGGTTGTTCCAACTACCCAGTAACGACGGTTTCACGCCGTCACATCTCCAAGGGGGAGAAACACATGAAGAAGACCCGTGTGCTGCGTGCAACCGCGCTGCTTATTGGTCTGTCACTCGTAGGCGTTGCCTGCGGTGGCGACGACACATCATCGGACACCACGGCTGCTGCAGCCGAGGGTGGCGACCTGGAGGGCATGAAGGGCACCACCCCGCTCGTCGACCTCTCCCAGGATTTCAAGGACCGCCTCCTCGAGGTCGATCCCGAACTGAAGGACTACTCCTACGCCGCCGAGACGTACGACTCGGTCGTGGTCATTGCGCTCGCAGTGGCACAGGCCGAGGACGACGGCATCGCGTATGCCTCGAAGATCAACGGCATCACCCGTGACGGCGAGAAGTGCACTGACTTCGCCGCCTGTGCCGCACTCATCAAGGACGGCAAGGACATCGACTATGACGGTGTCTCGGGCCCGCTCGAGTTCTCCGGCAACGGTGAGCCGCTCAAGGCTTCGTACGGTGTCCTCCAGTTCGGTGGCGACAACCGTCTTGCCAACGACCTGACCACCTTCATCGAGGCCGCCGCACCTGCAGACGCAGACGTGGCCGAGGTTGCCGTTGAAGGCGACCGCAAGGGTGATGGCGTCCTGACCTTCGGCTCGATCCTGCCGCAGACCGGTTCGCTGTCGTTCCTCGGTGCTCCGATGTTCGCCGGCTTCGACCTTGCCGTGAAGGACATCAACGCCGCTGGCGGAGTCCTGGGCAAGGACGTCGTGGCGATCAAGGGTGACTCCGGTGACGCAACCACCGACACCGCATCGAAGACTGTCGACGCTCAGCTGTCGCAGAACGTCGATGCAATCATCGGTGCTGCATCCTCCGGCGTGAGCCTCACGGTGATCGACAAGGTGACTGCCGCTGGCGTCGTCATGTTCTCGCCTGCAAACACCTCGAAGGCACTGTCGACCTACGCCGACAAGGGTCTGTACTTCCGCAGCGCTCCTTCTGACATCGTCCAGGGCGCAGTCCTTGCCGAGGTCATCAAGGGTGACGGCGCGTCCAACGTGGCGATCATCGCCCGTAACGACGCATACGGCACGGGCCTCGCAGAAGACCTCGCGAAGAACCTCGAGGCCGGTGGCGCCAAGGTCGTCGTGACGAAGATCTACGACGAGAAGGCAACCGCTTTCGATGCCGAAGTGGACGAGATCAAGGCAGCCGGCCCGGATGCAGTGGCCATCATCGGTTTCGATGAGACCTCGAAGATCCTCGCCACGATGGTGGAGAAGGGCGTCGGCCCGAAGACCATCAAGGTCTACGGCTGCGACGGCAACATGGGCAATGCCCTCGGTGAGAACTTCGACGCAGGCAAGTGATTGCTCGCTGATCGAATTCGATTCGAATCAGGAAAGGCCCGGGCGAAAGCCCGGGCCTTTCTTGTTGGCGTCGTCACTGAGCAATGACCGAGACGGTTCGCACCACGGTCACGGCGACGCGGCCCTGACCGGCCGTCAGTCGGTCAATCTCTGGTGGACTTTGCGAGGGTGCCCAGGTAGAGCTCGATGACCTTGGGGTCCTTCAGCAGCTCCCGTCCCGACCCGGTGTATGCGTTGCGGCCCTGGTCGAGCACGTAGCCACGGTCAACCACCTGCAGGCAGCGGTTGGCGTTCTGTTCGACCATGAGGATCGCGACGCCGGACTGGTTGATCTTCTTGCACTGGATGAAGACCTGGTCCTGGAGGGCCGGCGCAAGTCCTGCCGATGGCTCGTCGAGCAGAAGCACCGTGGGCTTCAACATGAGGGCCCGGCCCATCGCAACCATCTGGCGCTCTCCGCCCGACAGGGAGCCGGCACGCTGGTCGAGACGTTCGCCGAGCCTGGGGAACATCTCGACTGCGTACTCAACGCGTTCCTCGAGCAGATCAGGGCGCAGGAAGCAGCCCATCTCCAGGTTCTCGCGAACAGTCAGAGACGGAAACACGTTTCGTGTCTGGGGAACGAAGCCGACGCCCATGGCGACCAGTTCGTAGGGCTTCATGCCCGTGATCTCGCCGCCGTTCAACCGCACGTGACCGCTTCTGATGTTGACGAGGCCGAGCACTGCCTTGAGGAGCGTCGACTTGCCGGCTCCGTTCGGGCCGATGATCCCGACGAACTCGCCTTCGGCGACGGTGAGGTCGCACCCGTTCAGGATGTTCACCTCCGGCACGTAGCCGGCAGTCACGTTCTCGACGTCGATCACATTCGCCGGCATCAGTTGTCCCCCAGATCCGAGTCGTGGTGTGCACCGAGGTACGCGTCAATCACGGCCTGGTTCGCGCCTATGTCATCAGCTGTGCCCTCGGCAATGACGGCACCCTCGGCCATCACGATGATCCAGTCACTGATCTCGCGGACCATGTCCATGTCATGCTCCACGAAGAGGACCGTTCGGCCCTCGTCACGCAGTCCCTTGATGTGCTCGAGGAGGCTCTGTTTGAGGGCGGGGTTCACGCCGGCCATGGGCTCGTCCAGCATGACCATCTCGGGTTCGACCATCAGGGCCCGCGCCATCTCCAGCAACTTGCGCTGACCGCCCGACAACCCGCCGGCCAGTTCGTCGCGCATGTGGCTCAGGTTGAATCGCCGGAGAAGCTCCTCGGCCTGGGACGTGATCCTGGCTTCCTGGCCTCTCCACAAGGGCGCCACGAGCCCGCGGAAGAGGTTCTCGCCCTTCTGGTTCGCAGCACCGAGTCTCATGTTCTCGATCACTGTCATGCGGGAGAGCGCCTTGGTCAACTGGAATGTCCGGACCATGCCGAGGCGCGCCACACGGTGGGCGGCCTCGCCGTCGAGTCGATGCCCGTTGAACACCGATGTGCCGGAGTCGGGCGTGTCGAATCCCGTGAGCAAGTTGAAGAACGTGGTCTTCCCGGCTCCGTTCGGGCCGATCAGCGCGGTGATCTTGTTTCTGGGCACCTCGACGTGGTCGACATTCACGGCGACGAGTCCGCCGAAGGCACGCCGAATGCCGTCAACGGTGAGGATCGCATCGTCCTTCCTCGAGCCCGGGACGGGCAGGTATGCGCTGTTCTCAGCGGACATCGAATGCCTGCTCCCGCTTGTCCCCGAAGATTCCCTGCGGTCGCACCACCACCAGTGCCGCCAGGGCGAACCCCGCGACGATGAAACGAATCTGGGAGAAGTTGTTGTCGTCGACGAGCCAGGTGGGCAGCAGGGGCGTGGGGTCCTGCGGGGTGGTCCTGGTTGCCTGCTGGAGCGTGATGTCCACGAATTGAATCACGAACAGGAAGATCATCGTGCCGATGATCGGCCCTTTGGCCCGTGCCACACCGCCGAGAATGATGATGGTGTAGCAGAAGAACGTGAATGTGGTCGAGAAGTCCTGTGGTTGGGACGACTGCTTGTCCAGCACCAGCCACATGCCGCCGAGGGCCCCGACGAAACCACCGATGATGAGGCTCTGCATCTTGAAGGCGAAGATGTTCTTCCCGAGGCTGCGTGCGGCGTCCTCGTCCTCGCGGATGCTCTTCAGGACACGGCCCCACGGGCTCCGCATCAGGGCCCAGATGCCCGTTGACACGACGGCCACCAGCACCCATCCCGTGACGAGCAGCCACAGTCGGTAACCGTCGACCTTCTGTGCCCACAGGGTCACGCCGTCATCGGGGAACGGGTTGATGTTCTCCATGAACCGCGTGAAACCCTGCAGACCGTCGTTGCCCCCGGTGAGCCACGTGAAGCGGACGGAGTTGAGGAACAGACGGATGATCTCTGCGACTGCAATCGTCACGATCGCCAGGTAGTCCGACCGCAGGCGGAGAGTGGGTATGCCGAGCAGGAGTGCGAGCACCACGGACAGCACCATCACGAGGAGCATCGCCAACGGCCACGGCCAGTCAAACCTGTTGATGGGGATGGACAACGAGTACGCACCGACGGCCGCAAAACCCGCCTGGCCGAAGTTGAGGAGTCCGGTGTAGCCGAAGTGAACGTTCAGTCCCGAGGCCACGAGGATGTACGCCACGGCATTCGCGCTCACCGCGGTGTAGAGGGAATTCGACAGGATCAGGTCCCATTTCATCCGATTCGCTCCTTCTTTCCGAGGAAACCCTGGGGCCGGACGAGCAGGATCACCACGAGGGTGATCAGCGCGCCCAGCGTCTTCAGTTCGACGACGTTCGGGAAGACCCAGGTCCAGAGCTCGGTGAACATCCCGATGACGAAGGCCCCGAGCAGGGCTCCGAACGGGTTGCCGAGGCCACCGACCGTGATTGCCGCAAACATGAGCAACAACAGGATGTTGCCGAGGTCCCACTGCACGCCGCTCGCCGCTCCGAGCATCACTCCGCCGAGTCCGGCGAGGCCGCCGCCGATCAGCCACACCGTCAGGATGATGCGGTTGGTGTTGATGCCGGTCGTTGATGCGAGGTCAGGGTTGTCCGCGACGGCCCGGATGGCCTTGCCCAGCCTGGCCCGCATGAGGAACAGCGAGACACCCACGACAACGATGACCGAGATGACCATGATGCCGATGTCCCGTGGCGTAATCCCGAAGGGCCCGAAGTCGATCTCCGGGTCTCCCACGAACTGGCGGTAGCGACGGTTGCGACCACCGAAGAAGAACAGGTACACGTACCGGATGCCGATCGCGAGGCCGATCGACACGATGGTCATTGACGTGAGGCTCGTACCGCGACGACGGAGGGGACGCCAGATCTGCCGTTCGAAGCCCCCGGCCATCAGGGCCGAGGCGGCAACACCGAACGGGGCGGCGAGCAGTACGTGGATTCTCGGGCCGTTCTGGTTGAGCGCGAACGTGACGAGGGCGCCGATCGTGACGATCTCCCCGTGGGCAAAGTTCGTGAATCCGGTCGTGCCGTAGATGAGCGAGAGCCCGATCGCGCACATCGCAATGATGAGGCTGTACTTGATGCCGTTGATCAACGTCTGGGGCAGCAATTCCCACCGGTTGATGACGGCCCGTCGCGCGTCGCCGACGAAGAAACGCACCGACTTGGCACCCGAGCCGATCGTGACCCCCGTCGAGAAGTTGACGTCAATCGTGGTGGGCGACTCGGGGCTCGCCTCCACACCGGCCGGCAGTGACGCCACATCGAGTGTGACCTTGTAACTGCCTTGCTTCGGGACCTTGAGTGACGCCGTTCCCGAGGAGTCCGTCACGCCCTCGATGCTCGCGGCCGTGCCGACGGCAGTGATCCTGACCCCCGCGACGGGGATCTTCTGGACGCCGTCCTCGGTCTCTCGTTGCTCGGTGACGATGGCGACGATCTCGCCGTCGTCGGTCGCTGCCGACGCGGGCGACGAGAACAGTGGTGCGACGAAGGAGAGCCCGACGAGCGCGAGGAACCCGCGAACGGCAACACGACCACGCCTCGAATTCCTGTGTTCGGCCTGTCGCCCCATGTACCTCTTGTCCCCGCGTTTGCCCTGCTAGACAGGGACTCACAATGGCTGGTTCCACACTAGTACCGACGGTCTGGGGCCCATGAGGTCGAGTCACACGGCATGAAACATGTGCGTGGAGTGGGGGAAGGCCATCCTGCCCTGGGGGTGGTGCTCGCCTCGGTTCTTTTCGGTACGTCGGGGACAGCGCGGTCCTTTGCTCCCGAATCAGCGTCGTCGCTCTCGGTCGCCGGTGTCAGGTTGATGGTCGGAGCCATTCCCTTGGTGGTGTACGGGTTTCTCGCGGATTCAAGGAACAGGCCACGTCTGCGGATCGAGACGGTCGCTGCCGGTGCCGCCATGGCGTTGTTCCAGGTCTGCTTCTTCAGTGCGATGGAGAATTCCGGCGTCGCGGTGGGAACGATGCTCACGATCGGGAGCGGACCCGTCATTTCCGCATTTCTCGACTTCTTTGCCGGTCGCCGACCGTCCGGGAGGATGCTGTCTGCCCTCATTGCGGCGATTGCGGGACTCGTTCTCCTGGTGAATGGCTCCCCTGCGGAGGGCCACACGTCGTTCTCCACGGTGGGTGTGGCGTACGGGGTCGGTGCAGGTGGCTGCTACGCGCTGTACACGCTGCTGTGCAAGAGGTTGCTCGACGATGGCTGGTCCGCCACTTGGACGATGGCTTGGACGTTCGCGGTGAGTGCCGTCTGTGCGCTCGTGTTCGTGGTCCCGTCACCTCTCGGGTGGTTGGCAACAACGAGCGGTGCCTTGACCGTGGCGTACCTGGGCATGGCCACCATTTCGGTTGCGTATCTTCTGTACGCCCGTTCGCTGTCACGCCTCGACGGATCACTCGTGGTCACGCTGACGCTGGTTGAGCCGGTGACCGCCACGACGCTCGGTGCATTCGTTCTCGACGAGAACATCCACGCGGTCAGTTGGGTGGGGGCGGGAATCGTGGTCGTGGCGTTGGTCGTGGTCGGCGCATCTGCCCGTGAGGAATCCGCGTCACCGGCCCTGCCGACGACGACCGCCTGACGCCTCAGCCCCGGCCGGTCCCCCCGTTCGGTTGAGACCGTCCAGGAATCCCATCACCGAGGATGCCGCTGCCGACCGCCATGCGTCGACGACATCGCGCGGATCATCCGATGTCAATGCCTGCACGACCGGAAGGAGACGGTCCGTCTGGATCCTTATGAATCGGGTGCTGTCGAGGCCCGCGCGCTCGCGGAGCATCAGCTTCACTAGCAATTCCGTTCGCACATCCCTGATGTGTGCCACCGGCTCGTCCAGCCATTTGCGGACGTGCCTGCGTCCACCGGGCGTGGGAGAGAGAATGACACGGTCGGCGCCCTCGCCGGACTGTCGCGCCGCACGTCGAACAAGGCCTTCCTTCTCGAGATTCGTGATTGCCCGGTACGTCAACTGCCGCGAGAGCGACCAGGCCCGGCCGATGTCCGACCCGGGTGCGAGTTCACGGTGAACAGCCCAGCCATGTCGTGGTCTCTCCGCCACGATGGCAAGGACGACGTTCCGGGCTAACAGTGAGTCGGCGGTGGGCACCCTCCGAGAATACGGGAATTAGTCACATTGTGACTACCATCGAGGCATGCGACCGAAGCTGCGTTGTGTTGTCTTCATGCTGTGCTTCGTGCTCGCCTCATGCGGGGGAGACGGGTCAACCGGCAGGAACAACGGGTGTCGACCCGTCGTCGCCCTGGTTGCGAGTTCCATGGTGGACGCGTTCGGGGAATCCTCGGGCAATCCCTGCGCAGCCGACTGGAACGTCACTGGTGGTTCGTCCACCGCGCTCGTCGCACAAGTCCGTGAGGGTTCGCCCGCTGATGTGTTCGTGTCCGCCGGGAAGAAGGCGGTCGCGCAACTGAACGAGGAGAGCCTGGCCGTGGGCGACCCGATCGAGCTCGGCAGCGTTCCCGCAACCCTGTACGTGGCGGTCGGCCACCGTGACACGGTGACCCTAGAGCAGCTCCCGCGTCTTGTTGCCGGGGGTTGGAAAGTCGGCGCGTGTGTCGCCTCGGCACCGTGCGGCGCAATGGCGGACGAACTTCTCTCGAACGCGACGACGGTGTGGGGAGAGGGATTCACTCGCCCGGGGTTGATCGCCACCGAGGCAGAGTCCGCGTCGGCACTCCAGACCAAGGTCGCCATGGGGGAGATCGACGCCGCGCTGACGTACGGCAACATCTGCAACCCGGCCCCCGGCGCCGAGGCTGCCGGCACGTGCGTCGACATCCCGCTCGCCGTGTCGGGGAAGAGCGTGAACGTCCTGACGCCTTTCTTTGCCGTGCGTCTCCGCGCGGGGCAGAACGCCGACTCGTTCATGGAGTACGTGAATTCGCCCGACTTCCGGCGGTTCATCGCGGAACGGATGGGGATCAAGTGACCCGTTCGCGTCAGGCCCCTGTCGTGGCGGTGCTCGCGACGATCGGTGCGCTCTTCGTCGTGCTTCCGCTCGTCGGCGTCGCCGTGCGGATGCCGTGGTCGGGCGCGTGGGACGCGCTGTCCACCGGATCGGTCCGCACGGCGGTGTGGGTCTCGCTCTGCACGTCCGTCATGTCGTCGGTCATCGCGGTGATCGTCGGGGTGCCGCTCGGATGGTGGCTCGCCCGCGCGGGCGGTCGCCTCGTCGGCCTCGTGCGTTCGGTGGTCATCACACCGATGATCCTCCCGCCGGTCGTTGCCGGCATCGCCCTGCTCAGCGTGTTCGGGCGCAAGGGCATCATCGGGTCGTCGCTCCACGACTGGTGGGGGATCAGCATCCCTTTCACCCGCACGGCCGTGGTGATGGCACAGGTGTTCGTCTCCCTGCCGTTCCTGGTGCTTGCGGTCGAGTCGTCGTTCCGCCAGCTCGACACCGGACTGGAGGATGCCGCCCGAACGCTCGGTGCGTCACCGCAGCGCGTGTTCACGACCATCGCACTGCCCGGCGCTCGCACGGCGATCACTGCCGGTGCGGCGCTCGCATGGGCGCGTTCGCTCGGCGAGTTCGGCGCGTCGATCACGTTCGCCGGCAGCTTCCCCGGCCGCACGCAGACGTTGCCGATGTCGATCTACGAGCTGGTCTCCACCGACTACCCGACCGCACTGACGGTGTCGTTCATGATGATGGTCGTCTCGGTCGCGATCATCGCGGTGTTGCGCGGTCGTTGGATGGTGACGCGATGACTCTCATCGTGCGCGGGACGGTCGGACGGGGGAACTTCCGCCGCGATGTCGACCTTGCGGTGGAGGCGGGCGGGGTGCTCGGCATCATC
>Ga0075473_10000536_pt1 | contig 15841 bp, 17 predicted proteins | sample DEB19_08_DNA_FD_76340 | JGI IMG/M metagenome (GOLD analysis project Ga0075473, IMG submission 76340) | Aqueous microbial communities from the Delaware River and Bay under freshwater to marine salinity gradient to study organic matter... | ecosystem: Environmental > Aquatic > Marine > Coastal ... | reverse complement strand
CTTCCTCCAGGCGGTGGAGGTCCGGGACGGGCGGGCGACCGGGCTCGTCGTGGCCACGAAGGCGGGCCTCGCGCGCATCGAGGGGCGGGTCTTCATCGATGCCTCCGGCGACGCCGACCTTTGTCACCACGCGGGCTTCGGCTACGAGACCGCGGGCGAGCTCGACCCGGCGCAGACGCTGACCACGACCTTCAAGGTCGTGAACGTGGAGATGACGCGCCGGCGGACGATCACGACCGCGCGGCTCCACGAGCTGATGGGCGAGGCGGCCGATTCGGGCGCGTACGACCTGCCGCGCCGCGAGGGCTCGGACCACATCACGACCGTCGAGGGGATGACCGCGACGGTGATGACGCGGCTCGAGTCGGTCCGCCGGGTGGACGGCCGGATCGTGAACCCCACGGACCCCTGGCTTCTGAGCGAGCTGGAGATGGCGGGTCGGCGCCAGGCGCTGGAGTACGTCCGCTTCCTCGTGGACCGGGTCCCGGGCTACGAGCACGCCGCGCTCGCCGGCCTCTCCGTCCAGGTGGGAGTGCGCGAGACACGCCGGGTCCACGGGGATGCGCGGCTCACCCGCGACGATGTGCTCGGGGCGCGCCGCTTCCCGGACGAGATCGGCCTGTGCGGCGCGCCGATCGAGGACCACCGCGGCGGTCCGGATACCCGCTGGGCCTACCTGCCGGACGGCGAGGTCGTGGGGATCCCGTGGCGCACCCTCCTCGTGCGGGACGCAGCGAACGTCCTCGTGGCCGGCCGCTGCTTCTCGGCGACGCACGACGCCCACGCCTCGGTCCGCTCGATGGGCCAGTGCATGGCGATGGGCCAGGCCGCGGGCACGGGCGCGGCGCTCGCGGTCGCCGCAGGCCGGGACCCGCGCGACCTCGACCCGGATCGGCTCCGTGCGCGCCTGCACGCGGATGGCGCGCTCCTCGAGCCCGAGGACGACCGATCGTGACGGGGGCCGCGTTCGTCCGGACCCTCCTCGGCGACATCGATCCCGCGGATCTCGGCGTCACGTACGCCCACGAGCACCTCATCATCCAGGCCTCCTGGACCACGCTCCACCACCCGGACCACCTCCTTGATTCGGTCGAGGACGCGGTCGCGGAGCTCGCGCCGGCCCAGGCGCTCGGGCTGCGCGCGGTCGTGGACGGGATGCCCGCGGATACCGGCCGGGATGTCCTCGCGCTCGCGGAGATCGCGCGCCGGACGGGCCTCCATCTCATCGCGCCGACCGGCTTCCACCACGAGCGCCACTACCCTCCGCGCCACTGGACGGGCCGGATCGGCACGGATGAGCTGGCGGGGGTCCTGATCGGGGAGATCGAGGTGGGGATCGATGCCCTCGACCTCTCCGCGCCGGTCGTCCGGCGGACACCGCACCGGGCAGGGCTGATCAAGGTCGCCGGATCGCTCGGCGGACCCTCCCCCCGGGATACGCCGATCTTCATCGCGGTGGCGACCGCCCAGGCACGGACGGGCTGCCCGATCCTCACCCACTGCGAGCAGGGGACGGGCGGGCTGGAGCAGGTCGCGCTCCTCGAGCGCCACGGCGGGAACGCGGCCGGGATCGCCCTCTCCCACGTGGACAAGGTCGTGGACCGTGGCTACCACCGGGAGCTCCTCGCGACCGGGGCGACACTGGAATACGACCAGTCCTTCCGCTGGGGCACCGCCGAGAACGGGACGCTCCGGCTGCTCGCCTGGGCCGCGGAGGACGGCGCGCTGGATCGGATCGTCCTCGGGATGGATGCCGCGCGACGCGGCTACTGGCGCGTCCACGGTGGAACGCCGGGGATGGAGTGGCTCCTCGGCCCCTTCGCTGCGCGGATGCGGGAGATCGGGCTGGATGAGACCGCGATCGCCCGGCTCTTCGTGGCGAACCCCGCCCGCGTCTACGCCTTCCGGCCGCCCGCGGCCTGACCCACCGTCCGCCTCAACCGGGCGCGGAGAGGACGATCTCCACGATCTCCGGCCAGAGCTTCCCCGTGATCAGCCAGCCGGGGCCGTCCGGGACCCGGGTGATCCCATTGAGGACCGCCGCCGGGTCGGCGCGGGTGGGATGCGGCTCCAGGAGCCCCGCGAGGTCGAGGATCCCGGTGACGATCCCGCTCGCGGGATCGATGCGCACGATCTCGTCGGTCATCCAGATGTTCGCCCAGATCGCCCCGTCCGCGCACTCCAGCTCGTTCAGCCGCGCCACGGGGAGCCCGTCGCGGGTGACCGTGACCTCACCGGTGGGGAGGAAGGTGGCCGGGTCGCGGAAGGTGAGGCGGGGCGATCCATCGCTCATCACGAGCCGGCTCCCGTCCGAGCAGAGGCCCCAGCCCTCGCCCGCGTAGCTCCACGAGCCGATGACGGTGAGGGTGTCGGGGTCGTAGCGCCAGGCGATCCCCTCCTGCCACGTGAGCTGGACGAGCTCGCCTGACGCGCCGATCGCGAGGCCTTCCCCGAAGGCCCCGTCCGGGGTCGGGATGGAGCGCAGGACGCTCCCCGTGGCCGGATCGAGCTCCCGGACCGTGGAGAGCCCCCAGAGCCCGGTGCTCTCCCAGAGCCGGCCGGATCCGTCGAAGAGGAGCCCCTGGGTGAAGGCCTCCGTGTCGTGGGGGATCCGGCGCACGACCTCCCAGGTGAGCCGCTCCGGGACGACCGGCGGAGGCATCGATGGAGCGGGCGTCGTGCCGGCGGCCGGCACGCCGAGCAGGAAGAGGAGGGAGAGGCCGAGGAGCGCGGAGGCACGCGGGGCGCGGCCGCGCGGGCTCCTCCGCTCAGCCACCGCGGGCGGGCGGCTCCGGATCGGCAAGCTCCTCTTCCAGCTTCCGCCCCAGCTCCTCGGTCCGGCGCCACGCGGCCCAGACGGCATCGGAGAGGACGGTCCGGAGACGGCCGGCCTCCAGCTCGCGGAGCGCGGCGGCGGTCGTGCCGCCGGGCGAGGTGACCATGTCGCGGAGCTGGGCAGGATGGCTTCCCGTGGACTTGGCGAAGAGGGCGCTCCCCTCGAGCGTCTCCACGACGAGCTGGTGCGCCACGTGGCGCGAGAAGCCGAGGTGGACGGCGGCGTCGATCATCGCCTCCATGACGAGGAAGAGGTAGGCCGGCCCGCTCCCGCTCACCGCGGTGGACATGGCGACGAGCTTCTCGTCCTGGACCTCGACCTGCTCGCCGAGCGCACCGAGGAGGAGCCCCGCCGTCTCGCGCTGCGCCGCGCTCACCTCCGGCGTGGCATACCAGACGGTGATCCCGCGCCGGATCTGGGCCGGGGTGTTGGGCATCGCCCGGACGATCGCCCGGTGCCCGAGCGCGGCACCGAGGGCGCGCGTCGTGGGGCCGGCGAGGATGCTGATGACGAGCTGATCCGGGCGCAGGACGGGGCGCAGGTCGCGGCCCACCTCCGCGAGGCTCTGGGGCTTGATCGCGAGGACGACGACCTGTGCGGCGGCCGCGGCCTCGGCGTTGCTCGCGGTGGTCCGGATCCCGAGATCGGCCTCGAGGTGCGCACGGCGGTCCGCGCGCGGCTCGGAGGCGACCACCTGGTCCGGGCGGAGCCGCCCGCCCGCGAAGAGACCGGCGAGCATCGAGCCCGCCATCACCCCGGTACCGATCGTCGCGATCGTCATCTCCTGCGCCATGGGCGGGAGTATAGGGGCCGCCGGAGCGCCTTCCCCGCTCAGGGCTCCAGCCCCGGGACCGGGATCGCCTCGTCCGGGCCGGGCCAGGGGGGCATCGTGATCGCGACGATCTCCAGGCCGGCGTCCGGCGCGGCGCGGAAGCGGAAGGCCGTCCCGTGGGGGATCGTGAGGCAGAGGCCGGGGACGAGCGCCGTCCGCTCCGTGCGCCCCGCCTGGCGCCGGACGATCTCGCCCCGGCCCGCCGTGACAAGCCAGATCTCCTCCACGCTCCGGTGGATGACGGGATCGGTCACCTGGCCGGGGGTGAGCGTGAAGCGGGCCATCGATCCGCCGCGGGTCGCGAGGAGGACCTCCACGGCGGCGCCGTCCGGGGCCGTGGCACGGAAGCCCGCGCCCGGGGCAAGGGTGGCGAACGGGTCGCCGGGCGGGGCCGCGCCCGCGGGGTCGGCGCTCACCGGCGCGGTGCGAGCGCGCGCAGGACGGGGAGCGCCTCCGTCGTCCCGTCCGCCGCGACCGGGATGACCGCCACATGGTCCGCTCCCGCGGCGTGGTGCGCGGCGATCCGTGCCCGGAGAGCGGCCGCATCCCCCCACGCGACCATCGCATCCACGAGCCGGTCCGATCCGGGGAGCGCCCAGTCCTCGGGTGCGAAGCCCTGGGCCGCCCAGCTCACCTGGTAGTTCGCCGTCCGCAGGTAGGGGGCGAGATAGGCACGCGCCGCGGACCGCGCCCGCTCCGGGTCCGTCTCCAGGACGCACGCCTGGGTCACGGCGAGGAGGGGCCGGCGTCCGGCGGGGGCCGCCGCATCCAGGACGCCGCGCATCCAGGCGATCCGCTCCGGCGTGACGAGGTAGGGGAACGCGCCGTCCGCATCCGTGGCGGCGAGGCCGAGCATCCGCTCCCGGAGCGCCGCCACGAGGACCGGCGGCTCGGCCGGGGGGCCGCCTTCCGTCCCTGCGCCGGCCGGGAGCGGCCCGCGGTAGGGGAGCCGGTGAAGGTCCGCGAGGTAGGCCTGCATCCGGCTGAGCGGGCGCTCGTAGACGTGGCCGCGGAGCTTCTCCACGAGGTGCGCATGGGAGACGCCGAGCCCGAGGACGAAGCGGCCGCCGGTCAGCTCGTGGAGCGTCTGGGCGCCGAGCTTCGCGGCCATCGCGTCCCGGCCGAAGATCGAGACGATCGAGGTCCCGAGCCAGATCCCATCCGCGGCCTGCGCGACCGCCGCGAGGAGCGCGGTGGGCTCACGACCGACCGTCTCGGGTGCCCAGAAGGCACCGAACCCGAGCGCGGCGACCTCCGCGATGTACGCCCGCGCATCCGCGGCCGCCAGCGTATCCAGGTGGCCCCAGGCCCCGATCGGACCGATCCCCGTGCGCAGGTCGCTCATCGGCCGAGTGTAGCCGCCGTCTCGGCGGCCGGACCCGGGGGCCGCTCGGCGGCGGCAAGGAGGAAGAAGCGACCGGTCGTCTCCGTCACGATCCCCGTGAAGCCCGCCTCCGTGAGCGCGGCGGCGAGCGCATCCGCCCCGCGCACGAGGAACGGGATCCGGACCTCGCGACCGTCCGGGAGGCGGCGCACGGCGACGCCGTCCACGGGGAGCGGATCGCCCACGGCATCCGTCTCCGGGTCACCGAGCGGCTCGATGAGGAGGAGGCGCCCGCCGGGCCGGAGCGCGTCCCGGAGGAAGGCAAGGCGCTCCGCGAGCCGGGCGGCGGGGACGTGCCGGATCCGGAAGGCGAGGAGGATCGTCCCGGCAGGAGGATCCGGCGGCGTCCACGGGGTGCGCTGGTGGAGGTGGGCACGCAGCCCGTGCGCGACGAGCCGGCTCCGGGCGGCGTCGAGCGCGGCTTCCGAGGCGTCATGGATCGAGAGCTCGCCGCGACCGGCGAGGAGCGGCGACCAGAAGCCGGGGCCGGCCGCCGGCTCCACGATCGGGGAGGGCGTGGCCTGGCGGTCGAGCCAGCCGGTCGCCGCGTCCAGCTCCATCTGCCAGGCGAGATCGCGGACGGGACCGCGGGAGTGGCGGCCGCGCCGGAGGTAGCGGTCCTCCTCCTCCGCGACGCTCGCCGCGAGCCACGCCGCGAGATCCGCCTCCGGATCGGGCTCCGCACGGGCAGCGGCGCCGGCGCGTCCGCGCTCCGCGATCCCGTTCCGGAGCCGGTGCGCAAGGAAGCGGTTCTCCTGCGCCCGGCCAAGGCAGGCGGGGCAGAGCTGCGACCAGCCCTCGAGATCGTCCGGTCCGCGCGTCTCCCAGGCGCTCCCGCACCAGAGGCAGTCGAAGCGCGCCCGGAAGGGCATCAGCGCGGTCCGGGGGCCGGGGCCGGCAGGACGATCGCGCCGGTCTCGGGGACGAGGTCGGCGAACCCGTCCGGGTCGAAGAGCCGGGCGAGGAGCGCGATCCCCTCCACGACCCGCGGTCCGGGCCGCGCGAAGAGACCGTCCCCGTCCACCGCGACGATCGCACGGTCGCGGGCGGCGCGGAGACCGCCGATCCAGCCCGGGACCGGAGCCGCCGCCCAGGCCTCCGCCGCGGCGCGGGCATCCATCCCGCAGGCCGCCACCACGATCAGCTCCGGGTCGATCTCGCGGACACGCTCCCAGTCGCTCGGTACCGCAGGCGCACCCTCCCGCCCGAGGAGCTCCCAGCCCCCGGCGCGGCGGACCATCTCCGGGATCCAGTGGCCGGAGGCGAAGGGCGGGTCGACCCACTCCAGGACGACGACCCGGCGGGGCGGGATCCCCGCGAGCCGGCGCTCCTGGACGCGCGCCTCGATCTCCCCGAGGCGCTCGCGGAGGATCTCCACGAGCCCCACCGCCTCGTCCTCCGCCTCCGCGTAGGCGCCCACCGTGGCGACCGCGTTGAGGATCCCCTCCACGCTATCCGGCTCGAGGCTCACGACCGTCGCACCGGGGATCCGCTCGCGCGCGATCGCGCGGACCTCATCGGCCCCCACGGCGCAGACGGTGCACAGCTCCTGGGTGAGGATGAGGTCCGGCGCGGCGGCCACGAGCGCCTCCACGTCCAGCCGGTCGCGCGGCTCCGTGGCGATCGTGAGGGCGGGGACGGCGGCGATCCCGGGCGGCGCGTCACAGCGGCAGCTCCGCCCCACGAGCTCGTCCGCGAGGCCGAGCGCGGCGACGATCTCCGTGGCGGCGGGGAGGAGGGAGACGATGCGCATCGGCCTCATCGTCCCATCCCCGGCCGTGGCCTGCCGGGCGGCGCCCCGCTCGGCTAGGCTTCCGCCATGGAGCCGGGTGCGATCGTCGCCGTGGACGCGGTCCGGAAGCGGCTCGGCGGGACCGAGGTCGTCGCCGGGCTCTCCTTCGACGTGGCCCCCGGCGAGATCCTCGGCTTCCTCGGCCCGAACGGCGCGGGGAAGACGACGACGATGCGCATGATCCTGGACATCGTCCGGCCGGATGCGGGGACGATCCGCGTCTTCGGCCAGGCACCGGGGATCGCCCACCGCGCCCGGATCGGCTACCTCCCCGAAGAGCGCGGCCTCTACCGGGATGTCCCGGCGATCGAGACGCTCACCTATCTCGGGACGCTCCGCGGGCTCGCCTCCGGGGAGGCGCGCAGGCGGGGTCTCCGGCTGCTCGGCGAGATGGGGCTCGGTGATGCGGCACGGAAGAGCGGCGCGCAGCTCTCGCGGGGGATGCACCAGAAGGTCCAGCTGATCGCCGCGATCCTCCACGAGCCCGAGCTGCTCATCGTGGACGAGCCGTTCGGTGGCCTGGACCCGGTGAACTCCGACCTCCTGAAGGCCGTCCTGCGCGACCTCCGGGCGCGCGGAACGGCGGTGATCATGAGCACGCACGACATGGCCGATGCGCAGGCGCTGTGCGACCGGATCCTCCTCATCGACCGGGGCCGGCGCCTCCTCTACGGCCCGGTGGGGGCGATCCGTGACGCCTTCGCGGACGGGGCGGTCAGCGTGCGCGGCCGTGGGCTCCCGGGACCGGGCTCCCTGCCGCCCTCCGCCGCGGAGCGGAGCGAGCGCGACGGGACCGTCCGCTACCTCCTCCGGCCGGGGGCGCGGGCCGCGGACCTCTTCCGCGAGCTCGCCACGAGCGGGGCGGAGGTGGAGCGCTTCCAGGAGGAGGCGCCGGAGCTCGGGGAGATCTTCGTCCGGGCGGTCGCGGGCGACCCGCGCGCCGAGGCGGTCCGGTGAGCGGCGGGCGGGCGGGCGGGATCGGCCTCGCGTGGGCGGTCGCGCGGCGCGACTACCTGCGCACGGTGCGCCGGCGCGGCTTCCTCGTGGCCACCTTCACCCTCCCCCTCACGATCGCGGGCTTCCTCCTTCTCGGCACGCTCGTGGGGAGCTCGGCGGTCCCCGCGGGCGGCGGGCCGGTCCCGATCGTCGTCGTGGCGGAGACCGCGGTGGACCTGCGCGGGGCCGCGGCGGTCGTCCCCGGCGTCACGCTCACCGACCGGGCCACGGCGGAGGAGCGGAGCGCGACGGGCGAGATCCCCGCCTGGTTCCTCGTCCCGGAAGGCTGGCCCGCCGATCCCCGGGTGATCCGGACGACCGGGGCGGCGCAGCAGCTCGACCTCGGCGACGCCGGCCGGGAGAGCGCGGAGCAGGCCTCGCTCGACGCCCTCCTCCGCCTGGCGCTCACGGAGGCCGGCGGTCTCGACCCGCTGGCGCAGGAGCGGATCCTCCTCCCGGCGATCGTGGAGACGCGCACGGAGACCGGGACGACCGTCTCGGCGGCCGCGCTCGCGGCGTCGTTCATCGTCCCCTTCGCCTTCGCCCTGCTCTTCGTCCTCGCGATCTTCGTCACGAGCGGCTACCTCCTCCAGTCCGTGACCGAGGAGAAGGAGAACCGGGTCGTGGAGATCGTCCTCAGCTCCGTCCCGGCCTTTCCGCTCATGGGCGGCAAGATCCTCGGGCTCGGCGCCGCGGGCCTCACCCAGGCGACGATCTGGGCGATCACGGCGCTGCTCGGGATCTCCCTCCTCGGCGACCGGATCGGCGGCCTGCCGGAGATCGTCCCGGACCCGCTCGTCGTCCTCCTCGCCGCGTCCTACTTCGTCCTCGGCTACCTCGCCTTCGGGGCGATCTTCGCGGCGATCGGGGCCCTGGCACCCGGGACGCGGGAGGCCCAGCAGTACTCCGGCTTCCTCGGCTTCTTCGCCGTCCTGCCGCTCGTCCTCTCGGCCGGGATCGCGAGCGATGCCGGCTCGCCGCTCGTCTGGGCGCTGGCGGCGATCCCGCTCACCGCGCCCTCCACGCTCCTCCTCGTCCTCGCGCTCGGGGACGGGATCCCGTGGCCGATGGTCGGGCTCTCGCTCGTCTCGCTCACCGGCTGGATCATCCTTGCGACCGCGGGGTCCGCCCGCGTCTTCCGGGCGACGATCCTCCTCTACGGCGCGCGCCCCTCGGTGCGCACGATCGTGGACGCGCTCCTCGCCCGAGGCTGAGCCCGGAAACGACGAGGCCGGCGCCCCGCTCGGGGTCGCCGGCCCGGTGCCGTCAGGAGCGGACGCGGGTCAGGCCCGCGGCTTCCACTCGTCCACGGTGGCGCGCGCGGCGGCCCGGTCCTTGAACCAGCGGGCGTTGACGCCGGCGTACGCGGCCATCTCCGCGGGGAGCGAGTCCTCCGGGTAGATCGCGTTGACCGGGCACTCCGGCTCGCAGGCTCCGCAGTCGATGCACTCGTCCGGATCGATCGAGAGCATCCGGTCCACACCCTGCTCGAAGTGGATGCAGTCGACGGGGCAGACCGCCACGCACGACTGGTCCATCACGTCGATACACGGCTCCGCGATGACGTAGGCCATTCCTGTCGCTCTCCCTGGTCAGCCGGCCGTGCAGGCGGCGGCACGCTCGATCGAAGGGCGGCAGAAGCCGCCGCCCCGCATCTTACTCCGCGGCGCGCAGCTCCACCGCCCCCACCATGCCGCGCTCGGGGTGGCCGGGGAGGTTGCAGCGGAGGAGAAGCTCCACGCCCTCCGGGACCCGCAGCTCCACCACCTCCCGGCCGCCCGATCCAAGGAGGACCCGGAGGCCGGGGATCCCGGGCGGGATGCTCGCCGGCGGTGGCGTCGTGAAGGGGGCGGGCGGGGTCGCGAGGTCGGCACCCGCCCAGGCCTGCTGGAAGCCCGCATCCCCGAGCGCGAGCTCGTGCTCCACGAGGCCGCCGTTGAAGACGGTGAGTCGGATCGTCTCGCCGGGGACGAGGACGACCGGGGTGGGGTCGAAGCGGTAGTCGCGCATGATCACGGTGACCGCGCGCGGACGCTCCGGCGTTCCAGGCTCGGCGATGGCGACCGAGGGGGCGGGGTCGAGCGAGCGCTGGGCACCCACAAGGACGAGCCCGATCGAGATCGCGAAGAAGAGCACGACCACGAGGACCGGCGCGCGGGAGATGGGAGACGGGGCGCGCGTCACGAAAGGGAATCTACCCCCTTGCACCGGCGTGCGAAACTTCCCGGCAGGGCCGGTGGGAGGAGACCGGCCCGCTCCTCCGTGGCACCCGGACCGACCCGGGCCTCCTCCCGCCCGCCGGCGACCGAACCGAGGCCCGATGACCGTCTCGCCGACCCCTTCCGCCGCCCCGGGCTCGCCGACGCGCGCCGCGGTCCGGATGGAGGGCCTGCGCAAGACCTACGGCGAGGTCGTCGCGGTCGAGGGGCTGGACCTGGAGATCGGCGCCGGGGAGTTCTTCTCCCTCCTCGGCCCGTCGGGCTCGGGGAAGACGACGACCCTCCGGATGATCGCCGGGTTCGAGCTCCCCACCGCGGGCCGGATCCTCCTGGACGGCGAGGATGTCTCCCAGCGGCCGCCCTACGAGCGGGACGTGAACACCGTCTTCCAGGACTACGCGCTCTTCCCGCATCTCAGCGTGGGCGAGAACGTGGGCTACGGGCTGATGATCCGCAAGGTCCCCCGGGACGAGCGGGCGCGCCGGGTGGCCGACGCGCTCCGGATGGTCCGCCTCACGGGCCTGGACGACCGGCGGCCGGGCCAGCTCTCCGGCGGCCAGCGGCAGCGGGTCGCCCTTGCCCGGGCGCTCGTCAACCGCCCCCGCGTCCTCCTCCTGGACGAGCCGCTCGGCGCGCTCGACCTGAAGCTCCGCCAGGAGATGCAGGTGGAGCTGAAGACGATCCAGCAGGAGGTGGGGATCACCTTCATCTACGTCACCCACGACCAGGACGAGGCGCTCTCGATGAGCGACCGGATCGCGATCTTCAACCAGGGCCGGGTGGAGCAGGTCGGCTCCCCGGCGGATGTCTACGAGCGCCCCGCGACCGCCTTCGTGGCGGGCTTCGTGGGCATCTCGAACATCCTCGAGGGTGCGGTCGCCGCCTTCGTGACGGATGGCGCCGGGACGGTCACCGTGCGCCCGGAGAAGATCCACCTCCTGGATCCGGGGGACCCGGTTCCGGCCGGCTCGGTCGCGCTCACCGGCCGCGTCCACGATGTCGTCTACCTGGGCTCGGACACGAAGTACCTCGTGGAGCTCGACGCGGGCGGGACGCTCGCGGTCATCAAGCAGAACGTCGCGACCTCCTCGATGGAGGCGCTCGCCCTGAAGGGGAAGCCGGTCCTGCTCGCGTGGGACCGGACGCATACCCTGCCGGTCGCCGCGGATGGCGCCGGCGGGGGTCCTTCCCCGACCTGAAGCACGGCCCCATCGACGGAGGCGAAGGTTCCAGAGTGGAGGGAACGATGAAGGGATCGATCCGCAGGACGCTCAGCGCGGGGGTCGGGCTCACGCTCGCGCTCGCCGCGATCGCGCCGGGTGCGACGCTCGCGCAGGACGTGCCCGAGGGCGCGATGACGGAGATCGGTGCGCCGGAAGGTGCGCTCGAGATCGTCGCCTGGGCGGGCTATGTCGAGGACGGGTCGAACGACCCGGCGCTCGACTGGGTCTCCTCGTTCGAGGAGGAGACGGGCTGCCAGGTGAACGTCACGCTCGGCAACACGTCGGACGAGATGTTCACCCTCATGCAGTCCGGGAACTACGACCTCGTCTCCGCCTCCGGTGATGCGTCGAACCGGCTGATCTCGGCGGGCTCGGTGCAGCCGATCAACCTCGCGCTCATCCCGAACTACGCGGATGTCTTCGAGGGCCTGAAGAACAAGCCCCACAACACGGTGAACGGCGTCCCCTACGGCGTCCCGCACGGCCGTGGCGCGAACCTCCTCATGTACAACACCGAGGCCGTGACGCCGGCGCCCGACAGCTGGAGCGTCGTCTTCGACCCGGCCTCCCCGTATGCGGGGAAGGTGACCGCCTATGACAGCCCGATCTACATCGCGGATGCGGCGGTCTACCTCATGACCCACAACCCGGAGCTGGGGATCACGAACCCCTACGCGCTGGACGAGACCCAGTTCGCCGCCGCGGTCGACCTGCTCAAGCAGCAGCGCGCGATCATCGGCCGCTACTGGGCTCTCTACACGGACGAGATCGCGGCCTTCCAGTCCGGCGACAGCGTCGTCGGCACGACCTGGCAGGTGATCGCGAACGTCCTCCAGGGGAGCGAGCCCGCGACCCCGATCGAGGCGATCCTCCCGATGGAGGGATCGACCGGCTGGTCGGATACCTGGATGCTCTCGTCGATGGCGCAGCACCCGAACTGCGGCTACCTCTTCATGAACCACATCATCTCGCCCGCGGTGAACGCGGCCGCCACGGAGTACTTCGGGGAGGCCCCGGCGAACACGAAGTCGTGCGCGCTGACCGCGGACCCGAACCACTGCGACACGTACCACGCGACGGACGAGGCCTACTTCGACAAGGTCTACTACTGGGCGACCCCCCAGAAGGAGTGCCTGGACGGCCGCGGCCCGATCTGCAAGGACTACGCGGAGTGGACGATGGCCTGGACGGAGATCAAGGGCTGATCCACCGCCCGGACGGAACGGCCGACACCCCGGGGGCCCGCACGGGTCCCCGGGGTGTCGCGCTCCACCGCGAACGATGACGACGACCGCCGGCACCGCCCCCCACGCATCGCCGAGCCGCCGCCTCCAGGCGTGGCTCTATCGGCGGCCGCGCCTGCAGCTCGTCCTTCTCCTCGCGCTGCCGCTCCTCGCGCTCGTCGTCGCCTACCTCGGGTCGCTCGGGCTCCTGCTCATCAACGCCTTCTGGCGCTACGACCCCACGACCGGCGGCCTCGACCGGACCTTCAGCCTCGCGAACTTCCTCCAGATCGCGGGCTCCGCGGTCTACCGGACGATCACCCTGCGCACCGTGGGGCTCGCCTTCCTCGTCACGATCACCTGCGCCGCGATCGGCTTTCCCGTCGCCTACTACATGGCGCGGATCGCCTCGCCGCGGGTGCGCGGCCTGCTCGTGGTGACGATCCTCCTGCCGCTCTGGGCGAGCTACCTCGTGAAGGTCTTCGCGTGGCGCGCGATCCTCCAGGAGCAGGGGGTCCTGAACTGGCTCCTCCGCCCGCTCGGCCTGGAAGGGCCCGGCTACGGGGACGTGGCGGTCTGGCTCGTCTTCACCTACCTCTGGCTGCCGTACATGATCCTGCCCATCCAGGCGGGGCTGGAACGGATCCCCTCGTCCCTCCTCGAGGCCTCGGCGGACCTCGGCGGACGGACCGGGATGACCTTCCGGCGCGTCATCCTGCCGCTCGCCTTCCCGGCGGTCGTGGCGGGCTCGATCTTCACCTTCTCGCTCACGCTCGGCGACTACATCACGCCCACGCTCGTCTCCTCCACGCAGTTCCTGGGCAACGTCGTCCAGCGCGAGGTGGGGGTCTCCGGCAACCTCCCGCTCGCCGCGGCCGTGGCCACGATCCCGATCATCGTCATGCTCCTCTACCTCTTCGTCGCCCGGCGCCTCGGCGCCTTCGAGGCGCTCTAGGCGGATGCACGAGCCCCGCGGCGCCCGGATCGCCCTGCGGATCGCGACGATCGCGGTCCTCGTCTTCATCTATGCGCCGCTCGCGGTCATCGCGATCTACGCCTTCAACAGCAGCACGAACCAGGCCTGGCCGCTCGCCGGGCTCAGCTTCCAGTGGTTCGAGCGCGCCTTCGAGCAGAGCGGTGTCCGGGACGCGCTGTGGGCGTCGATCCGGGCCGGGCTCGGGGCGACCGCGGTCGCCCTCTTCCTCGGCTCGCTCGTCGCCTTCGCGGTCCAGCGCTTCCGGTTCTTCGGGCGCGAGACGGTCGGCTTCCTCGTCCTCCTCCCGATCGCCCTGCCAGGGATCGTCACCGGGATCGCGCTGAACAGCGCCTTCCGGACGGCCGGGCTGGAGCTCGGGATGACGACGATCGTCATCGGGCACGCGACCTTCTGCGTGGTCCTCGTCTACAACAACGTGATCGCGCGCCTGCGCCGGGTGAGCCGGCACCTGGAGGAAGCGTCGATGGACCTTGGCGCGACGCAGTGGCAGACCTTCCGCTACGTCACCTTCCCGGCGATCCGGACGGCGCTCCTCGCGGGCGGGCTGCTCGCCTTCGCGCTCTCCTTCGACGAGGTGATCGTCACGACCTTCACGACCGGAGGCGGCGAGAAGACGATCCCGATCTGGATCCTCCAGAACTACACCCGGACGAGCGGGCTCCCGATCGTCAACGTGGTGGCGCTCCTGCTCATCCTCCTCTCCGTCATCCCCGTCTGGATCGCCCAGCGCCTGGCAGGTGCCGGGACCGGATCGCCCTCCGGCCGCTGACCCCGCTCAGGCGGTCCGGACGAGCTCCGGCTGCCAGCGGAAGGGCGCGACCCGCACCGGCGCCGGGCCGGGATCGGGGTCTGGTGCCACCGCCGCCACCCCGCCCGCGATGACGAGCGCCGCGACGAGCGCGAGCCGGACCGGCACCGGGACCGGGATCCGCAGGGCAGGGCGGGATGCAGGACGAGAAGCGGCGGAACGGCGCGGCCGGGTCACGAGGACGACCTCCAGGCGATCCGCACCGGCCCCGCACGGGGACGGTGGGGATGCGGGGATCGTCAGGCGCGACGCTTCACCCGGACTGCACGCGGCGGTGGATGACGCGGGTGGACCGGCGGCCGGACCGCCGTCCGGTGCGGGTCAGCGCTTGGACTGGAAGCAGTCCGAGCAGTAGACCGGGCGGGCGCCGGTGGGCTGGAAGGGGACCTGGGCCACCCCTCCGCACTCGGCACAGGTGGCCGCGAACATCTCGCGCGGCCGCCGCTCCCCATACCCGTCCCCGCCACCGCCGTAGCTCCCCCGGCTGCCGTAGCCGCCGCCGTCGAACGATCCCGACGACGAGCGCTGCGCCTTCCGGGCCTGGCGGCACGGTCCGCAACGCTTGGGTGCCTCCGTGAACCCGCGCGATGCGAAGAACTCCTGCTCTCCTGCGGTGAAGACGAACTCCTGAGCGCAGTCCACGCAGGACATGATCCGATCCGTGTACGACAACGGAACCGACCTCCCCTCCCCGATTGACGGCCCTCCTCCGGGCCGGGCCTCACCATAGCGAGACGCCGCGCGCGCGACAACCCCCTTCCGTACGCAGACGGGTGAGGAGAAGGTGGGCGCGGGCGGGGCAGGCAGGCCCCGGGGCGGGTCAGGCGGGGACGGCCACCGCGGTCTCGGACTCCACGAGGCGCCGGAAGCGGCGCAGGTCCTCCCGGAAGACCCATGCGAAGACCGGCGTGAAGAGCGGGTCGGCGATCCGGAGCGCGACGCGGGCGAGAGGAACGACGACAGCGCCGAGCAGCGGGACCCGGGCAAGGCGGGGCAGGAAGGGGATCGCGGCCGTGGTCGGCGTCAGGACCTCGTGCCAGACGACCTCCGTCGCGCGCCCGCCGTCGATCGGGCGGAGCCGGAACTCGCCGGAGCCGGTGAAGGCGCCGAGGTGGGCGATCGCGTAGCGGTGGGGTGCGTCCAGGACGGTCACCTCGATCGGGTCCGACTGGCGGAAGCCGAACATCGAGACGGTCCCGATGGCACGGGACCCGACGGCGATCGGCCCGGGCGTCTCGATCCGGACCTCCGAGAGGTCATGCATCCATTCGGGCTGGCGGGGGACGTCCACGAGCCGATCCCAGACGGTCTCGATCGGGGCGTCGATGCGGGTGGTGCGGATGATCGTCGGCATGTCGCCTTCTCTTCGCAGCGGAGCCCCCGGCGGTTCTCCCGGCGCTATCCTGCGGCGATGACCCCCCAGCGCCGGCGTCGCCCGATCACCTCCAACGAGGACCGCGCCCTCCTCATGAACCACCCGGTCGGGGATACCGCCTTCCTGGAGTCGGATTCCTGGCGGGCGCTCCGGATC
>Ga0075473_10000530_pt1 | contig 15885 bp, 10 predicted proteins | sample DEB19_08_DNA_FD_76340 | JGI IMG/M metagenome (GOLD analysis project Ga0075473, IMG submission 76340) | Aqueous microbial communities from the Delaware River and Bay under freshwater to marine salinity gradient to study organic matter... | ecosystem: Environmental > Aquatic > Marine > Coastal ... | reverse complement strand
AAGTCCCTGAACACCTTGATTGCCTTGATTACCTTGAAGTCCCTGAACACCTTGATTGCCTTGATTACCTTGAAGTCCCTGAACACCTTGATTGCCTTGATTACCTTGAAGTCCCTGAAGACCCTGAGTTCCTTGAGTGCCTTGAAGTCCTTGAGTTCCCTGTCTACCCTGAGCACCTTGAAGACCTTGAGATCCTTGAACACCTTGATTACTTAATCCTTGAAGTCCTTGAGATCCTTGTGCACCCTGAGCACCTTGAACTGATTGTGAACCCTGAATTCCCTGCAATCCTTGAGTTCCTTGAGTTCCTTGGTCTCCCTGAAGACCCTGAAGTCCTTGTGTTCCTTGTCTTCCTTGAGCACCTTGAGCACCTTGAGATCCTTGAGATCCTTGAGATCCTTGAACACTCTGTGAACCTTGAACACCTTGATTACTTAAACCCTGAAGACCTTGAGTTCCCTGAGGTCCAGTAATTTTTCCAACATCTGCCCAACTAGATCCAATCCAAACCCATAGATTTCCTGTGTCCTGAGTAATGTAACCATCACCAGCAATTCCACCATAAGAAGAAGGATATCCGGGAAGACTAGTTGATGTAGAAACTGAACCTAAGATTCTTACTGATTCACCAGCAATACCCTGAGTGCCTTGGGCACCCTGAGATGCTTGAGTTCCCTGTAAACCTTGAAGACCTTGAACACCTTGATTACTTAATCCTTGAAGTCCTTGTACACCTTGATTACCTTGAGTGCCTTGAGAACCTTGCGCACCTTGAAGTCCTTGTCTTCCCTGAGTTCCCTGTGCTCCCTGTAATCCCTGAAGACCTTGGGTTCCTTGAGTACCTTGAGCACCTTGAAGACCTTGATTGCCTTGAGTTCCTTGTGCTCCCTGCAATCCCTGAAGACCTTGATTGCCTTGAGTTCCTTGAGTTCCCTGATCTCCCTGAAGTCCTTGGGTTCCTTGGGTTCCTTGGGTTCCTTGAGCACCTTGAGTACCTTGGGAACCTTGGGAACCTTGGGAACCTTGAACTGATTGAGTTCCTTGAGAACCCTGAAGACCCTGAGTTCCTTGAGTACCTTGAGCACCTTGAAGACCTTGGTTTCCTTGAGTACCTTGAGTACCCTGCAATCCTTGATTGCCTTGTGTTCCCTGAGTACCCTGTAATCCTTGATTACCTTGTGTGCCTTGAGTCCCCTGTAATCCTTGGTTTCCTTGAGTTCCCTGAGTACCTTGAGCACCTTGAGAACCTTGAACGGACTGAGTTCCTTGAGAACCCTGAAGTCCCTGAAGACCTTGAGTGCCTTGATTGCCTTGGATGCCTTGTCTTCCCTGAAGACCTTGCAATCCCTGAGCACCTTGAGCACCTTGTGCAGGAAGTGCCCAAACAAATCCCGTTCCAGTAGAAGTTAAAACATCACCAGGATTTCCAGAAAGATCGGCATTATCATATAATTTTCCAACTACGGAGATATCACCACCAATATCTACGGTATGTCTCGGATCGGTAAGTCCAACACCTAGTCGATTTGTTCCTGGATTAAAAACAATTGATGGACTTGATACTGAAATACTAGAAATTGTTCCAGAAGTTACTGGAGATAACAGAGGATAATATATTTGATTATTATCAATATCAACAATGGTATTTGGAATTAAATCACTTAAAAATGCACCACTACCATAATATGCTGTTGCAGTTAAAACACCACTTATCTTTGCATTACCCCTTACATCCAGTTCTACTGTAGGAGTTGTCCTAATACCTACAGAATAGGCAGTATCTACTATTAGATTAGATGATACACGTCCACCCAAACTTAAATTTGTGCTAATCGCAACGTTAGCAGCATTTATATCAAGATTGTTTGGACTTGTAATTGATGGAGTTATGGAGGGATCGGTAAATCGTATCCTTCTTACTCCAAAATCTTTATCTGCCATTTTATCTTTTTAAGTATTTATGTTGACCACATTTCAATTAAATCATCGTCTGTCTGGTGAATCTATAAGTAGTCAATCCATTAATTCCTGTTTTTGGTGTAAGTCTAACTTCGCAATTTCCACCATTTATAGTGGCACCAATAGAAACTATCATATTTTGATCATACATGATTGCATATTCTTCAGAATATGCTGAAGAAGAATTTTGCATAATTAACACTTTTTGTGCTTGTATAAAAGTTCCAAACCCAATATGGAAAGTATATTCTGCGGTTCTAAAATTGGTAGAAGATATGGTGAAACTATCTACCGTGCTAGGAGTTTCTGAAACTGCAATAAAAGTTCCTATTCCAGTCTTAACTCCATAAATTTCAACTTGAAGGGGAGTGTTTGGAATGGTAGTCCCCATCCCAACATTACCAAGAAAAGTTGAAATTCCAGTAATCTGCAACTCATCAAATGTGTTAGGTGCTCTCTTGATAGCATCTTCAATTGTAGTAGTTGTTGTTGAATCAAGAGAAGCAATGTTTTGAAGTTGCCTACCACTACTTAAAACTTGTACAGTATTTACATAAAAAGAATTTGCAGTTATAACTCCAGTAACATTTTGATTTCCAAAAATACTAAGTTCTGAACTAGCATTTGTAGTTCCTATTCCAACTCTACCAGTCACCTCAAGAACAGTACTACTCTCAGTGTATGCTGGAATACCAATTTTAAGATTTCTTTCTCTACTGCTAATATACTTTGCCATTTTAATAATTATTGATTAGATGTTTCTAATATGCTTGTGAGAAACTTCAAATTAGAAGAACTTCCACTAATTGTAAGGTAATCTCCTGTCTCAAGAACCATTCTTCCAGAAATGATATTTGCTGTGTCATTTGCAGGAATCGGAAAGTTTCTAACAATTTCTGTTGTTACAGTAGAAACACCAACAATTCTATTGTGATAACAACTTATGGTTTGTGTTCCGGAACCTGTGTTTGCACATTGAGCAAGCAAAGTAACTCCGACAAAACCAATTGGAGCCTCATAAACGACTTCTGTTGTTACCCCAACAACTTTTGTGATTGTTCTAAATGTATTAACCGCTGCTGCTGCGATTGCCATTAGTTATTCCTCCTATTCGGATAATGCAAGAATGAATGGAGTCATTGTTGTGAATAATGACTTAACAAAATCTCTACCAGTAATTGCTCCAGTTGCTTGATTGACTGCAACACCATCACCAATTCGGAAATTACCACCTTGATCTGTGCTTGTATAAACTACTAGTCCACCATTATCTTGAACAACTTCATTTTCTTGAATCGAAACACCACCTAAAGCAGGTTTTGCTCTATCAATATTTGTTCCAGCACCAACATATTCTAGAGAGATAGTAGTTGCTATTTGTAAACTCTGTCTCGAAAAATAAGCAGTAGTTCCAGCACTAACTGTATTATTTAGTGTTTGGACTAAAGTTACAGTAGTAATTCCAGCAGAAGGTAAAGTTGCAGATGCTACCTTGTAGTAAATTGGTTGCAATTTAGAAACAACAGCAGTTGCAGTTGATCCAATTCCAATTGGAGGTCCAATTGTGACCGTAGGGACATTAAGATATTGACTACCAGAATTTAAAATAGTAACACCAGTTACCGATCCATTTTCAATTGAAGCAATTGCTTGAACTGTAATTCCATTTTGACCTTCTGGAGCACTAATTGTCACTTTAGGTGGAACGGTGTATCCACTTCCACCATTAGTTACCGATATTGTCTCAACAAAGTTATAAAGGTCACCAAAATAAACTACTTGACCATCATAAGGACGATTTGTTCCTACTCCAGAAACAGTAACTATATTTGTTTTTGCAGCAATCTCTGTTGTTGCAGTTCCAGTGTAACGATAAATTGATTTAGTTCTTTCGTCCCCAACACCATCTGAATATAATCCATAATTACCAAAAGAAGAGTTGGAGTTTGTTAAGTCACACTGACCACCACTTGATGTAAATATTGCCTTATCATCACAAATAGTAAAGATAGAAACTAACTGAGCATATCCACCATTTGTAATTGAAACACCAATACCACCTTGATTATATTGAGTGTAAGAGTCAACACTCATTGAACCAGTAACACCTATATCATTTTGATCCCCAGGTTCGGCAGCAAATCCATCAACTTTTAACCCAATACTATCAGGAATAAAATTAGTACAGTTTCTGATGTATGGACCTTGAGTGATTGGTCCAACACCAGGAGAGAATGAAGGATCATTTGGATTTGTAGTTCCAATTCCAGCATTTCCTGGATAAGTGGTCCTAATTCCTGTTGGTCCCAATGAACCTAACCCGTTACCAATAATAGTAGTAACAACACCAACACAAGAATAAATTGCAGAAACTACATTTGCACAACCATTAACCGCATTATTAAATCCAGTTAAAGGATCTGTTTGCATTGATAGATCCTTTAATTGAGTATATTCATTCTGATAATTAGTGTGTTTCTGAATTGTTCCACCAGAAACATAAGTATGTGGTAAAGTGGATTGTCCAACCACAACTTCAAATGTATTTGAATTTATAACTGATTTTACGTTAAAAATATACCCATAAGTTCCACTTGGGTATGTAATAATGCCAGGACCAGATGGACAAGTAAATCCAAGACCAACAACTTTCACTGCATCATTTTTAACGAGTCCGTGATTTGTTGCTGTTATAGTTGTAATTCCAGTTACATTATTATAAGAAGCAGTAGCAACTACAATTGGACTTTCTACTGGTTTCCCTCCCCATGTGGAGTTATTTACAACTGCTCTTGCAATATCTGCTGCATACCTAATGGCATCTATTGTTTCTGTTTTTACACCAACGATATGCTGAAGTGCTCCACCAGTTGTATAATATGTTTTTCCTGCACCAACACATTTCGAATTTCCGCCTCTGGTAATATCATAAATGACTGCTTTAAAAATATCTTTAAGATCATCTTTACAATCAGTTGGATTTCCAGTTGGAATGGAAAATGCTGGATTTCTATAATCTGTACTAGTTAAATATCCTACAGTTTCTGATGCAATAAAATCCAAATTATATCGGATCATCCTTGCTGCATCAAAAAATCTATCTGTAGAAACTCCAAGTAATGGTTGGAATGCAACTATAGCAGCACCTCCAGTAGATGCAGCACCAATAAAACTAAAGTTTGTAATATGAGTACTATTATTTACATGGAATAGATCCTTTCCAGGATTTTGTGGTGTTACAATACAGTTACGTAATTCAAGTCCCTCCAAAGTTACTGTTTTGCCAATAATAACAGGATTATTTTCAACATAAACTCCAGGATAAACTTTTATAGTATCTCCTGGAAGTGCAATTGCTGCTGCTGCTTTTATAGTTCTCTTTGCATTGTTGACTGCTAAACCAGTATTACTATCACTTCCATTTTGGTTTACAAAAATAGTTTTTCCTACAGGATTGAAAGCAGAGACAGAAAACTGACCTTTTCCAGTTGCATTGGAAAATGTAATACCAATACCCGGAATCAGAGTTGTTACAATTCCACTTAAAGTTGAACCGTCACCACGATAAGAAGTTGCAGTTACAATTCCATTAACATCAAGAGTTTGCCTTGGATTTGTAGTTGCAATTCCAACTCTGTTCAATGATGGATTATAAGTAAGTCCATTTGGATCTCCTGATACAGCAACATCTACTTTATTAACATCTGGCCCATATAAAACGTAATATGCTTTATTCTCTTGTTCATTTCCTATAGTAAGGAAGGAAGAAAATCCAACAGAATTATATGCAGATCCTGTAATATCAATGTTATAAACACCAGACAATCTATCCGCATTTACAATACCATCGGTAATATTTGCTGCATCTTGTAAATTTGTTGCTGTTCTTGCAATTCCAGTAATACCAATATCATAATCACCACTCAATCTCTCAGAACTTATTGTCCCTGTAATAATATTTGAAGCATCTGCAAGAAATGTTGCCGTTCCAACTCCAATGTTATAACTGCCACTCAATCTCTCAGAACTTATTGTCCCTGTTAAAATGTTTTCTGCTGTAGTAAGAGATTCTGCTTCTAAAGCAGCTCCTTGTAAAAATCCAACAAATCTTTCTGCAGTTACTGTAGTTGCTCCAACAATTCCATTATTTGTCAGATTGAGATTATCACCCGCAGAAAGTTCTTCTATTCTCTTAGTATCTGGATTTGCTATAAGCGGATATCTATCAGACATTACTAATTTAAATATCTTTTATGTTGAAATATTTATGTTTTATTCAAATGGTCTGAAATCTATTGCTTCTATATCTTTAATTGACTGCTTCAGACTTGCAATTTCCTCTCTCAATCTTGAAGAAGATTGAAGTAAAGACCAAGCATACAATTCTTTCTCATCACGTTCTTTTCTTAGACCTCTTGATGCATTAATAAGTCCAGATGCTTCACCTGACTGTGCAGCAATTACATCATTCATACTATTTGTAGAACTAGTGATATTGGAATTAAGTGTATTACAGGCAGATCCACTTGGATTAACCCCAGATGGTCCTATTGAAGCATAACCAATTGAAACACCAGTAGTAGAATACCCATCAGCAACTGTAACTGTATCTCCCAATTCTGCGTATGTTGTAGTATAACTAATTATAGTATCTCCACTAAGTATTGGAGTACTTAAGATTGGCCATTGAGTAGTTCCTATATTGTATTCTGCTCTACCGGCACCAACTGCTGGTTCTGGTTTTTTGACACAGTTTTTATTTGCATTATCCCATTCTGTATTCTTCTTTTCCTCACATTCCCTTCTTGAATTTGCCGTTGGATCAATGTAAGATTTGTTTGGGTCCCAAGTTTGTGTAGTGCTAGGATCACCAGAATTGTCTAAGTATATACTATGCCCAAAACCAAGACTTGACGAATTTATAATTCCAATTGTTAATGGTGCATTTGGGTTTGCAGTATAATCAAATGATTCATCAATTGCATCCAAACTATTTTGACGAATTGCAGTAAAAGTGTTACTTGTCAGTGATTGATTAGAAGTTGTGGAAATAAAAATCGAAGGATAAGTAGAAACCACCCCAACGTTAAAAATAGACTCTTCTGTATAATCTAATGCTGGTTTATCTAAAAGAATAGAGGTGCAAGTTATAATTCCAGTAGTGAGTATTCCACCTCCAGTAAAATATTGAACAACATAATTTGTAACACCAAATCCAGTAATTCTAGTAAAATCAGTTAGTATTCCTGGATTTATAAGTAGCATTCCTGCAGTAACATTAGTGAGACTACCAGACCCAAAATGAGCAAAAGCATTAGACCCCGTAGAAATACCACCAACTAAAGAAGTTGATATACTTACAATACTTGTTGTTCCAAATCCAACAACTTTTGGAAGATTAGAAGCAGAAAAAGCAGATGGAGAAACAACATTGTCAGTTATTCTATCTCCTACATTTATTCCAGTTGGTCTTCCAGATTCTTGAGTTATGGCAATTATAGAACTTCCTGCACTTACACTTCCTACAAATTCACCAGATACCGTATAACCATAATCACGATTTAATGGTTTTTTGTAATATTTCAATCCATAATAAGGTTTGTAATCGTATGTGTCTGGATTATCTTTACAAACATATTTGGTAAATGTTACACTATAGGTACTTGAACCATCTCCAGCACCTCCTTGAACAAACTGATTCCACTCATCAGTTTTAACCCATTTTAAGTTTGTTCTACACTCTGCAGCAATGCGAGCATCATAAGAATCCTTTACTGGTGTCACAGAACTATTAATAGTGTTAGTTATACCAACACTAGTTTTATCCATGTTTATAATTAACTCATCAAACCCATCAATTTGTACATCTAATAATGATAATTGATTTATAATTGCTTTTCTTTGCGCAATCTTTAAATTTAATTTCTCTTTTAATTCAGATAGAATATCTTCAGATTTAGACATTAGTAATTCTCCAAACCACAATCACGTCAGAATTTTTTAGTATTTATTATCTTCATTTCCAGTTAGGATTTCTTCTATCGTAATCCCATCCACCAACTAAGAAACTAGATTTATTTCCAGGATAATCATCTGGACTCTCTCCATCATAAACTACATGCAACTGCTCAGTGTGATCCATTGGATTAATCCATCTAGCTGCCCAAATTTGATAGTGACAATTTATTTTTCCTCCTGCATTATTTTTAATAATAACTTTCTTTCCCCATTCAATTTTATCAACGTAAAGTTCTTGATAACACTCGATTGGTGTAAGATCAATGGTAATCGTAGTGGTATCAACTAATCCATCCCAATATTCAGGAAGTTCAATCGTATTAGATCCAACCAAAGTTCCTCTGATGTAAATATCTGCTGCTGGTGCTTCTACACATAAATGTCTGATTCTTTTTCCTTTCTTTCTAACATGAGGAATATCAAAAGCACCTGCTGGTTTATTACCTGTAGCAAAACCATTAAATATCGCAGCAGTTACTGGTCCAGAAACTTGCAATGGTCCATGAACAATTACAGGTGAATTTGAACATGTTAATGCATTTCCAATATTAAGACCATTTTTTAAATCAATTCCGTTTTTTATTTCAACGGAATTCATCGTAACAGCACCAAGAAAACTAGATACTCCAAAAAAAGTACTAGAACCTTCGACACTAAAAGATCCTGTAATATTTGCTAAACCATCAACCTGAAGAGATAATGGGGCACTTACTGATGGATATGGTGGACCAATAGTACATGTTGCTCTTGCAATTGGAGCACCAACAGCAAGACCCATGAACACAGGACCATTCAGAACTGCCGTTCCTGGAGTCAACTTAGAAGTTCCAGATATGAATCCAGTATCTATTGCTCCTACAATTAATTTGTCACTAACATGGAATATTGGAGAATAATGAGCCATAGATCAAAAACATTGTTCAAGGAATTTTTTCAAACTCTTTAATCCATTTGTTAGTTGTCCCAAAAACGAAGTTTGTTGTATATCAACAGCTGATGTTGATGTATTTGGTGTTTGAGATGTACTCTCAACACTTGTTCCTATGGTTTCAACACTCATTGATCCAGAAACTTTTGTGCTTGTTCCAGCAATAGTGCAGACAGGAGCATTAGCATAAAAATGCTTTCCAGAACTTAAAGTTATTTCACCACTTCCGTCTTCTGCAACTATTCTAATATTTTTTGCTTTTAATATAATATCACCATTCTCTGCTTCTAAATGGATATTTCCGTTCTTTGCAATTATAACTTTTCCTGGAGAAACATCGTCAGCAATCTCATGCCCTACAACTTCAAGTGAAGTCTTAGTGCTAACTAAATTGTGAGTTCCGTCTTTATAAAAACCAAAACCAATTCCTTCATCAGTATTCATAGAATACCCAATGAGATTACCGTCAGAATCTGGAAGACCTGACTTAATTTTAAAACCTTGGTTTTGCTTTATATGTACCTTTTGCTGTTCACTCATACGCAGTCTACCACTGTTATAATTCCAACTTGGTTTACGACAAGAGTAGAAGATCTTACATATTGTGGGGTGAATCTAATCACTGGATAAAGATCTGCCCCTGCTCCTGTTCTTGTATTTATATTGACTTCAGGCAGAGTATCAAATATTTGAGGACAATTAGAATTAATCACTCCAATAATAGATCCATCTGGGGTTAGTATAGGAGTATATGTGCAAATTCCAATATTAATTGTATCTCCTCCAGTATATCCATAACCAGGTTTATCAACAACAACATCAGTAACTATACCCACAACTGAGTTTCCTATACCAATTACGGGGGTTGTAGTTCCAATACCAACAGTTGGTTTTTCTCTTTGGTCATCATCACCTGACGGTGGATCATCAGGAGTATCAAATTGTGGGGGAAGAATCGGTGATAGAGTATCAGCAACAATTACTATTGTTTTAGCAACAACATCTCCAACAAGTGAATCATATAAATTGAAAATCATTTCCTCCTGACTTTCAACATTACTATCTTGTCGTATAGAAACAGTAACGGTAGCAGTGTTATTATTGATAGTAATATTTCCACTTTTAGGAACTGTAATATCTCTTTCATCAATTGTTCCATCTAAAGAATAGTATAATAAGGTTCCATTATTTAAATTACTAGTTTCAATTTTGAAGTTTACGGTTTCTCCCTCAAATAATGTATATCTATCTGCACCTACAAAATAAGTAGGCAATGCTACTATATTATTGTAATCCGGAACACAATATCCAGATCCAGATGAAGTTACATAAATTTCGGTAACTTTTCCATTAGTTATAATAGATTTTGCTTTTGCTCCACTTCCATGATTTGTTTTATCAATTATTTCAACTGTTGGGGACTTACTATAACTGTGACCACTATTTAATATTTCAATTGAAAGTATTCCACTATTATTTCCAACAACAGCAAATGCTTGTGCATTAAAACCATCACCAACAATTTTAACTTCTGGTGGCAAACAATATGAATATTTAACTCCAATTGGAGGTGCTGTTACATCCTTTTGATTTTTTGGATTTTTTGTTTTCTCAGAACAATCCAAAAATGGAGTAGAAGATGAACCAAATATTGATAAAAATCCTAGTGCTTCGTCAATATTATCATTCACTCCCTTTAAAACATTTAAATTACTTAACGTTCTATTCCAATTATCTGCAGATGTTTTAGAAGGACCAAATCTAGAAGACCACTCTGATGGTGTTTTGCATTTTAAAGTATCACATCCAATAAAACTAAGTATTTGATTTGCAATAGATGATGCTTGAGATAAAACAGAACTAATTTGACTTAATCCACCTATCAACCAATCCAATCCAGACATAACTGGGTCTAATAGTTCTTCAATTAAATTCATTAATTTGGAAAGAATACCAGCAGTAAATTCTTCGGCAGCACATGCAGCAGCATTGATTGCATTACCAATCATATTATTCAGTAGATTAGTAATAAAGTCAATCAGTAATGGTAAAAGTTTTTCAAATAAACAAAAAATAATATTTAAAATATTTTTTGTTGCTTCAGAAATCGGTATCTGAAATGGAATTGGAAAAAGACCAACAGTTTGACTAAACAGACAACCAATCAATTTCATGATTGCCGTTCTCATATTGTTGACCATAAATTTGACCACACCAATAATCTTACTAGCAAACCTTCTAACTTGATAGGTCATATCAATAACAGTATTCAAAATTGGATCAATATAAACATCAATATACTTTTCTATACCATTAACAAATGCAATAAAATCTTGTAAGATTCTCGTTATTTTTCCTATTAAATTATTTTCACAACCGTTTTCATTAACAATAGTAACATCTTTTAGTTTATCAAATTTTGAAGTTGCTGCATCACTTTTTAATAATTGATCTTTTCCAGTATTTTCTTCTTTTTCTCTTTCAATAGATGGTGGATCCTTTTTTCCTGAATTTGTAGTAACATTCTCTGGTGGGGTTTCACTTGATGATGGAGTAACTAAAGATGCAATATTTCTAGGTTTAATTTGCGTTAAACCTTGAATTAAATTTCCAGTGTGACCAGTAAATGCAACATATCTATCTTCGTTTTCCTCTTTAAGTTCAAACGATTTTACGTTTTCATTTCTATAAATTGCTCCTATAATTACTGGTTGTTGAGCATCTTCACCATCCAAGAAAAATCCAATAACTGTCTCACCACCAGTTAAATTATGAACAGCACCAAATCCACCTTGAGCAGATCCATCAGCAGGATCAACCATCACATGTGCCCAAGGAAGATCTTCATCAGATAAAATATTTCTATTAAATGTATTATAACCAATAATTCTTACTTTACATCGATATGCCCAAGCACCTTGAGAATCATAATCTGATTTTTCGTTGCGCCAAACTTTTGCTGGAGCAACTTGTCCAATCCACCATATAAATCCATCTCTTCCGAGATAATTTGATTTTAATAAACTTTCTTCAATCATCGTAAATTTTACATTCAGGTGCGTCTGGATTTGAATCGCAATATAGTTCTAAAGCAGAAGGTGCCTTGACTTCATCTGGATGATTCTCATTATATTTAAGTAATTCTTTTAGATAACCTTCAAGGTATCTTTTTCTTTGCTTATTCGAAGAAGGATCTTCCAGTTCATTACAAATATTAGAAATAAGATTGCGTATTTCCATTGTTTTTATTTATTGAGTGGACCCATATAGTCCATAACTATCACGAATTAGTCTTAAACTTGTAACCATTTGACCACCTTCAAAATGATGTCTCAATTCTTTAATTAAATAATTCCCACTTTGTTGCTCGTCGATTTCTTTATTATTTGATCTTTCTATCCGTGGAAATTCAGCATAAATTATGTCACCAACTTTAAGAGTTACATTGCATGGTATAACCATATTTAGTGCCTGAGTGAACAATAAATTATATCTTGAAAAAGATTTTGCCATATCTGCATTATCTCTTCCAGAACCATCTGCTATTCCATTTTTAGTTAGAACTCCTCTATCTGCAGTTCTAACTAAAAGTCTTGAGGATGAATTTCCTAGTTCTTCAGATATAGCAATCGGATCTGTTCCTAATTTGTTAACTATTTCATCTTTCAGTTGGTAACTAATTATATCTAATTTATTCTCATACAAATCATAAAAATAAGTTTTATTTGCATACATTCCTACTCTTAAAGACTTCATTAAATCAATATTTTTTTCAAAATTATAATTTAAAATTTTTCTTTCATTTCCTTTTTTATTTTCTTCAATTACTTGTGTATATGTATACTTTTGTATTTTTTCCCTATTAGAACTCCCAACTTGAATCTGGGTATTGGAAACTAAACTATCAATGCTTCTAAAATTAAATCCATCTTTATTTTCATAAAATAAAAATCCAGAGACTCCTTTTGCTTCTGAATTATTTCCACTTCCAGACACCCCTCCATTTGCCATTGGCATAGACTTTGGGCCCAACCATGTTAGTACATGAAAAGGTTTTTTCTGATTTCCTATAAAACTATAAGAATTACTGGTCTGTTCAATATTTTCATCCTTATATTTTTTAGTAAGTAATACATCATCTAATATTTTCTTTACGGTATCTTTTATATTACCATCATATCTTTTCAAACATCTAGTGGTTTCATTTGTAAGAACTTCTCTTGAAACTAAATGCAAGGTAAACATTTCATTTGTTTTTTGCGCATCAAGATCACTTACTTTATAAACATGCATTGTGTAATCACCATCAAGAGTAAATTCACCAAAAGCAGTATCAATGCTAAATGCTACCCTTTCTCCTCCACGTATTGGGAGAATATTAAACAACGAAGAACTATTAATTAACTTCATTGTCATGGTAACACAAGGAGACAAAATATCCTCAAAATAATCTGCAAATAAAATAGAATTAGTTATATCTACTTTATTACTTCCATCAAGAGTCTGTATAACTACACTTTTGAAAATTAACCCAGATACTGCTATTGACATTAGACTGAAGAAAGAGTAGTAAGTAACATTGTTTTCATAAGACTATTTACCATTTGTCCTTGAGAAGGTCCAGGTAAAATAACAGATCCTCCTCCACCTCCTACTGGAATATAAACAGGTTTTTGAGAAGAACCACCAGTATTGCCAATCATTATTGGCATTATTGTAACAGTGGATTGTGGTTGATTGTATGATGGGTAATAACTAGCATTTCGTGAAATATCATCAAGTTTTCCAGAATTATAAGCAGAAATCATTTCTTGTGTAAGTTCAGGTCCACCAACTCCTGGTCTTACTTGAGTCATTGGGATAGAAGTTCTAATCTGTTCTGCTATTGAAGATGCTTTAGATCCAGGACTTGCAATTTTAGATCCAGGAATCAATTGAGCATTACTATCACCAACAAATGTTGCACCCTTATATTGATTTGCAATCTCCTTTGCAGAAGCATCAGTCAAATGAGCATAAGGAATCGTACCACTATTGTCAGTTTGTTTATATTGTCCCTTTCTCACTGTTGCACCCATTTCTGATGCAATTTTTTGAACTGCTTTTGATACTGCTGAGGTTTGCCCAACCTCAGATGGAGGAACAACCACAACATTGTAACCTTTATCTTGAAGTGCTTTAATCGATTCTTTTACCCCAGCAGCACCTCCTCTTGCATCACCATAATCATTAGTACCTGCCATCAATACTGCTGTTGGTTTTCCTGATACATTATCTGCCTTTGGTTTTGCCTTTACATTTCCACCGAATCTAAAATACTTATCTCCTTCATTGTTTGGTATATTTACACCCCCACCACCTCTCCTAACCTCAAAATGAACATGTGGTCCTGTAGATCTACCTGTACTTCCTGTAGTTCCAATTACAGTTCCGGGTTCAATACTTTGTCCATTTTTTACATTTATTCTATCTAAATGCCCATAAAGAGTTGAAAGACCACCCGGATGAGATATAATAACGGCATTTCCGTATCCTCCCATTTCACCAGAATAAGAAACTTGCCCAGGTTGAATAACACTAACGGGAGTTCCTGTTGGTCTTGGATAATCTACTCCCGAATGCAATCTTCTCCACCTCATCCCGTATGGAGATGATATAGGTTTGCTACTAGGAAGTTCACCACCTTCAGCAGTCATTTCTGGAAGTTCTCCTGGAAGTTCTGGAGAACTAGGAATTTCATTGGGGTCTAAACCATAATCCATCATCATTTCATCAGAACCAGTAGCAGATGCTACAGCATTTATGACTGAAGCAAATGATGTGTAAATTATTTTTTCAAATTTTGAAACAGATTCATCAAACTTAGAAATAATATTCTTAGATTTATTTTCTTGTACATCCGTTTTTTGTTTCTCTTCCTGTTTCTTTAATCTTTTTGTAAGTTTTTGCGAAACTCCACCTTTTGTTCCGGATGCAGTTTCAACTGCTCGATCTGCTGCCCATCCACCAAGAAAACCACCAGCCATACTACCGAGAACAAATCCAACTCCAGGAATTGGTACTAATGCTTGACCAATTGCACCACCAAGTAAACTTCCAGCAAGTGATCCTCCTGCTCCTGCTGCTGCTTTTCCTATTCCTTCACCTTCTTGAAGTCCTGTAGCAAAATCTAATCCAGAAAATAAAGCATTAACAATTCCAATAGATCTCAATCCACCTATTTTTAATTTTGGTCCTCTTGTTATCGGTTTTGGTGAAGGAATTCCTTTTGTAGATTTCGGAGCACCGACTTTTCCAGAACCTGGAAACATACTTCCCAAAAATTGAGCAGCATTTAAAGATCCACTAAAAAGACTAGCAAGTAAGTTACCTGGTTTGCCAAAAGTTGAAGTAAGATTTAAGTTACTTAATTGAGATATTTTTCTTTTTTCGGGTAATTTTAAATTATCAATTTCTACTTTCTTAATCTGTAAAAATTTAAAGAAATCATTATATCTTTTCTTAAACCGAGTTAATGATTTTTTACTTTCTCCCACAGAAGAAATTGTATTGAAAGAACTAATCAGAGGGGAAGAGATTACGTTTTTCATTATCCGTCAACTATATTGTAGACCATTTTAGAATACAAAACAAAGAAATTATCATCATTAGATGAGGATATAAAAGGAACTGAAGGTCCATGTTTTTGTGGAGAAGGTGAAGGGATGACAGAAGGTGTCTGACTAGTGTTTTGTCTTGCTCCACCAGTCATATCTAATGGCATGATATTCACTTGTGGTGCCTGCTGAGATGGTGGTGGTTGAGAAACATTTCTTGCTTTTCTTGCTAACTCTTCTCTTTTTTCTGGTGGAAGCATAAAGTCAGGTAAGTCTGGTCCACCCTGTCCAGGTGCTGGATTTACTGGATATGTTTGACTCAATCCTGGAGATATTCTATTATACCACTCTTTTGTTCTGACTGATCCATATTGAGGATCAATA
>Ga0075473_10000529_pt1 | contig 15897 bp, 32 predicted proteins | sample DEB19_08_DNA_FD_76340 | JGI IMG/M metagenome (GOLD analysis project Ga0075473, IMG submission 76340) | Aqueous microbial communities from the Delaware River and Bay under freshwater to marine salinity gradient to study organic matter... | ecosystem: Environmental > Aquatic > Marine > Coastal ... | reverse complement strand
AAAGCATATTCTTTACTTAATTGAAAATAATATGACTCAAGGTGGGACAAAATTAAAACAATATAAAATAAACAAATTAAGCAATGGCCAAATTGAAGTTGATATTGCTAGCAAATATACCGCTACAATAGGCGAGCAACCAAAATGGCACAGAAGCAAGGTAACAATAACAATATAGGGCTAGCAAGTCCTCGCGCGTAGGTAAATCCTCGCGCACGAAAGGAGCAACAAATGACGGACAGAGAACAATTAGAAAAAGACGCATTGAGTGCGTGTAGTGCGGACATCTACTACGACCTTGCGGACACGATAGACAGCGTAACGGACAACGAACTATATGAAATTATCAAGGCGGACGGCGATTATAAAAAAGAATTAAAAATAAGTGAAAGGAGTAAATAATGACAATACTACAAGAAAAGATTAGCAATAAACACAATGATAGCTTATGGTATGACGGAGTAATAGCAACTAACGGACAATATGAGCTTGTAGCAACGGGTCTGATAAAGGTTACTTATGAAAAGGGCAACGATTACGGAGTTTGGAACGGGTTTAAGAGTTATGACGACTTTCCTGAAATAAATGACGATAAGGATTTAGAACAAATATACAATAGTGAAAATGGTTTTGAGATTATCAACAATAATTGGTTTGAAATACTTGATAAAGATGGGGCAAGTGTAGCAGATATTTATGGTAATTATGACGAAGCAATAGAAGCATTAAAGGAGATTAAATAATGAATTGGCTAGAGGAATTAAAATACTATCACGAGTTTATGGGGTGGAACTATGACTCTGATATATCGGGCATAAAAACACAAGCCGAAGCTAAACAACGACTCATAGAGGATTTAGATTTTATAATCGGAACAAATGGATATGGCGAATTATTCATAAGTGAAAAAGAATTATGTAAAAAGTTAGGAATAAAGGAGGTATAAATGAAATACGCAATAGTAAATGTTAATTTAGAAATACCTGTGCCAGACGACGCAACGGACGAGCAAGCACAAGACATAGCAGATAACTATGAATTGCCAAAAGAATATGTGAGTGAAAGTTATGAGTTTATAAAAGTGGTAAATGAAAAGAGTTATTAAGTTATAAACACAATAAGCCCTGTAAGCGATTATAGGGCTTTATTGTTTGTAATAGCACCTAGATATATATTTATAAAATAAATGCGTTAGACGGCCTCTCAAGAATTATGAGAACGATAGTTATCGTCCATATCACGAGCAGATAGGCCAATGAATTGCATAAAGTCTGTTATGTAGTCGTCTGTTATGGGCGTTTTATGCAGTTTAGGGAGCTTTTGGGGCTTAGGAGTCTTTAGAAAAGTTATTGACCACTCTTTTATGGCCTTGTCGGCGATGTCTAAGTCCCGTTTGTAGCATAACTCGGCTAGGCGGTCTTTTAAGTCGTCCGGTAGGTCGTCGAACCAAGCGTTGAGCGAATATATAATCATAGGTGTATTATAACAAATATAAAAAGGAGGGTGAAACAGTGAAAAGGGTGTTCGTATATTTACAACACGACAACAATAAACCAATTAAAATAGAGGTAAAAGATATGGACAAGTTAAGGGGGTATCTTGAAGCTGGTAGGGTAAAGATTAAAGAGAAGTGGTATAACATTATCACCGAGGATATTGAAGTTATGCTGGACTGGTGGGATGAGCCTGCCAAACCTAAAATGAATAAGTCCTCGCGCGTGAGTGTTGACATACCGACCGACCCTTACTCATCGGAGAGTCGTGTGAACAATGAAGAAGTCTGGACTGAGTATAAGAAGTTAAAAGAAAAGGTGAAACATCTAAAGAATACTGGAGTATGGTTAGACTAGTAGTAAATATTAAACTTAGCTAATTGTTTTTCGCTAGGTTTGCGATTTACGTTTTTAAGAGTCAAGCAAAACTCTGCTATTTTGAATATAATTTTATGATTTTGTTCTATCATTTTTAAGGCATATTTGTCCTTCTTCATATACTTGTATGCGTGATAGCTTTTTATGTAGCTATTGACTGATGTTTTGTCAGCATATCCACTACCATTAAAAGCAACCATTGAATGATATAACCAATCTTTACCACTAGTATTCCGCTTCATATATTCTCCTTAAAGGGGCAATAGTTCCCCCCTTACATTAAAGTAAGTTAAATAATTTATTAAATGTTTTAATATCAAGGGCTAAGATAGTGGATTATAGACCCCAGGCCTTGCATTACATCTACCACTAAATTGCTTTACGCTGTTCCATTTCAAGGACGGTTACGACTAGTCGAGCTTCTGGGTTGCCACTGGTTCGGGTTACGCACCAGGCTTCATACTTGATATTGTCAACGATACTTGGACTATTCGGGATAGCTTATTCATTTCACTCTCCCTACTCCGAACAGGTATGGCCTCACGGTTTCATACAAGTAATTAAAAAAGGTCTTGATTATGCTTTAGACCTAGGTTATAATTTCTATGTAAGAAAGTGTCTACTCCCAGGTCAGGCACTTTTTTATTTACTTAAGTAGAACATATCACACACAATAAATAATTGTCAAATAGAAACACCCCCGAGATTAAAACAAGGAGTCTGGGGGTGTTCTTGTATCTAGGACAAAGAGCAAGCCTAGATACCAGGGTAACTGACTACGAAAGGAGTTGTCAGCCCTCATATACTAGCAAATTATGGGTATAATTTCAAGTCAATAAATTAACATTAAAACTATTGACAACACCCAAAGGGTTGTGCTATACTACCTATGTAATTAAGGGTAACAAAAAGGAGGTTCAGTGGAAAACATATTAAAACTAATTTTATGGTATCGTTGCGGACTTGTGTCAGAGCGTGAGTTTCTAAACGCTATAAACAAAATAGACGCAATGCAAATACCATACAGCAAAGACTACAAGGAGCTTACAAATGTTAGATGACAGCGAAAAAATATTAGAATATGCCGAGCAAGTATCATTACAACTCAAGGACATATTCATTAGCGGTGAATTAGATAAAACCAAACTACTAGACGCTTTAGGCACTATGGGTCGTATCGTGTCCCGAGCTTATGCGATTAATCACAAGTTAGTCAAAGAACAGCAAGCACAAATAGACGAGTATGAAAAAGACCTCAAGCGTAAGTTTGACGAACACGACTGCGCTAATGACGACGGTTGTGCAATATGCGAGGAATACTACTACTCAAAGGGTTGGGACGGCCTTGCACACTTTGCAGGCAGAAAGGGAAAAGATGATAGCATCAACGCTTAATGAAAATGTCACCCGTGAAGTGTATCAGGCACTACGCAAAGCCAACACCGAGCGTGAGTTATCACACCAACGCAGTGGTAAGTTATCAGCAGGACGCCTTGGCAAACCTTTACTAGAACAAATCCTATACGTAATCGGTGTACCTAAAAAACCTATTGAGGATTATGCACTAGGATTATTCCGTAGGGGTGAGAATGTCGAGGAAACTATCATTGACCTACTTAGCCCAAACGAAACCCAAGTCGAAGTAGAATACCGCAATGTCGTAGGTTTTATTGACGCCGTGCGTAATGGTATGCCATACGAAGTCAAGTCAATCAAAAACTCACAAGTAAAATACATTGACCCACAGAATACCAAAAAGACCAGACAGACCGGTGAACTACTACCAGAATATACTGGCCCAAAGTATGCCCACGTCTTACAAGCTACGCTTTACGGCCTAGCCACTAAGTCTGAGTATGTCACCGTGTTGTATGTGGCCGCCGATGACTTGAGAACATATCCACACGTCATTGAAACCAAGACGATGGCAGGCGAAGTAGAACGAATCATTGACGAGTTCAATGCCCAACTCAAACTTAAGACATTACCTAAATGGGAAGCCCGTGAGGACTGGCAAGAAAAGTATCCACAATACTCAGATTATCCTGATTGGATATCACTTGACCCAGAAACAGCTATGCAGAAACTAAAACAAGAATACCCGGAAGCATATAAGAACTTAAGAAAGGAGGGCAAATGATTACATTTATATACCTAGTAAGTGCGTTCTTTGGAGCAATCGCATTTGGATTTTGGACATTGATACTCGTACTTATACTAGACTTTGTATTGATGATATTTTTATCAGGGTTAGATAATTAATAAGGTAATAAAGAAAGAGGAAATTATGCCAGGAACAAGAGAAGGTGGCCTAAAGGCCGCAGCAACAAACAAACAACGATACGGTGACGCCTTTTACCAAGGAATAGGTAAAGTCGGTGGTACCAAGTCACGAGGCGGTGGATTCGCCAAAGACCCGGAACTAGCCAGAGAAGCTGGTCGCAAGGGTGGCAAGATATCACGCCGTGGTAAATCAACTAAACCAAGGGAGGTAATAGTCAGATGAACGATTACGAAACAATCTTTGATATATTTATTAACGAAGGTTACCCACAGGACATGGCCGAGATACTAACCGAACAGCAACTTGAATACGAAAGGACAAGCAATGAGTGATTTTACAAAACTAAGTAGCCTAGTCAATGGCACGTTCACAATACAAAAAGTCAACGGTTACAAGTGGAAGATGTGGGACAACACACAGAAAAAGATGTTGGTGTCTGACGTATGGCAAAAAGATTACCGCAAGGTATATTCAGTTGAAACCGACAAAGGCCTACTAGACTTATCCGCCAACCAAGTTGGTGTGTTACTTGAAACAGTTATTCGTAACGGTGTAGCCGACATTAACGGCACAACCTTTCAAGTAAAGTCTAACGGCAAGACCGGTATGGACATCAGATACTTCTTTAATGTAGTGCGTGACCACAAGACTGCTGAGAAACCAGCTGAAAAGCCAGCAGAGGCCGCACAAGACGCTTTTGATGACTTTGTACCAGATACTATTAACTTGGATGACATACCCTTTTAGGAGGTTTTAATGGACTTAGAAGTAGCAATCAAAGGTATCTATGATGTCAGGGAACGTATCCATAAGTTTGATATGTGGAACGACCCGGTAGCGCTAAGTGATGCGATGACCAAACTATCCGTATATAACGCATACCTAGCCGACTTCAAAGCACCACTACACAAAGAAGCTACTGAAAAAGCCTATACGGTGTATCAAGAAGTCAAACAGTCTGGCAATACGGCTAGCCAGGCAGAGATGATGAGCCGAGGGGAATCAGTAAACGAAAGGGAGGTGTACGAAAAAGTATTAAACGTGTATAACGCTACCGACAAGCTGATAAGCGTATTGCAATCACGAGTCAAAGTGGCAGAAAATCAACTAAGGAGAGAGGGAAACTTATGAACAAAAAAACATTAGGCGGTATCAAATCCGCACAAACAATTAAAGAACGTTATGGTGATTATTTCTTAGCCGATATGGGACGCAAAGGCGGCCAAATCAGCAGAGGCGGTGGAGTCACCGGTAACAGCGAGCGAGCTAAAGAACTTGGCCGACTTGGTGGACTAAAGCGTGCAGAAAATTATAGACTTAAAAAATTAGAAGAATTAAAAGGAGAATAAAATGAGATTAGCAGTTTTAATAACAAATTACATTTGTGCAGTAATTCTAGGATTCAGTTTTATTGGTTTAGGTTCAACAACAACTGAAGACCCTTGGTTAACAATTATTGGTTTAATTACATTTGGACCAGCAGTAATACTAAGTTTGGTATTCGCTCACAGCTTAAGAGATAAAAAATAATAAGTAGGAGGGATTATGGTAATTGACAAATCAACACCAACACAAGTAATGGATATATGGCAACCAAGATGGAAAGATAGGGTGGCACTAATCGCTAAATACAAAGTAGGAACACATAATGTCATTACCTTTTCCAAAACTAAATCATTACCGGGCGAGTATTACATTAGCGGCGAAGCAATCAAACAATATCCCATAGATAACAATGGTAAGTTAGATTGTTACGCAGTGCCACTCGACGCATTAGAAAAATTAGAAAGAAAATAATTAAGAGGAGGGTGAATGGAATCATTTAACGCAGCAGTATATGAGAAGTTAAACAACGTGGCCGAGGTTGTGATTCGTAAACAGCACGATTACGGTCAAGGTAACATTCTTAACGCTCCAATAGATTCACGATTGGCAGTTCTAGTCCGACTTAACGATAAGTTGGCTAGGGCTGCTAATTTGATTGAACAGGGCAAAGAACCAAACAACGAAAGCTTACACGATACCTTTCAGGACATCGTAGGCTACGGAACAATATTACTAATGTTAGAGGACGACAGCTTCAGACTGCCGTTGTTGGAGGACAAATGAAATACTTATACGCAATAGCGATAGGACTCATATTCTTAGGCGTTGCTTTAGTTGGGGTGATGTTTCAGAATCTTAACGAGTTAGCTGATTACAAGCGATGCTACAACGAGCCAATTACCGAGCTTAGTCAACACTGCAAGGACTTACTCGATGGCAAGTAAGAACACCCAGTTTCATAACAAAAAAGACAACATTACCGTTAAATGGGTAAAGCGTGCCCAAATGTGGTGTCGGACAATTATCAAGGACAATAAGCAAACACAGGAGTGGTACAGTGAAAAGCCTAAGATATCCACGATTGAAGAAGATACGAATACGGAAGCGTAAAATAGAAGTCAGTCCATTTGTAGTGAATCTCAGTCCAGAGATAGCCAAGTGGGACAAATTAAATAAAACATTACTAAGGAGGGTAAAATGAATTTTTGGGTAATATTCCTAATAACATTCTGCATAGGCGCAATCATTGGTTTTTTAATACGAGATAAACAATAATGCCTGTAAAAAAAGCCAAGGGTGACAAAGCCAAATGCGATGAACTATACAGCCTGATAATTCGTAGTGAAGGACAATGTCTAAGATGTGGCGCACGTTGTGAATGCCCACAATTTCCAAAGAAACACATTAGGGGGTGTCCTTTGACTACATCACACATCGTAGGTAGGCGATACTCAGCTACCCGTACGGCTGAGGACAACAGTCAATGCCTCTGTTTCTCGTGTCACTATTACTTTGAAAACTGGCCCAAGGAATTCAGCCGGTGGATTACTAAGACCATTGGCGTAGAACGCTACGAGGAACTTAAACGGCAAGCTGAAACAGTTACCAAAGTAGATTGGACCGCCGAGCGTGAACGTCTGCAACAGGTATGGGATGACATATTGACAAACGCATAGTGGTTATGCTACAATATATACATAATTAAACAAGGAACAAAGAGTATGAAAAAGAACATCATTATAGGAATATGTGTAGTCGTATTGGCTGCCATAGCTTATTTGATAAGCGTTACATCGTATCGGTTTGGTTATGCCAATGGCACAAAGAATCAAATTATCTGTCAAGCCTCTGAGTCACAGGAGTCTTTGAAGCAATTATGCGTACGATAAATAACGAGGGGTTAAAATTATATTACTGGAATACTCGTGGTCATGCCGGTGCGTCGCACAACAAGGCATCAGAACATCGGTATTTTGGTAAGAGCATTAAAAAGGAACGTACACCTATAAGTACAAACAAATGGCTCCTAATTGGAGCAACGGTCGTTACAGCGGCCATCGTCGGTCTTTTCTTTTTAGCAACCAAGGCAAACAGCGATGTTAAACAACTTAATGGAACTGCCAGCCAACTGCGAAAAGAATTGCAAAACAAACAACAAAACGTAGATGAGTTAAAAAAGACTCAGGAAGAACTACGACAGAATGTTGAAAAACAAATAGAGGACCTCAACAAACGTGTTGATGCACGCAAACCTAGGGTAATACCTGGTGTAGCAGTTGCAGTAGCTGCGAATGTTGATGGTACTAAAGCGGATTGGATGCGAGCTGCTGGCATTCCAGAAGATTTGTGGGGCTGTGTTGATGCACTTGTCACTAGAGAATCTGGCTGGAGGGTGAATGCCACTAATCGTTCCAGTGGTGCCTATGGTCTTCCACAGTCACTACCAGGAACCAAAATGGCCTCAGCAGGCGCTGATTGGCAAACCAATCCAGTCACACAATTAAGGTGGATGACTGGTTATGTCAATGCCCGTTACGGTGGGTTTTGTCAGGCCAATTCGTTCCAGTTACGAAATAACTGGTACTAAAATAAGGTAAAATAGAAATGTCGAAAGAAGCACCTTCTCAAAATAAGAGGGTGCTTCTGTTTGTCCAAAGGAGGGCAATATGAACACCAAGCAAGTAAACGAGTACATCAAGGACAACTACCAAACGTTGTCTGACGGTGAAATCGCTGCCAACCTGTCGGCTATGGGTTACGAAATTAACTCGGAGTCGGTACGTAAAAGGCGAAACAGCATGAAGTTGGCTAAGACCGGTGGCGGTGGTCCGACATCACTTACCAAGGAAGCAGCCGAACGGCTTGGTAGGCTCAACGAACTTCTGACACGTTCAGGAATCGACCCTGCCGATATCGGTGAAGTCAAGCAGATTCGTGTCAACGAGTGGCAGTCAATGTCCAAGGACGCTGACGGAGAGCCTGTTATTACCGATTTGAGGGGTGCCAGCATCGTTTTGAGCCCTCAGTGGGCCCAAGACCCCGAACTACCCCTAATTCGGCCTGCAAAGCCTGTACGAGTGTCTAATCCAGTGTCTAAGAACAAGCAGCCCGTCAAGAACTGTGCGGTCATTTTCCCTGACCAGCAGATTCCTTTCCACGATGAGCGTGCCATTGATATCGCACTGCAGATACTTAGGGATGTGAATCCTTCCCAGATTATCAACCTGGGGGATATGATTGACTTCCCTAGCTACTCACGCTTTGAGCAAGAGCTTCGGTTCCAGCAGACCACGCAGCTTTCGATTGACCTTGCACACCAGCACTTGGCACAACAGCGAGCAGCCGCTCCGAATGCCAAGATTGTTGTTTTGGAAGGTAATCACGACCGCAGGTTGCAGAAGTCTGTTACCCAGTACCACATGGACCTGTTCAAGCTCCGTAGGGCTAACGCCCCTGAGTCTTGGCCTGTCCTTAGTCTGCCGTTCCTATTGTGTCTGGATGAGCTTGGTGTAGAATACATTCCTGGATACCCTGCTGGGGAGTATTACGTTCAGGATTACATCAAGTGCATTCACGGTCGCAGGACTGGACAACGTGGTACCGTGGCAAAGCGAGTCGTAGATGATGAGCGAGTCACTACCGTTACAGGACACACTCACCGCTTTGAGATGGTCGGAAAGTCCACTAATACCCGACAGGGTAAGAAGGACAATTACGCACTGACACTCGGTTGTCTGTGTCGCACCGATGGAACTGTGCCAGGCTACAACAGCTCGACCGACCACGATGGCAACCCCATCCTGCGTCATGAAGACTGGCAACAGATGATTGGTGTGTTTTACTGGGACAGCTCCGGTCTGCCTTTCGAGTTCCACCCTGTGTTTATTTGGGACATGGACAAGAAGGGTGGCAAGAAGCAAGCCCTCTTTAATGGCAAGCGTTACACAGCCTGAGCATGCTGTCAAACTGCTCAATTACCGGGCTGTAGTGTAGCGAACACGCCCAGGCTATCTGTGCATAGTTGGCAGTGCCGACTAAGCTATCATGAAGTCTAGGGAGAAGGCAGTTCAACTCTGCCCAGCTCGACCAACGCACCTTTAAAGGAGAGGTATGGGACGTAACAGACACCATGTATGGTGGCCTCGAAAGGATTACAAAAGTGAGGTGGAAAAGAAATTTCGGAACCTTCCGTGTAACATCCTTTGGATTGACGAAATGGCTCATCGCCTTTTGCATATTTACACTGAGCCTCCTCGTAAGCCAAAGGTCTCGGATATGTGGCAGGCTATCAATCTTCACAAGAAGGGACTATGTTCCTGTAATCGATGAATGGAGTGTGATGGATGAGCAGAATCGTATCAAGTGTCGAAACTGTGGCGAGTGGGTGTATTACACTCCTGCAAACACTGTCATATACTGGTGGCCAGATTATCTGTGGTATTCTATCGCCCAAACAGTCTGCGACCACTGCGAATACCGCCAAGCATGTTTCCTACTTGATAATCTTGAATGGGAACTCAACTGGGCTGTCGCCAACGAGCTTGGATTCATTGAAATGGAGGGACTTCCTCACCAAGAGGTACTTGACGCCTTCAAAGAGTTCTTTCCGAACTTCGTAACATATCATGAGCTTTCAGATAATGAACAGGCTTGGGTAGATTACTTCGCTTATCTTATGGATTATGTTCCACAGGATGAGTGGTTTAACCCCTGACTTCGGTCGGGGGTTTTTATATACTCAAAAAGCCCCAGTGAGGCGGGGCTTTTAAAGTCTGAAAATTCAGAAAATTGAGAGTTCAGAAAGGGTTGTGTAAAACAATAGGAGCTCACTAAAAGTGCACGGTTATATTAACACAACTTGTGCTTATTGGCAAGCCTGACAATCCTCTAGGTTATCGGGATTAATAGGACAAACTCCACTCAAAAAATCTTCAGTTTTTTCTTCTATTTTTTCATTCATTGTTTTGATACACCTGCTCGAAGTGCCCCCAAACCAAGTGCAGCAAGTACAATGTTTACGTATTCAACATAGCTTGCATCTACGTAACCTAATTGCACTAACGTATTAAATACGATAGCTACAACAATAACAATGTAAGTTTTTTTGCCTTGTAGGAAGTTAATAAGTTGTTTCATTATTTCTTTCCTTTCTTGGCTAGATTCTTCCACATAGCAGCAGCAGCAATTCTGCGACCTTTCATACCACCGCCGGCAGCGGCAGCAACTTTAGCAAATGATTTGCCTTTTTTACCAATATCTTTACCAGCAACAGCCTTTTTCACGACTGCGCTTCTTGATTTTGCGCTCATACCAGCAGATGGTTTACGAGCAGCTTTACGCATTGCCATAACATTCCTCCTATAATTATTTATATATTTAATTATACTACTTTGTGAAACCGAGTCTTTGAATAAACCATTTAAGTAGCTTGCCAAGTGCGTTCAAATTAGATGAGTCTTCACCCATTGCTGCAAGCTGTGCCTCTAAGTCAGCACATTTCTTTTTAAGAGCGGTGTTCTCTACCATTAATGCATTAACCTTAGCGTTTAGCTCTGTGACCTGCTGTTGTAGGCTAGGAGCGGTTTTTATAGCGGCATCGGTGCCTTGCCACTCTGGAGCACTACGGAGTCGTTTAAGGGCCTCTCCTGCGCTCAAACCATTCCACTGGCTAGCAGCAGTATCACTTTCTGCTTCTCGATGCAGTCCAGTTCTATATAATTCTTTTCCACTATTTGTATCCATGATATCTCCTCCTGAAGGTGTGGGCTGTGGAGGGGCAGGTGGATTTAATTGTCCGCCCTTCGGTATGGCCCAACCTATTACATTATTATAATCGTATGCCTTAACGTGCATCCCAGAACTGTATGGGTCATTCTGTTGATACGCATTGAAATTATTGACATTGGCTGTTACCACAACGCCTGTGTGTCCCCAGCCACCACCAACATTACCGTTCCACACCATGATAGCCCCTCTGGGTGGCACACCAGTTGGTGTGTTGCGTACCCAATCAAAGGCGTCTGTTCTGGTACCAAACATATCTTTAGCACCTGCTACTGGGAATGCAGGACAACCCCCTATGCCAAGTTCAACATTGGTGTAACTCTGCACACCGGCCACACATTGGCCCATTATTCCACCGCAAGAGTTTATACGCTGACCATTAGTCCGAGCATAAAATCTATCAACGACATCAGCCATTACCTACTCCTAAGAAATTCTATTATTAAAAAAGTTACAATTGCTGTTGATACTGATGCAATTATAGGGTTAATTGCGTTATAAAAAGTTTTGCGTTTAAGCTCGTGATACACATCTGATTTGAAATCTTCAAACTCGTCTTTAGTAACGTAATTCTTGCTCATAACGTCAAGTTTCCGCTCAATCTGTTCTAAGCGGTAGAGTACTAAGTCGTAGTTTTCTTTCTTAACAGCCGGCATTACACCAACTCCACTAATAAGTACAAACCATATCTAGGTGATATATTATTACCATTGACACTAACCGTACCTCCACCAGCCGTTGCTTCAGCACGAACCTGGTATGTATGATTGCCAGATGAAACATATCTAACAATAGAAGGATTTACAGTAGTAACCCATCCACCTGTAGCATTTAAGGGTGCTCTTTCTGCAATTATTTCTGAACTATCTTCATAAATAAACGCTGTACCTAAGTTAGCAACACTACCAGTCATTCCTACTTTGGCAGTTACTTTAATTTGAGCATTAGTTGGGACATATACTGTAGCTTTTAATCCTAAGACGTCAGTTACACCACTTATAGAACCTTGCCCAGCTAAAAGATAAACTTGAGCAAGTACATTACTGAAATATGGCAATCCATAAGGATTTGCACCAACTGCATAATATACATTAGACACGCCGCCAGATGTAGGTATCATTGAAGTATCAGGTACTCTTACATTTACAGTAGTATTGGTTGAGAATGTTACTGTATTTATTTCAGCATATTCTTGAAGTCCAGCACTTACGGCATTAGCAAATGGACTATCTGTTGCTGTTGCTACTGCACTATTATTAGCAGTTAGATTATTAGCATTTGTGGTGTTAAGGTCGGTTATTGCTCCATCAAATGAGTAAGCAGATACCAACGTAGATTCAGAACCTGAAAGTGTTTGAGAAGCATAACTTCTTATTGTAGATGCCGATAATACTGAACTAAATAATGCAACTTGAGCAATTTTTCCATCAAATGGATATGTTCCAGTAGATTGAGCTCCAACAGTTAATGACCCTGTAGGAGTAGCAAATGCTGAGTTAGCATTATTAGTATAAATTGAAGGCACTTCAATTCCATCGATATAAACTTTTCCTGAAGTTCCAGACATATCTATTGAAGCAGCTACGTGAGTCCATTTGTTAAGTGGCACAGTCGCATAAGATGTTACCAAGTCATCTGCTGCTCTAGCTCCACCTAAAATTACCTGACCATTACTATTAATATAAAAGTTCCATCCATCAGTAGAGCCATTAGCTCTTGCTATAATTATTTGAACTCCACCAGTATAACTTTCTAATTTTATCCAAGCCATACAAGTTATATCATCTGTCTGAGCAGCTCCAGTTGGTGAAGATTTTGAGTAGTATTGTGTACTTCCTGATTCTAAATCAGTACATCTATATGGAGCAGCAACTGTACGTTGAAGTCTAATTTTCATTCCTGGAGATAATGTATTAGATATATCTACAGAGTTAAAAACTAAGTCGTAATTTCTATTGCCATTGTAAGTGACAGTGTTGGGCGTATTAGCAAGACCAGTCCATCCTTCAGCACCACTTTTCATCTTGGTAGCAGGAATAGAGTTATCAGCTATTTTGGTACCATCAATAGCTGCATCTGATTTGATGTTGGCGTTATCTAGGTTACCGTTAATAACTGTGGATAATGTATTAAAAGGTGTATTGACGTCTGCCGCGTCAACTGTTTCACCGTCGTTTGGTAGTGTTAGGCTTATTAATCCCATAATTTAATTATACCCTATGGTTAGAAGTTAAATCTTGTGTCAGTTCCAACTGAACTTGTATCGGCTGTTGATAAGAAGTTCCTTAAAGCTCTGAATTTAATTGCAGCTTGTTCTGGTGAATCAGTTACAGTTGGTACAAGGTTTAATGCACGTTGTATATCTTGGTCGGTAAGAACACCAGATTCACCTAGCGCTTTAGATAGCTGAGCAACAGCACCTTGTCTTAAATCTTGGAAAGCCCTTACTCTAGGTTGTAAAGTTCCACCTACAACAGGTAAAGAAGCTAATCCAGCAGGTAATGCGCCAGCTAATCCTTGTGGTCCACCAGCAGCAGTTAATTGTGATTCAAGTGTACCCAAAACTTTATTTGCTTGATTTAATTTACGCTCAGCATTTTGTTGTGAGATTGATTTCTTTTCTGCTTTACCACCACCAAATAGGTCGTAAGCAGCTTTAATAGCAGCTAGACGCTTACCACCAGTTTGTTGTAGGTCTTGTATCGCTAGTCCTTGGAAGTATGAATCTATTTGTGCTTGTTGTCCAGTGTCTTCCATTGTACCAGCGCCCATATCAGTCATATCAGTACCTAATCCTGCTTCCATACCTGTTTCTACTGGTTGTTGTGGTTGGCCAGTTAGAACTTCACTAAGTCCCTGTCCTACTGCTTGTCTAGTAAGTATGTTTCTTAATGTTAATGGTGCAACGCCACCAGCACCTGCACCTTTAGTAGCTGTTCTACCTATAATATCTGATACGGTTTGCCTAACTGTTTCTGCACCTGGTAAAGGAGTATTTGTAAATGGAACTTGTACTCTTGATACTTGTTCGCTTAGCTTCTTAAATTCTGGTCGTGCTTGTAAAGCCTGACTTATTTCTTTATTTATAGATTGTACTTGAGTACCACCTAAACTATCTATTTTTTTACCCAATATTTGCCTAATGTCATCAGCGGCAATTTCTGCACCAGTAAATTGACCACCCTTAGCTTGTTTGGTAAATATACTAGGAAACTTTTTATTAATTTCTCTGCGTATGCCGTTTAGTTCTATAGCATTTAATTTTGTTTTGTTAGCCAATGGTTTGAATATTGTTTTAGTTATATTATCGAATTGTGTTTTTTCAACACCCGCAAGATTTTTAGAATACTTAGCAAATTCACTTTTGATTTGTGTAGTAGGTATTGTTTTTGTAATACCTTCTAACAAATTATCTACTTCTGTCGTTTTATCAGCAATAAATCTATCTACGTTAATAAATTTTTTCTTACCAGAGCCAGCAAAGTATGAAGGATATCTTCTTGTTAAATCTGCGATTCCAGCTTGTGCTGTTTCAGTAGGTAGAGTAGAGGTTCTAGCTATTGTGCCTGCCCTACCAGTTCTTTCTAAAACTCCAGTTAAGCCTTTTTGACCAGCTTTTTCTAGTGTTTCTTTACCAACAGCTTTACCAGCGCCTTCACCTAATTCCTTTGCAGTTTGCATACCAAGTTCTTTGCCACCTATTTTGAGAGCAGCTTGTCCAGCTTTAGCGGCTTTTCCAGCTTTACCAAACCCACTGAATGCACCACCTAATAGAGCATCCAAGCCTATTTCACCAGCACCGCCTTCTGCACCTATAGCTTGCCCACCTAAAGCACGACCTAACGCTGTACCTAACCCAGAACCTATAGCACCACCTACAGCAGTACCAGCACCAGGAGTAGCTAACGTACCTAAAATAGCACCTAGTGTACCTCCCGCTATTGATAAACCAGTTTTTAATAAAGGGTTACCTTTGGAAGGAAAATATTTAGAATAATCAGCTATTGAAGTAGCCGGCTTTCGTCCACCGCCCTGCATCATCAAATATTTTTGGTATTCTCTGATATTTGGGTCCATTATCTAAATCCTAACTGATAACCTAATGCGGTATTAGCAAACCAATTACTTCCTCCTGATATAAATGGTTTACCAGCTTTAATTTCTTGCAAAGTTGCTCGTCTTGCTCTTGGGCCTTCCCAACCAACAGGGAACACATCATTATAAATAATTCTATTAAGAACATCGGCAGGCACAGTATTACCAAAGTTTTGTTGAAGTTCATTTAATACTTGTTCTCTGTAACCAGATTTAACATTAGTCAAACCAGCGTTTTTAGCGTCTTGTAATCTTTGCATAGCCAAACCTTTAGCCGCAGCAGTATAATCAATACCACCTCCAGTAGCAACACCCATATCGGTGCCACCACCTCCACCCATACTGCCAAATCCACCATAAGCAGCAGCAGCAGCACGTCTGTTAGCTTCTGCTTGTCGAGCAGCTTCTTCACGGTTGAGTTCTTGCTGTCTAATCTGTTCAGCAGCTAAACGCTGGGTTTCACCAATTTTGTTTAGTGCTTGTCGCAAGTTAAAAGTCTGGGTTCCTTCTTGCTGACTTAGGTTTGCAAGTGCAGGA
>Ga0075473_10000521_pt1 | contig 15988 bp, 23 predicted proteins | sample DEB19_08_DNA_FD_76340 | JGI IMG/M metagenome (GOLD analysis project Ga0075473, IMG submission 76340) | Aqueous microbial communities from the Delaware River and Bay under freshwater to marine salinity gradient to study organic matter... | ecosystem: Environmental > Aquatic > Marine > Coastal ... | reverse complement strand
AAAATCATGGCAGATCGAAAAGGAGATGTTCGTTTTTCATGTATACTGAATCCTTGGGGCAACCATCCTCAAAGGAGATAAGTCGCATGAAGCGCACACCTAAACTCTGTCGGCACAAGGCACGCAACCTCGGGTACTCAACCGACCCGCGCACCGGGCATGTTGTCTATCACGGCCCTTGGGGACTGCGGTCAACCAAGGAAAACTACTCCCGATGGGTGGCGGCATTTGCCTCGGGCCTCGATCCGCTCACTCCCTCCGCAGATCCAATCGTCGCTGATCTCATCAATCAGTTTGCCCGCTGGGCCGACACTTATTATCGCGACCCGGTCACCGGGAAACCCACCAGTCAGATTCATGTCTTGAAATCAGCGCTCCGAGAATTAAAAAATTATCTCACGAAACCGATCAAGGATTTTACCCCGCAGGATCTCATCGCAGTCCGGGCCGAAATGATGGAGCGACCCATCACGGCCCAAAGCAAACGCACAAAACCCAAACCGCTTGCGATCTCCACGGTCAACAGCTCAATATCCAAAATCAAAATGGCATTCAAGCGTGGCGTGGAGTGGGGGCTCGTCCCTGTGGCGGTCTATCATGCGCTTTCTTGCGTCCAGTCCCTCTCCTGGAGAACCGCTCCCACCCTGCGCACCACCGAACCGATCAAGCCGGTTGACCAAAAAGACATTGATGCAATCATCCCCCATCTCAAGCCGATGCACCGGGTCATGGTCAAGCTCCACTGCGCAACCGGCATGAGGCTCACGGAGCTCGTCGGCATGAGGTGGAGCGAGATCGAACAGGTGGATGATGACCTCTGGTGCTATCGCCCAGGGCGACACAAGAACTCCCACCGGAAACAGGACCGGGTCATTTATTTTCATGAAGACTTTATCCAGATGATGCGATCCATCAGGAAACCACTCTGGGACCCCGACCTCGTTTGGTGCAGCAAAGGCAAGGGACGCCATCGAGGCTACACCGGGCAGGCTACCGTGAGCAGCTACCAGAGGGCGATCCAGTGGGGACAGACAAAATACAACCGGACAGCGAAAAAGAAACTGCGCTGGACCCCGCTTCAGATCCGGCATATGGTCGGGACCCGGGTCCGGGAAGCCTACGGACTCGAGGGGAGTCAGGCTGTTTTAGGGCATTCCCGAATTGACAGCACCCAGATCTACGCGGAGCGCCGGGATGACCTCGCCCGCAAACTCGCCCGAAAAGATATTTGAGAGTTTGTTTATTTTTAAAGTTTTTGCTTTTTTTGAAAGATGGAATCATTATGATAATCATTCCGCATGTGTCACTAACCCCAGAAAGGTGATCAGTCATGAGCCAAGTTTTAATGGAAGCAATTCAAGTCGCCGCCAGAGAAGCCGTCGAGCAGTTTTTATGTTTGAAAATTGATCAAGGATTGTCCAGCAGTGTGTTATCCCCAGATAAATTCACTCACCGTAGGAGTTCGCAAATGAAGTGGTTTGATTTTTCAGATGAAGAGTTAAGGATCGTTAACGAGATTGAAAAAAAACCAGGCATGAAACAGTCGGAGATCATTGCGTTTATGTCGGTCGCTGGTTCTGGTCCAGAGGATGCCTCCTGCGAGGCTGGAACCACGAAGGTGCTTCTGGCAAATCTCGTCAAACGCAATGTGCTTACATCAAGCCCATCTCATGGATACAGGCTTACCTACGACAACCCGCCTGGCATCCAATAATCATTTGATAACTCAATCGATTTACCCAAGATCCCGAAAGCAATTTCGGGTTTTTTTATTCTGTCATACTGCTGTACGATTTCTGTATGACAACAGTCGCACCGGATTCATACCGTTGTAGGATTGCAAAAAAAATAAAAAACACAAAGATGATCCCCAGACGATCTGTTTGCCCAAATCGTCGCGGGGCCGGTGCGTTATTCCTTTGAGCATCGGCCTCATTATAAAAACATAGTGGGGAGCTTTGATGGCTGATTATTCTAGTCTGATTCCTGAGAGCGCCGTGTCCCCTAAAGAGCTGGCGCAGTTATGGAACTGCACCGTGTTCCAGGTTTACGGCTGGATCAATTACGGGATCAAGCGCGGTGATAAAAAAATTTTCTTAGAGGCGTGTCGCCTTGGTGGCTCATGGGTTATCGATCCGGTGATCGCTGAAAAATTCATCAGCGAAATGAATCCAGGTCGACATCAACCGAAACCGAAAAAAAACAAAATCATTGAGCAGGAAGCAGTCACAAGGGCGAGCTCCTGGCTCGCACGATAAGTGCCCATCAAACAAAACTATCTCGAATATGTAGCAGATTTACTGTCAAGGATGGCGGACCATGTCCAGAGCGCTGACGCACCTACCACGAAATTCCAGCATCGCATTTACGACGAGCGCACAACTCAGTTGGTCAATCATCTTCTGGAAATTCTGGACGATGCTATTGAAGATCATCCGGGAGCTTGAGGTTACCAAACTTGTCGGGATATCTGGCGGCCGCGTAGGCACGAAGGGCGCGCCACAGGATTACGCCGTGAAGTCTCTCCTCCATCGCTGCGAGACTGTCCAGGAGTTCTTTAGCTTCACTCGGAAGCCGGACAGTCGAGCCGCGGTCGGGTTCTTTTTTCGATTTACTCATGCTGACATTATATCAGACATTCAAGCGCCTTTTGTGTTTTTTGTGATTTTTAATATTTTGTGGTTGACTTGGTTTACAACTGCATACTAATATCACACCCGTCTACAACTGTAGACGATATTGAATTGAAGGAATCACCGGGCGGCGGGTAACACTAGACGCACATGCTTCTGGAGCTCGTTGCTCCGACCGCTGCCCGGAGAATTTACAAGGAGGTTTCGATGCTTTGCATCACCCGAAAACATGGCGAAGTAATCAGATTTTTTGTCGGTCGTGAGGAGTTCACCATCCGCTGCGAGCTTGATGGCAGCACTCGAATGAAATTCGCAATTGACGCCAGTCACAATGTCACGGTCGTCCGCGAGGAAATTCACCAGCGAGAGATGGCATCAACTGCGGGGGTGAAATCATGAGCACCCCGATTCCAAATCACATCCGCGAGGGTATCGAGTCCGCAATCTCAAGAGGTCTGGCTGACGACCTCAAGAGCACTGATTCATTCATCAAAACAAGAAAAGAATTTAGGGACCGCATCCCGCTCTGGATGCACGACTGTTCACGCGATGATTTTAGTTATCACAGCGGGATTGCCAAGGAAAGTTTTAAGCTTCCCGGCGGCGAGATCATCATGGTTTGCCTGCTTGAAAAATCCGACCCGTTTCATGTCACATGGTGGCATCATACCAACGAAAAATATATCAAGGCGGACACCATCGATCATGCGATCTACTGCGCGACTCAGGAGACCGAGGAGCGCATGGTGAAAAAAGCCAGGATGATCCTCGACGCCCAGGAGGAATCAGCATGAAAACCCTTCTCGTTGACGCCCAGATTGCAAACTACAGATCCAAGACCCAGCTCGGGGCAAACTTCCAGGTCTACCTCGAGGACGGGAAATGGTGGATCAAAACGACCCCATCGGTCTGGCCTCCGCGGGAACTTTCATTGCTCGAAATGTGGGGTCTGGTGCGAAACCAAAATGATTACCACCTCACCAACACCGGCCTGCTCATGAAGAACGATGAGCGCTGGCGCTCAATCATGGCCAAGGCTCAGTTTGATGAGATTGATCGCTGGGATGAGACCGGGGCGATTGCCGCGGAGGTTGATGAGACGGTTGGGAAATTGATTGAAGAAATTGAAGGTGCCCATCGATGAATGCCAAGGACTCGGCAAAAAAATATCTTGAACTCGGTCTCAGTGTCCTTGCCATCTCGCCCGATGGCAGCAAGTCACCGGCAAGGGAGGTCGGTCTTTGGCACTCATTCCAGCATGAGTGCGCAAGCCCATCCCAGGTCGAGCAATGGTGGCCGGATAACAGCCTCAACGGCGTGGCGATTGTTGGCGGGGCTGTTTCCGGTGATCTCGCTGTCATCGACATCGAGACCGGCGATGCTTACTCCAAGTTCCGGGATGACTGCCACGGCGAGGGCCTTTTGTTCGCCCTCGATTCATGCCCGATCGTCATCACTCCCAATGGTGGGAGGCACATTTATTGTTTTGGCCAAAACCTCAAAAACCGCAAGCTTGCCAAGAACATCGACGGCAAGACCGTGATCGAGATCAAGGCGGAGGGCGGGTATGTCCTGGCCCCGGGCTCGACCGCGGAGTGCCATCCCACAGGGTTGATCTATCGCTGGGAAAACAATTCCCTCCTGGAACACGAAACACCACCCAAGAAAATAGACCGGGATGAGTTCTCGTTGATGCTGGCAGTCGCCAAGCTCCAGAATGCCCAGAATGTCGTTGAAAAAACTTTCCCGCAGATCGTGACCACGGTCAATTATGACGGCAGGAAACGCCCAGGAGATGACTTTAATGAGCGCGGAGACTGGGAAACCATCCTCACTAACGCTAATTGGCAGATATACAGGCGCCGCGGTGACATGATTTGGTGGCGCAGGCCCGGCAAGGACACGGAGGGATTCAGTGCAACGACCGGCTATTGTAAGAATGAGCGCAGCGGAGATCTGTTCCATGTGTTTTCATCAAACGCATTTCCTTTTCAAATGGACCAGTCTTATTCAAAATTTACGGCATACGCCCTTCTAAATCATGATGGAAATTTTGCCTTGGCAGCAAAGGAACTAGCATTAAACGGCTATGGAGATCCCGATCCAGAAATCAAGTTCCTCCACAAACCCAGGGAACCCATCACCCCAAAGATCTGGACGCCCGAGATCGTGGACCAGGCCTCGGGCAGGGAATATAAATTCGCCCGCGAAATCAAGGCGACCAACCCAAACAAGGAATGGCACTGGCACGGCTACATCTATCCCGGATGCACCACTATGCTATCGGCGCTCTGGAAAGTCGGTAAGACCAGCCTTATCTCGCAGCTCTTGCGCTCTTGGATGCATGAGGAAACATTCCTCGGGCAAAAGATCAGCAAGGCAAGGGCGCTCTATGTCAGCGAGGAGGGCGACGCGACCTGGGAGGAAAGGACGCTGAAATATGGACTGAGGGAGAGCGATCATCATGGATGGTTCCTGCGCCCATTCAGCACCCAGCCGACATTGCAACAGTGGCAGGATTTCATCGGGCTGGCATCCTTCATCATGAACCGTGATGGATTTGATGTCCTGGTCATCGACACACTGTCGAAGATCTGGCCGGTGAAGGACGAGAACTCAGCGGGTGAAGTCGCGCAGGCGATCAACTCGTTTGACATGGTTACCAAGGCCGGGCGTTCCGTCCTTGCGGTGCATCACATGAGAAAGGGAGGAGGTGAAAACTTCACGGCATCGAGGGGATCTGGCGCGGCTTCCGCGGCGTTTGACATCCTGCTGGAGTACAGTCGTGAGGAGGGAGGATTTGGTCCGAAGTCAAAAACGAAACGCGTACTAAACAAGACGGGCCGGTGGAACGAACACGGACCCGAGACGATGGTCATCGACTTTGTCAATGACGAGCTCGTTTCTCTTGGGGATCGGGACGAAGTGGAAAAGGTCATCCGTAGAAAATCAATCTATGAGGTTCTTGATGACTTCCAGTTTTTGTCAGTAGACGAGATCCGGGAGCTTTCCGGGCAACGCAAAGACACGGTGATCAAGCAACTCGAGGACCTGGTCGATGGTGGCGAAGTCGAAACCACCGGCACCGGTTCCCGGGGATCAAAAAAGAAGTTCAGAAGAGTTACGATCAAACAACCTTTACAAAAAGATTTAGGAGAGTTTAATGCCAGTGCTCAAGGTCTCTAGTTCAGATTACACATCAGTGCCAGTCGGCACCTATCGCGCGAGATTGCTCGGGTATAAGGAAATGCCAGCAAGCTCAAAATTCCCGGATTCCGGCCCATCTTTCGTGTGGGAGTTCGAGGTACTTGAGGGAGAGTTCTCCGGGAAAACCGTGTCCAGGTGGACACCCACCAACCTCACGATGGGAAACGGTTTTGGAAAGCTGGTCCGCGAATTACGCGGAGGACCGATCAAGGCCAACGAAGAGATCGACCCGGATCATTTCATCAACAAGCAATACCAGATCACGGTGGGACCAAACGCCGACGGGCAGAAAACCAAGGTCATCATGGTTTCACCCATAAGCAACCTGGCACCCCCAGGAGCTCCAACCGCTGCGCCACCCGGAGCTCCTCCAGCTCCAAAAAAACCAAGTCAACCAGCGCCACCTCCGCCGCCAGCATCCCAGGAGAAAGTATTCTTTTCCCGCGACGGAGTCGAGAAGGCGGAGTTCATGCCATTCGATGAAGCCTACAAGCTGGTTGACAAGCCAGGCTATGAAAAGGCGATGGTCTGGGACCCGAAAAAAGGGATGTATGTTCCAGCCCGGGATTACTTGCTGCCGTTCTAAGTTTGTTCTCTTGAGCGCCTGGCACTGTGCTGGGCGCAATTCTTACTTTGACTGAGGAGATTCGATTAATGACTGTACTATCTAAGAAATTACCCAAGTTTGAAGTTCCAACAATTGAAACACCAACAAAGCTTATTGCTTTGGATATGAAAACAATTCTAGTTAACCTAGAAGGAATCACCCCTTTTATTTGTCATAACTGGGACGAAAAAAACATTAAAAAAATGCAAGAAAAACATGCTGGAACAGCTAGCAAAGGTCGTGAAAAACGAAACCCTATTGCTGAATATGAAGCTGCTTATTACCGACTCCCTGACGGTCGCCCTGGCATGAAACTCATCGCCTTTAAAAATGCCGCTGTTACCTCGGTGACAAGCTTGGGCAAGGAGTTTACCAAGGTTGGAGCTCGTCAGGCATTTTTTATACTGCGTGACAAGGACGGTGGTGAACTGACTCCGATTTATTATCCAGAAGATACACCACCATACATGAGAACAGACACTGTTCCAGTCGGCATGGGTGGAACTGACTTGCGCTATCGCCCAGAGTTTTTGCGCTGGGGTGTCACGCTTGCCATTGAATTTAACTCCCGGGCGATTTCCCAGGACCAACTGGTAAATCTTATAAATCTTGGTGGTTTCTCCGTTGGGGTTGGCGAATGGAGACCTGAGAAAAACGGAGATCATGGGCGCTTTAAGGTAGTCAGCAAATTTTCATGGGAGGGCGCGTGATGTATCAATACAAGCCAGGTAGATCGATACCAGGGAAAAAAGCGGAGGATGTGGGCAATGAACTTGCCCGCATCAACGACAAGCATGGAGAGCTTACACCCGCGCAGATCGTTGAGGAAAGCAAACCAAAAAAGGCACTGCTTCATGATGTCTTTGAGTGGAATGATCAAGTCGCCGCTGAAGAATATCGCATTCATCAAGCGAGATTGGTCGTTAATTGCGTGACTGTCGTGGATGAAAACCTTCCGGAAACAAAACCGGTTCAGGCTTTTGTCTCCATCACCGTGATGAATGAGAACGAGGAAAACGAGCGCCGCTACATTCCAGCGAGGGAAGTCACGAGCAACCCAAAACTTCTTGAGCAGCACTTGGATCACCTAAAGCGCAGGCTTAAAAACATTCGGATCGAGCACGCAGCTTTCACGGAGCTCGCTGAAGTCTGGCATGCGATTGATACCGCTGTCAAGTAACACGGAAGGCAAGGCATGGCGCGGTGCGGCGGGGCTAGGCGAGGCGAGGTCTTGCAGGGCAGGCGAGGCGAGGTCTGGTACGGCCGGGCTGGTTGTGGCGGGGCAGGGCAGGCGTGGCTGGGCGAGGCGCGGCTCGGCAAGTCAGGGCTGGGCAGGCTTGGCAGGGCAGGCGAGGCTCGGTGAGGCGCGGCGCAACGAGGCTTGGCTCGGCATGGTTTGGCAGGCGAGGTGCGGCGTGTCCTGGAATGGTTTGGCAGGGCAAGACTTGGCAGGCAAGGCGGGTCTAGGTTAGGTCTGGTCAGGCTCGGAGAGGTTAGGCATGGCAGGCGAGGCAAGTCGGGTCGGGGCTCGAAAAGGCAAGTCCAGTCGAGGCAGGCTAGGCAAAATAAAAAAGAACCACAGCGCAGGAAGCGACCAGCTCCCGCGCTGTGTTTTTTTTAACAATGGTTAAAACAGGAGGTTTAGATAATGATAAGTCAAAACGGATTCTATTCCGTTCCCACTATAGTAAAGGGAATATGGGAACAGAATCTGTTCCTTAGAAGAAAGACTCTAGAAATCGTCTTTAAAATCATCATCGTGGACATAACTCTAATGTACACGATGATTTATGTATTCTGTTCCCTAGTTCCTCTTACTATGATGGGAACGGAATCGAAATTATGAATTGTCGCGACTGCGGGAGAGCGTGCGGGGTGTCGGGTTATCCGACAGTGGGGGCTCGAGGTGTCTACTGTCGGGGATGCGCCTCGAGACGCTCCGGTCTGACCCGGAAGATCCTGACAAACGCCAAAAGGGCCCATTCCGTTGCCAAAAGCAAAAACGACACCATAGCCCGACTTAGGCTACAAATCGCAAAATACGAAGAGCGTGAGGCCTTGCTGAACGCTGAGATCGACAGACTGGTGGATGGCATCTGCGAGATGTTGGAAGATCAGAAAACCTTAGAACGGGAGATGAGGCGCCATGAGCGAAAAAAACGGAATACTGGATGAGGTCAACAGCACTCTCACGGAGCGCGGGAATGTTTACGGAGATGCCAGCGAGTCGTTTGCCCAGATAGCGGAGATCTGGACCAGCCTGCTCCGCCCGAGACTGGCTCCCAACCGGAGGCTTACCCCGAGCGATGTGGGGCTTCTGATGGCGGCGCTTAAAATCGTTCGTGAGGCAAACATGCACAAGCGGGACAACCTCATTGACGCTGTCGGTTATTTGACGATCGTGTCCAGGATAAATGAATGAGCCTGATCAAAACCATCACGGAATATTTTGCGGGAATGCCAAGGCGCTCGTCCCGGTGGCCAGCGTTGCGAGCCGCACACCTCAAAGATAATCCGAGGTGCATTTGCTGCGGTAGTAAAACCAATCTTGAGGTGCATCACATCCTCCCTTTTCACTTGTACCCAGACCAGGAGCTTGCCGGTGGCAACCTTGTCACGCTTTGCGAAGCGGGTGGCAACTGTCATTTTTTGATCGGTCATCTCAAGGATTGGAAAAGTTATAATCTCGATGTCAGGAAAGACGCGGAGGTCTTACGAAAGAAAATACAGGCGAGACCGTGAGGATCGAGCTACCGATCCCACCTTCAACTAATCAACTCTTTCGCGCTCGACAGCGTGGTCGACGCGGACACTTTTATAAATCTCGAGTTTACACGGATTGGATCAGGGAAGTCTCGCTCACTGTGCCCAGGGGAAAACCCATCGAGGGTCTGGCTGAGATAGCGATCGAGATCCACGGTGGCACAGGCTGGACACATCGCCGAGATTTAGACAACACGAACAAGGCGGTGATTGATCTCTTAAAAAACAAAGGTTACATCCACGACGACAACACGAAGCATGTGCGCAAGATAACCACCTCCTATCATGCGCCGAGCCTCAAGAATGCCCGAGCAATTTGCGTGGTTTACATATCGCATTTAAAATTTTAAATAGTTTTTTTAGGAGAACGCTTTTGGCGAAACCAAAACAGCGTTGGTCCTTCAGAAAAATCAACGAGCGAGTCTATGAATTGCGGGCAATGTTTAAATTTGCAAACACCCGCTTTCGTTTTTTGGCGCTCACTGATCTTCACTGGGACTCAGCGCACTGTGACCGAAGCTTCTTGAAAAAGCACCTTGATTACGCACTAGCAGAGAATGCGCCGGTGATTATCGTCGGGGATTTATTTGATGTGATGCAAGGTCGATTCGATCCAAGGGCCGACCCTGAGACGCTGCGGCCCGAGCATCGTGGATCTAATTATTTTGATCTCATCAGCGCAACCGCTCTTGAGTGGTTTGCCCCTTATGCCGCGATCCTCTGCCTCATCACGCCCGGCAATCATGAGGCGAGCATACTTAAACGAAACGAGGTTGACCTCATCGATAGACTGACTCATGGCCTGCGCACCCAGTACGGCTCGCCGGTTCTCTACGGTGAGGATTGGTGTTACCTACTGCAAAAGAACAACCGTTCCACAGGCGGCATCGGAAACACCAAAACCAAGAAGGTGTTTCTTCATCACGGCTATGGTGGCGGCGGTGAATCCTCCCGTGGCATCAACCAACACCAGGCTACGAGATCGCAATGGCAAGCTGATGTTTTCATCAGCGGTCACATTCATCGGCGCAACACCGATCACAACATGATTACCAGCGTAACTGGAAAAGGAAAGATCGAGACGAGTGACCAGTGGTTTGTTCGGTGCGGGAGTTACAAGCAGGAGCTTGATTGCGGCTGGCACATCTCCCGAGGTGCGGCAGCTCGCCCTCTTGGAGGATGGTGGATTACCACCGAGATGAACCGGAGTCACCAAGATACTAATTATATCATGTTTCCGGAGCAACCATGAGATCGCACAAACCTCCGCGACATGAAGTGCGGTTCCACAACGCTCCTGGATGCCAGCCTCCGAGGCTATCACCATCAAGGCGAGGTTACGGTCACACATGGCGCAAGCTGCGCCAGATTGCGCTATCACGGTCTCCGCTTTGCGTGCGCTGTAACGCACCGGCAACCGATGTCGATCACATCCTAGCTAAATCGCATGGTGGGACCGACAGCTTGGAAAACCTGCAGACGCTCTGCCACCGCTGTCATGCGCTGAAAACCTGGCACGAGGACAAAGTGGGAGCGGCAGACCGGTCAAGCTGGAGAACGGCGGGCCGGGACGAAAAAAAAGGGTAGGGGGGGGCGATTTTGTTCTACTAGGGGTCAAAGTACCTCGCGTGGTATCGGTTTACAGATTTTCACGATTTTGAGCACTGGTGGAGTTAAATGAGGGGTTTAAATGAAAATTAGAGATCGAATCAAGGAGCTGCGAAGGGTGAAATCATCCGAGCTTATTCCCAATCCAAAAAACTGGAGGACGCACCCGATCGCGCAACAGGATGCGCTCAAGGGGATTCTTGCGGAGGTTGGTTTTGCTGGTGCGGTCCTTGCCCGAGAACTTGATGATGGATCATTGATGCTGATCGACGGACACATGAGAGCGGAGACAACAAGCAATCAGGAAATCCCGGTTTTGGTTTTGGATGTCACTGAAGCCGAAAGCGATAAACTCCTGGCCACATTTGATCCGATTGCCGCGCTTGCTGAGAGTGACGCAGCAGCGCTCGATTCCCTTTTGCGCAATGTGGACACCGGGAGTGAGGCGCTTCAAAAAATGCTGGCGGATCTTGCCGAGGATGCAGGACTTTATCTTGATGACAAGGAAGTGGTTGAGGACGAGGTTCCCGAACCGCCAGTTGATCCAATCACCAAGCCCGGCGATCTTTGGATTCTTGGAGAGCATCGGTTGCTGTGCGGGGATAGTACGAGGGCAGAAAATATAAGCGAACTTATGAATTCAAATAAGGCATCTGCAATTATAAGTGACCCACCTTATGGTGTGAGCTATGTTGGTAAAACAAAAAGCGCACTGCCTGTGCATAATGATGGTGAAGAAACTCTGCTCCCATTATTGACATCATCACTTGGATTAGCATTTGAAAATTGTCTTGATGGATCGTGTTGGTATATTGCGGCCCCGCCGGGGCCGCAATTTTATGACTTTGCAACAGTATTAAAAAAACTAGGTGTTTGGAGGCAGACTTTAGTTTGGGCTAAAAACTCTCTTGTTATGGGACACAGCGATTACCATTATCAGCACGAAGCAATATTTTATGGATGGAAACCCGGTGGTCCTCATAAACAACCACCCGATAGAAAACAAACAACTCTTTGGCAATATGATAGGCCAACCGCATCAAGGGAACATCCAACAATGAAGCCAATTGGCTTATTTGCCAAGATGATTGAAAATAGCTCTGTTGTTGGAACATTGATTTATGATCCTTTCCTTGGTTCCGGCACCACCCTCATCGCCGCAGAGCAATTGGGCCGCAAATGTTACGGCATGGAAATCAGCCCTGCCTATTGCGATGTGATCGTTCATCGGTGGGAAAAGCTCACCGGGAACAAAGCGACGCTGGAGGTGAAAAATGGGTAAAGGAAGGAAGCCCACTCCGACGAACATCCTAAAGATCCGCGGGTCTTGGCGTGCGAAGACACGACCAAACGAACCGAAACCGGAAGTCATGAAAATTAAAGCGCCTGAGTTTCTCGGGCCCAGGGAGCGTGAGATCTTCGACAAGATGGCCGAGAAACTTTTTGACCTTGGTGTCCTGACCGAGATCGATGCTGGAGCGTTGACAAGGTACGCGTCAATCTTGGTTCGTTGGATGGATGCTGCCAAGCAGATGGCGGACGGCGTTCCATCGTTCATGCCCGTGAAGGATGAGAGCGGCAAGGTAAAGGGGTTCATCCCCACGCCACCGTATATGGTTTTCAATAAATCCAGCGAGCAACTGTTGAAACTCGAAAGCGAGTTTGGGTTGACACCAGCAGCGAGACCGAGACTTGAAAGCAGCAACGGCGGCAAGGACGGCATCATCGACATCATGAGGGCAATCGAGTGACCGTGAGAGCGCCACGAAAAAAGAAACCGGTCGCAAAGGATCACCGCATCGTCCGGTTTTTCAACGCGCACCTCTGCCACACGAAAGGGGAATGGGCAGGCACTCCTTTCGTGTTGGCGGAGTGGCAACGCTTATTCCTCAATGAGCTTTTCGGCACCGTGCGCAAGGATGGTCTACGGCAGTACCGCACCGCGTATCTCGAGGTTCCACGCAAGAACGGCAAAAGCACGCTCGCCGCTGGTATCGCTCTTTATCTGCTCTGCCTTGATCGTGAGGATGGCGCTGAGATCTACTCGGCAGCAAGTGACAAGGAACAAGCCTCGATCGTGTTTGACCAGGCGGTCCAGATGATCGAGGAAAACCCGAGCCTCGCCTCGATGCTGCGTGTCTACCGAAACAAAACCATCGAGCATAAATCATCCGGTAGTTTTTATCGGTCGCTCTCGAGCGATGCATTCACGAAACACGGCTTGAACGCTCATGGGATCATCGTGGACGAGGTGCACGCCCAGCCGAATCGAGAGCTTTGGGATGTTTTGACGACATCGACCGGAGCGAGACGCCAGCCGCTGACGCTCGCAATCACGACCGCCGGGCATGATCGCCAGTCTCTTTGCTGGGAGCTCCGGCAGTATGCTCTAGGTGTTCAGGATAAACTCATTCACGACCCGACATTTTTCTCAAGGATCTACACCTCGAGCGGTGACTGGAAACAGGAAAGCACCTGGCGGGAGGCGAATCCAAATTACGAGGTCACCGTCAAGCGGGATTATTTTGAAAAGGCAGTCACGGAGGCGCTGGCGAATCCGAGCCGGGAGAACGCATTCCGCCGACTGCACCTGAATCAGTGGACCTCGCAGGAGACGAGATGGATCTCGCTTGAGCGCTGGGATGACTGCCTCCGCGAGTTCCCTGATTTATCCAACCGGATGTGCTATGCAGGGCTTGATCTCTCAAGCACCTTGGATCTCACGGCTTTCGTGCTTCTGTTCCCACCGATAGAACCCAACGAACCCTATTGGGTGCTTCCGTTTTTCTTCGCTCCCGAGGGCGCAGCGAAAGAGCGCGAGCGAACGAACCGGCACCGGCTCGAGGAGTGGGAGCGACAAGGGTTGATTTACACGACACCGGGTCGAAGTCTTGATTACAAGGCGGTGGTGACAGTCATTGAAAACCTCGCTGAAAAATACAACATCCAAGAGATCGCCGTCGACAGGTGGAATATCAACCAGATTTCAAAGGACCTCGAGCAGCTCGGAAAAAACAACGGGCGACCCGACTGGCTTGTGGGATTCGGTCAGGGTTTTGCGGCGATGACCGCTCCATCGAAAGAGCTTGAGGTGCTGGTGATGAGCCAGCGCATCGCTCACGATGGCAACCCGATTCTGAGGTGGATGTTTTCCAATGTCCAGGTGGAGAGGGACAACGCCGGAAACATCAAGATGCACAAAGGAAAAGCGGTGGAAAAGATCGACGGCATTGTTGCGACGATTATGGCGCTCGGGCGCGCCCAGGTCAGCACACTGAACCAGACAAACATCTATGACACTCAGGGGATCACACTACTATGATCGATCGAATAAAAGGATTTATCACGCGTGCGCTTTCCCTGTCCGGTGGAAACCTCAAGGACCCGCGCCTTAATGAGCTGTTTGGCTCATCCGGCACTGATTCCGGTGTGCCAGTCACGCCCGATACGGCGCTGACCTATTCTGCGGTTTATGCTGCGGTTCGCTGCATCGCCGAGTCGGTCTCTTCGCTGCCGCTTAATTATTATGAACGCCTTCCCACTGGCGGAAAGGCACCCGCCAAGGCGAACCCATTGCACACGCTTCTACATGATGAACCCAATCCCGAGATGACCTCGTACCAGTGGCGCGAGGCGTCAATGGCGCACCTTCTTCTCTGGGGCAATGCGTATTCCGAAATCGTGCGAGACCTCGAGGGGAACGTGGTCGAGCTCTGGCCGATCGATCCGACGATCGTGACCCCGAGGCGCACCGAATCCGGTGACCTTTACTACGATCTCAACCGTGGCAAGACCTTCATCACCGCCAATAATATGCTGCACATTCCTGGGCTTTCCTTCGATGGGATCTCGGGCATGAGTCCGATTTCGCTGGCCCGCCAGTCGATCGGGCTTTCGATGGCGATCGAGCAGTTCGGTGCCGGGTATTTCGGGCGTGGCGCTCGCCCTGGTGGCGTGTTGACTTTCCCTGGTCAACTCAGTCCCGAGGCCCGCCAGAATCTCCGAAGGTCGTTTGAAGAACTTCATGCGGGCGGTGCGAACTCGCACCGGGTCGCTCTGCTGGAGGCTGGGCTCAAGTGGGAAGCGATTGGCGTGCCTCCGGATGATTCGCAGTTTTTACAGTCACGGGAATTTCAGATCATCGAGATCGCCCGCTGGTTCAATCTCCCGCCCAATAAATTGAAAGACCTCTCCAAGACGAGTTATAACAGCCTCGAGCAAATGGAAATCTCCTTCGTGGTGGACACGCTCCGCCCGTGGTTGGTGCGATGGGAGCAGCAACTCAACCGTAAGGTCGTCAGGCCGAGGGATAAGGGAAGCTACTTCTTTGAGTTCAATGTGGACGGGATGCTTCGAGGCGATCTCGCTTCCCGCTACCAGTCGTATTCGGTCGCTCGTAATTGGGGCTGGCTCAGTGTGAATGAGATCAGAGAGAAAGAGAACATGAACCCGATCGAGGGTGGTGACAGTTACCTCCAGCCGCTGAATATGCAAGGGCTGGATACCGCAACGACTTCGGCACCAGCAACGACGCCGTCTGTTGGAACAACCCCCACCGTAGGCAGTCAGGACGCTTCTGTTGTTGACCCCAATGTGGATGTGGCGGCAACTGCGCTCAATGGCGCTCAGATTGCTTCCCTCGTCGATCTAGTGGTTCAGGCAAACTCGGGCTTGATCTCAATGTCATCGGCGCAGGCGATTGCCGGGGCGTCTTTCCCATTCCTGTCTAAACAGGTTAGTGACATGATCTTTTCTGGTGAAGCCCCTCCAAATCCCGCCCCATTGGCAACCACGCCCACCCGCTCCGATGAATCGATTCTCCTGCGCCTCCTCGACGATGCGGGAGAACGCTTGCAAAATGTGGAGTGCAGCGCCGTCAAGCGCTTCGCCAACAAGCCCAACGAGTTTCTGGCCAAGCTCGATCACTTCTGCACCGAGCATCGCTCGAGGGTGGTGGCGGCATACGCCCCGGTGCTCGAGGCGTTTGGGATGAGCGCGGATCTCGATCACCATGTCGGCAGGCACCTCGATCAGTTCCGGTCGGTCTGGTTGGATTTTTCTGGCACGGTCTCAGCAAAAGATTTTTCCGAAGCGGTCATTGAAAAAATCAAAACCATGAAAGGATCAAAAGATGAAAACTAACATCGAAAGACGATTCAGCACCGAGCTG
>Ga0075473_10000520_pt1 | contig 15989 bp, 33 predicted proteins | sample DEB19_08_DNA_FD_76340 | JGI IMG/M metagenome (GOLD analysis project Ga0075473, IMG submission 76340) | Aqueous microbial communities from the Delaware River and Bay under freshwater to marine salinity gradient to study organic matter... | ecosystem: Environmental > Aquatic > Marine > Coastal ... | reverse complement strand
CTGCGGCAGCTTCGTCATAGAGGGAGGTGGTTTTCAGGGGTGTCGGCATTCAGTTATTGCGAGGCGTTTTACTTTGCGTTTGCGAGGCTTAAAAAAGCCGGGGAGTCGTAGCCTGCGGAGAAGCGAGGCGTCGAGCAGGCACACGGGCTTGTCGAAGGTGATCTGACGGTCTAGGCAATAGCGAGTGGCCGCGTCGATCTGGATGGATGGGCGGAGTGTCATATTTTGCGAACTGAGTTTTCCGGCAGAACGCCCCAAGTTTCGCCGAACGAGACGCGGATCAGGGATTTTTCCACTGCGATGACTTCGCCTTCACCGCGAAGAGGATGACGAACGCGGTCGCCTGCTTGGATGTTCTGAGGTTTTTGCGGCTCTTGGGCTTTGAGTAGAGGTTTCATATTTAGTCATCAGGGTATTTGAGGTCGTCTTGAAGAATATCGGCGCGGCGTTCAGCCTCGTTTTGATCTTCGCAATCTTCGCATAGGTCGCCGTATTCTTGAACAGATTCGCCGCATTGCTCGCAGGCCGGAGGCTGTTTCAAAGCGTCAATTTCCTTGTCTGAGGGTTCGCCATAGGGTGTGTATCGCATAAGTAACCTTACGTTAATTCAGCGAGGAGTTCAAGAGGTTTGCGGCTCTTTGTTTCGCGGCTCTTAAACCGGCAGGCCGTTGGCGTCACATTCGACAACCGAGAGCAGGCGCGAGCCGGGGCGATTCCAGCTCTGGCGAACGGCGGCGGCAGACTGGCCGGGAATTGTGATCGTGTAGGAGCGGTAGCCGATGGCGTAGGAGACGAGGAAACGGGCAGGGGAGCGGGAACGGTTAAACATAGAGAGAAAGAAGCCGCCCCCGGTTAAGGGAGCGGCTCATGGGTTGATGGTTTAGGCTATGCCAATGCGGTTAAAATTCGCTTTTGTCCAAGCTACTTTTCTTTTGGCGAGGTGATCGGCGAATTCCGTTTTTGCAATCAGGCCGTTTTTATAAACGCGAATCAATCGCGGCCAATTTTCGGCAACGATTCCGAATCGTGTCTTGAGGTCGTGCGTGGTTAAATACCCGGCGCGTATGCCGTAAATTTTACAAGCCACTTCAATTTCATTCATGTGATTTAATTGTGAAGGTTTACTGCCAGCAAGCCACGAAAGCGGCGAGGGCGGCGATGATGAGCAGGGAGACGAAGCAGAGGCAAACAAGGCCCATGCCTTCAAGCGGGTCAAAGTCGGGATTATTCATGGCGGTGGCGTTTGAGGGATTGCCCGCCGCTGGCTTTAAGGCGGGATTGTTGAGAGTATGGCGAGCCTTTCGAGATGGACTCAAGGACGCCTTGGAAAAACAAGGCGCCTTGATGATCTTTTGCCCGCTGAGAAGCGGCCAGCATCATTTCAGCCTCGCCAGCGGTGAAAACGTGAGAAGGCGCCATAATCAAACCTCCCCCTTTCCATCTTTACGGCAGGCGCGAAGCTCCGCAGCCATCGCGGCGCGTTCTTCGTTGCGTGCGATTTGCTGGCGGTGGGCGGCGCGTTCCTGAGCCGTGGCGAATTGCGAGGGGAGAATTTCAACGCGCAAGCGGGCGGCGAGGGCGTAGAAGTCTGCCGTTGTCATAGAGCCGAGCGGGACGCGTAGCTGCCCGGCCTCGTCCTCTCGAATCTCGCAGGCTTGCACTTGCCCGGATGGCAGGCGGTCTAGGGATAAGCCAACAACGTGGTTAGCGGCGATGTACGCGGCGGGATTTTGTGGAATGTGAATCATATTTCTAGCGGTGTTTTGTGGTTTGGTTTGCCCGTAGTTTTTCGCGCTGGCAGGGCAGGCCATCGCGAGGCGGTGAAGCCATGACGACGCACGCACGAGGCATGCGCCGTGTATGGGGTCACTTAGTATTTAGGCCGCTCTTGAAACTTAAATTTCAAACCCTGTGGCAGTTTGGACATTTCAGCCGAGCGCGTGAATTCCTCCCATGCTTCACGGGCCCACAGTTTATCCGTGGTTGTCCAGTTGGCGCAAATCTCATTAGTGTGAGAATACCAGATGACATTGTGACCGTGGCGAGTTCCGAATGATTCAACAATGAAAACTTCGATTTGCTTCTTGTGCTCCAATTTAAGGAGCGCCGCCTTATGCTCTTCTTCAATCTCCGCCAGCGCCTTTTGTTTGCGCTCGGCTTTTGCGATAGCGTCACGCTCCGCCACTTGTTCGGGGGAATAATAACCGGAGGCCCGCTTGTGCTCAATATCGTGCACTTGTTCCGGCTTGAGCGGCTTCCATGTTTCGCGGGTGGCCTTGCTCTCGAATTCCATCCCCGTCCATTCCTCAAGCTGGCGGATAGCTTCGCGTGCCTCCGCCTTCCATTTTGCGCGAAAGCCGAGCTTTTCGAGGATGTAAGCAAATTCCATTTTTGAGCGCGGAGCAAAATCACAGATTGCCGCCAGTTCTGTTTCGTTAGCCCGTAGATGATCGAGCAAAATGCGGCGGCATTCATCCGGCGACTTGCCGCCTGAGCCGGTGCCACCGTGGCAGGGGCGCAAATCCGTGACGGTTTCGGGAAAGGCTCCCTGAAACCAGTAAAAGCCATTTTCAGCGCCATACATGGGAACGCCGTCACAGTTTGAAAGATGCAAGGCCACGAACGGTGCAAGCTCAGGCTTGTGATTCAATATTTCATCATGGCAGCATCCGCAGAAAGTATCGCGCCAGCGTCCGCTCCCATCTAATTCCTCGCCGTCTGCCGTGATCGAGAAATCCTCGTGACCGTTGCGGCATTCGTCATTTAGGCGAATATTTATCTTCATGCGCCATCCGGGGTGATAGACGAGAAAGGAGTGTTTAAGCGAATTGGTTTTCATAGCGTTTAAGTGAGGTTTGAAGGGGTTAAGAATGCAGAAGGGCGATTATAACGGCGAGTAGAACGGCTCCCGTAGTGAGACAGAAGCCGTTAAAGGTTTGGCGGAGGCGCTTTTCACGGGCGAGGCGTTCAGAGGTGCGGCGGTAATGGGAGCGGTAGTTGTTTGGATCGTGCATGTTGTGGCGTGGTTTAGTTGTGGGTGGCGAGAAATGAGAGGGCGGACTGGATTTCAGATTGAAGGTGAGCGGCGGAGACAATCGGCAGGTTTTTGGCGAGTTCCTCCAGAGCTTCCGTCGTCATTTGGCGTTCATAGCCTGAAATCTCCGGGTTGCTTTCGGCGGGGTTGTCGCCTGCTTTCTCCCAAGTCCCGCCAAGGTAGGCGGAGCCGGTGATTTCCTCGCCGTCATATATGCAGGTTGCGCGGACCTCGCTTTGCCATGCCTGCCAGTCTTCCGGGTCTTCATCATCGAAACCATCGCAATCCTTGCGAATGTCGTAGTGATCCGGGTCATGCTCCCATAGCGTTAGGATGCAGAGCGAGGGCGCAACTTTGGCGAGTTGTTTTTGTAGTGCGGTTTTCATTGTTTAGCGTGTTTTTGTGGTTTGTGTTTCTTGTTCATCCTGCCACCAATAGCGGCGGCGAGAAAGTTTCTGATCCTCGCGGGCTTTAAGCATCGCGGCGCGGTTTGCATCGCATAGCTGGAAGATGCGGGCGAGGGCGGTTTGCGTGTGGGCCTGCTCTTGTGCGGGCGTCATCATGGAAGCAGGGCCGGAGATTCGCCGGTTTTTGCAAAGTGAATGCGTTGGGCAATCGTGAAATTGCCGTCATGAATGCCGCTTTCGATTTCATCGGCGAAAGCCATAGCGCGCTCCAGATTTGCGGCTTTTTGGGCCTCTGTTACATGATTGGCGTATTCGTCAGCCTCGCGAATTTTGCGGGCATTTTCGCGCCATTGTGCGGCTACGATAAGTCGGGCGTTTTTAGTGGTCATATTTTGGCGGGGTTGAGGTTAAAGAATGGCGAACAGGAACGGAAGGGAGGTGACAAGGGCGAGGATTAGGAGCGTTCCGGCGATGAGGCGGGCGGCCTCTAGGAGGCTGGCGCGGAGGCGGTGGCGTTGGGAAGTGGTCATTTTGGGCGAGGGGTGAGGGGGGGTTAAGCGATAAGCTCGGGACGATTCGCGTAATAAAGAAGATCGTTCCAGCGACGCTTCAGCGTGGAGCGGTCGCGCTTGCCGCTGGAGATGGCTAGGCGAGCTTGGCGACGGAAGAAGGCAGGTGAGTTACTGCTGGAGGTTTTAGCGAAGGCTCGATTGATTCGAGCGCACTCCAAAGCGCGAGTAATGGAGGCTTGGAGGACCTCAACTTCGTGTGCAATGTAGTTTAGTTCGTTGTGCGTCATATAGTGAGCCGTTGGTTAACGGTGGCATAGGTTAGCATAACACTACATAGTAGTCAATAGCGGGCGCGCATTATTTTCATTTTATTTTTCGGGATGGTGGGCGTAAGGGTCGAGGATATGGCAAATACTCCAGTTTTGAGCCCTGAATCATGGGAGGCTTTAAAAGCCGCCAGCATTCGGGGGGTAAGTGATAAGCAGCTTAGCGAGGCGTTCGGCGTAGCTGAGGAGACGATCCGCACAAAGCGGTTCAGGGATGAGGTATGGAAAAAGGCGAGTGAGCAGGTGGTTATTTGCCAAGATAAGCAAATTGAAACGGAGATTGAAACGAAAGAGCCGGAAAGGGCCGAATTGGCGCAGAAAACCGCTGCAACGATACAGGAGGCCATTGCGGGCGGGAAGCTGCAAAACGAGCTGCTCTTGCTCAAACTGGCAGGAAACGGCCTCAAATCGGCGGAGGGGAATCTACCCCAAGTTAAAGCATGGGCGGACATCAAAGCCATTGCCGACATTGTCTCGAAGATCGGCCCGCAAGCCTCAACAGCTGTTCAGGTGAACGTCCTCACAGACGCGCCAGCGAGCGTGGAACATTTCGAATTCCCTACTTTCGAGGCTGATGACTAGGTTTTCGTTGAGTATCAAGGAAAACTAAGTCCCGCTTAGTGCCGTTGTCTGGATATGCCGGACTAGTCATATTTCATTTTGCACTTGTTAGCGGGACTTGGCGCTCGATCTGTAGCTGGACAAGGCAAGGCGGGGCCGCTGTAGGGCGTGGCGTGGCAGGGGGGGTAGCCCACGGGGCGGGAGGCGTGCCGGGTCGCGGGCCGACGCCCCTTCAATCGCGTATAGATGAACCTCACTCAAATTTCCCCTCCAAGATAACTTATCTAATTCCTTGCCAACTCCCCTCTCCCGCACTAGACTTGTTTAGTTACTGATATGACAGAAGAAACTGACTCTCCTCCAACGCGCTACCACGACCTGACAGGCCAAGTCTTCTCCCGCCTGACAGTCCTGTCCTACGCAGGCCGAGCTTCCCACGACTCCCTGTGGCTGTGCCGGTGCTCCTGCGGGAAGGAGCGGAAGGTTCGCTACTCTGGCCTCACAAGGGGCAAATCCACGTCCTGTGGCTGCTACCGGCGTGAAGTCCATGCCAAGCGTCGTGAGCGTCCAGAAGGCCATCAGCGCACGAACAAGAACCCTCTTTGCCGCATCTACTACTCGATGCTCACCCGCTGCTACAACCATCGCAATCCGAGCTACCGCAACTACGGGATGAAGGGCGTTGAGATATGCCAGCGTTGGCTGGACAGCTTTGATGCGTTTGTGGATGACATGGGGCCGCGTCCTGATGATGGCGCTTCAATCGACCGCATTGACGTGAATGGCGACTACACTCCCGAGAACTGCCGCTGGGCCAGCCGATTTGTTCAAGCTGCCAATACCAAGCGTGTTCTCAAGTTTGATTGGAAGGGCGAACAGCTTTGCCTGACGGAAATCTGCCGCCGTGAGAACGTGAGCTACCACTCAGTTTACTTCACATGGCGGAAATACGACTCGCTGGAAAGCTGCATCGAAACCCTCCGGTCCAAAGGCAAAACCTTCAAGGAGCGGGCCAATCTACCTCAGAAATAACTTATCCATTTCCTCTTGCCATCCATCCACCGGCAGAGTAGAGTTACTTTCGATATGAACACCGCAAACCCCGAAAACGTCCCTCTCGATAAAATCCCCGCTGGCTGGAGGCTGCTTTATGCCAATGAATACGAAAATGATAAAGTCCTGTGCCGCGTGTGGGATTGTGGCCGATTTACAGAAGTCCAGCTTCGGGCAAACTACCGCAAATACACCTACATCACCCCCGACCTACCCGACAACGGCCAGCCTTGGCATGCTCACAAGCCGGGTGATCCTGCGCCTGTGGGAAAAGGGGTGAAGACAGATGTGGTCTGGCGGAATGGAAACGTTGTGTATGGCGCTTTGGACACAGACTGGAGCAACAATCCACCAAACGAAGCCGACATCCTATTCTACCGCCTCCACGACCCCGCTCCCATGAAGACCGAGTATCAGCAATCCACCTCCGACCGCATCCTTTCCATCCTCATTGCAGCAGGCCACATCACCGAGGAGCAGGTGGAGCAGGCGCGTAAACTTGTGAAGCCATGAACTCAACCGCCTTCTACATCTCATCCATCTACCTTTGTTCTGTCGTCGCCTTCTGCACAGCCCAGCTTTGCCAGCGATGGCCCGACAAGATGCCCAAGTGGATCATGTATGCCACGGCACCTGCTGCCCTAATCAGCATGGGCGTCATCATTGGATGCGCCATCTCACAATCCAAGTAACCCCAATGGGCCGCACCTCCAAATCCCTCATCGGCAACCGCTACGGCAAGCTGCTCGTCACCGAGTTCATCGGCCGCAACGACCATCAAAACTCCCGCTGGTTCTGTGTCTGCGACTGCGGAGGCACCACCGAGGTCATGTATCAGAACCTCATCCAAGGGAAGGTGAAGTCCTGCGGGTGTATGAAGAGGGGTAGAAAACCTCCAGCTTCCACTTGAAACTTATCCAATTAGCGAGTAGCGTTACCACCTCAATATGACACACCACGATATGAACACCCCAACACCCGACTACGGCGAGCCGTGGTCTATTCAAGAAGGCCATCTTTCCACAAGCCTGTTTGATGGCAAAGGAGCCTACTTTGCCGACATCCATGAGCTTGTTGGTGAGGATAGCTCTGTTGCATGGGCTAAAGCGGAGCGCATCATCGCCTGCGTCAACGCCTGCTCCAAAATGGCTGACCCGGCGAAGGAGATTGCCAGCCTCCGGGGCGAACGTGACTGCCTCAACCGCGAGCTTTCCGACATCTGCCGCGTTGCCGATGCTCACACCGCTGACGAGGCATGCGAGGTGATTCGAGCCATGCGCGAGGCGATCCGGGAGGCGCATACAGCTCTTGATGGCTGTCTAAAATACATGCTCGGCGTGTCAGTTTGCAATCTAGACTTGGAATGCGAAACAATGGACGCCGCCCATCATGCCCTCGCCAAACTCAAACCCTTCATCAAATGAACTCAGCCCACGCATCCCTTCTTCAATGGCTTCAGGAGAATCCTAAGCACAACATCATTACAATGGCACCGATCAAGAATTATCCATACTGGACCCTTCAAGCCCCATTAGCTGGCTTGATTTGCAGCGCAACCTCCTACGAAGCCGCCTGCTACGACCTTCTCCAGCAACTCAAGAAATGAAACCCCTCCTAGCCGCCTGCCTCCTTCTGGCCTCATGCCAGAGTAAGGAACAACCCACCTTCCGCGACTACCTCGACCTGTGGTTTGTCGTGCCTGAGAATCCTTTTGAGCCCCATGACACACATCCAGACCAAGACGATTATTGACCTATTCTTCGCAATGGAGAACAACATCCGCTCCGCCTCAACAGTCGCTGCCTTGGCAGTGATTGCCGAAATGGGCCAAGCCACCATCTACGACGTGGCAGACAGGCTGAAGCTCTCACGGGAGACGGCAAACAACACCCTCAAAGCCCTTGTTGGGGCTGGATTTCTCACAGTTGAGAAAGGATCGGAGGGATTCCACGGAGCCAAGCGCAACATTTACCGGATTAAGGCATGAGTAACACACCCACACCACCCGCAGGATACAAGCTCGTCAAAGGAGAGGACATCAAGGACTGCGTGCCGGAAGGGGCGCTAATCTGGTCGTCTTCGCAATGTCTTGAGGATAGTCCAGAATGGGTTCCTTCCGGTCGCATTGGCGGTCAGCTTTATGGCTTTGAGGTAAAATCCCTCTACGCCATCCCGGAAACCAAGCCTGAGCCTGTCATTCCCGAAGTAGGTCCGCAGCCTCCCGAAGGCTACGTTTTGAGGCATCGAAGCGAGATGCCGGAGGATTTGCCAGATTACTATATGTCTTGGCCTGCTACTTGTTCCGAGTGGTATGTATCCACTGCTAAAAAATTGAGTGCATTTACACCCGAAGATGTCTGGTTCGCCGTCAAAGCCAATGACGCCAAGGTTCATCAAGACCTGCACGTCGAGGCCATCGAGTCCTGCAACCCTCTCTCCCAGCAAGAAGGCGGCGACCACTACAAGGGGCTTGCCATTCAGCCGGTCGAGTTCATTCAGGCCAACAAGCTGTCGTTTCTGGAGGGGTGTGTAGTAAAGCGCGTCTGCCGCCACCGGGCGAAGAACAAGGCCGAGGACATCCGCAAGGCCATCCATGAGCTTAGGCTGATTCTGAAGCTGGAGTATGGGGAGGACTAGAAAGAAAAAATGTTATAGGCTTTAAAAGGGCTTAATAAGAGAACACAGAATAGGGCTTCTTAAGCCTATAAACAAATCTCTTGACAGAAACAACTTTGTATGCAACTGATGTCAGATGTCTAAGAAATACTACATGCCGAATCACCTTCTGGAACTCGGTGACATGCCGATGCACCAAAAGATGCTTCACATGATTCTGTGGGAAAGGGCTGACTGCATCGGTTTTGCCAAGATCAACTGGGAGATTTTCTCCGGCATGGCTGGACGCTACTCGTTCTGCCACAAGGACATTGCTGAACTCCACCCTTGGGTATGGCCTCATGGCGTTGGGGAGGTGTTTCTACCCAACTACCTCAAGATTCAGACGCCAACCCTGTCCAAGACCTCTCGAAGCTGTGGCAAAATTTGGGATGAGTTAAAGAATCGGTTTGGAGCCACCCGAGAAAACACCGCTCCATACCTTCTCTTTTTGAAGGATAAGGGATTTCGTCATCTGGCCCCTGACATCCCCGACGAGTATTCTGGCGAAGGACCGAAGCCCACTTGGTATGTCAAGCATGAGGAAAGGCTCAAAAAGGCGCAGGAATACCCAGAACCGTCTTGGCAGGATGAGTTGCTGACAGGCTACCGCAGACTACTTGATAACTACATAAGTCGGGCTAAGAATATCACCTCGAAGTCAGATGCCGAGCATGAGTTCTACTTGGACGCCAAAAGAATTGAGAATGTCCAGTCTCAAATCCAGCAAATGATAAACGACGGAATTGGGGAAAGAATCATCATTCAGCAGATCAACCAAGCTATCGACAAAAACCGCCTGTTTGTTTACACACCACGATGAAACTAGAATTTATTGAAAAAACCAACATACCAACGGCTCTTAACATTAAGGATGCGTGGTCTTTGCGAGATGAAGCTGATGAACTTAATTATCAAAGCCAACAAACTTTGCGCCAAGCTATGAAGGAAATGCGTGGTCGCATGGGGCTGAGTGCCAACAGCTTCGGCAAGCTCTGCGGCGTCACCCCTCAATACATCTTTGCCTTGGAGGCTGGACGAGCTAAATGGAACGACCGCATGATCCTCAAGCTGGAAAATAGCCTGAGCCAAAAAGAAGCCGCCTTGGCGTCCGAAGACCTCCAAAGCGGCTCAGAGGCGTAAATTGCCTGTGTTAGTGCGTAAATGTTTACATCTGTTTACGCTGGAGTCAATTTATAGCCTATGCGCTTGACCCAACCCTCCCTCCACCATATAGTTAATCGCAACACAATATGAACCTCCCCAACATCCAGTCCCAACACCCGTTCATTCACACTGAGTTTGTTTGCGCCTCCAATCTTGAGAGCCAAGCTGCCGAACTGCTAAAAAAAGCCAATCAAACGCGCATCAACGCCCTTGAACAACTCCGCATGCAGCAAGGCTGGTCAAAAAGCCACCTTGCCAAGGTGATTGGTTTCCAGCCTCAGTTCATCTTCCGCATTTTGCAGGGTAAGTATCCCATGAAGGAGTGTTACTTGGAAAAAGTGGATGCGGGGTTGAACAACCAAGGCCAGCCACCGGAGGGCACCCGATGACTCCCGATCTACCAGAAGCGTCCGCGCCCGGAGGTTGCGCTGCGCCGACTGGTTCTGCGCTGGACCTTGCGCTCGCGCTGCTGGCCGTCTCTCCGGCCCGAGGCCGGGAATCGCTGCCGTGGGTGCAGGCTGGCATGGCGCTGTCTCCGCACTGCCGGGAGAATGAAAACGTCACCGAGGCCGCGCTGCGGATCGTCGCTGAGTCGCGGGAATGGTATCGCCGCCGCGTCGCATTGCTGGGCCGCGCGCAAAAGCACATGCGCGATCCCGAGCGGACGCTGGTGTGCGACATCCTGGCCAACGGTCAACTGCTGCCCGATCCGAACGGCGAGCGATACGGCTTTCCGACCACGGGCAACGAGCATGCGCAGAACGCAATAGCTGTGGCACCGCCGACACAAGACTCCAACGAAGAAGCAAAATGAGTGATACCCTAAAACTCGAAGAATCCGCAGGTGGCGGTTGTCCACCAGCGACTTGTTCTGCGTATTCCGAAAATCTCGAACCGTGCCGTATGCGCGAGGGAGGAGTTCCTGAGTTCGATGGCACCCGGTGGGAAAGTGGAATGCACCTCATGGGTGATCTGGTAGCGGAACGTCTCCCGGAGCCGTGCTGGATTCGGAACGGACGATCAGCAATGAAGATCGACATTGGGGAAAGCCGCATCATGGGGCGTGGGATCATGCTCGGCTACGATGTGACTGAATTTTCGCAGAACACCAAGCTCTCCGACGCGCAGCGTTCGGAGTAGCGCCACGGTTCTCCTCTTGCCATCCCCTCAAATTACCGTAAGTATCGCCTAAATGGCATACCCTCCCAAGAACCTCAAAGGCCGTCGCTTTGGCCGTCTGAAAGTCGTCAGCTTCCTTGAACGCAATGAGCACTCCAACTCCAAATGGCTTTGTCGCTGCGACTGTGGCAAGGAAACCGAGGCTTTCTACCAACACCTCACCCGTGGCGAAAAGAAGTCGTGCGGGAAATGCGGGTTGGTGAAGCGAGGGGTTAAACCGAAGAAGAAATGAACCACCAACTCGCCACCCCTAAATCCGAGTCCGAACGCCGCGAGGAGCGTCGTAGCTTCCAGCAGCTTCACCCCGGCAATCGTTTTCGGCTGATGGCCGGACTGTCGATGTTACCTGAAAAGGAACCACGACCTGTGAATGAACGTGTTGCGATCCGGTAAATTCGAGTATTCTCCCTCATGGACTCTCTCATCACCCAGCTTCGCGCCCTTCAATTCCTAGCTCATCGGGCGCACAACGTCATCAAAGGACCGACTTTCTTCGAGGACCATGAGTTCCTTGGCGAGCTTTACCCGGCCTACGAAGCAGCTTACGACAGCGCCGTGGAGCGTGTGATTGGTCTCGGAACTGAGAAGTTGAGCCTCGCCAAGATTAACATCGCAGCGTCCAAGATGTCCGACATCCTGCCTGACGAGACGAAGCCCGAGCCTTTCTTCCGCGCCATTCTTAAAGGCGAGAAAGACCTGTGCGTGATGATTGATGAGGCGGTGAAAAAGGCCTCGCAAGGCACTCAGAACTTGCTTCAAGGAATCTGCGATCAAAGTGAGATGCGCCAATACCAGTTGAAACAGCGTCTTTCCGCTTGAAGTTTACGGGAATAGAAAGCACATTTACTCATGGCAAAGAAATCCCCATCACTATCAGTCGGTCGAGGCGAGAAACTTCCTGTGTCGAAGGGCGCGGGTTTGACCGCCAAGGGTCGCGCCCGTTTAAACCGTGAAACCGGCAGCAATCTCAAAGCTCCAACCAAGGACAAAGACAATCCTCGACACAAAAGTTTCTGCGCCCGCTCTGCTTCATGGGATGGAGAACGCGGCAAAGCGGCCCGCAAGCGTTGGGGTTGTTGATGAATTTGAGCCAAGAAGGAACGCTTGGCAATTAAAGCGAAGGGCATCGCGCACGAGTGCCTCTTGATGTTCGCCGTATAGCCGGAATTGGTGCACGCATTCCCCACCTATATGAACCGAGAACTCAAAATACACCTCCGCGAACTTAAGGCCAAAATAAAAACCCGTGACCGAGAGGTGGCGGAGCTTGAGGCCAAGGCAAAGAGGGCCTTCCGCGATCACAACAAGGCGATGAAGGCCACTTTGATTCAATTTGGCAAACTCATCCGGCAGTCAGGAAAAGATCGACGCATCAAAAACTACCAGCTTGCGGCAGAGATTGGTATTTCCGAAGCGGTCCTCTCACTGCTTGCCAACGGCCTTTACAACATCGGCGACAAATACCTTGCTAAGATTGAGGATTGGGTCGAAAAACAGTAAGGTTTATGAACGAAATGTCCAAATCTCACCCGCTGCGAGTTCGTCACGGCGATTACTACTTCATCAAGGGCAATGTGCTAGACATCGGGTGTGGTCCTGACCCTATCAAGCTCGACCCGCCATCAACAGTTCGAGGGTGGGACTTGCCTGATGGTGACGCTCAATACCTCGCCAGCATTGAGGACAAGACGTTCGATTGCATTGTCAGCGCCCACTGTCTTGAGCACGTCATGGACCCTGCAATCGCTCTCCAAAACTGGAGCCGAGTTTTAAAGGAAGGTGGTTGCATTTACGCTCTTGTCCCGCTCTACTCGGCCTACGAGAAGTTCCGTGACTTTAAGTTTGGCAGTCCACATGCCGCTCGATTCAACCCGGACCACAAAACCTCTTGGGACATTGTGAGCTGCCAGAAGCCAATAAATCACGAACACTTTGACTACAAGCGTATCGTGGAAATTGGCAAACAAGCTGGATTGCACCTTGTTGACCTTCGGCTTGAACTTGATGGATTTCACTGGGAGCACTGGAAGAATCCAGACTTCGACTCCACTATGCACGGCGGTTTGGCGCAACTCTGCATCATCTATCAAAAAATCTAGCCATGACCCTTCCTGTCGTTCTCAACATTGCACCACACGAAAAGCGTCAGGCTGAAAAGCTGATTCGTTACATCAAGGAACTGGACGGAACGGAGGTGATTACGATGAAGTTTGATGATCCTCCGGGCATGCGTTACCCCGAGGTGGCAAACTGGGCATTTCGCCAATGCGCTAAAGCAATGCGCGGCAAACCCTTCATTTGGATCGAGGCTGACTCCATTCCACTCAAGGCTGGATGGGTCAAGGTTTTGACTGAAGAATACGAGGAGGTTGGAAAGCCGTATCTCTACGTCAAGACCCTCAATCCACCGTTCGACAACTACACTGGAATCGGCGTTCAGGGTCCAGATGCCTACGATCAAGCGCCAGAAGGATTCACAACTGGCGGATTTGACGAATGGATTGTCCGCAACTATGGCAACCTGATTGGCCGAACAGACCTCATTCAGCACAGTTACGGCTTCTACGACAGTAAAGGTGACGCTACGCTACATGAGTTCCCGCGTGATTTGAGTTTGATCCGAAGCGATGCGGTTCTTTTCCACAAAGACCAGAAACAAGGCTTGATTGACCACTTGATGCCAAGTTTGAAGGGGGACGACGTGGTAAATGTCTCGACGGTCGGCGATTTGGGTGATGCGGTTCTGTCTCTAGCAACACTCAATCACCGTGGCGGGATGTATGACTACTATCTTCGAGACAATGGTGCCACGAAGGGAATTGTTAGTCGCATTCACATCTTAAAGCCATTGCTGGAAGCGCAGCCCTATATTGGTTCTGTTCGCATCTGGAAACGCGAAGAAATTCAATGGGCTTCTGAAGGATTCCGCCCCGGTTGGCACAGCAGGGATTCATCTCTTGCTGGCGCTCACGCATCACATGCCAAAAGCGTTGGCTTCATCAAGGAGATGCCAGACTTCTCAAAGCCTTGGCTGACTGTCGAGCCTGACAAGAAGTTCTCTGAAAGAGTGATTATCAACCGCAGCCCTCGCTACAACAACGATTCTTTTCAATGGGGGAAAATCGTGAAGTTCTATGGCGACAGGCTTTTGTTCATGGGGCTTCCCGAAGAGTATGCGGCGTTTTGCCGAGCATTTGGCAACGTCCAGTATCTTGTCACCGAAAACATGCTTGAGGCCGCAAAGGCCATCGCCGCGTCCAAGCTGTTTATCGGGAATCAAAGCGCCTGCATGACGATTGCGGAGGGGTTGAAACATCCACGAATCCAAGAAGGCAGCTTGTGGTGTTGTGACTGCGTTTATCCGAATGCCAGCAACGCACAGTATGTGTTTGATGGCTCGATGACGCTTCCGTCCTTTGATGGTGGAGAAGCCCTCGTTGTCGAATCTCAGTTGATGGGATGGAAAAACTACATCCTCAACGAAGTCCCGAACTGCGGACGCGGGCGCTACGGCTGGTATTACCAGCACAACGACGTGATGATCTGTGAAGGAGACTTCGAGTTTGCATGGCGCAAGGTGAAACGCCTGACCAAATGGGCCGATGAGGTTTGCCAGAAGGCAGTTGTGGATTTCACCGTGGCCTTGAATCCTCAGTGGTTTGAGCGCAAGGTTCGACTACCGCAGCTTGATATTGCTCGACGGGCGTTGAGGAATGCGGGATACGCAGAGCATCCGATTCTGTGAAAAACCGTAAGTTTCGCTTGCCAACCTTACAGCCGTGACTACTTAGTCCGGCATAATGATCCTAGCCATCCCCGTATCGAAGTCGGACGTTCATCTGCTCGCCAAAAGGCGGAACTCATCAAAAAACTTGGCCCGTATCCGCGCCATATTCTTGTGATGGTGCCAGATGAAACGGTGAAGCAGCCAACAGCGGAAGTTTTCGCTGATTTGAAGCCGCTTTTCCAAGATGCCCACCTGCTGCCGGTCAGCCTGAATCTCACCGGCTGGCCTGTTGCCGCGAATCGTCACTTCAAGATGACGGCTGCACAGATTCACGCCACGGGAATCAAGGAGGCGTTCTACTTCTTCGAGTTGGACAACGATCCGATGGTTTCGGGCTGGCTCGACAAGTTCCACGACGAGTATGTGGAAGCCAACAAGCCCTACATGGGGCACGTCACGCCTACTCGCGGCTTTGAGATGACGCCAGAAGGTCCACAGCCCGCGTTTGGCGAGGATCACATGGTTGGAACGGGCATTTACCCGCCCAATCTGGCAGCGTATTCGACCAAACTCACCTCGGTGGACAAGTATGCCCCGTGGAGCCGCCTGCCAATGGAGCCTTTTGACGTGGCAATGCGCCATGAAATCGCCCCTCACGCCCATAATACACCGCTGATTCAGCACAACTGGCGCACGCAGAACTATCGCTACGAAGGTGATTCTCTTGTTTGCGACGACGTGGAAGGCATTGGCCCGAATGAATCCCACAAGAAGCCTTGGAATGGCGCGGCCATCGTCATCCACGGGTGCAAAGATGGCTCACTGACCGAGCTTCTTCTCAAGAAATCTCCCAAGACTCACCCCATTGATTCCGCCAAGGTTGAGGTGGCTGCGACAGGGGCAAATGCCGCAGGTTCATTGACGCCGCCCGCTGCCGACGATCAGCCTAGCAGCGAACCTCCTAAGCGCCAGCATCCGACTTTCCTCGGGACGCAGATTGGCAAGCTGGTAGCCGCCAAATCGCAGAAGATCGCTGACTTGGCGAAGGCGCTAAACATCACCAATGAGCAGATCGAAGCCGAGATTGCCAATACCTCGAATGGCTTGGCGATTTCTGGCAAGGCAAAATGGGTGAAGAAAGTCTAATCTATGACCATCCCCGAACCAACATCAGGCCGTCACGTCATCCGTCCATCTGAAATCGGATGGGTAATGGAGCCTCGAACCGGCAATCCTAGCGAGGGCGTCCTTTCTCTCATTGTTGATAAAGAGGGCAAGGTGACTGGCGACATCGCCCGGACAAACGAGGGTATGCGCGTCAACAAGGCAGCAATCCAGTTCAATGAAGGCTTTGTTTCCATGCCAGCC
>Ga0075473_10000513_pt1 | contig 16127 bp, 18 predicted proteins | sample DEB19_08_DNA_FD_76340 | JGI IMG/M metagenome (GOLD analysis project Ga0075473, IMG submission 76340) | Aqueous microbial communities from the Delaware River and Bay under freshwater to marine salinity gradient to study organic matter... | ecosystem: Environmental > Aquatic > Marine > Coastal ... | reverse complement strand
TCAGGTGCGAGAACTAGGCACGGGCAAGAGCCGAGTGGAGATCGCCCAGTCGCTCGGCATTCGGTTCGAGACGCTGCCGCAGTCGCGCCTGGAGGATGGGATCAACGCCACGCGGATGACGTTCCCTCGCTGCTACTTTGACGAGTACAAAACCCGCGCAGGGCTGGAAGCGCTCCAGAACTACCGCTGGGATTGGAACCAGCGTTTGGACGAGTTCAAGCCCACGCCGATTCACGATCAATGGTCACACGGGGCCGATGCGTTCCGGTATCTGTGCCTCGGGATCAAGCAATCCCCGAAGGCCAAAGAGATCACCTACAAATTCTACAACGTCGCTTGAGGTCAATCATGGCAATGTCTGAAGAGGAACTGCGAGCCGTAGTTACCTCGGAGATCGACCTTTGCCGTCGTTACCTGGAGAGCGAGGTCTCGCGTAAGCGGTCCATCGCCTACAACTACTACGCGGGGAAAGAGTACGGCAACGAGCAGGAAGGGCGCTCGCGCGTCATCTCTCAGGACGTGCAGCAGCAGATTGATTCCGCTGTCCCGGCGCTGATGAAGATGTTCGTGGCCTCCGACCAGGCGGTGCAACTGTCGCCCCGAAACGCGGAGGACGTGAAGGGCGCGGAGCAGGCGACCGACCTCTGCAACTACGTCTTTTACCACCAGAACCCCGGCTTCCAGCTCGTCCACGACTGCATCAAGGACGGGCTCTTGCAGATCACCGGGATGTTCAAGTGGTGGTGGCAGAAGGACGAGAAGGTCTCCAAAGAGACGTACATGGGGCTTTCCGAGGAGCAGTTCACGATGCTCCTAAACGACCCCGAGGTGGAGGTCATCGCGCACTCCGAGGGCCAGTTGCAGATGCCCTCCGGCCCGATGATGGTTCACAACGTCGAGGTGGCGCGCAAGAAGGAAAGCGGGCAGATCAAGATTTCTGTGATTCCACCGGAAGAGCAGTTGATCTCGCCTCGGGCGCTCAACAGCAACGTGGAAGACGCCCCGTTTATTGGGCACGCGACGATCAAGACCCGCTCGGAACTGATCGAGATGGGCTACGACGCGGACTTGCTTGCCTCCATCCCGGCGGGCGACGACATCATGGGCATCTCGCGGGAGAAGGTGGAGCGCGAAGCCCGGAACCTCGCCGTTTACGGGCCCCTGCGGACGGACTCGCTGGATGAGGCCACGCAGCGCTTTCGGTATTACGAGTGTTATATGCGCGTGGATGTGGACGGGGATGGGGTGGCCGAGCTTCGGCGCATCTGCGTCATCCAGAACCGCGTGCTGCACAACGAGGAAGTGGACCACATTCCCATCTGCTACTGGTCGCCCACGACGATGCCGCACGAGCCCATTGGCGTGTCGATGGCCGAACAGGTGGCTGACCTCCAATACACGAAGTCCATGCTCTGGCGGCAGATGCTGGACAACATCTACTTGGCTAACTCTCCGCGGATGTCGATTGTGGAGGGCCAAGTCAACATCGACGACGTGCTGAATAATGTCCCCGGGGGCCTGATTCGCATGGCGCAGCCGGGGATGGTGCAGCCGGTGTCGGTGCCGTTCTTCGCGCAGCACACGTTCCCGATGCTGGAGTACCTCGATTCCGAGGCCGAGTCTCGCACGGGCGTTTCACGACTGTTCCAGGGCATTGACCCCGACTCGCTCAACAAGACCGCCACTGGCGTCAACGCGCTGATGAATGCGGCGCAGGCGCGGCTTGACCTCATCGCCCGGAACTTTGCCGAGAGCGCCATCAAGCCGCTGTTCAAGGGCATCTTGTACCTGCTGTCCAAGCACCAGGATCAAGCGCTCACGATTCGGCTCCGAAACCAGTTTGTGCCGGTCGATCCGCGAGCGTGGACGACGGAGTACGACTTCACCGTGAACGTGGGATTGGGCACCGGCACGAAGGATCAGCAGCTTCAGCAGTTGATGGCCTTGGGTCAGGACATCTTCGGCGTCATGCAAACGCCTTACGGTCAGCAGTTGATCGACGCGAAGAAGATTCAGAACTTCATCGGCAAGAAGGCCGAACTGATGGGCTTCAAGGATGCGTCCATCTTCGTGAACGACCCCGAGATGATGCCGCCGCCGCAGCCTCCCGGTCCTCCTCCCGAGGTGCAAGTGGCGCAGATTGAGCAGCAGACGACGATGCAGAAGGCCCAGATGGAGGCCCAAGCGGACGCGCAGAAAGCTCAACTGGACGTGCAGATCGAGAAATACAAGACCGACGTGGCCGCGCAGACGGATTTGCAGATTGCCGCGCTGAAGGAGTCCACGGCGCTCAAGGAGAAGATGCTCGCGGCGGGCATCCCGGTGGACTTGCCCGAGATCGGCGAAAAGAAAGAAGACGGCCAGGAGCAGCAGGCGCTGATGATGGTCGCGCAGGCCATGAATAACGTGGCGCAAGCTTTGGCGAAGCCCAAGAAGATCATTCGCGGCCCTGATGGCAGGGCGCAAGGTGTGGCCTGATGGCTGTCAGCTTGGCAGAGACGCTCCGCAACAGCCGAGCGGACGCAATCACGACCTTTGCCGGGAACGGGGCGAAGCTGCGCCTCTACACGGCGGCTGACGGGCTCTTGGTGGAGTTGGATTGCGGCTCACCGTTCGCTCCCGCGGCAAGCGCGGGCGTGCTGACGCTGACCATCGCCAGCAACACGGCTTCAGGCACGGGCACCGCGACCAACGCCAAGATTTACAAGGCTGACGGGACGACCTTGGTCATGTCTGGGCTGACGGTTGGCACCTCGAGCGCCAACATTGTGCTGCCGAGCGTGAGCATTGCCTCTGGCGCCACGGTGTCGATCACGTCTGCCACGATCACAGAGGGCAACGCATGATTGCCGACCGCGTAAAAGAGACGACGACCACGACAGGCACAGGTAGCCTGACGCTGGCGGGCGCTGCGGCGCAGTTCCAGTCGTTCAACACCGCGTTCGGCACGTCCACGCCGTTTTTCTACGCCATTACGGACGCCAACGGGACGGACTGGGAGATCGGCACGGGGGAGTTGTCCGACGCCACTACGTTGGTCAGGACCACGGTCCACCAGTCCTCCAATGCGGATGCCAAGATCAACCTGTCGGCGGGTACGCACACGGTCTTCAACACGGCCCCTGAGACGTTTCTGACGGGGCTGGCGACCAAGGCGGGCAAGCTCTCCCAGTTTGGGGCAACGACCTCGGCAGAACTAGCGGGCGTCATCAGCGATGAGACGGGCTCGGGTGGCCTGGTGTTTGCCACCTCGCCTTCCCTGACCACGCCCAACATCGGCGCGGCGACGGCCTCGAGCGTCAACGGAACGACCATTCCGAACAGCAAGACGCTTGTCGTTACCACGGACAAACTCTCTGCCCTTGCTGCGACCACCTCATCCGAGCTTGCTGGGGTGATCTCCGACGAGACGGGATCGGGCTCTTTGGTCTTTGCGACCTCGCCCACGCTGACCACGCCCGACATTGGGGTGGCTACCGCGACGAGCGTCAACGGAACGACGATTCCATCGTCCAAGACGTTGGTGGTGACGACCGACAAGCTCTCGGCGCTGGCAGCTACCACGTCAGCCGAACTGGCGGGCGTGATTTCCGACGAGACGGGATCGGGCGCGCTGGTCTTTGCGTCCAGCCCCTCGCTCACGACCCCCAACATCGGGGCCGCGACGGCGACGAGCGTCAATGGCACGACGATTCCCAGCAGCAAGACGCTGGTAGTCACCACGGACAAGCTGTCGGCTCTGGCGGCGACCACCTCGGCTGAATTGGCAGGGGTTATCTCGGACGAAACGGGCTCGGGCTTGTTGGTGTTTGCGACCTCGCCCAGCTTGACCACGCCGAACCTGGGCACGCCCTCTGCCGGAACCCTCTCCAACTGCACGGGGCTTCCCGTGGGCGGGGTGTCGGGGCTCGGGACGGGTGTAGCAACAGCGCTGGCGGTCAACACCGGCACTTCTGGCGCGGTTGTAGTCAACGGCGGCGCTCTTGGGACACCCTCAAGCGGCACCCTGACCAATGCCACGGGCCTGCCGGTCTCTTCGGGCATCTCGGGCCTAGGCACCAACGTCGCCACGGCTCTCGGCACCAACGTGGGCTCTGCGGGTGCGTTCGTCGTCAACGGTGGGGCGCTTGGCACGCCTTCTGGCGGCACGCTTACCAACGCGACGGGGTTGCCGCTGTCAACCGGCGTCACCGGCACCCTGCCCATTGGCAACGGCGGCACGGGTCAGACGACTTACACGGATGGGCAATTGCTCATCGGCAACAGCACGGGCAACACGCTGACCAAGGCCACCCTGACGGCGGGCTCCGGGGTCACGATCACCAACGGGTCCGGGTCGATCACCATTGCCTCGAGCGGGTCGATGGTTTACCCAGGCGCCGGGATTGCGGTTTCCACGGGTTCAGCGTGGGGGACTTCGCTCACGGCTCCCAGCGGGACGATTGTCGGCACTAGCGACTCGCAGACGCTGACAAACAAGACCCTCACTGATCCGACGATAGTCGGGGCGATCATTGAGGATGTTTTCACCATCACCGATGGCGCGTCGGTAGACATTGACCCAGCCAATGGCACGATTCAGTTGTGGACGCTTGGCGCCAGCAGGACGCCGACCGCTACCAACTTTGCCGCTGGCGAGTCGGTGACTTTGATGATTGCAGACGGAACGGCGTTTACAGTCACTTGGACGACCATCGGCGTGGTCTGGGTTGGCGGGTCAGCACCTACGCTCGCCACTAGCGGATACACGGTGGTCGAGTTGTGGAAGGTCAGCACCACCGTTTACGGCGCGCTGGTTGGAAACGTGGCATGAGGTCACACTTCTTGAGGGCGGTTAGCAAAACCTCGCCACCAGCCTTTGTCGGCGCTGTCGGCAATGCTGCCGCACAGTCCCAAAACTACACGATCAACCTTGCCAGCTTGTCTGGCGGCACTGATTCCAGCCCGTCTGCCGGTGATTTGATTGTCATCGTCAACGGATGCACATCAAGCTCAACAAACCTTAATTCCACTGGGGTTGTGACTTCTGGATTCACGCAAATCGGCAGCCGACTTGACTCAAACGACACTCGGACAACATCCACTTGGGTGTCGTACAAGATTTCTGACGGAACCGAAGCGTCAATTACGGTGCGTGGAAACGGAACGGGCAGTTCTTACGGCAACGCTGCTGTTGCTCACGTCTGGCGAAACATCAACCAAACGACGCCATTGGATGTGACCACAACGACAGCAACAGGCATCAACACAGGGCGACCCAATGTGCCGTCCGTGACGCCAGTCACGGCGGGAGCAATCATTTTGGGGGTTGGTTACGGAGCGCTGGCTACTACCGCCGTTGCTCTTACTGCGGCTGGGTTGAGCAACGTGCATACGGCAGAAATTGGCGCAAGCTCTGGTGGTGGTGCTGCAATCATTGCCGCCTACACCGCTTGGACAAGCGGCGCGTATGACATGGCGCAGTTTGGTGGGGGCAGCACAAACAATGCAAACTCATGGGGCGCGGCTGCTGTTGTGCTTCGCCCAGCGTAGGGTAAGTCATGCTCATCAAAACAGATAACGGGTCAATTGCAAAGTATCCTTACACAGTCTTTGATTTGCGTGGGGATTTCCCAAACACATCTTTCCCCGCCGACTTGCGAAATGCAGACTTGCGCGACTTTGGCGTGTTCTCGGTCACGGCGGTAGATGCGCCTGTAGCCGACTACACAAAAGTCGTAGTTGAAGGGGCACCTCTGAACGTGGGTGGCAGTTGGACGCAAGTGTGGATCGTGCGGGACGCCACCGACGCAGAGGAAGCGGCAGCGCTGTCGGACATCCAAGCCGATTACGAGCGCGCGATTCAAGATCATTTGGACGCGACCGCCCGCATCCGTGGCTACGACAGCATTCTGTCGGCCTGCTCCTACGCTTCGGGCACCCACCCCAAGTTTGGCCCCGAAGGTCAGGCTTGTTTGGCCTGGCGCTCGTCGGTGTGGGAGAAGGCGTTTGAAATCATGTCAGCGGTGAAGGACGGAACACGGTCCTTGCCCACGCTGGCAGAGGTCTTTGCTGAATTGCCCGAAATGGTGTGGCCCTGATGCTTGGCCACAGCGCAGTCAGTGAGTTTGCACTCTCCGAATTAGCCCAAGCGCAGCAGTCCGCGACGCTCTCGGTCACGCTGGACGGCATCTCGGTTGCCATCACCGGCTCGGCAACGTCTCCGGTGGTCGTGGGGCCCAGCGTTGTACCGGCAGGCGCTCCTGGCAAGGCAAAGCGGCAGAAGCTGGGGTGGGCGTGGGTCGATGGGAAGATCGTCTACGGCACGCAGGCTGACATTGACCAAGCCATTGCGGCGTTGCAGAAGGACGCGCCCAAGCCCGCCAAGATCAAGACGACGCCGATTGCGCGCAAGCTCGCGGACCTTCCGCAGATTGAGGTGCAGTTTGAAGTCCCCTATGTGGACATTCTGTCTGGCACGCCCGCCGTCGAGGCGTACCAGGCGCAACTGGAAGTGGAAGCTCTCATGCGCCGCATGGTGGCAGCGCGGCTGGCTGAACAGGACGACGAAGAGGCGATTCTCCTATCCCTATGAAGATTCCCGTGAAGATCGTGACGGCAGACGATCAGGCGACGGCTGGCTTGGCCGACGCTCGGATGCTGCGCCCGTTCAAGGACGAAGTGGTCCGGGTGCCTGATGACCTGACCGTGGTGTGCGGCGGGGTGCTGCCGATTACTCAGGCCGAGTACGACAAGGTGAAGGCTTGAGCGAGGACAAGATTCGGGACGCGCAGCAAGCGGAATACATCCTCACCCACCCGCTGACGGCCCAAGCGTTTGCAGACATTGAGAAGTCTCTCAACGACGCGCTGACGAACGTGAACGAGAAAGACCTGGATCAGATCAAGAATCTGGTCCTGATGAAAAAGCTATTGCGGCGCTTCCGGCTGGCGTTTGAGACGCACATCACGACCGGGAAGTTAGCCGAAAAAGAGTTGCTGCCTCGGAGATCGTTGTTCTCCGTGCGGTGACAGACCAGCCGACTGCCGCGAGGTAGCCGAGTCCGCTCGAGGGGGGAGGCGCGCATCCCCCTATTCTGGAGATACCAATGGATCAAGCCCAAGGGCAATCCGAAGCAGTCACGTCTGAAGCAGCACCGGCTGAAGAGCCGAAACGCAGTTTGAGCGACTTTGCCAAAGGCTTCATGGATCAGCTAGACCGCGAAGAAGCGGCACCTAGCGACGAGGAGCCTTCGGAAGAAGCTCAGGAAGTGCCACCCGAGGCAGAGGAAGCCCCCCCTGAAGAGGACACGGGGCCGGCGCTGGCAGAGGTGGAGATTGACGGGAAGCTGTATGCCGTGCCCGATGAAATCAAAGACGGCTATCTGAGGCAGGCTGACTACACGAAGAAGACCCAAGAAGTTGCCCAGGCGCGTCGCCATGTGGAGGCGATGCTCGGGGCGGCTAACCAAGCGGTACAGGCTTCCAGTCAGTTTGCTGATTTGATTGGGCAGATAAAAGCAGCGGACTCGTCCTTGCAGGCTTTCCACAGCCTCGACTGGAACGAGTTGCGAGCTTCTGATCCCGTTGAGTACGCAACGAAGCAAGCCGACTTTGTTCGCTGGCAGTCATACCGGGAAGGCTTAGTCCGAAACCTGGCAGACGCCAAGTCCCATGTTGACCGTGCAATGGCTCAAGAGGCCGCTGTGCGTGTTCAGCAGGGGGCGCAACTCCTCTCGCAGCAAATCCCCGGCTGGGGTGAGCAGAAGATGAAGGAGATTCGCGCTGCGGCGCAGAAGTACGGCTATCAGGACGCCGAACTAGACGGGATCACCGATCCCCGAGCCGTCCTGGTGCTTCACAAAGCTGCCGAGTACGACAAGCTGCAAGCCTCTCGCGTGAGCAAGGCACAGCAAGTCAAGAATCTGCCGCCCGTTGCCAAACCCACGGCGCGGTCCAGTCAAGACAGGGCCGCTTTTCAGAAAGCGCGAGACGACTTCAGGAAGGGCGGGGGCAACGACCTCGACCAGCTTTCCAGTCTTCTTTCGCAGAGACTCAATCGGAGTAGATAAACATGGCTATCCCTACCAATACCTATCAAACGTACTCTCAGGTTGGCATCAAGGAAGATGTCGCCGACCTGATCTTTGACATCTCGCCCACCGAGACCCCGTTCGTCACCAAGGCCCGCAAGACCAAGGCCACGAACACCGTCCATGAGTGGCAGACCGACGCGCTGGCTGATGCGGCTGCTAACGCCAACGTCGAAGGCGACACGACGACCGCTGTGGCTGCTGTTGCCACCAAGCGCCTCAAGAACTTCACGCAAATCCTGAAGAAGGTCGTCTCTGTGTCGGGCACCGCCCGCGCCGTCAAGACCTACGGGCGTGCGGACGAGTTTGAGTACCAACTGTCCAAGCGCATGAAGGAACTCAAGCGTGACCTGGAGTTCGCTGCGGTGACCAACCAAGGCGGCACGGCTGGCGCGGCTGCTTCTGCCCCGCTGATGGCTTCGGTGGAAAGCTGGATTGCCACCAACGCTGTTTCGGTGCAGGAAGGCACGGCTGGCACCACCCACGGTGCGACGACGGGTGCGTTCCCGACCCGTGGCCCCATCGACTCGACCTCGGCTGGCTCCCTAACGGAAGCGGCGCTCAAGAACGCCATCAACCTCGCGTGGAACGCGGGTGGCGATCCGAAGGTGCTGATGGCTTCCGGCAAGGTCAAGCAAAAGATCAGCGGTGGCTTCACTGGTGTGGCGACCCGTTTCCGCAACGTGAACGCTGGCGCGCAGGCCGAGATTATCTCGGGCGTTGACCTTTACGTTTCGGACTTCGGCGAGCATCAATTGATCCCCAACCGTTTCATGCGGACCTCGGTTCTCCTGGTCCTTGACATGGACTACTGGGCGGTCGCGTCGCTGCGTAACTTCACGATGGAGCGTCTCGCCAAAAACGGCGATGCAGACGTGGCCCATATCGTGGGCGAGTACTGTATCGAGAGCCGCAACGAGAAGGCTTCGGCCAAGGTTGCGGACATCGATCCGGCGAAGTAACCCGTAGCAAACCAATAGGGGGTGGGGGATAACCTCACCCCCTTTTTTATGGCCAAACGATTGCTGGACGTTGATCCCATGACGGGATTGGCGACGTACCACGACTATGACTCGCTCAACAAGCGGAACGTCATTTCCTACGAGCAGGACATCTCCAAGACGGTGGATTTCTCCGAGGCGTTAGCCAACGACGGGGAATCGACCAAGCGCGGCTTGAAAGAGTCGATGCTGCACTACGCGCACATCCCCGACATCGTGGCTCTCAAGATGAAGTTTGAGGATGGCGTAGACCCGTTTGACCCGAACAACTCACGACGTGTGTTTGAGCTCGTGAACTCGAAATACAAACGACTGAAGACTACGACCCTTGTCCATCGACCAAAGGCTTGATCAGGCATTCGCACTCCACGAGCAGGATAGACCCGACGAAGCGTTCAAGATCGTCTCTGACGTACTGAATGCCCATCCGAACGACCCCAAGGCGTTGTCCTTGGCGGCCCTGATAAACATGAAGTGCGAGCGGTTCGGGGTGGCGTACAGCTTCGCCAAGCGCTCGGTGGATTTGGCTCCCGGATCGTGGGAGATGCTCAACAACCTGGCCATGCCGGTGCTGTGCATGGCGTCGGCTGCCAACGACGAGAAATATCTCGACGAGGCAGAGGGGTATCTGCACAAGGCGCTGAAACGCTCGGGCGATCACCCCGCGGTGCTGAACAATCTGTGCATCATCGCGGTGAACCGCTGCCAGCCAGAACTAGCCCTCAAGTGGGGGCTGAAGAGCTTGGAGATTGACCCCAATCAGCAGGACGTGCGGGAGTCGGTCGCCTACGCTTACTTGCAGAAGCGGAACTACCAAGAGGGCTTTCTCAATTACGAGTTTGCCATTGGGGGCAAGTACCGGAAGCTGACACCGGCCCACGGAGAACCGTACTGGGATGGCACGGACGGGGTAAGGCTGTATCTGCGGGGAGAGCAGGGCATGGGGGACGAACTGTCCTACGCTTCGGTGATCCCCGACGCCGTGAAGCACGGCAACAAGATCACATTTGAGTGCGACAAGCGACTGGCGGGGCTCTTTCGGCGCTCGCTGCCGCCCGAAGTCGTCGTCCACGGCACCAGGCACAACCCGGAATTGCGGGGTTGGCGGGAAGAGGCCGAGTTTGACTTCTGCGCGCCGGTAGGAACGCTGTGCCGCGAGTACCGGCAGACCAAAGAGGACTTTCCGCGCACGGCATGGCTCAAAGCCGATCGTGAGCGGCGGCTGCAATGGAAGGCGCTCCTAGACACGCTTCCCGGCAAGAAGGTGGGGATTGCGTGGACAGGCGGACTGCCCAATACGTTTCGGGGACGCCGGAGTTTCAGTCTTGAGGGGCTGCTGCCGATCCTCAAGACGCCTGGAATTACTTGGGTGTCGCTGCAATACAAGAATCCCGATGACGAGATTGAGGCGTTTACCAAGAAGCACGGGATTGAGATTAAGCATTGGCACCGAGCGGCGCAAGCCTATGACTACGACGACACGGCGGCGCTGGTCTCGGAGTTAGACCTCGTGGTGTCGGTTTGCACGTCCGTGGTTCACCTCTGCGGCGGACTCGGGAAAAAGTGTCTGGTGCTGGTGCCCAAGACTCCGAGGTGGTTCTACCACTTGGAGGGGCAGACATCGGACTGGTATGAGAGTTTGGAGCTTTACCGGCAGAGCGAGAAGTGGCCGGTGGAGAAGGTCGCCGCGAGGGTCAAAGAACTATGCGCGTGACCATCTTTGGCATTGACCCGTCCATCGCCTCAACTCGGTATCGGGCGGTGGCCCCGGCGAAGTACCTCAGGAGCCACGGAATCGACCTACGGGGCGACGACGGAGACTTGCTGGTCGTCGGTAAGCACGGGTGGGATAAATCGCTGGTAGACCGCTACAAGGCGTTTGTCTTTGATGTCTGTGACGACTGGTTTGCTGACCGGGAGTTGGGGCCGTTTTACCGCGAGATGGTCAAGCGGGCGACGGTAGTGACGTGCAACTCGGACGCGATGCGTTTCCGCATCCACCAGGAGACCGGCAAGGCTGCAACGGTCATTCCTGACGCTTTCGAGCATGAGGAATGGGCTCCGAGCTGGGGCGAGGGGCTGCTGTGGTTTGGGAACCCCCTAAACCTTCCTGACTTCTTCCGAGCGGTGCAGAAGCTGGACGGCTTGGACTTGCCGATGGGGTGCATCTCCAAGCACGAGGACTACATGAGCGAGGAGCTACGGCAACTCATCATCCCGTGGTCCCCGACAGCAGTGGACAAGGGCTTCAAGAGTGCGGCGGTGGTCATTCTGCCCACGGGGTTGAGCCCCGCAAAGAGTGCCAATCGACTGATTGAGTCGGTGCGGGCAGGCAAATTTGTGGTGGCCGAGCCTCTACCGGCTTACGAGGAGTTTGCCGAGTGGATGTGGGTGGGTGACATCCGGGAAGGCGTGGAGTGGGCCTTTAAGAACCCTACAGAATGTCTTAAGCGGGTCAAAAAAGCCCAGAAGTACGTTGCCAAGCACTATTCCATTGAGACCATCGGGCATAAATGGCTGGAGGTCGTCAAGCGGGCGTATCCGTGGAAGCAAGCCCTGTCCGTCTAAACCTGGGCTGCGGCAAGCGGCTGCTCAAGGGCTGGATCAACGTCGATTTAGCGGAGAACTGGTCGGGGGACAAGCCTGACGTGTCGGCTGATCTCCGAGACTTGCCCTTTGAGGACAACTACGCGGACGTGGTGATGGCGATCCACGTCCTTGAGCACTTCCACCTGTGGGAGACGCACGCAATCCTTTCGGAGTGGGTGAGAGTGCTCAAGCCTGGTGGGCAATTGGTGATTGAAGTCCCCTGCTTGGACAAGGTGGTGGAGTTCTTCAAGAGCGGAGAAACGAATCTGCGCTACACGCTCTACCCCTTGTTTGGTGATCCGACCCACCAAAACGAAGCAATGATGCACAAGTGGTGCTTCAGCAAGAAGCTCCTTAAAACCTTTCTGGAAGAGCACTTGGATGAGGTTCGTGAAGAGCCTGCCAAGTGGCACTTCCCCGAACGAGACATGAGATTCGTGGGAGTAAAACGTGGCCCTTGATACCTATACCTCGATGCTGACGGCGGTGGCGTCCAACTGGATGCACAGGGCTGACCTTGGGACGGTGGTCGAGGATTTCGTAGACCTCTTTGAAGCCGAATTCAACGCCGATATGCGCGTGCGGCAGATGGAGCGCACCACGTCCACGGTGTCCACGTCGGGCTATCTCGTGCATCCCGCGCAATGGCGGGAGTGGAAGCAGTTGTCTTGGGTGTCGGGGGGCGAGAAGCGCAACCTAGCCCCCATCTCCGAAGAGTCTGTGGTGCAACTCTACGGGCGCGAAGTCAACGGCACGCCGCGGTACTACAAGACCCGTGGCGACAAGACCTACCTGTACCCCACGCCAGACACGAACGTGACGGTGGAGGCGACTTACTGGGAGGGTGTGACCTCTCTGTCCACGTCGCAGCCGACCAACTGGCTTCTGACCCAGTACCCCCAGGCGTACCTGTTCGGGTCGCTCTCGGAAGCGGCTCCCTATGTCGTGGACGACGGGCGCATCCCGATGTGGCGGCAGAAGCTCGTGGACACGCTCAATCGCATCAAGGTGGAGAGCGAGCGTTCGGAGCGGGGCTCCCAGGTTCTCAAGATTCGCCCTGACATCTCGGTCAAATGAGCCTCGATTTCCGTCCCGACAAAGCGGCGCTGAATCCGCGCAACCTGTTTCGGTGCGTGGGCTTTACGCCCGTGGATAACGGCTACGCGGTGTCCTATCCAGCGTATTCGTGGGCTAACACGCTGACGCTGGCCGGGGATTGCCTCGGCGCCAAGGCCATCAAGACGGAATCGGGCTCGGTACGGCTTTTCTTTGGCTCTGCCGCCAAGATTGAGGAGTTTGTGCTTGCCACGGGCTTGGTAGATCGCTCCAAGGCCGGGGGCTACGCGACCAGCACCAATCGCTGGTGCTTCAGCCAAGGGCTGGCGGCAAGCGAGATCATCGCCACCAACTACGCCGATGAGATGCAAATATCCACCGGCACGGCGTTCTCCAACCTCACCAACGCGCCCAAGGCCAAGATCGTGGTGGCGCAGTCCAATGCCCTAGTGGCGCTCAATTACAGTTCCGGTGGCGTGGCGGTTGCCAATGGCGTGTGGGCGTCCGACCGTGGCTCGTCCACGACGTGGGCTACGGCTACCGACAACGATGCCGCACAGTTAAAGCTCGTTGAGACTCCTGGCGAAATTGTGGCGGGCGCAGCGCTACATGACATGGTTGTCGTGTGGAAGCGCACCTCCATGTATGTGGGTCGCTTCGTCGGCGGTGATGAGCGGTGGCAGTTCAACTTGCTGTCTGCCAACGTCGGCATCTACGGCCAGGAAGCGTGGTGTACGACCCCAGCGGGGATCATCTTTTCGGGGGAGGCCGGGACGTACCTCTTTGACGGCTCCGTGCCACGTCCGATTGACCAAGGCATTCGGCAGACCATCCAAGGCAAGATCAACGCCACCAATTCCTACGGCAAGAATGTCGCCATCGGGCACGACGAATACACGGGCTGCGTGTTCATCTACATCCCCGATCCCGGCTCCAACGACGAAAACACCAACGCTCGTTTTAGCTGCTACGCCTACAACTATCGGACAGATCGCTGGTCCCACGCCTATCCCTACTTTGCCGACAGCGAGGGCGTCTATCCGGGCTCTGACTGGGGGTTGATTAACTCGGGAACGGGAACGGCGTACACGGGGTTTCAGGCCGTGGTGCGCGACTTCAGCGTTGTGGATGCAAAGCGCATTACCTCGGGGGCGTTCTCCCCGTTTGACGACACCGGGCACTTTGTCATCCCGTCCGAGAAGAAGATTCTGTGCCTCAATGAATTTGGCGGGTCCGGCGGCGACCTGACCGGAGTTGAAGCAAGGCTAGAAACGGGGCGGGTCAAGGCATCTGACAGATGGGATCAAGACACGCTGCTGCGTCGAGTGATGCCGATTTGGGCTGAAACGTCCTCAAAGTACGGATCGCTGCCCGCAGCAGCTACCTCCTCGCAAACCTACTGCTCTGGCCTCGGCAACAGTTTGGCTTCATTGCAGCCAGGGGGTACAAGCGCGTCGTTCTCGTGGAATCAGTCCAATGCGTGGTACGACGGCTTCGTGACCGGACGCACGGTCGCGGCCAGGATTGGATTCAGCGGCTCACGAATCGCGCTGCAAGACATCTGGTTTGATGTCGGCTTGGCAGGCAAGACCTGATGCTTACCTCTGACCCCAAGCTGCCCCAGCTTTACGGGACTGATGCGGGTGAGTTTGTGTCGGTGTCGTTCTATCGGCGGTTCCAAGAGCGCTTTTACAACCTCTGGCGAGAGTTGGCGTTGCTGGTCAATCGGCTCGTGCAGGGGCCGTCGGGCGCAACCGATAACCAAGTGGCTCGGTTTAGTGGCTCCTCTGGCGCGTTGGTCAAGGCAAGTGACATTTACATTACCGACGACGGTCGCCTGTACGGCACGGCGCTTCACAACAACGCAGGCGCGGTGACGGGCACGACCAACCAGTATGTGGCAAGCGGCACCTATACGCCGACCTTGACGAGCAATAGCAATGTTGCGTCGTCTTCTGTCAGCGCGGCTCAATGGATGCGGGTTGGCAATGTTGTCACCGTCTCTGGCTATGGAACGGTTGACCCTACCAACGCAGCTTTTTGCTCGTTTGGTTTGTCTTTGCCTGTCGCAAGCAATTTCACCGGGGCAAACCATTTGAACGGCGCTGGCGCTGCCGACAACCTGTCGGATAGCTCCTTGCGTGTTGCGCTGTTTGTGAGCGCCGACAGCACCAACGACCGCGCCACCTTGCAGTTTGTCGCGGGCACAGCAGACAACCACGCATTCAGTTTCACCTTCACTTACGTTGTTCTCTAGCAGGAGGAAGCAATCATGCCGCAGCAAGTGACCAATACGACCAACACAGGCCCGTCGGCAGAAATGTGGCCGTGGCACCAATCCTTGCTGGAGGGCGCTTTCAACTACGCCAAGCAGCCCTACCAGCAGTATCAGGGGCCTCGAGTTGCCGGGATGTCTGACATCCAATACCAGGCGCTCTCTGGCATTCAGAACCAAATGGCGGGCAACCCGATGATGCAGCAGGCTCAGGGCTTGCTCGGCGGGATGATGTCGGGCGGTCCCAATCCGTTCATGGATCAGATGATCGGGGACGTGACCAATCAGGCCACTCGGGCGTACCAACAAGCCACGGGGAACATCAACAGCCGATTCCGCAACCCCAACAGCTTTGCTGGCTCCCGTCACCAGATGATGCAGGATCAGGCCAATGAATCCTTCGCTCGCGGCCTTGGCGGGGCTCTGGGCAATCTTCAGTACGGTGCCTATGGGGAGGGACTTGATCGGCAGATGCGCGCCGCGCAACTGGCTCAAGGGCTCCAAGGGCAGCAGTTCAGCCAGCTCATGCAGGGTCTCCAGGCGGGTAGCGTGCCGCGCGGCATTCAAAACGAGCAAAACCGTGCAGGCTACGAAGACTGGCAGCAGGCGCGGCAATATCCGCGCGAGATGATTGACATGCTCAACAACATTCTGTCGGGCACTCGCACCCAGCAGCAAACGACCACCTCGCCCGGTGCCAATCCGCTCAATTCGATTTTGGGCGGGCTGGGCTTGTTGGTGGGCTCCACCAACCCTAGCTTCAGCTTCCTCGGAAACTACTAGCCATGTTCACCGTCAGCAACGGTCAAGTGATGTTCAATGGACGCCCCGCTGACCAGATGACCGAAGAGGAGCGGCGGCGCGCTTACGGGACTGCGGGCAACATCAATACCGACGCGCAGACCTATGACTTTTCTGCGGGCAACCAATACCCAGGCAACCTTGACCCTCGGTATTGGGAATCCTACGAGATCAACAACGGAGACGCTGGAACGACTCAAGGCTACCGGCTGCGCCCAGAGTACGAGCGCATGCACGGAATGCAGCAGTTGGGGGCTGTGCGCTCTGTCGGTGGGGCTGGGGAGGCCATTGATCCTGCTGGGATTACCTACGACGACGAGTTTGGCTACCTCAC
>Ga0075473_10000511_pt1 | contig 16152 bp, 14 predicted proteins | sample DEB19_08_DNA_FD_76340 | JGI IMG/M metagenome (GOLD analysis project Ga0075473, IMG submission 76340) | Aqueous microbial communities from the Delaware River and Bay under freshwater to marine salinity gradient to study organic matter... | ecosystem: Environmental > Aquatic > Marine > Coastal ... | reverse complement strand
ATCTACGATTGTAACTGTCTCATCATCTAAAACACCATCACCATTTAGGTGAGTAGAATTTAAAGTTTTATCTACATTAATAATACTTAAACCAGTTCTAGTGCCAGAAAGCATTGGATAAGTCGCTTCTGTCATAGTAACAGTATTATTGTCTAAAGCATTATCATAATTATAGGTGATATCGTTTAAAAGTTTACTAAAATTAATATATGGTACAGTTCTAGTTCCATTTTCTCCAGATTCTGAAACCATAGTCACAGATTCACTATCATAATTTAAATCATAATCTAAATGGAAATAATTTAATAATTTACTAAAATCAAAATTAGGATTTGTTCTAGTAGAATCAGAAGCGTTTCCGATCTCAATCATGGCAACAGATTGACCTTCAGCGACACCATCATAATTTAAAGTAGTATTAATAACCTCTTTATTAACTGTCATATACGGCATAGTTCTAGTTCCATCTAGAGCTAAACCAATTTCAACTGGTGTTACATATTGACCCTCTGCTGTTCCATCATAATTTAAAGTGGTATCTTCAATTGGTTTGAATATATCAAATATTCTATTGGTTTCTTCTACCGCAGTTTCAGTTGCAAATGTTAATGTCAGAATTTTTAGTAATGAATCTAATTCTAAAGATATATCAAATTCATTACGAATATCATATTCACCAAATAGCGCCATACCTGCAGGGTGAATCAGATTTTTAACCGCAGTTTTATAAGACTCTAACTTTTCATCTATCTTAATAACATAAGAATATGCTTGATAATAACGACTATCTTGAATGTAAATCGCATCATCTAAAAAGCTATCATTTGTTAGATAATATCCAGGATATTTCGCCAAAGCGCCTAACCCAACTTTAATAATGGCTGGATTATTATCTGTTACCTGAGAGTCAACGGTACTAATACCAAATTCTCTAAGAGTAATACCAGCGTAACTTCCATCTAGTGCAGGTGGAGTTTCACATCTAACAGACGTGAATGTTTGATTTGCAGCAGAATATGCAGTTGATAATTCTAAAGAAGTATCATTAGTAATACTGCTCACAGTATATCTTACATTATTAAAGAATAAGTAATCTCCAATACTAACTTGACTGCTAAAAGATGTACCAGTTCCACTAACAGTGGTGCTACTATTTGATACTGATAGACTTCCACTAAGAATAATGCTTACTGATAGATTATAATCTGTAGTGTTAATTGTACCAGATTCAGAATATCCATCTAATCCCTCAGAAATACTTAAATTATTCCCAACACGAGAGATTACAGTTCCTGATGTTCCAGCTAAATCCTGACCACTATACGCAGAAATTGTAGTTGTAAAATCTGTCGTATAACCAACACCATATTTAATAAACTGAGCAGAAAGAATACCTCCCTCAGAGTTAATTCTAGAAACCTTCATGATGGAGCCAAATCCATCATAGTTTCGAATATTATATAAATCTCCGACTTTAAAACCAGAACCAGGCACCTGAACTTCTAAATTAGTTGTGGTGGCTTTAATATCAGCAGTAAAATAAATTCCCCGAGAGTCGTCACGATAACGAAGTCTATCTCCAACAGAAATGTTACCAAAGAATCTTCTATCAATTAAAAACTCATATACAGTATCAGACAATCTAATTGCACGATCAACCTCAATTTCAACATCTTGTCGTCTGTCAACTAGAACACGAATAATTTTATTTGGTGTAATAACATCAACCAATTTACCAACAATATCATTAGGATTGCCAGTTATAATTTCAGCAAATACAGAAACGTCTTGATTCCATCTACCATCAGAAGCACGAAGCATCTGTTTTGACGGATAATCCAATGTAACTTCTTTATTAAATAATAGTCTAAAAAGAAGTTTAAATGACGCTTCTGATCCCTTAGCTGCATACTGTTCCTTCATATGTTGTAGAAGGAATTTTTGATTTACGTCATTGTTTGGTAAATTTAATGCAAGCTCATCTCTAAAATAACGAATAAAAGAATCTAAAGTTGTATCTAAATCTCTTATAGTCTTTAGATCAACTTGAGTGTTCTGCAAATAGTCATAATATGCTTGTAAAAAAGATATAAATGACTGATAATCTTCTCGTACAAACTCAGGTACCTGAGATTGTACTAACGAAGATAATTTTGGTTTTACTAATTCCATTATGATCTGCTTGAAGTAAACTGATAATTATAACCACCTCGAAGATCGCCAGTCGCTGTTTTATCAGCTATAGCTGTAACATATAAATGATCTACTGCAACCTCAGCAATTTGAGTTAATGCAGACACCACGTCATTTGATTGTGGTTTAATAGAAATTTCAAAATCTACATCTGCTAATGCAGTTACATTTAAGTTTCTAATATCTACAATGCCTGCGCCATAATCGACAGTGCCAATTCTAGTATTTACGATAATTTTTGTTGCGTTTGCGCCATACTTAAATAATCTAATATATCCCTGACCGTCATCATCCAAATAGTGAACCTCATCACTACCTGCAATAAAAAATCCAGTAGTATAAAATGAGCCACCATTTCCTGCACCAGAAGAATAAATCGGATTAATCATATTTAGAATGTACTGTGCAGATACATTGTAACGTGGAATTAGCTTTCTGCGTAATAACACAGTAGTAATATTGTTTGTTATCGCTGGCTCTGCCTCATCAATGATTTTACTAAGTTTAGAAAATCTAAACACACCATCAAAACGCTGTAATTCCAAATCGTTATACTGAAGAATTGCGGCACGGACTATGGTTTCAATTTCTGAAGAAGATCTAATTGTTTCTTGATCATTATAATAAACTGTAACATCTAGAGCGATATTAATATATTCTGGATCAACAATTGTGGGGATAACAGAAACCACATTTCGTTGACTAAGAACGCTAGAAATAATAGCAGATTTTTGAATTGATGTTAATTTAGTGGCATTTTTTGGTTTGACACAAATAAATGTTTTTCCGTAAACAGGTGGATTATTATCCTCCCCACCCCAAACAGAAACAGATGCGGCTTCAGGAACTGCATTATAAATTAATGTTTTATAATCATCTGGGGTAACAGCACGATTTTGTGAAGCATAATATCTTGGTGCATTCCAGCGAATGCTATCGTTTTCTTCTTTATCTGATCCATTAGCTGCAGGAGAAATTGTGATAACTGAGACTGTTGCCCCAGATAATAAAGTAGAACCATTATACGTAAAATTTCTAGCACCATTGGCTACATCTTTACTTGATACAAAATAATCTAAGTGTACAACATTTCCGCTTGCTAAAGATTTACCAATAATATCATCACCAAAAGTTACTTCATAGTAACCATCATCAATTTCTTTAACCCAATACGCTTTTGTGTCAGCAGTTACAGTTACAATAGTATCAGATCTTGTGAATGGTTCGTATAAAGAAGAAGATGAATTTTCTTGGACACGAACATTTAAAGTGTTTAGGTCAACATCAGTATTTGGAATAATGAATCTTGTAGTTGAAGAAACAGTTATCTTATTCGATATTGGTGTTCCCTCAGTTATTTCTAAATTATTAAAAGTATACGTATTCCCATTGGCGATAGCCGTTGACGAACCGATATTATAAAAAGTTAATGGTCTATCATTAATTGTGGTATTAAACTGACTATATGCTGGAATAGTTAAATTTGAAGCACCAGCTGTATTGCTGCTTACTATTACATTGACTGTTGCTGTTGCGCACTGAGAAGATCTTGGAGTGTACCCAAGCATTTTAGCTAAAGAAACGATACTATTTCTTTTTCTTGCAGAGTCCAAAAACATTTCATTAACAGCAAGATTATTATATAATGCGTTATAATGAGTATTATATGCTAAAACGTCCAATAGAACTGACATAGCAGAACCCTCAAAATCATAATCTTGAAATTCTGTCTGTCCGCTCAAAAATGTTTTTAAATTTTGTTTTATAGCATCAAAATCTAACTCTGTCACATTTATATTTTTATTTGTTGCCATTTATCGAGATCTCTCTAAGGTTAAATCAAGAGTTATTGGTGAAGTAGTATTTACGATAACAAATTCTATTGTCACATAAACTGCATTTGAATCTGGGCTAACTAAAACTTCCACATCAATTAACTCGACTCTTGGTTCATAGTTAGTTATAACATCAACTATCGCACGCTTTAAACTAATCCCAAGCATAGGGCTAGCTGGTTCAAACAACAATGCATTAATCTGAGAACCTATCTCACTATGAAATGGTCTTTCATAGTTTCTAGTTAGAATAAGATTTTTCAGCGCTGTTTTAACAGCATTCTCATCATATCTGCGTACAATATCCCTAGTCACTGGGTGAGCAGTGAAGTTAAAGTCTAAATCTGAGAAAATTCTTGTATTTCTTGCCATAGTCTTATTTAGGTTATTCTATAAAGGTATTTGCAGACCCAGAACCACATATGTCGCCATCCGCTATTGGATCACCAGTTCTCGCAGCAAGAACTCCCTCCCAGTATGTTTTTGATGCACCTGAAGAAATGGCTCTCTGAGTTCCAGTATGTGGAGGAGGAACTGTATGTGCCTCGTGTTGATCACCAACCACCGCTGCCAAATTTCCATTAATATAACTCTTAGTACAATGAATAAGCGCAGTTAGAGCAGTTGGTGCACCACCGTCTGCGCCAGTAGAAAAATCACCCTTTCTATAACATGAAGGCATCATTACGCTTTCTTATTTTTGGGAGGTATTTCGCCAACTAAAACAAATCCCGCTGGGAATTTTCTATTTTCAATATCATAGACTCTATCATTAACCATAGTAAATGATTGTTTTCTATTTCCATCAATTCTATAGGACATATGCATCCAGCAACTTCCAGGATAACGATATTCTAATATAAGTTGATCATAAGAAATGATTTTCTCAACCTTTTGTACCAACTCATAGGTTTTATTATATTTATCAGCGCTATACAATATAATGTCAAACGCTTGTCCCTTACAGTGCTGAGAAGTAGGAGACTCATATGGTATAACACCCTTTAATCTATAACCAGAACTTATTGTCCATAAACGCTTATAACCAGCGATACCATCAGGCAATAGATCAATAATTGGCTCTAATAAGTTTTCACAAGAATTGGCAAGATTACAAACAATTTCATTAACTGTATATAATCTTTCTGGACCAGAATCTACTTCTTTTAATAGTTGATCGACCAAGCGATGTCTTCCACCAAGACCACCATCCATTAACATACCAAGAGTAAAATTCTTGGAAATTCTAAAGTCATTGGTGAAGTTAGTTGTAGAATATATTATAGAACAATCAGTTGATTTTTTGGTGGTTGCGCCACCTGTTGTGACAGGCGCAGTTTCTTGTGCAACTGGAGCAGGTGCATTTGGGACACCTTCAGTTTGAGTTTCTGCATTAGATACTGCTCTACCCTCTGGAGTGTTATAATCTTCTGGAGTTTCTGCTGCAGCTTTATTCTCAAAAGCTCTTTCTACTGGAACCAAAAATGGAACAGTTGGATTTAATGGATCTCCTGCGTCTGGTGGTGTGAGATCAACATCATTCGCCTCATCAGCGCCATTTCCAAATTGACCCTGTGAATAATCTGCCTGTAAGATTCCACCAGCTAGGATATTCATGTCAGCAGAAGATTGAATATTTACCGCTTCTGCCTTTTCGCTAATGTTCGATGCCTGAACAGCAAAATCACCATTAGCTTTAATTAGAACATCGCCACCAGCTGCCATGTAAATATCATTAGCGACACCAATGTCTAGATTATTTCCTACTTTTAGTGATGCACTACCAGAAACTTCAATATTGGCGTCAGATCTGGCAAAAATATTAGTATTTCCATCTACTGTAATATTACACTCACCAGCAACATGAACGCAACCATTGCGTTCCATAAGAATAAAATTATCACCAACAATATAATTAACTTGGGTACCTTGAGAATCAATTTCAGTATATGTGCCTGAGCGATGATATGTGTTTATACGCTCTTGTCCAGGGGTATCATCAAATTCTTGGATATGGCCAGACTCAGATTCAAAAACTTTGTTAAATGGATATTTCGCTCCAAACGGTGCTGGAGGTTGATCCCAGAAACCGTTATTAATTGCTTTGGGGACACCACGTACTCTTGATGCGTCTTTTATCCCAACCACAGTACCCTCTATAATACCCCTAGCTAAACGATTAGTATCTGGCTCTCCGATATAATCTGGAAGTGGGTATTTATTATTTGGATCTCTAAATCCAGTATTATCGGTTCCACGTTTAATACTTTCTTCTGATGGTCCAGGTGTTACAGTTTTATCTGCTGGTGGTGGAACTGCAATTGGTGCTGCAGCATCTTTATCAACTGAACTGCTTGATAGTTCACCATAAAAATATTCATAATATTTTGTTTTTATAGCAGAGATATCTGGAGAATTTACTCCAACTGCCTTTTTTGCTGCAAGAAAATATCCAGGGTGGGCACTAACATTAACTGCCGTAGAAACACGATCTTTAATATACAATGCTGCAACTAAAGCGCTGACATTAATATCAGCGTCTAAAGAATCTGGATTGTTTACAATGTCAATATTTAAACCAGTAGCATTTGCTAGTCTCTGATAACGCTCATAGTTACCACGCCCAGTTAATTGAATAAACCCACGACCAAAATACTTTCCACCATCGGCATCAGTTTTGTTACCTAAGAAATTTTTACCACGTTTCGTTGGACCATAAGCCCACGAGAAAAATTCTTCACGGCTAATACCCTTTTTGGGGGCATTTGAATAGCGATTTACATCTTCATCTGTTGCAAATTTATAAATTTGTTTTAATCTTGTTGGGGTGTAACTATATTGTTCTAACTGAGGAATCCAACGTGATTCTCCTCCAGCAATCCCCAACAAAGCACACTTTTGTTCTTTAGTGGTCAATCCAACTTTGTCACAAGCAGCAATCAATGCTTTAATACCCTCTGATGCTTTAGATTCATTAGTTGTGGATTTTGGTGGTGGTATTGTGGGTATAGAACTATTTGTATTACTTGGTTTTGGAGTGTTTGCTACCGTAGCAGATGGGGTTGGATTTCCTGTTCTGATAGGAGTCCCATCACTGGTAGTAACTGGATTACCAGAGCCATCAACTAGAACATTAGAAACTTTGCTTTTATTAACAGCATCCAAATTTATTGGTGGGTTACCAAATTTAATAATGTTCTCACCATAACCAGTAACATGTTCACTTATGGTGATTTGAGTTCCACTGTCAATCGTTACAATAAATGTATTTGATGGTAATCCAAAACCAATAACTTTCATATTGGCTTTTAGATCTTTAGTTAAGTCTGTTCTTGATGATTCTGGATCAAAAAATGTTAATTGTTTTCCAGTTGTTGGTCCAGGAATAGTTCTAAGTTGAATATCTTTTGTCTTAGTAGCTACTGTTATTTCTGTTCCACTATCATCATCTGAAATTGCAGATGGAGTATAAGGGATTCCTCCAATAGTACCCAACATAATTGGCTGCTGCTGAGTTTCATCAGCAAACATAATGATAACGGTAGTTCCCTCTACTGGTCCAACTGGAGTTAGACCAATACCGTTCATTGCTGCAGAATTAACTGGCTGAACAGGAACAGCCCACGGTAAATCATTTGTTGGAAGTTGATTTTTATCGTGAGTGTGAAGACCAACGATACGAACTTGGCATCGACCTAGTTGTAGTGGGTCTGATCTATTTTCAATAATACCAGTATAAAACATTATTTGTTCCCGTCAAGATTCATTTGTAAAGTGTCTTTAATTAGTTCCATATGACATTCATGTAAAGATGGTGTTATTCTATGATTGACTGCGGATATAATATAATTACCAGAAAACATTGTATCTACATCATCTTTATCTTTCTTAGTCAGTTGTTCAATTTTATTCAGTTTAACATAAACCTTTTGCCCAACAGTATAATCACATCTACCAAATACGCTAATTTCAATTTTATTAGCCTCAGCTAATTTCATTAAAGAAATTCTTTTTTGTATAATTTCGTAGTTTGTTGCATCACCAAACCCACTAAAATTAGAATACATTCTTGGTTGATTTATGATCAAAGAATTATTTCTAAAAATAGATGTTTTAGATGCCATATTATATTTGTTCAAATGCTTTGTTTTATCAAAATCTTCAAACAAATTATAATTTTTTACATTATACTTTTTTCTCGTTAAATCATAAGAAATTATTTTGGACGAAAACATACCATTTCTAATTCTATCAATATAATCAAATCCAGTAGGAATGTTTATTCCTGTTATGCGTTTATAATCTTCAGCAACATTTCTAACTGTTCTGCCATCTGGCAATACATCTCTAGTATATTTGTCATATACAAATTGTTGATATAATGGTTGTGTGTATAAAGATTCTAAACTAACAAAATTAAACCCTGTCCTATTTTCAAAAAACGTATAACTGGGTGTTCCATTTTTATTTTGAGCATATTCAGTTAAATGCGTTAATACTTTAACTGGACTCCACAAATTCGATATAAATTTATGGTTTTTGGTTGTTTGATCTAAGGTAATATTTTTCTCACTTTGAAGACCGTTCAACTTATCTTTAACGATATAATTAACCATATCCCCAACATTACCAGTAAATACTTTACTTACTCTTTTATTTAAATCAAAAATTGCCTCAATGGAAATAAAATTAAGTTGATATACTACTGATCTATCTCCAATAATTTCCCTATTAGACAATTTGTAAATATAAAACTGTTGTTTAATATTACCAGACTTTAGTGTTGGTGTTTCTATGTCAAGAGTAACATATTCTTCGCCAGCAAATGGCATTACATTGACTAGATCTAATGAATCTTTAATAACCAAACTCCCTGTGAAAAAGGGAGAAAATAAATCTTCAAAAAGTTCAACTGACAAAACTTGTGGTGTTATATCTACAAAACGACCTTTATTAGTCGTTATTAGAATTTTTTTGATGAGTACATCACCAGCAAATCGTAAAGAATTTGATGACGCCATTATATAAGATCTTTAAAGTCATTTAAAACGGTGTTAATAACTAATGGAGAAATTAGTTTTATTCTTCTTTTATTCTCATTAGCTGTTTCTTCATATTGACGATTTGAAATAGATGTGGCACCTGGATAATCTGAGTCAACAGTATATCCTGATGCGTCAACATAATGATGCACAGAATCTGCATCATCTCCATATTTGTAATCAATATATTCTAGAAGTCTGTTATATTCTAATGGCCAATCAGAAGTGTAATCATATATGTCATTAGCCAACATAATAACCCAGTGATATTCTGGATTCCCATAAACTTTTTCTGCAACTATCTCTGGAGTGTCACCCTCAACAATATCATATTCATCATAAACAGTTATATTCGCCAGAATGTCCCTACGGAAACGAATATTTCTAGTTATATCACTAACCAAGAAGTATTTGGTTTGTGTCTTAATCACTCCTGGTGGCGTTATACTCACCTCTGGGGGTGATGTGTATCCCTGCCCACTATTAATTATTACAATAGCAGTTATAACACCATCTGTAATAACTGCTCTTGCAGTAGCAGTTACACCTGGAGTGATCTGTGGTGCAGAAAATGTGATAGAGGCAGAACTGTAGCCAGAACCTCCATTTATAATTTGTACATTATTAACAATGTCACCATTTAAATTGCACGTCGCAGTAGCAGTTACTCCATTATTACTACGAGTTGTGATTTTATAATCATATAAAAATTGTGGGAAATCTTTAAAATACATTATAGACCATCCTGGATTTTATCTTTAGTGAGAAGAGCCAACTCTTTAAACTGTAGTGATACATTAATCTGCGTAGGCATACCATTAGCAAATGTATTGAAATTTCCATTAGGTGTATAATTAACATTCATGGTTTCAAGAACGCATGATGTGTGTCGATGAATATTTAAATTCTCCATCCCATTATTGTAATAAAAAATATCAAATTCAGATGGATAAACATATACAAAATTATTGTCATCTTTGAATTCTGGATGCATATGATATTTAAATGTTTTAATAATATTCAAAACATTTTTAGCCTCACCTACATCTCTAGGAAAAAACTGGTAATCAAATGAAAATGTCCTAAAATCTACACTTTTAAACGCTTGCTCTTTTTTCGGGTTTGGTGTCAAGCCAAGTCCGACTGATGCAGCACCACCACCTGGAGCCTTTGATAGAGCTAAACTTGTCGCAACTGCCTGACTCGTGCCGACAAATTTTTGATTCGCTTCACTGTCTTTAAGTGCTGCAATAATTGCTTCATATCCACTCTTACCAACAGCAGCCATAGCTGCTGTTACTGCAGTGTCTTCCTCACCCCATTGCATACCGTATTTAACAGATAATTGTGTCGGTACATGTAATGCTATAGCTGTCTTTAATCTTTTTTGTGGTCTGGTGGCTTTTGGGGCGTCGGTCATAGTCGAAGCTATGGCAATACCACCTCCAGCCAGTGCTGCACCTGCTACTGCGCCTGTAATATCACCCTTTACCAATCCGCCAGCTATAGCTCCCTGTGCTGCTGAACCAATAGCTAATGATGACTTTGATATTTCTTGCGCACGAAAGTCTCCACCATCTCTTGGTGGAAAATCCGCAACTGTTTTAACTGTTTTATCGTCAAGTAGCTTAGAATCAACAGAAACATTAATATAAAAGACAACATAATTTCCACCATATCTAAGATCGTCTGACATCAAATCATCAGGATACACGTGTTGAGAAATTGAATATTTCCCATCAGATTTCATACTACGCTTATCAAATGCATCTGGTCCACGCCTAGACTCATAAAGATTTTTCTTTGCGTTGTCTATTGAGTTATCCACTCTTCGAATATCTGCTTGACTGGCCATCTTGTTCCTTTAACCTAAATAAGGTTTAGTTAATGATTTTCTAATAGTTATTTATGTTCCATAAAAGAAAGTATATTCCTATATTTCCAGAGAAATATACAGGAGATCCAACAAATATAATAATGAGGTCTAGTTGGGAAACTAGGTTCGCTTCATGGTGTGATAAAAACCCTAGCGTTGTAAAGTGGAGTTCAGAAGAAACTATTATCCCTTACCGATGCCCAACAGACAACTATATCCACCGTTATTTTGTAGATTTTAAAATACACGTTAAGGACAAAAATAACAGCTTTAAAACTTATTTGGTGGAGATAAAACCAGAGTCTCAAACAATTCCACCAGAATATCCTGGTAAAAGAACTAAGAGATATTTAGTTGAATCTATGGCGTTTATAAAAAATCAAGCTAAATGGAAAGCTGCAACAGAGTACGCTAAAGATAGAGGGTGGGAATTTAAAATAATAACCGAAAAAGAACTTGGGTTAACATGACCTAAATATAGGTATGGCTAAAAAAGACTCAATGTTAGATGTTTTCGAACGAAACAAATATGATTTAGGGACTGTTGTCAAAAAGTCTAGGGGTTGGTTCGAACAGCAGGTTCAATTACTGAACAAGCAGCAACTCACCCCAAATAAAGTGTTAAATGGTAATACTGAACAATTAGTGACTAAAGTATATCCTGGTAAGTTGTACATGTATGTTTATGATCCAAAACTAAAGGCAGAATTACCTTACTACGATAGATTTCCTCTAGTATTCCCATTTAAGAGCACTCCAGATGGATTTATCGGATTAAATATGCATTATTTGCCATACCAGCTTCGTATCAGTCTGCTGGACAATTTATTGGTTTTTAGAACTAATAGACGTATGGATGAAACCACTAGATTAAAATACTCTTGGCAAGTCATCGATGGAGTATCTAGATTTAAGGCTGCTCAACCATGCGTTAAGCAGTATCTAACTGGGCATATTAGGAGCCAGTTTAGACAAATAGTGGCAGAAGATTGGGCTACTGCTATGCTTCTGCCAGTAGAACGATTTATTGGTGCGAATAAACAAGAAGTATGGGCAGACTCTAGAAAAATAATAAGGAAAGTATAATGGGAATTGCTACAAACCTAATAAAAATTGGTGCGGTTGCAAATGGGGTCAATAAGTTGATCAATGGAAACGCCAATAAACCTAATTCTCCAATAAACAGATTTATTAGTGAGATTAAAACTGGCGGTCTTGCTAGGACTAATAGGTATTCAGTTTATCTAAATTTACCCAAATCAATTCCTCCAATTAGTGGCTCATTAGATAAAATACTACTATTATGCGATCAGGTTCAATTACCAGCTGTAAGTCACTCAACTATTGAGAACAGAACCTTCGGTGAATTTAGAGAAGTTCCATATGAAAGAATGTATGGAGATTTGAGTATGTCATTTTATGTAGATAATGATATGTATGTAAAAATGTTTTTTGATAACTGGATAAATTCAGTTTCAGACCCTGATACTAGAACATTTAATTATTACAAAGAGTATACAACCGATATGTGGGTGAATGTAGAAGATCTAAACAATAAAGCACGTTATCAAATTCACTTAACAGAATGCTACCCAAAAAGTATTGGTTCTATTCAGTTGGATTATTCTTCTAAAGAAGTTATGAAATTATCTGTTCAAATTCAATACAAGTCATGGAGATCAGAAACTCTTGATCCTATTGATACAGGTGATAATCCCTCACCTACGAATTTCTTAGACAAATACCTTAAAGACTTTACTGGATGGCAATCTAAACTTCCAGAAGGTGCCCAACGATTAACTGGAATGGTTGCAACTTATGGCGTGACTAAATTGCCTGGATTATTAAAATTTTGATAAATACGATGGGAATTAATAATGAATACAAATGAAAGTTTGTCTAATGTATTTGATGTTGAACCAATAGGTAAAACAGAAATAATAACAAAAGAAGGTGATGTATTAACAGAACCGAATGAAAAAATCGAAGCAGATTATGATGTAGCGAGAAACAATCTTCGTGAATTATTAACCACTGGACAATCTGCTTTAATGCAGGCATTAGAAGTAGCTAAACAATCAGAACATCCCCGTGCGTTTGAAGTGGTTGGAAATTTGATGAAACAGCTTGCAGATGTTAATCAGCAACTGTTAGATTTACATCAACAAAAACAAAAATTAGATGCACCTTCAAAAGAAGAAAAATCTAAAGTAACAAATAATAACGCTATCTTTGTTGGTAGCACAGCTGAGTTGAATAAAATGCTCAATAATATGACTAAAGGAGATTAATATGGCATTACCTATGATGAACACACCAACATTTAATTTGGTGGTTCCTTCAACTGGAGTGAGTGTTAAATTTAGACCGTTTCTAATCAAAGAAGAAAAGGCACTTTTGATCGCTCAACAGAGCGAAGATCCAGTAGTAATGGTGGATACTTTAAAAAATATTATTAAAGATTGCACTATTGATAAAATTGATACAGATAAATTAGCCACATTTGATTTAGAGTATATGTTTACTCAAATTCGTGCTAAATCTGTTGGTGAAAATGTAGATTTATTTTTCCCATGCGATATTGATCATGGAGAAGATAATGAAAAGGCAAGAGTAAAAATTACCTTAGATTTATCTCAGTTAAAAGTTATTGTACCAGAAGGGCATGATAGCAAAATAAGTTTGTTTGCCGATGTTGGAGTTAAACTGCGCTATCCTACTCTTGATATTATTAAAAAATTAGAATCTTTAGATACTGATAATTTAGAAATTTTATTTCAGATCGTTGCTTCTTCTATTGATTACATCTATCAGGGAGATGAGATCTATTATGCCAAAGAACAACGAAATGAAGAACTATTACAATTTTTAAATAATTTGACTTCTGAACAATTTTTGAAAATACAAAAATTCTTTGAAACAATGCCAAGAATTAAACATGATGTTGAATACACTTGCCCTGTTTGTAATAAACATCACCAGAAGACCCTGGAGGGTCTTCATAGTTTTTTTTGATTAATCTTTGCCATGAGAGTTTAGCGAACTATTATAAAATGAATTTTGCACTAATGCAATATCATAAATATTCGCTAACTGAACTTGAGAATATGATTCCATTTGAACGTGAAATTTATGTGTTTATGTTGATACAGTATCTAGAAGAAGAAAGACAACGAATAGAATCTAACAAGAGAGTTTAAAGATGACTGTTATAACCTCGTCTCCTACCCAGTTTGGTAAACTTTTAGACTTACAGTCTGGAGCACTAAACCAACTAATCACTATAAGACAAGTGATGGAAATGTCTCAACAACAAAAAGAGGAGCAGGTAAAGCCAATTAAAGATGAAACATTATCGAAAAAAGATCTAATTCAAATTGAAAAACAACTTATTAAATCTAATAAAGATTTAGTAGATGAGCAAAAAGCCACACGAATTAAACTTTCTGAAGAAGCAGCAATTATTGCTCAACTGGTTTCTGGATTTAAAACATTTAAAACTCCATTGGAGAAATTAAAAGATGGATTAATGAAAGTTGAAAACGCATTTAAAAATCCAGGTCGCTCTTTAATGAAATCTTTAAACATTGGTGGCATATTTAACAAACAAATAGCAAGAAGCGAATTCATTGAAAAACAAAAGGCACTTGGATCTGAAAAAAGCACTAAAGAATTAAAACAAGATTTTGAAAGTGCAAATAAGGCTGCTAAAGAAGTTCAGGCTAATGAGAAAAAATTAGCTGAACTAAAAAAGAAAACTGGTATTTCATCAGAAACAAAATTGGCACAAACTCCAGAAGGTAAAAAACTTCTCGAAAAAAGAGAAGCTACTACTGCGGAGTATTCAAAATATGATATTTCTGCTAGATTAAATGAAGAATCAAATATCACCAAAGCACCGTTAGCTGCAATAAAACCCCCGACACCGACAGAAGCTGCTGGCGATTCTCTTAAAAAAGAAGAAGCTACAGAAGAACAAAATAGAATTATTGGGGAACAAACAAATCTTCTAAAACTTATTGAGGAACATACTAGACCAGCTGGCGCTGGAGCGAGCAGCAAAGGTGGAACAGAAGCAGAGGGTGGAGGTGGATTGCTTGGCGGTATTGGTGCTGGACTGGGTAAACTTGGTAAGGGTTTAGGCGAAATGCTGAGAGCAATTGGTGGGGGAGCTGGGAAGGGAATCCAATTGTTTTTAAGAGGATTGGCTTCTGGTGTTGCGCTGCTCGCTAATCCAGCTTCTCTTATTGGATTAGGAGCATTTACACTTGCTATGATGGGTTTGGGTAAAGCATTTAGTTATCTCGCCCCACTAGTAGAGGCAATTGCTCCAGTATTACAAAAAGTAGCAGACGTTATTCAAAATGTTATAGTTAAAGCCATAGAAAAACTACCAGAAATAATAACAACAATTGGAAATGTTATTTCTGGGATCATTACTACTATTTCTGACTCTATTGTTAAGGTGGTTGATCAGGTAACTACCAGCATAGAAAGGCTTTCGGTATTAGATGGCGACAATATGTGGAATGTAGCTAAAGGTCTAGCTGCAATAGGTGGTTCGCTGGCACTATTTTCTGGTGGTAATATACTTGCTGGTTTATCTAATTTCGCAAACAAATTACTTGCATTTGGTGGTGACAGCCCAATTGAGCAGCTAGTGAAACTTGGCAATCAAGCAGAAAATCTAGAAAAAGTCGCTGTTGGAATGGGTAAAATTGGAGAAGCAATGAAATCATTCTCCAGTATTGATAAAAAATCTATGGAAGCAATTAATGACTTTCCATGGGTCAGGGCTACTGCTTTTGTCGCTGCTGGTGGATCCATGCAGGTAGATGGTTCTGTAGTAACAAGGGCATCTAAAACCAATGCCGATGCAGCAGCAGCAAATAATAACAGCACAACTAATTCTACTAAAATCGTTAACGCACCTACAAATAATGTAACTAAGACTACTCAAGTTATTAGACCACAGATAAGAAATAACGAGTCTTCTTACAGTAAATGGCAGGAAGCTAGATACGCATAATAAAAATGGGGAGCAATTGCTCCCCATAAACCAAGTAAAGGCTAATTAGTCTTCTTGTGCGATCTTCTCAAAATAAGACATAACATCATCGTCATCTACACTCTTTAGAGATGGTGCTGCCTTAGAAGCAATTTTAGGTGCAGCAGCAACAGGACGATCTTCTTCCTCAGCCATTTG